>WNFQ01000800.1_pt1 | contig 21529 bp, 11 predicted proteins | sample 5400171 | NCBI WGS metagenome assembly WNFQ01 (sample SAMN13153356, study PRJNA577476) | soil metagenome | isolation source: 20 cm soil under Madrone tree | place: USA:California | collected 2016-06-14 | reverse complement strand
AAGGAAGAATGTCTGAGTCGGATGATCTTCCTAGGACAGGCATCTCTTCGTCACGCGATCACACAGTATATGAGCCACTACCACGGCGAGCGAAATCATCAGGGGCTCGGAAACCAGCTGCTGCTGCCCCACGCCGACGTTGACAAACGTCACGGTCAGATTAAACGGCGCCAGCGACTGGGCGGAATGCTGAGCTACTATCATCGGGCAGCAGCTTGACCAGCTGCGACCGAGCTTCTGGACAGTACGCCCATCCGGATCCCGCGCGAGACGCGATCGCGGTCGTGTGCATGGCGCCCTATCCATCGCGATGAAGCGAGGCGCGTGGCACTCATCGTCGGTGTGGTCAGTCCTGGCCCGAGCTTTCTGATGGTGGCTCGAACGGCGGTGGCCAGTTCCCGCGCCGACGGTGTCGCAGCGGGGCTGGCCATGGCGCGGGAGGCGTGTTGTTTGCCATCGCCGCGCTGCCGGGTTTGCACGCAGTGCTCTTAGCAGTGCCTGTGCTACCCCTAGCCTTAAAGGTTGTCGGCGGACTCTACCTTGCTTATCTCGGCTTACGCATTTGGCGCGCCGCTCGATTCTTGATTAGCACACCTCAAAGCGATCGTCGTCACCCATCTGGAACGCCTCTTTAACGACCGCATCCACGAGGATCTCGATCAGGTTGTTCATGGCATCTGCCCGTCGCTGCTCGGCCTGGCGATCTCGCTCCCGGTGCAGGGTGCGTTCGTACTCCCCGTCTGGGTTAACGCTGGCCCAGAATAGCTATTGGTGGGGCATGAAAACGGCACACCGGTTCTACCCACTGAGCGAACCCCCGACCAACGGCTTACAAAGGGCAGATGGGGTTTTGGCACACTGCGTAAGTCGCTGATCTATCTAACACTGCTCGCGGGACACCCGTTGCATTCGTCACCGCTGAGCAGCGAATAACAGGGGTCATCCCACAGAATCCCCAAACGAAACGGTTCTTGCTGCAAGCATCGGTTATCGGGTCGAGCATCGCGCGGAAGACTATTGGTTGAGGGAATTCTGCGCCGACACGAAAGAAGGACTAGTGGCCAGACGGCGGCCGCAATCGGCGGGAGCTGCCACTCGATCTCCCCTCACAGGTTTCTCGATGGCGGTCACCGGGAGCCATGCCATGGAATCGCCAGGTGGCCGTGGCGTCGGGCGAGCGCTGCGCAGATCACATCGTTCCGACCACGTTCATGAAGACGCCGTGGCTCTTGAAGCTCATGTCGGTCAGATCTTCCGAGAAATTCGTGAAGTTGTACCCCAGCCCGGCTTTCACGTGCTTGCCGAGGTGGCGGTAGACAGCGACGAGCGCGCCGGTACGGCGTTCGTTGAGATCAGGCATGTCGAGCACGCGGCCCTCGATCATTCCCTCCCACTCCTGGTGGAAGTGCCAGTCGATGCGCACGATGTAGAGCTCTGCCGTGTTGTCGAAGAACTGGGGGTTCACCCGGTCGAGGCTCGCCTGTCCCAGGCGGTAGGCGTACTTTCCGCCGAGCGACCACTGCTGAGTCAGGTCATAGCTCACGTCGATGGATGCGATGTGACTCTTCTGGATGAACTGCGCCGCCGTGTCCTGCGGAGTCACCTGGCCTGCCGTAGGCAGGTTGTAGAAGTAGGTGTACTTCGCCAGCACGTCCAGCCGATCGCTCTGTACCGGACGATATCCGTAGCCGATCACCGCCTCGGTGTAGCCGCCGTCGTAGAACTGACCCTGTGAGTTATCGCTCATCGAATGGTCGAGCTTGCCGACCAGGCGCCAGTCCGGCGTGATCTGGTACTTGAAATTGTTCCTGAAGAGCCAGGTCTTCAGGTCGTAGCTCGTCGCATCCGGTTGCTGGATGTCATCGTTCCGGTACTCGATGCCGCTCGAGAACTGGATCTTGTCGTGGCCATAGCCGATGCGCACGCCGCCCGCCCTCCGCTTCGTCTCGGCGTCGGTCTGACTGTCGACGAGCGTCCCGACCTCGGCATTGGCACCGAAGTTCCAGCGATCGTCGGGTGCGAACGTTACACCCGTCGAGTGCGTGAGACCGGACGCCGAGTCGATGTCCTGGTAACGCTCCTCGACGAAGACACTGCTGCTGTCCGACAGGCGCTCCTTCATCCCTGAGACCAGCGTGCCCTGACGCTGGAACACGCCGGTGTCCGCGCGCTCGTTCTCCAGCGAGTAGTTGAGGTACAGCGTGGTGTGATCCGAGACGAGATAGTTGGTGCCGAGCTTGCCGCCCGGTCCGAGACTGCCCTCGGATCCCTCGGCCTCGATGGTCAGCTTGTTGCTGACCCGATACGACCCACCGATACCGGCGCGTCCGTTCTCGTCACGATCCCCGGTCTTTGACACCGTGTCCTGGACAAAGGTGTAGGCGCGCCACGCGGCGAGCGAGTCGTACCCCACCTGCGCCACCACATCGGTTCGCTCGCCCTGCTGCTGTGTCACCGGCACGACCGCAGAGTTGTCCTCGCGGTCGTCGCGCCGCACTCCGGCACTGACGCTCCAGTTCTTGCTCAGCTTGTAGCCGACGTCGACCTCTTCGGCCGTGGTGTGGAGGCCCTGGTCCTGTGCCTTCTGGTCCGCCTTGGCACTCAGGGTCCAACTGTCACCGATCGGTAGCTTGAAGGTGCCGCCGTAGTACTGGGTGGCGGTGAGCGCGTCGAAGCCCGGCGCCGAATAGCCGGCGTCGAGGTGCTGGGTATAGAAGGTCACGCGACCCTTGTTCCCCGACAGGAAATCACCGAGCCCGAGGCTGAGGTCGGCGCGGTAGGCCTCGGCGCTCGCGTTGGCGAACGAGCCCGGGTTGTCGCTCGTGAAGCCGTAGCCGCCATCGGCCGAGTAGTTCGCACCCGATGCCAGCCCGTCGCTCTTCCCGCTCTGCAGCTTCACCCAGGAGCCGGCGCTCTTGCGCAACGTCAGATCCGCCCCGCGCAGGCTGCTGCCGGAGACACCGGCGTCGTTGGAGCTGGCAGTAACGCCGAGTCGGATATAGTCGTTGAGCCACGCATCCGCCTGCCCGCCCGTTGTCCAGGTGTGAATGTCCTGAAAGGCGGGCGTGTACTCGTAACGAACCACCAGGTACGCCAGCTGCCCGCTGAGCCCGCTGGTGCGGACCAGCAGGTTGTCGGCCGCGGTCGAGGACAGCGGCTCGGCGAGCACGATCCGGCCCTGCAGATAGTCGATCTCGTAGTCGATCGAGGGCCGCAGGTCCACAGTTCCGGTCACGAGCCCGGAGTCCTTGTCGCGCAGCTCGATGCGCAGGCGCTCCGAGCCGGTGAGGATGTCCTGGAAGTGGAGGAAGTACAGCGAGCCGCCCGTTCCCGGGAACTCGTCGCGGCTGGCGATCGTGCCCGGCTGGGCGGCGAAGCCATCAACGGTCACGCGCTTCTCGCCGAAGCTCGTCGTGGCATCGGACACCCAGTGGAGATTTCCGCCGTACAGCCCGCGGTCGACCTGTGCGAGCTCGTTGCTCACATAGTCGATCCGGAAATTGCCCCACAGGCCGTAGTCGTCGTGGCGCTCCGCTTTCACGTAGAACTTACCGAGCGTCGGCGCGAGCTCCTGCGTGACGCTGTCATCGCCGTAGGTCGGGTAGTAATAAGAGGGATCGATGCGCCGGAACAGCGAGTCGGGCGCCTTGTTCAGGAAGTTGCTGAACAGGTCTTTGACCGGCTCCTCGCGGGTATCCGCGCTCGCCGTCACCCGCCAATCGTTGGCGAATTTCTGCGTCGCGAAGAACGACAGGCTGCCGGAGACCGTCGCATCGTAGTCGAACGGCGCATTCGCGCCCTCCATCTGCTGCTGGGCGGTGCTCGTGTGGCTCCTCGAGACGGTGAGGTCCGCCATGCCGAAGTAGAAGCGGTCGTTCGGCTGGAACTCCAGGTCGCGCAGGTAAAGCGTACCGTTGCCTTCCTCGTCGAGCACGGCGACTTCGACCGTGTGCGCGCCCGGCGGCAGCACTTCCTCGGCAATGAAGTTGCCCTTGGCATCGACCGGCACCTCGTGACCCGCCGCCCACACCCTGTGCTTGGGCGCAATACCGCTACCGCGCACGGTGACCGTGCCGCCGCTCACCCGGATGTTCTGATCCGAGAGCGCGCTCTCACCATAGGCGGCGAGCAGTTCGGGTTCCTTCAGCTGCGCGTGCTTGACAGTCGCACCCTGCGGCCCTGGGTCTTCGGCCTCCGGCGCCGCCGGGTTGGCGCCGCCGGGTGGGCCGGCGTCGGCGGTTGACGCACCGCCGGAATCACTCGTGGCCTGCTCGGTTCCATGGTTCGGCGCGGCAGCCGCAGGATTCGCGGCCGCGCGCGATCCATCCGCAACCATCCACAGCGACCGCGGTTTCGTGTCGTCAAACTTGCCGTCCTTGCTGTAGCCGCGGACCAGGTACTGCAATTCCCGCCCCGCGGCGGAGAACTGCTTCATGCTCGGCTGCCACTCCGCCGAGCCGTCCGCATCGAGCGCGACCACGGCAAGGGGCGTGCTCTGCGTCGACCGCCCCGCCTCGAATATCCGCACCTCGGCGCGCTCGATGAAAGCCCCGTAGTTGCTGTACATGTGAAAGCGCACGGGCGCTGCAATCGGACCCTCGTCCGGGGTCTGCTGGAACACGATGACGCTCGAGGCCACCGCCACACTCAGCCGGCGCTGCGCCTTGAGAGTGTCGAACTGGAACTGGATGTCCGCCTTGTCCAGGGCGACGTCCGTGCAGCGCTGCACGTCCGCGGAGCTCCGACCCGGGTCGTCGATGGGCACGCCGTCCACGGTGATGTGCATGGTGTTGACGCCGAAGGGGCTCCGTGGTGTGAGCTCGTGTGTCAGACGCGTGACGTTCACACCTTCGTAGTCGTCGAGCACGGCGGGCTCGTCGTACACGACCTGCACCGCGACGTACGAAGACTCTCCCTGGGTGAAGCCCACATTGACCACGTCGCTCGACTGCACGAAGCCCCGGCCCTCGTGCTCGGCCTGCGCGGGTGTCAGATGCATTTCGTCCGTGATGACCTGCATCGCCCGACGCGCCCGGGCGGCGGACAGGCCGAGGTCGTCGCCGTACACCGCAGCGGTGCGCCGATCGAGCCGCTGATTGCCCGTGTAGCCCACGAAGCGCAGCCGCACGTGGGCCTTGTCGTTCAGATCCGCCATGGCGCGCCGCAGGCTCTCGACGTAGTCGGGCGGGATGATCGCGCGCCCGTTGGCGAGCTGCAGCGGGGCAATGGTGCCCCACGCCGGCTCATAGACCTTCGTCACCACCTCGGTACCCGCACTCGGGCACATCTGCGGCTCGTTGGGCAGCTCCTGCAGCGGGTCGTCGTACCAGAACTGCACCTCCACGCGGCGGTTGAGGGCCCGTCCTTGAGCGGTGTCATTCGCGGCGAGCGGAGCCGCGGCACCGCGCCCGTCGCTCGCGATCGCCGTACCAGGGAGCTTGAGCGCTTCCTGCACAGCGAGCGCCACCCGACGTGCCCGCGCCTTCGAGAGCGCGACGAGATCGCCGTAAATGCGCTCGTCGCGTTCGGTCAGTGTCGCATCGTCCGTGTAGCCGATGAACTTGACCACCACGCCCGACTTGTCCTGCAGGTTGTTCAATGCCTTGCTGATCTGCCCGATGAAATCCGGTGAGACCTGCACGTTCTCCTGATCGTAATGCAACGGCGGAACGACATTGGTGAGGCGCGCGCGGCGCGCCGCGCCTTCCTTGAAGCTCAGCTTACAGAGCGTCTGCACCCGGCAAACCTTGACCTGCTTGATCTGTTGCCGCACGAGCACTTCCTGATCCGCTTCGCGCGCCTTCGGCTGGTCGTACCAGACTTCCACCTCCACGCGGCGGTTGAGCGCCCGGCCCGCGGGTGTGTCGTTCGAGGCAATGGGGTGGCTGTCGCCGGCCCCCTCGTAGGCGATCGCCTCCGGTTTCAATTGCAGCGCCCTCTGGAGGAATTCCGCCACTTCGCCGGCACGCTCGCGTGACAGCCCGGCGTTATCCTCGAAGGCTCTGACAAGCGCCGGGGACAACCGCTGGTTGTCGGCGTGACCGACCAGGTGCAGACGCACGTTGCGGCGATCGCGCAGGCTCTCAAGAGCCTTGCGCAACGTCTCGACGTACGTGTCGGGAATCTTCGCCACTCCGGATTCGAAATGAATGGGCGGAATGACATTCTTGAGCTTCACGGTGTCGAAGCTCTCGGCCAGCACTTGCTGCTGCTCGAGCCTGTCGCCCGCCTCGGTCTTGATCTGCTCGGGGTCGCGCGCCCGGGGCAACGGCTGCTCAACCGACAATTGCCGCTCGACCGCGCTGCCGAGCGGCGTCTCGCCGGCGGTCTGTGCCCGCGCGCCCGTTGCGAGGAGCGTGAGCCCGACGAGCAGCCAGGCGCCACGCCTGCCGGGGCCCTTCATTTGGCACCCCGCAGTCGCTCGACGGGCTTCTTCGGCGGGCCGCCGCGCAGCCAGAAGATCTCGCGCTCGATCGTGAGCTCGTAGCAGCAGTTCGCCGCGCGCCAGGCGTCCCTGATCGCCTTAGCGACCGCTTCAAGCCGCCGATCGACCAGCCGAGCGTCCTCGACGTCGGCGACATAGGACAGGCGCAGGATCGATCGCGACTTGCGCAGCTCCGCGAGCAGCAGGTCGAGTCTCGGCTGCCACTGCGGACGCATGTCGGCGGTTCCCTGCTCGAACACCGCGTCCGCGAGATCGAGACTCACGACGCGATGGATGGAGGCGCCGAATTCGAACCGCAGCGCCTTGCCGCGCGTGGCGCGCTCCACGAGCACCTGAGGTGTCGTCAGGCGATATCCGCTCGGCAGCGTCCGGTCGTCGAGCTTGAGGGCGAAGTTGCTGCCGCGGCCCTCGAGCGGCGTGATCGCGCAGCTGATGTGGAATCGCCCGAACTCGTCGGTGACGGCGGCCAGACCCCGGGTGGTCACGACCCGCACCCCGGGTATCCCCGGCTCTCCCGGATCCTGCTGACCGCTGCCGTTCCGGTCGTCGAAGACCTTGCCGATCACGTCCGTGCAATCGAAGGTCGTATCCGGCACCACGACGAGCGTGGCGTTGGCCTCAGCCGACACCGGACTGCCGATAACCGCGGCGGGAGCCTGGGCGCGGTTTGGCGCAGTGCGCCTGACCGCGGCGGTTGCCTGAGCGCGGTTCACTGCAGGGCCGCTGACCTCGGTGAAAGCCTGGGCGCGGTTCACGAACTGGCCTTCGCCCACCCCGGCGCCGACGGCCAGCAGCAGCACGACGGTGTGATGCGCACCGGCTGCGAAGCTGAGATTGCTCCAGGTGAGCTGGAACCCGGACAGGGTGGGTTCCGCTGGCGTGCCGTCGAGGCGCGCTGATCCTGCGATGTAGCGAAAGCCTGCGGGGAAGCCGTCCACGAGCGCTACGCCCTGGACGACCCCGCTGAGCACGTTGGTGACGGTAATGGTATACGGCACGAGCTGCCCGCGCGTCACCTCGACCAACGGGGTCGTCTTACTGACGGTCAGTGCCCCGGGGGGAGTGTCCAGCTGAACTGAGACACTCGCCGAGGCGGTCTGCGCCGGGTTGCCCCAGGTCACGACGCCGGTGTTGGTGACCGTCGTGCCGGTGGCGAGCGTGCTGCCGAGCGTCGCGCGGAAGCGCAGATCGATCGTCCCGCCCGGCGCGAGCGGTCCGTAGGTCGCCGAGTAGTTCGCGGTGATGATGTTGCCGGTGACCGTCACGCCTGTCACCGAGCCGTTCATGGTCGCCGTACCGGCGACGTAGGTGAGCGCCCCCGGCCCCGCCGCGTTGAGATCGTCCGTGATCGCGACCGGGCTCACGGGGTTCGCCGAGGTGTTGGTCACGTGCACCAGGTAGTCGAGGGTTGCGCCCGGCGCCGGCGCGCCGCCTCCCACCACCGTCACCTGCTTGGTGATGCTCACCGCGGCGGTGGTCACCGTCACCGTGTGCGCGTCCTGACAGTCCAGCACCCCGGGCGTGCCGTTGGTCAGCGTGCAGGTGGAGCTCTGGCGGCTGGCGTCGCTGCTCGGGCCGCTGTACCACCGCGTCGCCCCGGCCACGTTGGTGAGCGAGGCGCCGTTCTGCGTGTTCGCATCGAGCTGTGTCTGGTAGGTGACGATGAGGCGCTGCGTCGGGCCGATCGCCGCCGCGGCACTCAGCAGGTTGAGCGTCAGCGTGCAGGTAGGCGCCCCGGCATAGCTGACCGTGTAGTCGGCGCCGGCCGTGAGCGGCCCCTTGCCCGGCACCGGTGTCACGCCGTCGGACTGGAACACCTGCGCGGAGAGGATCTGCGGGGTCGCAGTGCACATGCCGCCCGTCGCACCCGTCGGCAGCTTGTCCACGATGGTCGCGTTCCAGGCGTCAGCCGTCCCGGTGTTCTGCACGTCGAGCGTGAACCGCCCCAGCTGCCCGAGGTACATGGTTGCCGGGCCGCCCTTGGTCAGCGTGACGGCGGAGATCGGCACCGTCACCCTGTGCGCGTCCTGGCAGTCCAGCACCCCGGGCGTGCCGTTGGTCAGCGGGCAGGTGTAGGACTGGCGGCTGGGTGTGCTGCTCGGGCCGTTGTACCACTGGGTCGCACCGGCCACGTTGGTGAGCGTGGCGCCCTTCTGCGTGTTCGCATCGAGCTGCGTCTGGTAGGTGACGATGAGACGCTGTGTCGGACCGATCGCCGCCGCGGCACTCAGCAGGTTGAGCGTCAGCGTGCAGGTAGGCGCCCCGGCATAACTGACCGTGTAGTCCGTGCCGGCCGTGAGCGGTCCCTTGCCGGGCACCGGTGTCACGCCGTCGGCCCGGAACACCTGCGCGGAGAGGATTTGCGGGGTCGCGCTGCACATGCCGCCCGTCGCGCCCGTCGGCAGCTTGTCCACGATCGTCGTGTTCCAGGCGTCGGTCGTCCCGGTGTTCTGCACGTTGAGCGTGAACCGCCCCAACTGCCCGAGGTTCATCGTCGCCGGGCCACCCTTGGTCATCACCAGAGTGGGCGGCGTCGCGATGGTCAGCGGCGGGGTGACGCCCTGCTCTCCTGGCAGCGGATAGTGGAATGTTCCGTTGACGACCGTTCCCAACGTCCAGTTCGCGGTGTTGATGAACTGCGTACCGGGAGAATTTGGCGGCACGACGTTGTTGAGCACGACGGTGACCTTGAGCACGATCTGCTGCCCGGCCGGGATCGTGGGGAAGCCGCTGAAAGTGAGCAGTCCCCCCGCGTTCGTGACCGTGAAGGGCACCGCAGCGCCGCTGCCCTTCCAGGCGGCGCTGCTGCTCACGTAGCTGAGCGACACCCCGGTCGCATTGAGGTTGTCAGTGACCGTGACCTGGCTGACGTCCTGGTTCGACCCGTTGGGATCGACCACAGCGCCGGTCAGCGCGCTGACCAGTTCCGGGAAGGTGAGCGTGTAGGTAAAGGGCACCCCGATCGAGACGAGGGGCGGCCCCGGCGGGTTCTGCTTGTCGATCTTGTCGACCGGTGCGAAGAGGTTCGTGCACTTCAGGACATGCTGGCGGGTGATCGAGCCGTTGACGAACCACACGACGTTGCCGTGCACCAGGTCGCAGGAGAGGTTACCGATGAAGTCGACGTTGTCGAAGATGAGCAGCGTGTTGGTCGTGCTCAACAGACTGATGTTGCCCCCATACGGGTTGGAGGCCGGGTAGTTCCTGATGGTGCAGGGGCCGTCGATCTGCAGATTCGAGGGCACCGGAGTGACATTGCCGTCGAGGACGCCGCCGTAATTGGCGTCGCAGAGCGAGCTGCTCTGCGCGTGCGCCGGGCGGGCGCCCGCGCCGAGCAATGCGAGGCCGAGCAGCAGCAGTGCCAGCCAGCTGCGGCGCGCTCTAACGTTGGTAGTGGTCCGACTCGTGCTCAATCGCATACCTCTTGCCGACCCGTCACATCGACAAGGGGCCGAGACAGCCCGGGTTTCGGACTGGAGTTGCGGCAGTCCCGCTGTCGTGGAGCCCTCCAGGCTCTTTAGACCGGTGACTTTGCGTCCCCACCTTTCGGTGGGTTTGCCCTTGTCGTGTCCAGGGAGTGCTGATCGCTCAGGTCAAATTGCGCATCCTCAGGCAGCAGGCAGGAAATCGATCGGATAGATAATGGTCACCGGCGGTACGACCTTGGCGCCGAAGTTGAACACCTTCACCCGCTCCACGACCTGCGTCGCAAGGTCCGGCGCATTCATGTTGGAGCCGTGCAGCTGGCACATGGACACGCTGCCGTCGGGTTCGATCGTCAGGCGCAGGATCATCTTTCCCTGCAGCGTCGGATCCCGGCGCAGCTCGAGGTTGTACAACCGATAGAGCTGGGCCTTGTGACGGTCAAAGACGATCTGTATCTCCTCATCCGTACGTCCCGGACCCGGCCCGCCGCTCACCGGGCGGCTCGCCGCAGCCGCCGATCCGATGCCGCTCGAGGCCTGCGTCAGGGCGCCGCCACGAATGGCGTTGCGCTCGGTACCGCCGCCCGGGCCGAGGCCGCGACTCACGGCCGCCAGGTTGATTCCGCCGCTCGAGCCGGGCGCGCTGGTAGTCAGCATCGCGCGTTCGGGCCTGCCCACCGAGCTGTTGGCGTTGTTGATGCTTGCCTGAGCTCCGAGTGCCGGATTGATCTGCGCTTGCGCGAGCGCGGCAAGCTGCTGCTTGAACACCATCAGCCCGGCCGGCTGCGGCTGCACCGGAGCCTCGACGGCCGGCTTCAGCGGCTCCTGCGTCGGGGGTTTCTGCGCCAGCTGCGGTGTCGGCTTCTCTATGGGTTTCTGCACCTGCGGCTTAGGCGGCGGCGGCACCCGGGGCGGGGGCGGCGGCCTCGGCAGCTGCGCCATGGTGATGTGGAGCACCTGCTCTGGCGGCGTCTCCTCGGGCGCTTGCAGGAGAGGCAGACGGATCAGGGGAATGATCAGTGCCAGAAGGAGGCAGACCGCCAGCGTGCTGAGCAGCGACTTCTGGAAGCGTCTGTCGTCCTCTCCTCCCCAGGTCCCGGGCATGGCGAGCGCACGGGAGTGAAGCCCGCTGATCTCCCGCTCGACGATCCACTCCTGCCGCAGCCGCTCCTCTTGTTCCTGCGCGTCGAACAGCCCGTCCTCGATCAGTCCGACACGATACTGCTCCTGGTCGATCTGTTCGCGGGTGCTCTGTCGGCGCGCCTCCAGCTCGCCCACGCGGCTCTCGAAGGCAGCCACACGTTCGCGCACCCGGCCCAGCTGCTCCTCACCGCTCTTCGCCGCTTGCGCAGTACCCCAGAACAACTGCGCGCCGCCAAGCTTCCCGAGCTCGCCCAGGGCGTCGCAGACCTGGTGCAGCAGGCGGTGCTGATTGCGCTCGCCCGCCAGCGCCTCGAGCTGCGCATCGAGCGAGCGCAGCTCGCCCACCAGCGCATCGACCGACTCCTGCGACGTGCCGAGTTCCGCGAGGAGTGCCCCCTGATCCTTCAGCGCCTCATTGTTAGGCGCGTGCTGATCTTCCGGCGTCCGCTGGTCCTCCAGCGTCTGCTGCTCTTGCGCTATTTCCGCATTCATGCCGTTACCTTGAGGTGAAATGACGGTCACGTTGTCCCATATTCAAGGCCGCTAGCTGCCCTTGACCCCGCTGACTGGCTTCTCCTTCTGCAGCACCGCGAGCGAGATCTTGCCGTACGCGGCCGCCGTGCACGTCGCCAGAACCTTCTTGAGGACCTCGTACGGCAGATCCTTGTCGGCCATGACCGTGACCTCCTGCGAGGTGAGCGCCGCGTCGCGCGCCGCCGCATCGAGCCCGGCTATCGGGCGCTGCAGCACTCTGCGCAAAGGCTCGATCAGCTGCGTGCGCGGGTCGCTGACTTCCGCGAGGCTCGCGACCGTCTCACCCTGCACCAGGAGCGCCTCCTTCGTGACCATCACGACGACCGACTGCTTCGGGCGCGTATCGGTTTGCGACTGCGGGATGCTCACTCCCTGGGAGTTCTGCAGTACCTCCACGTCCGTCGAGTACACCAGCAGGAACGCCACCATCACCGAGAGAATGTCGATGAGCGGTATCAGATTCAGCTGCGCATCGACGCGCTCGCGTCGCTTGCGCGGCATCAGGCCGAGATTCAGCACTTTCATGGCGCATCTCCGAGCGCAATGTTCGTGAACAACACGACTCTCGCGGTCTGCGGAGTGCGCACGTCCGCCGCGCCGGCTTGCGCTCCCGTTGCGCGCTGACCGGCGACCAGCGCTTCTGCAGCCGGCAGCTCTGCGCTGCGGATCGCATCCATCGCCTGGATCAGCTCGTCGTAGGGAACCTTCGGCTCCGAGAGTACCGACGCGTCCTCCGAGGTCGGATGCTCGCGCTTCACCGCCAGCGCGCGCTCGGTCAGCGCGTTCATGTCGTATGCGCCGTTCACCTTCGGGATCGTGGCGATCAGTTGATTGCCGTCGCTCAGCTCGAAGCCGTCCTGGCGGACGATGACCTCGAGTCGGAACTTCGGCTCCGCAGGCTTCGCGGGCGCGGAGCTCGGCAGGTCGATCTGCATGATCGCGATGCGCGAGAACACCGCCGTCATCAGCAGAAAGGTGACCAGGACGGTGAAGATGTCGATCATCGGCACGAGCAGCAGCTCGGCCGGCTTGGGCTCGCGACGCATCAGGAGGCTGCGCATGGCGTGATCCTCAGGCCGCCGACGCCGCTTGCCGTACGAGCTCCATGCGGCTATGGGCCCGGGCCGCCTCGCGCGCGGCGACCGCGTTCAGGAAGCGGATGGCCGCCGTCTCCAGACCATCGCTCAACCCCATGGTCTTCGACTGCAGGAAGGCGTGCAGCACCAGGATCGGCACTGCGGTAATGAGCCCGAAGGCCGTGCAGTTCATGGCCTCCGAGATGCTCGCCGACAGCAGGTTCGCCTTCTCAGCCGGGTTCACCGTCGCCACTGCGGCGAAGGCGTGGATCAGGCCGCTCACCGTGCCCAGCAGGCCGAGCAGCGTCGCGACATTGGCCAGGGTGGCGAGGTAGTGGGTGCGCTTCTCGAGCCGCGGCACGATCTCCATCATGCTTTCCTGCATGGCTTTCTCGATGTCATCGCGCCGCCGCACCGCCCCCTGCAGGGCGAGCCCCATGCTCAGCACTCGCGCGATCGGTGAATCGTCCTTGCTCGTGAGCTCGCGCGCCTTGTCGAAGTCCCCGCTCGCGATCGCCGGCTCGACACCGCTCCACGTGCGTCGATTGCCGGCGCCCATCTTCGCGAGCGTGACGTAGCGCTCGATCGTGATCGCGGCGGCGAGCGCCCCCGTGAACAGGATCGGGAGCATGAACACCCCGCCTGCGGTGAAAGATCTGACGATTGAATAGAAGAAGTCCATATGCATACCTCTTGAAACGATACGATCTGTCAAACCACTTCAGGATCCGGTCTCAATTCCGGCGGGCCCGCTCACTTCGTGCCCGCTCTGAACTCGTAATAGGAGAGCTCGCGCAGGAACACCTCCTTGTCCACCGGCTGCTTCGACGAGTCGAGCAGCCTCGAGACACTCGGCATGTCTCCGAGCTGGGAGCTCTTCCAGGGAACCAGCACGAGCGACTTCGGGCTGTCCTCGTTTCCGAGGATCGATATACCCGACATTTTCACATCGCCGCCGGGCGGCGTCGGCCCGCTGGTCGCCGACGCCGGATCCGTCTTAGGATCCGCCGTGCGCTTCTTGGGCGGCTCCTTGGCCACATCAGCCGGCGCCGCCGTCGCGGCCTCGCTCGGCGCCGCCGCTGCGGTCGCCGGCCCGTCCGCCTGGGCCGCGGCTGCTCCAAGGAGCAGTGGCAGACAAAGAATGAGTTTGGGCAACATGAGTCCCTCCTAGCGCGCGGCTCTCGTGTTCAGATCGGCGATCCACGCCACGACCTGGCCGTCGTCCGGCACCGCCGCCTGGTAGGCGGCGTAGTTCTCCCGCGCGCACGCGAGATCACCCAGGTACACATCGCAGAGAATCGCGAGATTCAGCCTCGCGTAGTGAAATCCCGGGAATATTCCCAGTGCCTTCTCGTAGCTCTCGCGGGCGGCGCTGAACTCGCCCTTGCGGCGGTAGAGGATGCCGAGCTCGTTGTACGCCACGAGCTGGCGAGGGTTGAGCTCGACTGCGCGCTTGAGACTTGCCACCGCGTGGTCGATGTCTCCGGACCTGCCGTAGGCGATGCCGAGATCGACGTACGCCGCCGCGGCAGCGGGTGCTTTCTGGGTAACCCTCTGCAGCAACGCGATCCCCTGATCGTATTGCGCGGCGTCCACCAGGCGCATCGCGTTGTCGTAGTCGGTACGAGCGTCCGCGGGGACGCGCACTTTCTCATTGAGCTGAAACCCACCCGCCTCCGGCTGCCGCGCCGCCACTGTCCCGTGCGCCTTGGTCGCAGGCACGGTCGTCGCGCAGGCGACGAGCGCGACCGCCAGCAGGAGGCCGGCCGCCGCGTGCCTGAGGCTCGTGGTCCGTGCCATTTCAGCGCGTGATCGCATTGCCTGCTCCTGCCGCCACTTGTCCGGCGGCGCTATCCGCCTGCCCCGGGGGTCGCGCCATCAACGCCGCGTTTTCCGGCTGCGGCGCGCCCTGCACTTCCGCGCGCGCGGCCGTCTGCGCCGCGCGCGGCGGCGGCCGATAGACGTACCGCTCGAGCGAACCCAGGAAACCGCTGCTGATCTCGGTCCGTGCGTAGGTGTCCGGCTTGAGCGCCGCGAGACGGTCCAGGCTCTTCTGGGTCCATGCGCTGTAGAGTCCCCGCCTCATGAGCTCGAGGTTCTTCTCGTGGACCGCCACAGCCTTTTGCCCGAGGGGCTGTGCGGCTTCGTCGAGCTGGCGCTCGTAGTCCTTGAGAGCGTCCGCGTTGAGATCCGCCGGGCGCTCCGACTCACGCAGGGCCTGACTGAAATTCGCGTAGATCTCGGCGATATAGAAGGTGGCCGCAGCCGTGACCTCCCCCACCTGGTAGTCGACCAGGGCACCGAACACCTTGGTCGCCGCGTCCATGCCCCGTTGTTTCTCCTGCAAGCTTCGCTCGAACGGCTGTGCGAGCTTCAACGACGCGAACTGCGCGTACATCGGCTCCGAGAGGGCCAGTGCGGCGCGCGCCGCGACATTGCGCGTGCGATCCGTGCGCTCGCTCCCCGCCGTTCCATCGACCCGCACGATCTCCTTGAGCTGGTGCCGGTACTGACCCTGATCTCCCTTGGTCTTGTAGATCTCCGCGATCTTCGAGCGTGTCTCCACCGCCGCGTCGATCGGCTTGGGGAACTCCTCGACATAGCGGGAGTACGCCTGCAGGGCGCGCTCCGCGTCCTTGGCCTGCCCGTAGAGATCGCCCGCCTGCAGCAGCGCTTCGGCCCGCAGCTGCGGATTCGGCGACTCTCGCGCGACGCGCTCATATTCGCCGGCCGACTGCGCCAGCTGGCCGGACTGCTGATACGCGTAGGCGATCTGCTTGGTCGCGTCCTTCTGCAGCTCGTGCTCGGGGAAGCTGCGCCGGAACTCCTCCAGAACCTGCGCCGCAGCCGTCCAGTCCTGCAAGTGCAGCAGGGCCGCGCCGGCGTCGTACTCCGCCGCCGCGCAGATCTTCGACGTCGGAGCTACCTGCTTGACGCGCACGAAGTGATTCGCCGCGGTGCGGTAATCGCCCGCCTGGCTCGCCTGCTCGCCCTGCTTGTAGATCGAGGCCGCGAGGTTCTCCACCAGGGCGGCGTGCGATGCATCTCCCCCCGGTGTCGCCTCCAGCACGCGGCCATAGGCCTGCTCGGCGTCCCCATACTCGGCGAGACCGAAGGATGCGTGCGCCACCACGAGCCACGCGTCGCGGTGCACACCCGCGGCCGCATTCGGGAACTTTTCGATGAGGCGCCGGGCGGTGTCGCGCGCCAGCATCAAGTCCTTCAACTCGTATGCGTCTTGTGCCGCCGCGGCCAGCACGACCGGTGCCTGCTCGTGCTGCGGGAACGCGTCCGCAAACTTGATCGAACTGTTGATCGTGTCGCGGCGGGCCGCGTCCTTCAGGTCGACGCTGGCGACCTTCAGATACTCGCGGTGCGCGTAGATCGCCGCGTAGCCGGCGGCCGCCGACTTCGCGTGCGGCGGGTAATCATAAGCCGTGATCTCGTACTCGCGCGCCGCCGCCGGATAGTCATGATTCTCGAGCATGAGATCCGCGAGCTGGTAGTCCACTTGCGGCGCTTGGCTGTCGGTGTGGAACGAGGTGAGGAACTCCCGGTACCAGCGCGTCGCCTCGTCGTAGTTGCCCGGCCGTTGCTCATGCTGCTTCGGGTCCTGATACTGGGCGTGATAGTAGTTCGCCAGATCCTTCAGGTTGTTCTTCAGGTAACTCAGCACTTCCGGCGACTTGTTCACGTCGACGTGATGCCAGTACTCCCCCTGTAGGCCGTAGGTGCCCGCGAAGTCCTTCTTCGCGGCGAGCACGAGCTGCGGGAAGCTGCCCTTCTCGTAGATTTCGACCACCCGCATGCTGTAGTGAGGCGATGCCTGATGGTACGGATACAACGCCACAAACGATTTGTAGATCGTGGCGGCGTCCTGATAACGGAGCTTGACCAGGTAGAACTCCGCGAGGTAGCGGTACACCCGGTCCTCATAGGCCTTGTGTCCGTTGGTGGCGAAGTACGAGCCGATCACGTCGGGCCCGCCGATATTCGAGAAGCTCAGGCTGACGACCTGAAAGGTATCCTCGACGCGCCGCTGCTCGGCCTCGGTGTGCTTCGCGTCGAAGTCATAGCCGCTCTTGACCTTGTAGTCGAGGAGCGCGAAGTACCGTTGCAGAGCCTCCTGGTAGAGTTGCTGCTTGTACAACGTCCATCCCAGCTTGTAGAGCGCGAGCTCGTAGTACTCGGAGCCGGCCCCGCTGTCCGCGATCGCCGTATACGCGCTCTCCGCGTCCCGATATTTCCTCGCAATGAAGAAATGCTCGGCGCGGCGGAACTGCACCTCGTCTCCGAAGCGCGAGTGCGGATACTCGCGGCCCAGCTGCTCCATGACTTTCAGCGCCGCCTCGGTCTGCCCGAGCTCGTCATAGGCGCGCGCCTTCTGATAGAGCACTTGATCGCGGAAGGCGTACTGGGGGTACTTGGCCAGGAGCTCGTCGTACAGCTTGATCGCCTCCAGGGGACCGGCGCGCTCGCGCTCCGCATCCACGCCGCCCGGCAGCGTGAGCGGCGCGACGCCTTGCGCCGGCGAGATTAGCTGCTGCGACGCAGCCCGCTGCTCGAGGTCCCGTTCCGACACCCCCTGTGAACCGGAGTCGCGGGCCGGCGCGCGCGGCCGAGCGGCGGCGTGCGCGTCGATCTTCGTCACAGCCGGCGCGCGCATTGGAGCCCTCTGCGCTCCTTTGGCGCCGCCCGGCGTTTCCGCCTGTATGGCGTCCGGCGCAGCGGCTGCCGGCTGCGTGGCGCTTTGGGAGGCGGCCAGCTCGACGAGCTGCCCATCCCCGTGGATCCCGAACTGCTTCTCGATGTTGAGGTCTGCCAGGCGCCGCATGGCCTCAGGCGCCAGGTTGCTCTGGGGGGCTTGCTGCAGGAAGTCGCGGTAACTCTGCACCGCCCTATCAAGGCCCTGATCGACCGGCACTTCCTTCGTGTCCGGCCGCACCTGGTGGAGGCTACCGAGCGTTCCTCCGCGGTCAAGCTGGTGGGCGCACGCCGCAAGCCCGGGCAGGAGCAGCGCGAGGACGGCTGCGTGAGCTGGCCGCATCACTGCGTACCTCCCCCGGCATGTTCTTTCAGCGCCCTGTCATAACTGTCGGCCACCGCGTACCGCGCCTGAACCTGATAAGCCTCGAGGCGTTCCCGACGTGCGCGGAGCTCGTCGATGGCGACGGCCTCGATGACGTGGCCCTGTCTGGCGAGGAGCGCATCGACGCGCTCGAGCGTATCGCCCACACGCGAGCGCAGATGACCGATCGACTGGTCGTAGCCCGCGTAGCTGTGCACCGCGGCCTGTCTCGCCCGCACGAATGCGGTGTGCCGCTCCTGCAGCATCCGTACGTCGGCGTTCAGCTCGTTCAGATGCCTGTAAGCCTGCGTCAGCCGCTCCGGGTACTCCGTATTCAGGCGCCAGGTCAGCACGCCCTGGAGGCGCTCCGCCCTGGCGCGCAGGGCGGCGTTGTCACCGCTGCCGTGTTTCAGCGCGGTGTCGATACGCCGCAGGCTCTCGAGCGCCAGATGTTCATCTCTGGTTGCCAGCAGCGCAGGCCGCGGCGCCGTCAGCAGATCCTGAAGGCGCTTCTGCAGATGAGCACGCTGCTCGACCCGCAGGCGCATCCGCGAGTCCAGCTCTCTGAAGTGCGCATCGATCTGCGGCAGCAGCGGCGCGTAATTCGCCCGACGCAGGCGAATGAGATCCTCGAACGCATCGAAGCCGCCTTGCCAGCTGATCAGCCGCCTGCGCAGATCCTCCATATCCAGGTAGTTCTGCAGCGCCGTCTGGAAGTCGTTCGACGCCATCAAGTCCGTTAGGTAGAAGGTCTCCGGGGTGTCAGGCAGCGTGCGCAGACGCACCACCCACAGGTTGTCCTGCTTGATCTCCTCGCGTACCAGCGCTTCCAGGAACTTGCCCGCGCGGATGCTCCTGAGCGATGCATCCACTTTCTCCAGCTCCTTGCCGAATGAATCGAGCGCCTGGCTGTAAAGGAGCGCCGCCCGCCCGTACACCTGCAGCTTGCTGTAGGCAAACGGCAGGGCGAGCTTGGCCTCCTGCACCGCGGCGTCGGTTGCGTCACGCCCGATCAGCGTCCCCCACGGCACGAGTGCCTTCTCGTAGTCATGCGCTGAGACCTCGGCCCACCCGGTGCTCAGCAGCGCGCGGTTCGAATACGGCCCGTCGAGCCGCACACGATCGAAGGCCTGCCGCGCGTGACCGTAGTCCGCGGACTGCAGCATGATGCTGCCGAGGACCATGTTCGACTTGTCGCGCATCGCCGCCGTGGGCGTCTCGCGGCTCTCGATCTGACCGGCCTTATCCAGCTGGCGCAGGGCCTCCGGGGTGCGGCCCGCCTGCAGCAGCGCGATGCCGAGATTGTAGGCGGCAAATCCCTTCAGACTGTCCGCGCCCTGCAGGCGGCGCAGGTTCTCCACCGCGTCGGCGGGCCGGCCGAGCGCGAGGTAGACATTGGCGCGCAGAAATTCGAGGTCGTCCTTGATGCCTTCCGCGACCGTCCCGTGAATCCGCTCCAGAGCCTGCAGAGCATCCTCGGGCTGATCCTTCTGGAACTCGATGCGCGCCAGACGGAAGGCAGCCTCGTTCTTCACAGGCTGATCTACATCCGCGTCGAGGACTGCCTTGATCGCGCGCCCGGCGCGCAGGTGCATCCGGTAGCGGAGCTCGAAGTCGCCGACCGAGAAATCTGCCTGCCTGATGTGATACTGGAGTGAATCCAGCTCCGGCTCGTCGACGCGATGGTGTTGAGCGAGTTCGGCGTCGAGCCGCTCGAGGGCATCGAAATACTGGCCCTGATAGGCCTGGTACAGGGCCTCGCCGAAATAGAGGTCGCGTAGATCGGCGGCGACGGACGGGCTGGCCGCGATTGCGACCAGCGCCAAAGCCATCGACAGCCACCGCGACGGAGTACGCATCGGCTATTACTCCCCGAGGTGAATCCCGGGCTGCGCGGCGTCCGGACCGGCGAGGATTACGCCGAGCAACTTCGGCTTGATCTCCTTCGTGAAGGGGAAGCGCTCGGTCTGGGTGTAGTCCTTGCCATTGGCGAGCTTGGCGCTCACCGAGACCTCGATCTCGTGGGCGCCGGTCGCAATGTTGCCGCTATAGATCCGCTGCACCCCGCCTCGGCGCAGGGCGTCGAGCTCCTTGAAGCTGTAGATGTAATGTGTCGCCAGCCGTCCGTCGATCTGAATCTGCACCGCATCGAGACGCAGCGTCTCGCCGTGCGCCAGCGACACAAACACGGCGAGGTGAGTGTCGGACGGATAGAGCAGCTTCTCTTCCAGCTGGTTGAGCTCCGCCGCGATGCTCAGGACGTCGGATTTGACCTCCTGGACCTGCTCGTCCAGACCTTTCATCTGCGCCCGAGCGCTCTCGTCCGCCGGACTCGTCCGTGCGCAGATGCACAGCAGAGCGCTCATCACGACCAAGAAATGCTTGCGCATTTGCTCTTGTCCTGTCGTTTCAGAGTTGGTTCCCACCTGATGAAACTCAGGTGGCAGGGGCTGGAAGGCCGGATCGGCCCCGCTCACCAGGCGCGCAGTGCGCGCGCCTCTACCGGGTGCCAGATGCCGGTGCGGCGCCCCCGTGATGAAGGCGCAGCGCTGCGCACGCAGCCTCGGGACGCCCCGCAAGCGTGCGGCTCACCGCGTTCGAATCGTATGCAAGCATGACCTGCTCTCCCTCCACTCGTTGCCGTGACGCACGAACAACACGCACCGATACAGTCCGGTGGAAGGACTGGATTACGGCAGTCCCGCTGTCCTAGAGCCGAGGCTCCTTAGACCGGAGACTTTGCGTCGCCGCCTTTCGGCGGGTTTGCCCTTTGCGACTCCAAGAGCACTGCCCGATGTCTTCATCGGACGCTCCTATCAGTAACACACAGGAACCGGCAATGGCGCGCAACTTTACAACTTCACCCTGCTGTCGCGCCGCGGAAACACCCATCGGCAATAAGTAACCGGCGGGCCCGTGTCGGCTATTCAATGGTGTTTGGTGCGAGCGGCCCTGGCACGGTGGCCTGCAGCGCGGACGATCCGAGCACAGCGGATACGTTGGCATTTGTGCCATCCGGCGGTGTCTCGGCAACCGTGACGGCGAATCAGACGATCACTGTCAATTTTTAACTCGGGTACGTGCGCCGTCCGGATGCTACCAGGTGGGTCATCGAATATTCGCGGCAGCTACGTTCGGATCCTGATCTCCGGACTCCGGACTTAACCCCACACGTTTAGGTAGTGATCGCGTGGGCGGCGTCCAGCGATGTTTCCGGGCGAGCCATTTACCGGAGTACGTCCAGATCGAACCTCCATCATCGATCACGAGGGGCGGAATCGAACCACCGACACGCGGATTTTCAGTCTGTTGACGGCCGTTCGAGAAGTTTATCAATCAATCACTTGCAGCGCTTGCCAGCCCCGTCCCCAGCCTCACCACGGCACAATCATGGCACACCCAATCTGAGCTCGACACATTCTTGGCACACCGGCGGCAACCTTGATCTTCACGAAGCCGCCTCTTTAACGAACTCATCCACGAATATCTCGATCAGGTTGTTTCGACATCGGAGGCTATAGGCAAGTCAGTGGGGCAGGCAGCCATCGCGGAAACGTACGCGACATCCATTTGTTCTCCGAGTCCCAATCGCACTGCCGGGCATGTAGGTCAGGGGTTCACTGCGAGATGAGGGCCCGCAAGACCCGCCTCTGCGCCGGCTCGGCACAATCGCTCCCCAGAGGTTCACTCACGCGTCGACCATGGCGCGAATGTCACGGTTCTCCAAAACCACTCCTCCGTGCTCCCCTCTTCCCCTGACGGTGACATCCACCATGGCGTGGGCCAGGTCGTCGGCGCGAATCACCTGATTGGGGAACAGCACCCGAAAGACGGGGTA
>WNFQ01004076.1_pt1 | contig 21549 bp, 21 predicted proteins | sample 5400171 | NCBI WGS metagenome assembly WNFQ01 (sample SAMN13153356, study PRJNA577476) | soil metagenome | isolation source: 20 cm soil under Madrone tree | place: USA:California | collected 2016-06-14 | reverse complement strand
ATACCTGCGCAAATCATGAAAAGCACGTGGCGGCCGAACTGGGGGCGCGGGACGTCGAGCACTTTCTTCCGCTGTACAGTTCCGTGCGGCGGTGGAAAGACCGCCGCGTGAACCTGGACTTGCCGCTCTTTCCCGGATACGTATTTGTGCGTCTTGCGTTGCGCGACCGGCTGCGGGTTGTGCAGATTCCGAGTGTCGTTCGGCTGGTCGGCTTTGGCGGATTGCCAACGGCGCTGCCGGATACGGAAATGGAAATCCTGCGCACGGGGCTTTGCCAGGGCTTGCACGCGGAGCCGCATCCGTTCTTGACCGTTGGGCGGCGGGTGCGGATAACCGCAGGCCCGTTCGCGGGACTCGAAGGGGTGCTGAAGCGGAAAAAGAGCAGCTTGCGCGTGGTGGTTTCGCTGGAATTGATCCAGCGGTCGGTGGCGGTGGATGTGGATGCCGCCGACGTTCGCCCACTGGTTGGGTAGGGGGGTACACCCCCCATCCGATGCATGAATGTCAAAACAAAGGAGATAGAAAATGGGCAATTCGTAAACGCATGAAAACGAAGAGGCTGCTCGTCGCGAGGAAAAAGGGGGCAATTCGTAAGTGAATGAAAGAAAGAACGGGGATGAGAGTGGTAGGCGGAGTGTTGAGTTCCAGAATGGGAATTGTTGATATACCCCGGCTGCTGTGACGAGACGGGGTGGATGAGCGTGGGTTACGGCTGACGAACACGTTTAATATTAACACGTTAGTACGGTACGAGTCAATACAAATGTTAAGCGGTTTGAAATCAAGAACATGAAGAGCTTGTATTCCACAGAAACATTGGCCGGAGGCGTACAAGGTTATAGAGAACCATTGAAATGACCGAGACGGCAGACAACTTTAAGGGGCAAAACGGGCACCTGACCAGTGGCCGCCTGCTGGCGAGAAACACAGTTTGGAATCTGATCGGTTACGGCGCGCCGCTGATCGTGGCGGTGTTTTCCATCCCCATCCTGATTCACGGGCTGGGCAAGGACCGCTTCGGGGTGCTGACGCTGGCTTGGGCGCTGATCGGCTATGCCAGCCTGTTTGACATTGGGCTTGGCAGGGCGCTGACGCAACTGGTGGCCAAGAAACTGGGGAGCGGGGAGGACCACGAGATTCCGGCGCTGGCGTGGACGTCTTTACTATTAATGTTAGCGTTGGGCGCGGTCGGTAGCGTGGCCATCATCGCGATTTCACCCTGGCTGACGCACCATGCGCTGAAGATCCCAGAAGGGATTCAGCCGGAAGTGCTGCGCGGGTTTTACCTGCTGGGGCTGGCGGTTCCGGCGGTGATCACTACGGCCGGTCTTCGCGGCCTGCTCGAAGCTCACCAGCGGTTCGACCTGATTACGGCACTACGAATTCCCACGGGGGTGTTCACATTCGTCGGGCCTCTGATGGTGCTGCCCTTTTCGAGCAGCCTTGTGCCGGTGGTGGGAGTCCTGGTTGCGGGGCGGTTCCTTGGATGCCTGGCGCACTTATTCGTTTGCTTTCGGGTGATACCCGAACTTCGCCAGCGGGTGGCGTGGCATGGCCCTTCCGCGGGACGCTTGCTGCGATTTGGAGGCTGGATGACGGTGACCAACGTCATAGGCCCTCTAATGGTCACGTTAGATCGCTTTCTTATCGCCGGGTTGATTTCGGTGACTGCGGTCGCTTATTACGCCACACCCTATGAGGTGGTCACAAAGATGCTACTCATTCCGGCCGCCGTTGTGGGAGTGGTGTTTCCTGCTTTCTCAATCAGTTTCGTCCAGGACCGGAGCCGGGCAGCCTTGCTCTACGGTCGCAGCGTGAAGTACATCCTCCTTGCGCTTTTCCCGATCGTCTTGCTGATTGTCGCTCTCGCTCAGAACGGATTGGCTCGGCGCCGACTTCGCCCAACACAGCACGCGGGTTGTCCAGTGGTTCGCTCTAGGCGTGCTGGCGAACAGCCTGGCACTTGTCCCATTTTCTTTTGTGCAGGGAATTGGGCGGCCCGACCTCACCGCTAAGTTGCATCTATTGGAACTGCCACTCTATCTCGGGATGCTTTTGTGGCTGATTCGCGCTGACGGTATCGAGGGAGCGGCGATTGCTTGGAGCGCGCGGACGATCTTCGATGCACTGGCGCTTTTCGTGATTGCGAGGAGATATCTACCCACGGGTTCGCATATGTCGCCAAGAACAAAAGGACTCTTGGCGGCTGCCGCGGCCACCCTACTTCTGGCAGTTCTGCCTCAGGACATCATGCCAAAGGCAGCCTTCCTACTTGTGGCTATTCTGAGTTTCCTCCTCGTAACGTGGTTCCTGATTCTGACGCCCGAAGAGAGATCGCTTGCTCAAGGACTATCAGTGGTGAACAGATGAGCGCGACTCATGCCTTGCCGCGTAGAGATGAGAGCACCGACGCGATTCGGACGCGGCCCTGTCCGAAGTGTTACGTATGTGAGAGGCAAGGAGAACTTCTCTACGAGATTCTGACCGACCGGCTCTTCGGCGCACCAGGGAAGTGGAATCTAAAGCGGTGCTCGGATCCGAAATGCGGAATGGTTTGGCTGGATCCCGTACCGCTGGAAGAAGACATCAGCAAGGCTTACCGCGCGTATTACACCCACGAAGCTGATGTCCCTCCAGCGGATAATTTTGCCCGGCGTCTCTATTCTCGGATACAGGCGGGCTACGTTCGGACGAAATATCATTACCGCCAGGGCGGTCACGACCCATGGGACCAATTATCTACGCTCTTGGCCTATCTGAACCCGATACGGCGCGCGAATTTTGATCTTAATGTCTTTTGCTTGCACGCCAAACCAAATGGTCGACTACTCGAAGTCGGTTGCGGCAGTGGCACAATGCTTAAGTCGATGCAAGGGCTTGGATGGAAGGTCGAAGGAGTGGATTTTGATCCGGCAGCTGTCGAAGCAGCGAGGAAAAAGGGACTCAGCGTGCATCTTGGCACATTGTCCGAGCAAGAATTTCGCGCTAACAGCTTCGATGCAATCATCATGGGCCATTGCATCGAGCATGTCCCCGATCCTATAAACCTATTGCGAGAATGCTATCGCATTCTCAAACCCGGTGGGCGTTTGGTCGTTATCACACCAAACGTACGCAGTTGGGGGCATCGCCTTTACGGTGCTGATTGGCGCGGTCTGGAGCCGCCGAGACACCTTCATATATTCACACTATCTTCCCTGGCTGCGGTTTGCGCCCGAGCAGGTTTCACAGGCTACGAGTGTCGCTCCGCCGTGCGGGCCAATGGAATCCACCTGGCGAGCAGGATGTTGCGCAAAGGAAAGCTGGAATCGCGCCCCCCATCATGGAATCTACGACTATTGGCGGAAGCGACGGGTCTCGCTCAGTGGGCCCTTTCACTCGTGGATCGTGAGGCTGGAGAAGAGATTGTGCTGATTTCTCTTAAGTGAAGCAGCATTCGGCGTCCCCAATCTCAAACTCATGAATAACCTGCTGCGGTTGAACCTGTTCGCTCTTCTGCTGGTCGCGGTATTCGATCCCGCTGACCAGGTTACGCACCTAAAGGTGCCCTTGTTCGTCAGCCTATGGGTCATATTTATCGTTGACTTACTTGTTTCCAGGGAAATAGCGCCACTGATCCCCGATTCGTTGCTGATCTATATTTTGGTTTTCGCAATCGTTCTGCCGCTTACGTCAATCCTCTCGTATTTCTTGCAGGGGGGCCATGCGGGCCCGTATGATGGATTTCAATATTTTAAGAGTTTCTTGTTCCTTACTCTGGCTGTGGTACTTGTGGTCAAGAAGATTGATGCCATCCGACCGATGAGCGTCATCCTAACGCTCCTCTCCGGCGTTATCGTCGTGATGGCCATCCTCACTCGTAACGACCCAGGACTGACGCAGTTTCTTTGGCTAATAGGAGATGCCTCTGGCACATTCATGATAGGGGAAAGAACCTACGGAGGCTTGTCGTATTCTTATGTGTACTACCACACGGCACCGCTATTGGTTCTTTCGCTGGCATACTTCACCTATCGGTCGGTCACGTCGAAGTCGTGGGCTCGCTATCTCAACGCCGCACTTCTACTGGTGAATCTTGTTGCTATGCTCTTCTCTGGCACGCGAAACGATATTATCTTCGGGCTGGTCACGCCGCTTGTGGTATTCCTCTGGTACTCAGGCAAGAACAAGAGGCTCACACTTTTTGCCGTTTTGCTGATGGGAGCGGCAATCGCGGGCACCTATGGCAGTGACATCATTCAAGCAGTGTTTGATCCTGAGAACGAATCTAACGCCATTAAGTTGGCCCATCTGAGAGACTATTTCGTAATGTTCAGCGATCCAAAGACACTTCTCTTTGGGCAGGGTTTGGGCTCTTACTTCTATTCGTCCGGCTTCGGGACCGAAACGTCTATCACGGAACTGTCGTATTTTGAGTTTATAAGAAACTTCGGTTTGATCATCGCCATCGTTTACTACGGTTTGTTGCTCTATCCGATTGCAATGCTTCGAAATCGAATATTCAGTGAAAGCCACTATTTGATCCTGGCGTACCTCTGCTACTTGGTCATCTGTGTTGCTAACCCGTTGCTTGTATCGTCGAGCGGAATGCTGGTTTTGGCCATTGTCATCTCAAAGGCATTCCCAGCCGCAAAAAGCAGCTTCGATATAGTCAGACATACAGCGAGCAGCCTCCCGCAGCCAGCTTCTTAGTGAATGCAGAGGGATATTTATGGAAGCGGGCATCGCCAGCGTGACGGTGAGTAGAAACGGAAGAGTGGTTTTGACCGAGCATTTGGAATTGCTCATGGGCCAAAGCCAGCCATTGAGCGAAATCATTGTCGTTGATAACGCAAGTACAGACGGGACGATAGAAGTCCTCAACGAGCGCTTTCCAGCCGTCAAGGTCATCCGGCTCGCGGAGAACGAGGGTGTCTCGGGGGGGTATTCTGCGGGCCTGAATTACGCTCTTGGTCGTAACCATGATTGGGTCTGGATGCTCGATCAAGATAGCAAACCGCTCAAAGACACGGTCGCAAATCTGCTAGCCGCGTATAAATCGTTTCCCGATCGCGAGAAGTTGGGACTTATCGCACCCCTGTCGATCAATGCGGCAACCGGAGCACCGTACCCATTATTCCTGTGGAGGGAGGGGCAAGTAGCACTGCTCCCTATGCCGGGTGGCAATACCCTTACGCTTGTGGATATGGTCATTTCGTCAGGCAGCTTAATTCGCAGTGAGGCAGTTAGGAAGGCAGGGCTACCGCGTAATGATTTTTTCATAGATTTTGTCGACTACGAGCACTGCCTGAGGCTGCGGCGAAGCGGATTCCTTATTGCGGTCGTAAACCAGTGCGTCATGCCACACACTATCGGCCAACCGCGTACCGTCAAGTTCTTAGGGAAGTCGATGAGTTGGATCACACATAGGCCGTGGCGCGATTACTACAAAGTGCGCAACCGCGCGTTCGTGGTGTGGCATCAGGTTCCAAGCTTCAGGGCTAAGGCATTTGTGATTCGTCAATTCCTGAGACAGATGTTCGGCAGCCTGCTCTACGACCCAGAAAAGGCAAATCGCATTCACTTAATGTGGCGCGGCCTGCGCGATGGGATACGCGGCAGGCTGGGAACTACGGTTCAACCGACTGATTGAGCGTTCTAATTCCTCTCTTCTCAGGTCAGCAGGCTCGGAGGTGCCGGATGCCTGCCCGTAAGGATTGCGATGGGAGCGGGAAGGAGGCGGTGAATAACTTTGGAATCGATGCCCTTAGCAAGCATAGTGGTGCTCAACTGGAATGGGGAGGAACACGTACACCGGTGCTTGAAGCATGTAATGGCCCAAGACTACCGGCCCATCGAGGTCATCATTGTTGATAACAATTCATCGGATGGTTCCCTGGGGCGGATCAAGGCGGAGCATCACGATTTCGTTTATATCGAGAATGCGGCGAACAAAGGATATGCGGCGGGAATGAATCAGGGAATTGCGGCCTCGCACGGGGAGTTCATTGTGCCGCTCAATCAGGATGTCTGCCTTGACCATTCATTTGCAAGCCGGTGTGTCGCAAAAATGCAGGAAGATTCCACGCTTGGGGCCATCGGTGGCCGAGTGTATTCCTGGATCGGCGACGAACTTACGGACCGGCTGCGAAAGGGTGAGGGAGAGCGATTCGTCATGAGAAAGCGGTTCCAATCGGACGGGGGGCACTTCACGAATGAGCCCACACTGACTTTTGCCGCTTCTGGAAGTTTCCCTTTCCTGCGAAGAAGCATGTTAGATGACTTGAAAGGAACGTCAGGCTGCTGCTACGACGAGTCTTACGAGACAGGGTGGGAGGATTGTGATTTATGGTTCCGAATGCACCTCCTGGGTTGGAAATGCTTGTTTCTTCCGTCTGCGGTGGGCTGGCATGTCGGATCGGGCTCGGTGGGTGGAAAAGCGACCTTTTTTTCGAAAGCTCTGGACTACCAGTTACGGGTCCTGCGTAATCGACACTATACGATCATCAAAGACCTTCCATGGAGGACGCTGTTGTGGCTTCTACCATACCTAGCTGCGACTGAACTTGCGATCATTCCGTATTTTTTGCTCAAGTCCCCCAAGAGTCTATTGGCGCTGGCCGGTGCCTGGTGGCAGGTTGTGCGGGACTTACCCGTCTTGTTACGGAAGCGAGCGCAAGTTCAAGAGAGCAAGAAGGTAAACCACGCCTATCTCAGACAGTATTTTGTCAGGTTTTGAGTTGGCGGTTGGTCTTTTCTTGACACATTCAAACTTAAGCTTCATTAGTGATCGGCCATCGGAAAATTTCAAATTATACTTAAGGGGAATTGCATGCGAATTCTAGTCACTGGGGGTGTCGGTATAGTGGGGGCAGGGCTAGTCCGGGAGCTGCGTGAACGTGGCCACCACGTGGTTTCCTCCGATTTGCCGCATCAACCCGATGAGGTGGGGTTCTCACTACGAACGGATGTGCCCGTGCCGCTGTATGCGCGCTGCGATGTGGGGGAATTCCGGCAGATTGAGCGGGTGATTGAGCGGATGGGGCCCTTCGACTACGTGTACCACTGCGCCGCGGAGTTTGGCCGATGGAACGGAGAGGACTTCTACGAGCTGCTATGGCGCACGAACGCGGTGGGCACGAAGAACATCATCCGCTTGCAAGAGCGCCTCAAGTTTAAGTTGATCCATTTCTCGTCTTCAGAGGTCTATGGGGATTGGCCTGATTTAATGGTCGAGAAGGTGATGGATGAGCACGAGATCAAGCAGATGAATGATTACGCCATGACAAAATGGGTGAATGAGATGCAGGTGCGCAATTCGGCGCAACAATATGGCACAGAATCCTTGGTCGTGAGGCTTTTCAACACCTATGGCCCGGGCGAGTATTACAGCCCCTACCGCAGCGTGAACTGCCGATTCCTCTATTGCGCGCTGACGAATACGCCGTGGACGGTGTTTCGCGGCCATTCACGCACTTCGACGTATCTTGCGGACACGGTGAGAACTCTGGGAAACATTGTAGACAACTTCAAAGCGGGCGAGACGTACAACATCGGTGGGAACGACCTGCATACGATCGAGGAGCTTTCCGACGTCATTATCAAGGTCACAGGCGCCTCCCCCAGTTTGGCCCGATATCGCGATTCGGAGATTTTGACGACGAAGGACAAGAGAGTAGATATCTCGAAGTCCATCCGCGACTTGGGACATCGGAACAGCTGTGGTCTTGAAGAAGGCATGCGCTTAACTGCGGAATGGATGCGAGGCGTGTACAACCTTCAGACAGCGACCGTAGCTGCTGACTAGCATTGATGCGCAGCGAGTCCCAGAGAATCCGGCATGCAAATCTTGATTATCGTTGACTGCTATCCGCCAAGCCTGAAATCTGGCGCAAAGCTTGTTCATGATCTGGGAACAGAATTTCGTCGCCAGGGCCATGAGGTGTCCATACTCACGCCCAGCGACGCCATTTCTGACGGCCTGCAGGTGAGGACGGAAGATGGGCTGTGCGTCGCCCGGATTAAGACTGGAACGATAAAAGGTACAACGAAATTGTTCCGGGCCATTCGGGAGATGCGTCTCTCCGGCACGCTGTGGCGTCGTGCCAAGAGCTTCCTGCTTGCGAAGCCGGTCGACCTAATTGTCTTCTATTCTCCGACAATTTTTTTTGGCCCGCTCGTGCGGCGCCTGAAGTCACACTGGAGGTGCCCCGCCTATCTAATTCTGCGAGACATTTTCCCTCAGTGGGCTGTTGATGCAGGAATCCTGCGGAAGGGGCTTGTATGGCGGTATTTCCGGAGGAAAGAAGTCGAGCAATATGGTGTGGCGGATTTTATCGGCGTAGAGTCGCCAGCCAATCTTCAATATTTCAGCCGGGAGTTTCCGAGAAAGGCCTACCGCCTGGGAGTGCTCTACAACTGGACGAGTCCGGACGGAGCAGATCTGCCTTCGTCGGGATATCGCGAGCGACTCGGCCTGCAGGGAAAAGTTGTTTTCTTATACGGGGGAAATATAGGCGTCGTCCAGGACTTGGATAACATCGTCCGTCTCGCAAAGCGTCTTGCAGTTCATAGGCATATCCATTTTTTGCTCGTGGGCGAAGGGAGCGAGGTATCGAGGTTAGGGAGGATGATTGCAGAGGAGAACCTCTCTAACATCCAGTTTCTATCGGCAGTGCCTCAGGAGCAATATATGTCCATGCTCTCCGAAGCCGACGTTGGGCTGATCTCCCTAGACCGCCGGCTTAGGACTCATAACGTGCCCGGCAAAATGCTGGGATATATGAAGTGTGGGAAGCCTGTGCTGGCGAGCATCAGTTCTGGGAATGATCTCTTCGAGATCCTCGAGAAAAATCAAGCGGGATTCTGTCTCTTAAATGGCGACGATGACGGTCTATGCGCTGCAGCATTCAGGCTTGCGAACGATCGTGAGCTTCGCATAAGTATGGGCAACAATTCCTACAAGATGATGGAACGGGTGTTTTCTGTTGAGACAGCCGTGCGGCAGATCATGCAACACTTTCGGCAGGAAGCAACTCAGGTCAAAGAGATAGCGATGGTTCAACCCGCAAATTCTTCGTCGTCCGCAGGTAGCTTCTAAAAATACGAAGTGCAAGTCGTGGAGAGGTGAGCCCAGAATTCCGAATTCCCAATGTCAATTTCGGTTGAGAAGGGCGCGAAAGCCTTATGGTGCACCACATCGTTTCCGCAGTGTTGTACTTCCAAAAATGGGGATGGATTTCCGACGAAGAGCGGATTGCCATCAACCAGAAAGCAATCGCCAGCTAGCAATTGCTGTAGCGCGGCGGTTTCTGTCGCCATCCTCTGATGAGAAATTAGCATTTGCATCTGACAACGAACGAGTTTCGCGCACACTCCCTGTAGCAGAACAATTCAAAAACCATACTTTTTGTTTATTGGATTTCTGAACCGAGAGGGCGCCAGCCTATGGCCTATCTCCTAGCATTTGCCGTCAGTCTATTTCTATCGATTGTATCCACCTGGTATGTGAGGAAGCTTGCAACCGCAAGAGGGTGGATGCATGTCCCAATGTCTGACAGACACATGCACACAGTACCTGTACCGAGGCTTGGTGGGGTGGCCATCTACTTTTCGTTCACGGCTGTGGTGATTCTGGCGATGGGGATTCCACGGCTACTGGGGAGCGCGTCGCCGCTGCTGGACGGCAAAGCAACGATGGGGCTGCTGGGGCCGGCACTGCTCATTTTCCTGCTGGGCTTATGGGATGACTTGTGGTCGTTGAACGCTTACTGGAAGTTCGCGGTGCAGACGGTGGCGGCGATTTGGCTGTATGCGGGAGGATACGGAATTCACAATTTGGGACTGATTCATGGCGGGCGAACGCTGGAGTGGGTGTACTGCCTGCCGCTAACGGTACTGTGGGTGCTGTTGATTACAAACGCATTCAACTTGATAGACGGTTTGGATGGGTTGGCGGCTGGGTCGGCGGTGTTCACGACGGTAGTAGTACTTGTGATGTCGCTGATCGTGCCAAACCCGCTGGTAGTCTTGTTTGCGATTGCACTGACGGGAACGACGCTCGGATTCTTGCGATTCAATTTCCATCCCGCGACGATTTTTTTGGGTGATTCGGGAAGCTTGTTTATCGGATTCATGTTAGCGGCGCTAGCGCTGGCGGGATCGCAGAAGGCGCCGACGATTGTTGCGGTGGCGATACCGGTCTTGTCGCTGGGGTTTCCGATTCTGGATGTGACCTTGGCGGTGATACGCCGATTCCTGTCGGGCAAACCGTTATTTGACGGTGACAAGTCCCACATTCACCACAAACTGGTCAAGCGCGGATTGTCGCAGCGAAATGCCGTACTCACGCTTTACGCAGTGACGGCGGGGTTCGGATTCTTGAGTTTGGTGCTGCTCCAACAGCGAAGAGCGATCGCATTAGTGCTTGCGGTTACAGGGGTTGGGATATTTCTTGGAGTGCAGCAATTGCGCTACCAGGAATTTGCGGAGCTGCTCTCTGTGCTGCAACGTGTGACTCGGCGCCGGCAAATCTTGGCCAATCATGTGGCGCTGCGGCAATCCGCGGAAAAACTGAGAGAGTGTCACGATCTCGGCTCGATGTGCCAGATACTCCAAGATACCCTTGGGCCGATGGGGTTTGACGCAGTTCGTTTTCGGAAGCTGGGCGAGAACGGCTTTTCCTCGGAGATGCTTCAGCCTATGCAGTACTCGCCTGATGGATCGTGGCTGCATGCCTGGTGCGCGCACGAAATAGGCGAACCATCGTGGGAATTGAAGCTGGATCTGACGACGGATTTAGCGAACCGGTGGGGGTACTTTTCTCTGATCCGCATGTCCAATGCGGATTCTTTACTGTTGGACGTAAACATGCTGACCGAAGAATTTCGCAGCTCCCTTTCCGGGGCAATCGAACGGGCCACTCATCGTGTCGAAGAACTGGAAAAGCTTGGCTTAGAGGGGAGAAATGGAAGGACTCGTCAAATCGCGGCTGGCAGCATGGCGGATTGAAGTTCACATGAAAAAGGTACCCAGGCGGAGCGTGCGACGAGCTATCTGAATAGGTACTAATTCATGCGGAGCAATTCTCTAATGCTGAATCAACTAAATCGCGACGATAAGGAGTCTATATGAAAGGTGTTGTGCTCGCAGGTGGAACGGGCAGCCGGCTCTATCCACTTACTCGGGTGACTAACAAGCATCTTCTGCCCGTGTACGACAAGCCGATGCTGTATTACCCGCTGCAAACACTGGTGGACGCGGGAATCCAGGACATCCTGATCGTGACCGGGGGCAACAGCGCTGGAGACTTTCTACGGCTGATGCGCAACGGGAAAGATTTCGGCCTGAAGCAACTTAGCTTTGCCTATCAGGAAGGCGAAGGAGGGATTGCGGACGCGCTGCGGCTGGCGGAGCCCTTCGCGGCCGGAGAAAAAATATGCGTGATCCTGGGGGACAACATCCTGGAGAAGAGCATCCTCGGAGCGAGAGAAAAATTCGAACGGCAGCAGGGCGGGGCGTTGATCCTGCTGAAAGAAGTGCTGGACCCAGAACGCTTCGGAGTGCCGATGTTTGAAGGCAAGCGAATTGTTCGGATCGAAGAAAAACCCCGAGTGCCTGGCTCGCCCTACGCGGTCATTGGCGTTTATTTCTACGACGGAACGGTTTTCAACCGAGTGCGAAGGCTTAAACCTTCGGGGCGAGGCGAGTTCGAGATCACCGATGTCAATAATTCATACCTTTTCGATGAGCAACTCAGTTACGACGTCATCGATGGCGGATGGACGGACGCGGGAACGTTTGAATCGCTCTGGCGCGCCACGAAGATGGTGCGCGAGAAAGTGCTTCTCGCGGAGGAATTGAGGCTAGCTGCGGCATCGGCGCGATAAGAGGGAAAAGTATTACCCGGCCGATCGAGCTGGGACACACTCCAATTTCAGCTCCAACAATCGAGGAAACCCCGTGCTAACAAGTTGACAAACGCAAGGGAACGGCAACGGTCCTAATTCAGGAGGCAATACGATGAAGATTTTTGTCACCGGCGGAGCTGGATTCATTGGTTCCAATTTCATACGACATATTCTGGAAATCGGAAGGAATTTTGCCGTTGTTAATTTTGACAAGTTGACATACGCGGGAAATCTGGCAAATCTGGAATCAGTAGCGGACAATTCCAATTATGAATTCGTGAAAGGCGACATCTGCGATGCAGCCGCTGTAGAAGCGGCGATGCGTGGTTGTGATGCCGTTATCCATTTTGCCGCCGAGTCCCACGTTGATAGAAGCATCTACGAACCAGCTCCCGTAATTCAGACCAACGTCACCGGCACCTTCATTCTGCTCGAAGTGGCGCGCAAAATCTTGGTGTCGCGGTTTGTGCATGTTTCTACAGATGAAGTTTATGGTGACATTCCCGCAGGTGTCTCCGCCGATGAGAATTCTCCTCTACAACCGTCGTATGTCCGCACTTATAAGTTTCCCGCCGTAGTCACGCGGTCGTCGAACAACTATGGTCCTTATCAGTTCCCGGAAAAGTTTATTCCTCTCATGATCACAAATGCTCTCGGCGACAAGCCTCTCCCTGTTTATGGCGACGGCAAGCAACAACGAGATTGGCTGCACGTGGAGGACAACTGTCGAGGGATTCTTTCAGTCCTAGAGAAGGGCAAAATCGGAGAGGTTTACAACATTGGCGGACTAGATCTCGATGAGAACGTAACGCTGGTCCGCCGCATTCTCAATCTGACCGGGAAACCCGAGAACTTGTTGACCTATGTGCAGGATCGTCCAGGTCACGACCGGCGTTACGCTCTCAATTGCGAGAAAATACAAACGGAATTGGGCTGGAAACCCATCATCTCGCTAGAACATGGCCTCCGCCAGACCATTGACTGGTATAAGAATGAGGAGCAGTGGCTTGACGGCGTTCGCGGCGGCGAATACCTCTCCTATTACGAGAAGTACTACGAGAATCGTGAGAGGTCGCTTCACGCTATCGCCCGCTCCGGATCAATGGCTTCTGATTGATTTGTGCAAGGGCTAACTTTCGCGTCTCGGTGCAACTCGTCCGAGCCGACGAGCCTTGGGGTTAATGCAGAGACTCGAGACATCTCTTCCAGGCGTGTTTGAGCTGCGTCCGGTGGTTCATCGTGACGCGCGCGGCTTCTTCATCGAAACCTACCAAAAGGCGAAGTTCGCCGACCTTGGCATCGCGGATGTTTTCCTGCAAGACAACCACTCGCGCTCTGCCAAAGGAACGCTGCGGGGTCTTCATTATCAGCTACACCACCCGCAAGCGAAGCTCTGCCGCGTAGTGGAGGGCGAAGCGTTGGATATTGCACTCGACGTCCGAGTCGGCTCGTCGAGCTTCGGAAAATGGACGAGCGTACTTCTTTCTGCGAAAGAACAAAATCAGATCTATGTTCCGGCTGGGTTCGCACACGGTTTCTTGGCACTTACGGATTCAGTTCAATTCCTTTACAAATGCAGCGACTTCTACGATCCGGAGGACGAGCACGGCATTGCCTGGAATGATCCTGATCTGAAAATATACTGGGGCATTACCGCTCCGATCGTTTCCGAGAGAGACGCAAACTTTCGGATGCTCGCTCAAGTTCCGCGTGAATGTTTGCCGGGACATCTGGTGAAATGAAACCCGTAATCTTGCTGACTGGGAAGAATGGCCAAATTGGCGCGGAGCTTTTGCGGTTCTTGCCCCAAATGGGCGAAGTGGTTGCGCACGACCGTGGACAGTTGGATCTTTCAAAACCCGATGACATCAGCAGGGTCATACGAGAAATTCGGCCGCAAATTATCGTCAACGCAGCCGCATATACGGCCGTAGATCAAGCGGAAACAGATGGGACGATGGCGCAAGTTGTCAACGGGGAGGCCCCCGGAGTGATGGCCAAGGAAGCCAAGAAAATTGGCGCGGCTTTCGTTCATTACTCAACCGACTATATATTCGACGGGTCCAAGAAAACACCCTACGATGAGACGGATGCTGCAAATCCAATTAACGTTTACGGGAAGACTAAATTTGTCGGAGAGCAGGCTATCCGCAGCTCAGGTGTGCCTCACCTGATATTTCGCACGGCCTGGGTCTATGCCACGCGGGGACGTAATTTCCTGCTGACGATTTTGCACCTTGCAACGGAGCGGGAGGAAATAAGAATCGTAAGTGATCAGGTTGGAGCGCCGGTCTGTGCTTCGGACTTGGCGGCAGCGACAAGCAAAATCCTGGCCGGCATGTGTGAGCGTAACAACGGCAAATTTGTTCTTTCTGGGGCTGGCGGAACCTATCATATGAGTGCAGCGGGTCAAACCACGTGGTATGACTTTGCCAAGACGATTCTCGAGAAAGCAGGAGCCACCTCGCGCGATCTACGATGGCTCGGCGCGGCTACCAGCGGGCGCCCATTGATTGCACGGCGCGTCATCCCTATCTCCACAGCAGAATTCCGATCTCCCACGCATCGCCCTGCCTACTCAGTTCTTTCGAACTCCCGCCTAATTCAGACGTTCGGTGTTGCATTGCCGGACTGGCGTACTCAACTGGAACGATGTTTCGTTTCAGAAAATATCGCTGCCGATCTTCTCGCAGATTAGAATCGCTTCGGATAGTGCTTCTCTCGCAGCCCTTGCTCCCTCAATAAGTTCCCAAAACTCGGAACAAACGGCACGGTAGTGTTCCGAAGTTCCCCAGCACCTCTTTCGCATACCAGGCCACGCCGCACCTCTTATTTTGGTACCCCCGCAACTGCATCCGGTTCCGGCGCGGAGACGTTTGAGATTGGCGTCGGGAAATCAAGGTTCGGATACAGGTTCGAAGTCGAGAACGATCCGAGAACAGAACTCCTCAAATTCCCTCCGAAACGATCTGGTGCGAATTAGGGTTCGATTACAGGTTCGAACTCGAGAACCATTCGAGAACAGAACCCCCAAAATAGCCCCAAAACGATGCTATATGACGCAGCTAGAGGCCAGACGAATCAACAACATAGCTTTTCTAAAAGCAACCGTTGGTCCTAGGTTCAAATCCTAGCGGGCCCACCAACTTGATCGCCTTGAAAAGGCGGACAAACCGTTGAGTTGTAAGTGCGTTCCGCTTGATTCCGCTTAAATTCCCCTTGAATTTCCACACGTGGCTTCGTTAGTAGCTTTGCTTGCCAAACGAGGTCATCCTAATGGGGCCCGTCGTTTCTACCGGCGCCCTCCGTGACGTTTGCAGTGACAGCCGACGCAAAGCGTAATCAAGTTGTCCACGACATCGTCACCGAACCGGCTCCTGGGGTTCATGTAATGGACTTCCAAACTATCCATGGAACCGCACTCTTGACACCGCCAGCCATCTCGTTCCAGGACCCGGATTCGGAGTTTCGTGTACTCTTTCGGGCTCAGTTTAAGCCTGGGTTGCTTTTGACGTAGACGCGTCGGATTTATTGAACTTTGCATAATCAAATTTATTGTTGCGTCTCTCCCAGCTTGGCCCCCGCCAGAAAATCAGCGCAAATCATCTCCAGGCAGTAACCCCTCGACTTGTTTGAGCCGAGCATCAACCCAACAGTTTCGAGCGCCTCTTCGATCACCGGCAGCTGGCTTTTGTACACCTTGAAATAAAGGATCTCGTGTGGCTCGGTCTCCTGCCCAGTCAGGTGCCGCTCGACCTCTTGCTTGAATTCCTCCCTGGGCATCGAGCTGGCCTTGTGCACCCAGGGTGCACAATCGAATGCCTGCCCTTCCCTCCTGGCCACCTTCACCAACTCCCGGGCTTTGGTCCATCCCATCAACCTTAGTTCCGGTTTCGCGATCCGCGGTAGATGCTCGTGGATCGCCATCAGGTAATAGGCTTTTCGCCGCGATTCCGGAAAGTGCTTCTCAAGAAATTCATCGAAAGACTCCAACTTTTCTAACCTCCAATATTGATTCGACCTGACCTCGCACAGGTACTGCCCCAGCTCCACAAACCGCGCGTCCTTCTCTTGCTCTTTGGTCCTCTCCCAACTCAAGATCTCATCGATCTTGCCCAAGACGAAGACCGCCCGCCGACGATTCAATTCCGGTACCACGGCAGCACGTCCGTTAATCCACAAGCTCGTCAAGCCAATCAAGATCGCTCGCTCCTGCCCTGCGCACAAGATTCGTGTCAACTAACTGTTGGTTGTTCAGACAGAGCCCTAGATGTGGGCAGCTCAGGCAACCGTTTTGGGGAAAGCGGACGCCGGTGTGCGAAACAAACTGAGCAGCTTCGATCTGGCTGATCGTTGTCTCCACGAGGCGCCCGAACTCTTGACGCTGCTCTTCCGAGATCGACGCTCTTAAATATTGAATCTCGGGAGCATGCTTCCGGACGAAGACGACCAATGCTACTTCCGGAATCCCGCTGATCCAGGAATAACAGATGAGTTGCGGGTCGAGCGAAAGCAATCCCTCGGGTTCCGTTGAATAACGGCTGGTTGTGGTCTTCCAGTCGATCAGGCAGTGCTGGCCATCGATCTCCCCGAGGGCATCAAGATAGGCAACGAATTCGCTTCCTCCCGGCAGTGTACTAAGCATTTTGATTTGTAGATTCTTCCTCGGACTGCGAATCCGAACGCGATTATCCCGCGCAAATGTTTCGAGTAAATGGACTCCCTGATGGAAGAGGTGGTCCCAGGACTCTCCTTTGCGGTATTCAAAAGGAGCATCGCGGTATGCTTCCCATTCCTTAAAAAGCACAGCGGCGCTATCCTCCTGACAAAAGTAGGCGCCGAGAGCTTTTTCAAAGCAGCGACCGAAGACCATCGCTGCCCGCGTCTCTCTTTCCCGCCAGCCATCGAGATAACGGTAGCGATAGCTGCGAGGGCAGCGCAGGTATTGATTGATCTGCGTGTAGCTATAGACCATCGCTGCCGCCTTGCCCATCGTTGTGGGCCAGAGAGGTACATTCGAGTGCCTCCCAGTCCGCCTCAGGGGCAAAGGCATCGAGGTTTTGGTAAGAGCGTCCGTTCAGAGTTGTACAGGAGGTCCGGACGACCCCGCGAAGTTTACAGAGCGCTTTTTCATCGACCTGATCATCCTTGAGGAGCTGCGCGTCGTAGCCAAAATCTTGAAGAAACCTATTGAGTTTCCAGAGAGCTCTTTCGGTGCAGTACAGCCGTCCGGTGAATGACCGGGTTTCAAACCCTGTCCACGCGAACAAGAAATAATCCTTCGAGTTTGTTTTCCACTCCTCGCTGATTCAAATGCAGGCCCGGAATCTGTCGCCTCATAGCTTCACCTCCACTGGTTGAGCATAGGAATTGAGCTTGCAGACCAAACCATCCGCCAGTACAACCTCGATCCGACTCTTGTTAAAGCGTACGCCGCAGATTTCTGTGGTACGGAAACTCTCAAGGGAGCCAGTCGAGATCTGGTCGAATCCTTTATCTCCCATATAGCGGCATCCGCAAAAGAGAACAGAGACATCAGGAGGCACAGTCTGTCCCGCAACCGCGGCTGACCGTTGCTCAAGCCATTCTGGGGATGCGGTTTTGTAGACTGCTCATGACTTCTCGTGGGACCGAGGGAATCGGAGAGAGATCCCAACTCCTCCACGGAGCAGAGCCCGATCCCATAAGCCTTCCGGAGAGCTCGATTGACTGCGCGCGTCTCGGCGACGCGCATCTCCGCACCACGGACCAAGAGAGACACATTGGAGGGGCCGGCATCCCCATAGCCGACAAACCCTCTCGAAGCTGGAGATTTGTAAACGGTGGCCTTGAAGACCCAACGACCTGACGACGGGTCGCAAGATTCATGCACTTGCTGAACGTGAATGCCAAGGCACCGTTTACGCGATGCCAAGCTCAACAAGCCGGAATGGGTGACATATAAACCACCATCCAGGTACGTGAAGTCTCCCAAAGCCAAGGAGAGCCCAAATCTGATCGTCATTTCGCGCAGCCGGTCAATCGCAACGATTCCCCACTGCTCTGTCTTCCTCGCTATCTTGATGTTCTGGCGGAGCAGAATCCGGATTTGGCTGCCAATAGCAGGGCGGTTTTTCATATGAGCTCCTTTGTATACCATTGGTATCCTATGGTACCCATACAGGCAAGCATCCGTCAAGCGAAGAGTTTGCGAAGACTGGATGAGTGCCGTACAATCCACCACTAGCAAGCATGAGGAAAGAAGACAGAATTGGAATCAGAGTCCCCGCAGAACTCAAGAGGACACTGATGCAGATCGCGAAGAACGAAGGCCGAAGTCTTGCGCAGGTTTGTGAGATTTTACTGAGAGGCGGGGCCTCATTGTACGCTGAGGAAGGGCCCAAATACCTCCAGCGTCTACTTTCTCGCCAAAAGAAGGAATCTTCCGAATAGATTTTTCTGCATTTTTTGCTCTGGCGTGAATTCAAACTGAGCTACCAGCGTCCGGACTTGCAACCATGCGCAAGCACACGACGAACGTCCGGTTTAACACTCCTACCCAGGTGTTTCTTGCAGCAGGTGTGTGGGCAACGCTCAAAAGAGAATGACATCGGTAGAATTGCTGCAACCCTGAGCCACGCCATCCTACAACATGGCGGCCGTGACTCGGACTGTATGTGATGCGCCATCAGCGAAGTCGATCGCCTATCTGAAGAAACTACTTTGCTGCGGAGGCGTCCAAAGTTTGGACTTTAGGTTCTCGGGATTGCGAGATGAGTATCACCAGATTGGACTTGACAGTTCAGATAGTAAATAGCTTAAGCTCGGCAATATAAGAGGAAGTAACGATTCCGGTGGGATGACAAGTAGCCCACTGCACTTCGACGCGAAAGGTGAGCCGCCATGACAGTCAAAAGATCAAAGGAGAAAACCTATCGCCGCGGAGGCAACGCGAGAGTCATCTGCCGGCGAGTGAGAAGCGAAAGCATCCGAGAGATTGCGGCACCGGTGGCGCCCAACACGAACGGCTACTTTTACTCGATCCAAGATGCGCGTAAAGCCGCCGCGAGAAGCCGAAGCGTCATCATCGACAGGTCCTATCAATTGGCGGAGAGGCTCGTTCAACTCGGGCTGGGAGAAACCAAGAAAGGCGATCGAAAGGCAATCGTGGACGCGCTAGAAGGCACTGGCGTGCTCATTTCTAAACTCGTAAAGGATGATATGCCGGTCGAGCAAGTACAGGATCACACTAATGCGAAGGTAGAATTCTACGGGAAGTCCGACCGGTGGCCGACGAATGAAGAACTGTCCGAGTTCGAGAAGACGCTGCCTGTCGAACTGCTGATCAAGGGAGAGCTGGAATAGACCCTCATTGATTATTTGGGTGAACATGGATAACAGGAATCAGAGAGAGGGTGCCGAAGACTTAAAGCTAGAAATGGCTGACATTTCTGCCACTCGGTCAAGTTTTGCGCCAGTCCCCCACTCCAATTTGTCTGACGCCAAGCGGTCGGGGTCAAAGGGAGCTGCCCACAGGACAGATAGGGCGTTCTCCGCTAAACGCAGAGGTACTGGTCCCCGAACAATACAAGGTAAGAATAAGAGCAAGCAGAATGCAGTGAAGCATGGAATTTTCTCAAAGGTCCTCTTGTTTCCGGGCGAATCGCCGGCCGAGTTTGAATCCTTACTGAATGGACTTCGGGACGATCTGCAACCGGTTGGAACGCTCGAAATTAATATCGTCGACGAGATTGCGATTCTGCAGTGGCGCAAACGAAGACTGTTGATTGCGGAAGGAGCAGAGATTCAAAAGGGCAGAGTATTTCTTGAGTTGGACCAAGAAAGGGCCCATGAAGCGATGGGTGCTAGCATTATTGACAGCGTAGTAGATCGCAATAAAGGCCTAATAACAAAGATTGAAAATCCCTCTATTTTAGGGAGATGTTTGGATCTACTAAGGCAACTCAAAAGTCAGATAAAAGATCATGGTTTTGCTTTTGAAGATGACGAGTGGATCCTACTTAACGTCTACGGTGAGCCTCGCGAGAGCGCCTTGTTTATGAATCTTCTTCATTCCTATCTTCTTTTGCGCGTAGATGGACGGTGCGCTGATCAGAGTGGCCAACCACAAGAAAACGCTTCAACAGAGAAAAACGTAAACCAATTCCTCCAGGACCTAAGTAGAGAAATCAAAAGGCTTAATCAGTACAAGAAGTATCGAGAATCGACGGAATCCGCTCGCATGGAACTTGTTTCGCTTAGCCGAAGCATTCCTGATGAGGGACAAATGGATCGCTTCTTGCGATATGGAACGAGTCTTGGCCGTGAGATTGATCGTCTTCTGAGACAACTTGAGAGACGTCAATGGATGAGACTAGGCCAACCGTTGCCACCGCCGATCGACGTGAATGTTTCTTTGGAGCATTAGACGGGGAATCAGCCCGCGTCGAGAAGTCACCGTCAGCCTCACATGTCGGGGCTGGTGTACGGTCTGGTCTCGAAACCCTAGAGATCTGCGTTGCGCGGCGTCAACATGCGCATTGTTCGGATGACAAACATCCGCCGCTTGGTCGTAATTAGTATGTTCGGATCTGTGGGTGAGAGGAAAGGGAGGAGACTTTGTCTTGTATATGGAAACGATAAATCAAATTTGCAAAACGAACTCCGGCAAGCCCCTATAATAGAGGCACTTAGGCTTTGCGGATGCACCGCAGTTCTGCTACGACAGCAGGCAAAGGGGCTTCACGCCTTCCAGCGATTCTTTCGAAGTACCTTCCTGGTGATTCGTGTGAGTAGCAAGACCAGAGGCTAGCGCATCGCTTCGAAGATTTGCTTTGCGTCGCGAAGCTTTTGCAGGACGCGTTCTTTTTCTTCAGGGGAATTCCAGTCCGGGTAGTGTGAAGTGACGTCTATCATCCGATCGATCCATGTCGAGAAATATTTTGCGTCTTCGGAAGAGTGCGGTGCTTTTCCGCCAATCGTCACGTAAATCGGGCTCGTCGTGGCATACGCACAGTTATCAAGAACCGGATGCGCGGCCTTGTCGCTCGATGCGCGCAGCACGCACCATCCGCTCTCTTTGACCGGGATTGTGCCCTTCATGTCCGCGGAATCTTTCGGTCCATCCAGCAAGAACGATTGCACTACTCGTCCGTTGCAAACGAGTTCAAGATGATCCACCGGCACGATCGAACGTAACTTTGCGGTGAAGGAAACCGCAGCCTGGGGTACATCAAACTTCAATTCGTCGCCGACTGAGTGTCCACCGAGTGTGAACTCAACCAGTGGACCGTTCGTCGCGAACGTCCTTCCTTTTTGCAGGGAATCCATCCAAGCGTCTAGGTTTACGAGCCCCGAGGGTACCCTCGCGTAAACGCGATCCATTCCAACCTGACCGCGAATCGGTGCCGCGTAGTTCGCCGTGGCATCCGTCCCGGCGCCCGCTGGAATCCGAAAGCCAAGATTCAGCAGTTTGTACCAAACCGCCGCGGTCGCTCGATGATCGCTGAATCCCACGATTTCCATGTAGTCCAGCTTTCCCAGCGCCACATCCACGGGCAGTTCATCGGTAATTCTTTGCGGCGGACTCGCAAACGGGTCTGGAACTTCCTCAAACGGATGCACTGCGCCCACTAGCGCGCCCTGTGCGTGCGCCAAGTCGTACACATCCGCGTTCATCGGA
>WNFQ01000795.1_pt1 | contig 21576 bp, 18 predicted proteins | sample 5400171 | NCBI WGS metagenome assembly WNFQ01 (sample SAMN13153356, study PRJNA577476) | soil metagenome | isolation source: 20 cm soil under Madrone tree | place: USA:California | collected 2016-06-14 | reverse complement strand
GTCCTCGATCGGAGTGTTCGGGTCAGGCCAGTGGATCAGACACAGCGGCAAACAATCCAAGCGAAGTCGACGCAGGCTGGCCTCGACGGCCCCAATCACGTACTGGGGGCGGCTGTCGATGAAAGTGCGCGCACGCTTGCCGGGGTCGGGAGCAGCCCACCTAACACCGACTTTAGTGCAAATCACGACCTCATGTCGGCGCTTCCCGAGAGCCGACGCCAATGCTTCCTCCGACCTCCCCAATCCGTAGACGTCCGCCGTGTCGAACAACGTGATGCCCAACTCCCAAGCGACCGCTACGGCGCGTGCCGCTTCGCGCAGATCAACCTTCCCCCAATCGGTCCCACCCAGGACCTCACATCCAATACCGATCCGTGAGACGACCAGATCGCAATTCGTCAGCTTCAGATACTCCATATTTAACTTGGGGACCTACGGCGCTTAAAAAGAGACTAACCGTCTGAGAGTGAGTAGCAAAATACGGCAATCAGTGCGCAGGCTCCGTTCTTGCACGTAACGAATTCGCAGCGCATTCTTAGCAGGTCGAACCTCTTGTTCGTATACGCGGTCCGCGCTGTCCCGTCCTAAGACCTCGCTGAGCTGGAAGTACTCGATTGAAGCGTAGTCGGTAATGCCCGGTTTGACTGAAAGTATTAGCTTCTCCGCACCTTCATACAAGTCGGTGTACTTGGGCAACTCCGGCCGGGGGCCCACTAGACTCATTTCCCCAGTCAACACGTTGATGAACTGAGGCAACTCGTCCAGCTTGTGTTTGCGCAGAATCGCGCCGAGCCGGGTGACTCGCGGATCATCTTTGGCCGTTGATCCGCCGCCCAATTTCTCGGCATCGACCACCATAGTCCGGAATTTCCATATGCGAAATGCCTTCCCACCTCTGCCAGTCCGCACTCCGCGGTAAAACACGCCGCCCGGTGACTCCAGCCACAAAAGTACACCAATAATCACCATAAGCGGCCAAGCTACCAGCAGACCAGCGACCGCCCCGCACACGTCAATGATTCGCTTCATTGCTTCTCGGTGATGCTTCTTGCAAGTCGCTGCAACCTATCCGCTGATCTCTACCTAAGTTCACCTGACTTCTGCCTGAATCGGCTATGTTTAAACCACGCTCACAACACAAATTGTGATAAAACGATTCCAGGTTCGTATTAACTCGTTCAATCGACCATTTTTCTTCCACTCGTCGGCGAGCCGCCTGACCCATTCTCTTTATTAATTCTTTGTCGGTCAGTAACGTAAGAAGATTTGTTGCTAGTGGTACCGGCTCACCAACCGGAGAAAGCAACCCTGTGACACCATCAAGCACGGCATCTATCACCCCTGTCGCACGTGTGGCAGCGACAGGCTTCCCTGCGGCGGCGGCTTCCAAGATAACGTTTGGAAACCCCTCCCTGTAACTTGGAAAGGCCAACACATCTATTACGTGAAGGTAATCGCTAGTGTTGTCAACGAATCCCACACAGTGAATACGTGGATTTGAAGCGATTTTCTGTCGGGTGTTGGCAGGAACGGGATCTCCCTCATCATACCAACCAACGAGGAGAAGCCATGCATCCGGCAATTGATGCGATACGATTTCAAAAGCTTCCACTAACTCCACAATGCCCTTGTCCCTCGTAAGACGACCAATGAAGCCTATCACAGACGCACTGACCGGCAACTTGAGGAAGCGACGCAACTCTGCGGCTTTGTTCCCTCTTTCCTGAGTCCATTCGAAATGGCCGACATCCACTCCGCCGCTGCTGCCACTACCGATGACGACCAGCTTTTCGGTGCCAGACAATCCCAGCTGCAGTGTCTTTTGTCGCAAGCTTTCGCTAACACAAACCACCTTGTGCGCGAAGCGACAAGCCAGCTTCTCGGTAAGCGTGAGCAAAACTCGCTTGACACCCTCTGTGGTTTCCAGCCTTAGGCCGCGTAGACAGTACACTCGAACCGGAACTCCTGCGACCCGAGACGCGAGCATACCCAGCAATCCTGCTTTTGGAGTACCGGCGTTCACAATTGCAGGCCGAAGTTTCCGTAGCATTCTTATCAGCCGCCACAAGGTTGCAACGTCGCTCAACGGAGAGATCTCCCGCTTCATCCTAATGAATCGAATCTGCGCCGCTCCAACAGCTGCGGGGTTAGGATCTTCGCCTCCGTAAATTGCAGTCACCTTCCACCCATGGTCACTAAACCACGCAAGTTGACGGCCCAAGGTGACCTTAGTGTAGGTTACGGTGAGAACGTATACTAAGCTGTTTATGTACTGTTCCATTAAAGCCAGAGTTCTAGAACAAGCAGGGCGCAGCAAATGTATGCCCAGTTCCGGTCTCTCAAGATAAGTTTGTCACAGAGGTTTCGGACGAACCGCGGATCTAAATAGTCAAACACTCTTGCTTGGTTTGACGGCACGGTGTCTTGAATCATCTCCCGCCAATCTGTCTGAAGCCACTTTGCGATAGGGAAACCCCCGCTTTGGCCCGTGGATCACCTCTCTGGGAAGCAGTCCTTCGTACGCACATCGGAGCAACCGTTTCGGTGTGACGACTCCTACTAAGTAACCCTCCGGGAGTGTCATCACGAATTCAGCAAGTCTGTGGTCTAGCATAGGCAATCTAACTTCTAATGAAGCGGACATTGTAGCCATATCCATTTTTACTAAGAGGTCGCTCAAGAGATTAATGTGGATGTCACCATAGAATTGCGTTGATAAACCTGAATCATTACCCTCGCTGAGTATGTTTGAAATCCAACTCTCCGTAGCCACCATCGGACTTCCACGCCAGTAGTTACACTTGTCCGCCTCCATCAACATATCTGAAGTCCACACGAGATACCGCTCAGCCGGTGTCAGGGGAAGGCCGCGCAGGGATCTGCTCGTCAGACCGGCAGCACTCCTTCGGATCTTGCTCTTCCCAACCCTCCCAGCGATTCGACAAATAGGTTCCGGAAGCCACCTGAAAGCGTCAAACCATTTCGCCGCTATGTGTCTGCGGTATCCGGCAAATATTTCGTCGTCGCCGTCGCCAGTAAGAACCACCGTCACGTGCTGTCGCGCCGCGCGCCCCGGCCATACTCGGCAATGCGCTGGAATCGGCATACGGCTGATCGTACAATCGAACCATATCGTTAAGTCATTCGGTAGGAGCTATATCCAGGGGCAGGACGACGTTTTCGACTCCGAGTGCTTGGGCAGTCCTTTTAGCAATCACAGATTCATCCAAGATGCTGCCGGGAGGGTAGATTGATCGAATGTACGCCACTCGAAACCAAACCCCTCAACCGTCTTCTGATCAATATTCTGCCTCATAAAAGGTTCCCCACCCGTTAGCCGGAAACGAGGCGGCACCACTTTGCCTCAGCACCCTTGCCGGGGCCCACATTCACAGACGCCGATCTCCTTTGCGCAACACACGGTTCAAAACGTCGTAGTGGCCTACATTATTGAAGGGAAAACCGTATGACGTCCGCGACTTCCGCCATTGCGCGACATCGTTGCGCTGAAAGATTCTCGATGGAAGGCGTCGCTTAACGTTTGTGGCAAGCAGGACGGCAAGTAGGAACGGCAATATCTGCACTCGCTCCCGTGAAGCAGTTCCCGCGTTGCTGAACATGCTCAAGGCCATGAGGAGACCGGCGGCGGCGAACGCACAGAACAGGAGATATCTGTTCGCGCGAACCGATGACCACACATGTCTGGCGCTTCCCAACGCACAGGCAACAAGCCAAATGATGAGGATATTTTCCGCCGCGGCGAAAGCAACATTCGGGTTGTGCGCCTCCCACGGATACGGTCTGGCGAGCAAATTCCAAATCCCAATGGGGATACGTGCAAGACTCCTATCGTTGTCGCTGCCCCGCCCAAATGCGGAGCCGCCATAGTTTGACAGGTCCCCGATGTCGAACTGGCGCTTCACGGCGCCTGCGAGCGTGAGCTCTCTGAGACCAACAAATCTTGCTGTGATAGGAACTAAGATCGAAATCATCCCAATTAACAGCGCAGCCATGCCGGGGCTGCTCATCCTGCGGGAACCCGTTTGCGGCCAAAGCGCTGCTGCTGCCGCAGCGACGATCAACACCAGGGCTATTTGAATCCGTATGGCGGCAACAAGTGTGAGGCCACAACAAAGCGACAATAAACCGCGAACGAGCCTGTTCTTGAACGCTGTGGCCACGCCATATGCGGTGAGCGCTATACCAAATACGACGATGGAGTCTTTACCAAGAGCACTCGTCCACATAGCTATAGATGGCATGAATAGAATGCAAAGGTAATACCGACTACCAGAAACCGCGTAACACGACTTTGCAAATGCTTTGATGATAATCACAGCTGACAGGAGACTGAGGGCTGAGCAGAACAACAGCATCCCATAAATATCCCCGCCAAAGGGAGTGTAGAGAATCCCTGTAATGACGGGAACGGCCGCGGCTCCCAGTTGAAAGCCTATTTTCTCAAGATGGCCGGTACGCATAATGCCGGCAAGGAGGATGGCTTCATCATGATACCCCCTGGCATCCCCGCCAAGCATTGCATCGTAGAATGGGAAATACCACAACGAGACGAACAAAAAAACTATTAGATGCCATAGAATTGCTGAAGGCAATAATCTCCGAATTCCTGGTACCTTTGAACCCAATGCTACAGAAGCGGCGAAAACAAAGGCCGCGTAAATTACTAAGGCAATACATGCGACTGCTCCGTCAGATTGCCAATTTAGTGTCAACGGCATGCGTGGAGTTCTCTACGGCGACTACGATCTGCGACTGTCATGACCTCTTTGATTTTGCAAACGTTAGACAACATGCGTGGTCTGTCCTCTGCTGTTTAAGGAATCGGTCTTAAAAGTCTCCTCAAGTGCGGCGAGTGATGCCCTAATGGCGAAGGGGCCGCCTACCGAAGTATGCTTGGCGCCAAGAAGCGAACATTCAAGCGCGAGCAAACAGATCGGGAGTCTTCATGCAAAACCGAGACGTGCGAGAAACCTTCTTTGCATGACAAACCTAAAACTTCCCAGTCCAACTGTTCAACGTTGACTACCCCGGGCAAGACTCTTATAAAGGGACTCGTAAGCCCGCACGGAGTTCTGAAGAGAAAATCGCTCTCGCACGCGGTTTCTCGCCCTACTTCCGAGGATAGCTCTTTCCGCCGGCGTCATCGCGATCAAGGCGGAGATTCCTTCTGCGAGTGCCCGGGGATTCCGTGGCGGCACGGTCAAGCCTGTGCTTCCAACCATTCGGGACGCGTCACCGACATCAGTGACGACGCATGGGACGCCACAACTCATATCCTCGCCGACAACATTCGGGGACGACTCGCTCCACGACGAAAGGCAGGCAATGTCGAGAGACGCCATGAGCCGTGGGACGTCCTCCCGAAGGCCGAGTAAGTGAACCCTATCCGACAACCTGTTTTCCCGAACCATCTGCGACAAATCGTGATTTACCGGCACAATCCCAGGGCCTGCGAGGAGGAAGTGAAGATTTGAGTAGCGGGAAGACAAGATGCGAGCCGCGTGGAGAAACGTGCTGTGGTCCTTCACTGGATGGTATCGAGCGAAGAGTCCAACTAGGAGTGCGGAGCTATCAATTCCGAGCTCATTTCTCACGGACAATCGCGCAGATAGATCGGGGCTGAAGAGATCGAAATCGATTCCGTTAGGGATAATGATCAACTTCGACGCGTTGTAGCCCCATCGCTTGTGAACGGCCTTGCCTTTTTCGGAGTTTACGACAATGACGTCCGGAAAACGCGAGAGCGTGGCGCATAGCCGCACAACAGAGCGCGTCAACAAGCTGTACTCGGAAAGCTTTTCGTTCGCTGAGCGCAGGCCCCAGATCACATGTGGCACGTTCGCCAGACCTCCTGCGATAAGACCGAGCAAACAGCTGTGATAGAGCCAACAGTGAAGGACGCATGGTTTTGACCGGTTCAATAGCAAAACCAAACGCGCGAGACCGATCAGGCTAGGAATCCCGTGCCGCATTTCAAGCGAATGGACACGTACCCCCGCTGCCCTTAGGTCCGAGGCTAGCGGACCCAAGGTAGTCATAGAGATTACAACGTGGCGGAATAAGCCTCGATTGCTGCCCAACACCAATCGAGTCAGCTGCGTTTCCGTTCCGCCCCTGTTATGGGCGGTTATAAGATGGGCAATGACTGTCGGCGGCTGGCTCATGCCATCTCTTGGGTAAGAAGCGACTTGCGTAGTCTTAGTACACGCGTGTGTAATATGGCATAGAAGTTGTCACTTAATCGACGTCTTCTATCCTTGTAAATGGTCGCAACGGACTGGCAGTCAGTAATGGAATCCGCGAAACGCTCCAATTGTGACCGCAGTTGTGCGACATTGTTTGGTGACCAGCGATTTAGGTGGAGGCAGACAGTCCAGACGCCAAATGGCATATTTCGAAACCGCCAGAATTGTTGAGGGATCCACATCACATTGAAGGAATCGAAGCCGGGCAGTGGAAAGAATCCATCACTGATATAATTAATGCCCAGGTCACTCAAGGCTCGAACAGTCGTGTGATCGAACGAATGACCTGGGGCTACCCAAATGTCTGCTGTCACACCTTCGCGTTGGAAGATTTGAAGCGCGTGTCTTAGCTTTCGCGACTGCTCGTCGTAAGGTGACCCGCTGAATTCGCTGAACTGATTAATACCCACGATTCCCGAATCCCTTGTGACGTAGGTATGCTGATATCCATGCAGCCCAACGCTCCATCCCCGGCTCTGCCACAGCCGAACCTCTTCCCAGAAGCTCGGATTCGCCTCACAGACCATCAAATTTGGATCCCGATTGTCGGGAACCACTGCCACAATTGGCCGAATTCGGAAGTCTAAAAGCAACTGCTCGACCTCGGCCCAGATCCTCCAATTCATTGTGGGACAAAAATCGTCGATGCGAATCAGGTATTGAGCTCCCACTTAGGTAACTCCCTCAGATGTGCCAACGATCCGACCTCCTGCTCGCAAGGAATCACGATTTGATTTAGGTACTTGGATTTGATCTGGGCGCGCGGTGTTTACCGTGAGACCGAATCGAACCAGCACAAGCCAACGTTTCAAGCGTTGCCGTCTTTCCGAGCGACGACACGAAAACCGTTGCTGATTTGCAGAAGGAGATATTTAACCAATGGAGGCAAGTTGGGCGCACGCCTAGAACCCAACGAGACAATTGTGAAGCCGGCCTCCTGGAGTTGCTTGCACACTTGGTTGGGATTCATGAGCTGCTCGTAATACTGATCACCTATTGGATCAACAGGGCAAACGTTTTCAGTCTTTTGCATCGGGACTTGGTCACCCGGGTTACGCCGACGTACGAGATCAACAATTTCCGCCTCAGCCATACCGAATGTAGCCTGGCTCAATAGCTCGATCTCATTCTCTGGAACGCCTAGCTGGCCTAGTATCTCGCGCCTCATTTGCCTGAAGTTCTTAACTACGGTATGCCCGTGAACCGTCGAGCCATCTGGTCCATTCTCGAAATGGCGCCAAAGTTTGTAGTTTCCAAGACGGCGAAATGGCGAGAGAGCATTATTGCCGTCGGAAATGAAAACCAAACCCCCGGGCTTTAAGACACGAAAAGACTCACGGTAGATTTCGTGGAAACTATTCGTTCTGACATGAGATATGACTTCGATGAAAAACAGCCTGTCGACGGAGAGTGAGGAAATTGAGAAGGGAGCAGTAGCACTGCCCCTAATGAACCTCAGGCGTGCGCCGAATTCGGGTCTTTGGGCCAAACGCGAAGACGCCGCAACACGTTTGGCCTGAATCTCGATGCCAGTGCACGATCTTGCGCCCAAGAATACCATTGATGCAGAGAACAAGCCAAAGCCCGACCCAATTTCTAAAATGTCCTTGTCCCGGCAGTCTAGGGCGTCGAAGAGTTTAATAAGCGACCTTGATTTATCGGGCGTGACAGTATTCTGAGGAAAATGGTCTCCCGATAGAATCTGTGCTAGCTCATTTTCTAATGCTACATCGGAGATGATTTGGTTAGGTTTCGTCGTAAGGTGACCCGCTGAATTCACTCAACTGACTAATACCCATGATTCCCGAATCCCATTGTGACGCAGATATGCTGATATCCATGCAGCCCAATGTTCCATCCCCGGCTCTGCCACAGCCGAACCTCTTCCCAGAAGCTCGGATTCGCCTCACAGCCCATCAAATTTGGATCCCGATTGTCGGGAACCACTGCCACAATTGGCCGAATTCGGAGGTCTAAAAGCAACTGCTCGACCTCGGCCCAGATCTTCCAATTCATTGTAGGACAACAATTGTCGATGCGGACTGGGTAAAGTGGAAGAGTTAATGATCATTTGAATTAACTCATCCATATCGGTTCGAAGTCCGTGCGCCCGGGCTTCACTCGGAGGCAGCAAGCGGAACCCTTCTGACTCAACCAACTAGGCGGAAGGCCCTCTTGCTTTAACGAAAATTACAACATCGTTGCATTCATTGTCATAGTCCACCTCCAGATGCTCGAGTGGGAATTTCTGGATGAGCGCTGCGATGCGCCCGTGAGGGGCCATTGGGTGACCAATTTTCCAACAAAACTTCACGTTCAACCAATTTTGGAGCCGCCTGAAGCCTTTAGGCTTGGCATACGCGGGCGTAAGGGAATCGATGTATCCCACCCCGCCCGATTTCACCAAAGAATAACAAAGCCGTGCGAATCTTCGATCGCTCCTGCAATACCACCAACAGTTCCGGCAAAATACGAGGTCGAAAGAATTCCGTCTGAATTTATTCGCTGATTCTAGATAACCTATCGAGAAGTTCAGTGCGACACCCGATGCCTCCGCGCGGCCTCTACTGATTCGCTCGTACTCTCGGCTCACGTCGTGCCAGGTGACAGACGCACCACGCTGTGCGAATAGCACGCTGTACTGCCCGGGTCCACCGCCAAGATCCAAAACGCTTTTCCCCTTCAAAGATCCGAGCATTGCTTCAAGTCTGTCGATAAGTTCGGGGTCGCCGTTCGAAGCTATTCTTGCATAGCACTGCGCATGGGCCGAGGAAATTGGATCCCAGCCGGCTTCGACACGGTGCAGCAGGCTGTGAAGTATGTTGATTGGCATGATCCCGCAGTGTGCAATTCTAAAGCGGCGTTCCCTGGAGCGCTGGTGAGTTCAAGGACCAAAGACCAAAGAATCGCAGCAATGGGTCCACCACTGACGCCGAGGGCAGGCACGCAGAGCGGCTCACGAGAAGGTCATCGAGCACGCTTGTCTAATCTGCCGCGCATTTTCTTATCGGGATCGGCTGTGCCGCCGGTCAGAAATGTCTCTGGGATACCCGCCCATACCGTTTCCGTCTGCCCTGTAGACGATTACAGAATCTCAATATCGAGCTGCGGATCGACCGCAATATGTCAACAATACCCGCAACGTGAGACGCGAAATGCCGCTTTCCGCCACAAGTGAAAACCTGCGTCGCGCCCGAAGTGCTCGGAAAGTCAGACTCACACAGGCATCATTTTGACATTGCCAGCGACAATTCACCTAAACTGACACTCTACTTGCGCTGACAGCTGCGTGTTCGACCAACTCTTCCCTGCGCTTCCTTGGATCCTTGATGAGGGCGGTTCCCGTGTCACTGGTGTTTATCAGAGCTTCCTTGCCACATAAGTGCAGTCCCCGAAGGTCTTTCGCCAGATTTGGAATCGAGTGATCAGAGGCATTAGAAGTTGTTCCACTACCGCTTCCGGCGTCGAAATAGCGTATCGCAGCGTTGTCGACAAGCCTCGTTGCCGATTTTTCCTAAGACAAAATTCTTCCCGCGTCAAATGACGATCTCGGAAGTAGAATCGTTGCTTTTTAATTTTTGCCTTAATCAGAAAACGTAGCCAGTTCACTGGATACGTCTCGTAAATATCGTTCCCATACCGGGCTCTCATTAACTCGAAGCCCGTAGCCTCTAAATACCGCCTAACCGTCTCTTTGTCGAAGAAGTACAGATGACGCGGCACGTCCTCGCAGAAAAGATATCGAGAGGCGAGGCTAGCGAAATTGTTAGTCTCGAAGACGAATAATCCATCCTTTTTACACACTATCGAGGCCTTTTGAAAATAAGCCATCGGGTCATGAACGTGCTCCATTACAGCCCATGCAGTGACGGCGTCGTACTTCGATCCTTGAACCGGAATGTCGTTAAGCTGTTGAGTGTATACCGTAAAATCGCTAATCCTCCGACTCGATGTCGACACTTCAACACCCTCGACTTTCCACCCACGCGCCATCATGAATCTTGGGAAGTCGCCGCCCGCGCAGCCCACGTCCAATAAATCCTTGGATTTTCCACTTTCTTCGATTTCCCGCAGATATTTCGCTTGATTAGTATAGCGCCTCATTAGCCGTCTAGGATCTTGTACCAACAGGGTATAGTACTCCTGCGGATAATACTTTTGCATTTCTACAAAAGTCGGCCTTGGATTCACAAATCCCAGCCCACAGTGATTACATTTCACGATCTGGAAAACTTCTTCACGAAAATAATACCGGTCTGGCATCTCATAGAGAAGGCTATGGTCCGCAGAGCCGCAAAGGTTACAAGTTACAACTTCCAATCTCCACCTCCCGAACAAAGGCCGTGTCCCCTGACGTGCCTAATACTGGGTTCGTTCCACCCCTTGTACTCAATGAGGTATCGTCTGACTCAGACCCCACTTGTTGAGCGTACTCAGTCGGCGCGTCTTTCGGTACTTCTTATTTACAATAGGTGAAAAGGCAGAAGCCTTCCCTAGCAGCGCAGTTCTTTTGCTTACGCTCCATTACGCCACCACGATCGAGACAGGCGGTAAAATGGAGGATCCGATGCACGGTTCTTCAGCTCACGCGGTGCCGTTCAACCGCACGGTTGTCGTGCGCTGCAATTTATGTCGTCCTGCCTAGACATCAGAAAATCCGCGTTTTTTAAAGTAACGGCTTGCTGTGGAACGCCGTTCCCGACCGGGGGAATTACGGATGGCCAACAGAACCGCTAACAGGGAGCCGATTGCCTGCGTTGCCATACCCACACTCATCGCGATGGCGGCGCCGTTCATCCCCATCTTGGGAACTAGCCATTGGCAGGCGGACAGTGTCGTCAGTGTCGAAGCGGTCAGCACGGGCACTTGTGCTCGAAATAATCGGACGGCCATCACGCCAACCGACAGGAACCCTGCAACGTAAGTTATTGTCGCGTATATCAAGATAAGCAACAGAGTCTGCGTGTGCTCCGCATAGATGGGCTGGTACACCAACAGCAACACGGCGTGGCCAAATATCGCTGCTCCCACGATGCCAGCAAGACCCAAGACCACTCCTAACCCCACCATGCGGGTAAGGAGCTCCCGAAAACCTCGGTAATCCCCGTTGGCGAAATAGCGCGCCAAGCGCGGCAAAGCTGATAGCGCCGTCGCATTGACTAGTGTCCCGCCAACAACGATAAACGCTGCCAAGGCTGCAAAAATTCCCAGCTCTCCTTTTCCGCGGTAACTCTCAATGAAATAGCGGGGCAAGTTAGCCGAGAGCGAAGCCAGCATCTGAACAACACCGAGAGGTAGGGCTAGCCATGCGAGTTGCCAAAGTCGTCTTGATGACCAAATCGGCCGATACGCACGATTATCTTTCAGAAGAACAGCACAACACGGTATCTCGTAAAAAATTAATACCAGAATATATCCTAAACACATACCGATAACTGCTCCCATCAATACGCGCGTAAGCAGCAAACCAGCTGTCGCTAGAGTCAACACCAACATACCCTTGATTATCAGTGATTTGGCTATCAGATCCATGCGTTCGCTCTGCTGGAATAAGCCTCGCAACCCCTCGCTGAGCGCCTCAACGCACTTAAAAACAGCCACACCCAAAATGACCAGTGGTGTTGATCCGTGATGGCCGCCACCGAACGCCACAACTGCGATCACCGCAAACCCCACCGCTGTGGTGATCAGACGCAGGCCCATGTACTCGCCGAGACGGTACTCTCCTTTGTTATCTGTGGCCTGAACCGAGCGCAGTTGCAGATCCAGCAGCATCATCACCGGAGTTACCAAAGCCAATGCCAGAGCGAATATCCCAACGGTTTCGGGGGGGCACAGTTTCGCCAGGACAGCCAATATGCCCCACTGACAGCCCGCGTAGCTCACATTGCCGACTGTTGTCCATACAAAGTTCGCCCGCAATGAGAGGCCCGCACCCTTCTGCGAACAATCAGGATTTTCCGCCGAGACCTCGTCCACCCTGACTGCCTCGTCACCCACGAGTTTTGTACCCGTAGCCGCAGGTGTATTGGTTCGTTTTCCGCGGATCCCATTGATTCAGAATCGCCCCGAGCACCCGAGTTCCGTCTTCCGTTAGCCGCTGCTTGGCAGCTATCGCTGCGTACCTAATCGTCTGAGCCGAACGCACGACCAAGATGACACCATCTGCAAGGCGCCCGAGGACCCGCGCGTCCGGCATATTCTGCATCGGGGGCGTGTCGATTATCACTGTATGGAACTCCTCCCGCATGCGATTCAAGAGTGCGGGCGCCCTTGGTGAATGTAGTAGAGCTGCGATGTTAAGAGTCGATGACCCGGAGGGTAACAGATTCAAGTTTCTGAAGCCCGTCTTGAAAACCATTCCCTCGCAGCCATTGGGTGGCGTCTTTCCATCAAGAAGGTTAGCCAGGCCCCACCGGTTGGGCACGCCGAAAATTTCGTGGAGCCGCGGCTTGTGCAGGTCGCCGTCGATCAGGAGGACGGATTGCATAAGTACGGACGAGCCGATCTCAGCCAACGCCAGTGCCAAGTTACATGCGACCGTTGTCTTTCCCTCTCCAGGGTTTGCACTGGTGATCACAATGATGCGCGGTCTATTGCCGTTCTCTTCAGAGAATAGAATCGAAGTGAGTGTTGCACGAAATGCGTCTGCCAGGAGGGAGGGTTTTCTATTCGAAGTGACCAGTTCCACCTGCCAGGCTTTGCCGTTCTCCGACTTCTTGCTTTCGAGGCCCTTTCCGTTCTGGTAGTAAGCGAAGAGCCTACTCTTTACTCCCAATGCTGAAGGGATCGCGCCCAGCTCCGGCACGTCGAGGTATATCGTAGTGTCTCCCGGGCCGTGGATGGTTCGGTCGACACGTTCTTGTACAACGACGAAGGCAATACCAAAAAAAGCTCCGGCAAGAAGGCCGAGTGCCGAATTCAAAACGACGCTCGGCTTGTACGGACGTGTCGGCGGTTCGGCGGGGTCAACGACGCGGATGTTACTCGCGCGCAGGGCGGAAGTCATCCCGGCTTCCTGGACGTTGTGAAGCATGGAGTCGTAAAGCTGGCGGTTCGTATCCACTTCGCGCTTGAGGATGTTGTAGTGCGTCACCTTGGCTGCTTGCTCGGACATTAGACTAGCTTCTGAGGCGTAACCTGCAGCCAGTAGTTTCTCGCGCCGTCGGGCGGACTCAAATTCGTTCCGAATTCGCTGGATGATGTTGGTGCGTTCCTTTTCGAGAGCCATTTCCAGCGCCGCCACCTGGGCTTGGATTTTTTTCACGGCAGGGTGACTCGCGGTCAAAGAAGACAAAGCCTCGGCAAGCTGGCGGCGCAGATCGGTGAGCTTTACCTGGTACTCCTTTAGGGTTGCGTCATCGAGCACTTCGGGGAGGGATTCGGGAGACACTGCAGATGCCAACTCGTATTTCGATTGCCTGGCGACGCGGTCCGCTTGAGCCTTGGAGAGTTCCTCCTGAAGCTGGCGGAGCTTCTCCTCGGCAACGTTGTCCTTTTCCGAGGTGAACAGCAGTCCAGAAGCGTGAGCGTAGCTCTGCAACTCATCTTCGGATTTTTCGAGTTTGATCCGAACGTATTCCATCTCGTGGGTCAGCCAATCGCCAGTTTGCTGCGTGGTCTTCCAACGGGACTCGAGGTTCTGCTGGATGAACTCAGCGGTTAGGGCGTTTGCAAAGTCAGCGGCAACCTGCGGGTCGGTGGCATCGTAAAGGATTTCCACGAGTCGCGTGTTGGGTGAGGTGCGGGTTTTCAGGTTCCTCTTGACCAGGTTCAAAGTGCTTTCGCGAGAGAGCGGCCGCGATTCAGGCAGACGCAGGGCCTTGCGCCAAGCGGAGAAGCGACTGGTATTTTCCTGCAAGGCTAGTTTCTCCCCAAGCTTCAGCTTAGCGATCACCGCTTCTAGGACGGATTCGCTCTGGAGAATTTGTACTTGAGTCTGAAGATCATATTCAGGCGGGTATGAACCGCCCCCAGTTGCGGTGGGGCTCACGTCGCGCATGTTGAGAAAATTCTCATTTAGGTTTTGGATTTCGAGAGACGTCCGGGCCTGGTAGAGAGGCGTCTGCGGAAGCGTGAGCAAAAGTGAGGAGAGAATGCCCAGGAAAACAAACAGAACGACGATGCCCTTGCGATGCCGGACAATTTGCAAGATTTCGAGCAGTTGGCTGGGTCCCGGCTCATCGAATACTTCGGGAAACGGCGCCTCTATGTACTGCCGCCGCGGTGGCAGGAGACTAGTTCTGCCATCTTTCTGCGTGCATCTGTCCTGCTCAGGATCGCCCAATAGCGGTTGGTTTTCCATAGGAACCTCAATACCGATAGATTGCAGCGCCCACGACGGAGGAGAAGGCGGCGGGAAGAAAATTGGTCGTAAAAACTTTGCGACCGCTGGTGGGCACAACCAAGACGTCATCGGGCTGCAATTCTATGTCCTCCGCCTTTCCGGAGACTATCTGCTTAATGTTCACGGCGATTTCACTGAGCTTCGGCTCTCCCAGGACTTTGCGCATAATCCTCGCCTTCTGCGGCATCGCCGTACGTCCGAGTCCGCCCGCAAGTGACAACGCTCTGAGCACCGAAGCATTCCGCTGTCCCCCCAGCGTGAAGGCCCCTGCCCGCTGAACATCGCCGACGACGTAGATCATGTTGGAGCTTGCCTCGGAGACGGAGATGATGTCATTCGGTTTGACCTCAATGTTCGCCGCCGGATACTTTCCCTCGAGAATCTCCTGCACGTTCAATTCGGCGCTGCTGAACTGCCCGGTAGGATCTACCTTTGCACCCGGCAGTGGAATTTCGCCGCTCTCCCGACGGCGCGTTACAGTGAGTATGGAGCCCGCAGTGTCGCGAGGCCCGCCAGCCATGGACAGGACTTCGTAAAGCGTTTGCCGGCCCCTGAGTTGGACTACACCGGGTTTCGTGACTGCACCGAAGACCGATACTGGCTGGCTCCGAACCTCCGTCACTGTCACTGAAATCTGTGGGTCTTGAATGAACTCTTTGAGTCGAGTGGTCAACTCCGTTTCGAGTTGTTCGACGGTCAGCCCGCCCGCCTTGACCCGTCCAATCATCGGCAGTGTGATGTTCCCGTTCGTTCCGATGAGGAACTGCTTGTCGGAAATCTCGGGGGCGTCTAACGCTCGGATTACGATCTGGTCATTTGGTCCGAGGAGATAACCGGATACGGATGGGGCAATGGTGTCCACTGTCTGCTGGGCTGAGGCGTGGACGACAGCAAGTGATTGGGGGGCATTCTTCTCTCCCGGTGGCGGGGTCGACTCAGAAGTGACCGGCTGGGTTTGCGCTTGAACCGTTTGCGCCTCCGTAGCAGCTGGCGCAGACGGCTCAGCCCCCAAATGCGAAGGACGAGGCAATGCCGATTGCATCGAAGGTTCCGAAAGCGATTTCACTTCCTCGTTGTTCTCCATGCTGTGTGGCGCGCCAATCGGCACGGGTTCTGGAGGAACCGCCGCAGTGATAGTGAATAATTCCTTCCTGGCTGTCACACCAGGTTCAGCCACAGCCATAGGGCTGAAAACCACCGTAACGACATTCCTGCTCGCTGAGATGGTATAGGGAAGCTGCTCTTCGATTTCAATCACTAGCCGTGCCACATTGGGCTTGAATTGGCCAATGCGGACCAAGCGTACAGGGTAAAAGCTACTCGAAAGGGATCTCTCTTGCACGCGGACCATTGCGCCATAAAAATCGAGGACCAAACGGTCAGGTTGATTCAGCCAGAAAACCTTATACGCAAGGCGGCCGGTGCCATCCACGCGCACCTGGGTCTGTTGGTCCTTCCCTCTAAGCTGGATTTGCTCAATCGTGGCGCTAGGGGAGTTCGTTATCTGCAATTGCGTCGCGGCGTTATTCGCAGCCATAGTTTTTGCCCCTGGGACCTGCGCTGCTACCTGCGCTGCTACCTGACCTAGATTCGTCGACTGGCCGCTTGTCGGTCCGTTTTTTGCGTAAAGCGACAGAACGAGAGCGCCCCCGCTGAAGACAAGATTGAGCAGTCCTACACAGCACAAAACCATGCGGCGCGGCATGCTACAAAAACACAACGAATTCGAATTGCGAGCCTTCATCACCGTATTACTCCAGTCCAGTCTTTTCTTTCCTCACTACACTGCTTCTCAAGCAACTGCTGCCGAAGGGCAGAGCAACGATCTAGCTTGCGGAGGGTTGATGCGCTCCACCGTGCATGCGTCGACCTCAGCGGCGGCCGACTTGCCCAGTATTTCCACGGAGACGACCAACCGAAATACGTTCTTCTTGCGGACCAGAATCCCTTCCACACCCATGAGCGGACCGGACTTGACTCTAACCCGGTCTCCGGACCTCAAGAACGGATGCGGTTCCACTCGCTGGACCTTCGCTACCAATTGGCGAACCGTGCAAATTTCTTCATCCGAGACGACTGCCGGGTCGCCGCCGCTTGTTATCAGCATGTGAATGCCCGGCGTGGTCATGATGTCGAGCCGCCGCTCCAGCCCACCGCGGAGAAAAACGTAGCAGGGAAACAGCGGCAACCAGAGCTGCTTGTCCCTGTCTTTCCATCGGTGGACAGTCCAGTAGAGCGGAAGGAAGACCTCGAACCCCTTACTCGAAAGAATGTGCGCTGCCGCCTTTTCATGCTGATGGCGAGTGTAGAGTACATGCCAGGCATGGTCGCCGTCGCGGTGGTCCGACTCGACTGAAACCAACGTGTGCATTCAGCTCCGCCCTGTGACTTACACGAAACCTCCGAGTAGGCTTTTCCTCCAAATCAGAAAACGAGGCCTAGCCAGGCGAGATTCCCCATCGATTCATCCAGGTGACCGCAAAGCGGCCAGCGCCATATTGGCTTCCCATGGATGTCGGTGGAGGCTCCCTTCCCATACCGGAGGAGTCCGTTTTTGAGGAGAGTACCAAGGATCGCGGGGCAACTGACTTTAACAAGAGCCCCGTTTCCCCATCGAGACTGACAATGGATGAATCTGGCCTGAATTTCTTTTCCGGTACCGCTTTCGCTTTGTAGGAGCACGAGTATATCCGCGTTCGCGGGTTTTCCGACGCTCCTCGGGATGGTGTTCATGGTCGAAGACCGACCGAGGATCGCTTCCTCAGATGCCAAATCTTCCATCGATCGCGATTCGAGTGCCGCGAACATTCTCATCAACTTGTCCTTCAATTTCTACGCCGCAACCTGCTCGATTCGCGATCGGGGTTATCTAGTCGCTGGTCAAACTCGATCCAGATTCGTGATCGGGTTAGGCTCCCGACGAAAACCTAAAGCCCGCGCTCTCGACGGCAAAGCCACTCTGCTGTTCACCTTTAGGAGCGTGCTCCACTCGAAGCACTAGCGCCTCGGCCCTGATCCGCGCTGTCGCCACTGTGCGATAGATTGGGGGAAGGAAAAGCTCCACTTGGACCACAGTGTGAGCAGGTGGACAGGAACGTGTGAGAATAAAAGCGCCTGGCAAACTGATGTCACGAGTGACCCCTTCAGCCTCAAATCTCTTTTGCTCCGGTTCTTCCCAAGAGAACACCGCTCTTGCGCTCAGCAGATAACGATCCTGCGTTCTGCGCTCCCTTAGGAACGCTCGATGATGCCGCGGGTCGCATAGGATCAAGTGGGCCATGGGTTCTGCGCCATATTCGCGCCAACGGAAATTACTCATTAGCTCCATGAAAAACAAGAGGCTCAGAGTCATGTCGACTCTCACGCAAATAGCCTGGATACCTTCGTGACATTTGTCATAGGTCCATTCACGTCCCCTGCCTTCCCTAGATAGTCGACTCCAGACCCTACTCCATTTAGGTCGTCCGGCTTCACATACTGAACTGCTGACTCTGGGTGGACCGCTGACGCAGAGCTCCCCAGCTCATGTGACAAATGGCCTGAGCGCCGTCAGGGTCAGAAGTCACTGTTTCGAGGCCGTAAACGTGGACCGGCGGGCGCTTGAAGGGCTACTCCGTCGAGAATGGGAAAGGAGCGCCGTTAGGGATGGGAATGAGTTCTTGCGGATGTGCTTCTAAATCTGCTGTAGCAGGCATGGCGGACCGTGGAAACTCAAATCGATGGTTCTTCAGCGGTCCATGTTCACTTCCTTTGGTCCGTATTAACTCGTCCGACATCAGTACACAAGGGATTACGACCTCGTTCAGTTCGCATTTCCACGGGGGGGGGCAAATTTATCTTGCAGTCTATTCCCACTCATATAGAATCTGGCTCCAGTCCTCCTGAGGTAGTCGTGTCCGCGACTCGCCAGGTTTCACCCAAGAGAATTCGCATCGGCGTGGCCGAAGCGACTCGTATGGGCAGCCAGTTGATCGCCGAGGCGCTTAAGCATCGCCGAAACAATTTCGATGTCCGAGCTTTTGCCGAGGAATCCTCACGAGCATTTCGTGAGATACAGGACTATGAGCCTCACGTCGCGGTGATCAGCGCGGACCTGCTTGACGGGCCGTACAAAGGATTCAGCGTTCTGGATCGAATGCGTGCCTCCAAAGCCAAGGCGGCGGCTGTCATGTTGCTCAATTCAGACGAACGTGAGCTCGTGATAGACGCCTTCCGCGGCGGAGCCAGAGGCATCTTCTGCCGCGGTCAGTCACTGCAAGCTCTGCCTAAGTGCATACGGACCGTTCATCAGGGGCAAATTTGGGCCAACAACAGTCAGCTGGAGTTTCTCCTCCAATTAATAACGAATCTGCGGCCTATACTTTCCAATAGACGCGGGCTGAACACCCTGCTGACTCCACGGCAGCGAGAGGTCGTAGCGCTCGTAACTGAAGACATGAAGAACGACGAGATCGCCCTCGAGCTCGGCCTGAAAGCGCATACAGTTAGGAATTATCTTTTCCAGATTTTCGAGAAACTTGGTGTATCGAGTCGCGTAGGGTTGGTTCTTTACGCCCTCGGCGAACCAGCAATAAATGACCTCCCTGATACCTAGAATTCCAAAAGCGCACTGGGCAATCAGTCGTCTGAGTGACTATTTCGGCTGGACTCCGGCGCCGACAGGAGCGGCGAAAGCGTTCGAGTAAGCTAAGAACGAGTGAGGCGATACCGCTCATCAGTACGACCCAATGTTTGATTACAGCGTAGGAATGTTCTCGTATCTTCGTCATTTGTCTTTGCTGGACCTTATCGCGTCATCAACAAGAGGATGCGCCAACGCGGAACACTACGGTGCGTTCACGCTGGAACCCGTCTCCAAGGATGGGAAAACGACGTATCTTGCTCACGGCAAAGTAGCTTTCTTCGGGGACGAAGCGATGGCGCGAACGGGTGGTGCCGGGGCCCGGCTCGCACATTGTAGCCACCGCTCGATCACTCCCCAGATCACGTTCCGCATCGAGGTGGCGGCGTAGAAATTAGCTGCCAAGATTCGCGGTCGGCACAAGGGCCGGTTAGTTGCGGGGGCTTGCAACCATCCGAATTTGTTGGCCCTCCCATTCAGTTTGGAGCTGATTCGGTCAGCGGCATAGTCAGTATGGAACTTCTTGACGTTCCCGTATTTCCGAGCCGCTTGCCCTTCACCTACTTTGCCTAAACCGTCCTAGTACCTTCGTAGGCCTCCAGCTCTAAGCAAAAGCGCCATGCCCATTCGTCGTTAGCTATAATCGCGTGTTTAACTGAGGGATGTCGGGAGGCGGGACATACAATAACAGCAGAAGTCTCCATCCTAAGGCAAGTGAGTCAACGAGCTGGTCTTCGCCATTGCGGACGCGTTCGCCGGGTGGGGGGGATGGCCAAGTTCGGGACTCAAACGGCATCAAGACGAAAGCTGGAGAGTGAAGATGAACACGCGACAAAGGGCACTTCACGGTTATTTCGCTCGCGTGCTGGTCCTGACCCTGGCCGTGACGCATGTCGGCGCACAGGAAACCGCGGAAACGAAGAAACTGAAAGCCGCTCAGACAGAATCTATTCCGACCGATTCTCCACGCTGGCAGCTCGAGGGTAAGGCTAAAGCCACCGAATATTTAGGTCGACGCTGTCTCTGGGTGCAAGGCGGCCGCGCCTCGCTGAAAGATTTCGAAATGACCGACGGCGTGATAGACGTCGACATGGCCGGCAGCGGAGCACGCGGATTTTACAACATCCTTTTTCGCACACAAGGAGACGGCAACAGCGAGGTGGTTTATCTGCGGCCACACAAAACCGGTCTTGACGACGCCCAGCAATATACGCCGATCCTGAATGGAGCAGCGGCCTGGCAAATCTACAACGGTCCAGGCTTCACGCGAGCCGTCGATATTCCGAGTGGTGTTTGGTTTCATGTGCGCCTCGAGATAACCGGTGCTCAGGCGAAGTTATACGTCAACGATATGCGCGAGCCTTCGCTCGTCGTGAACGATTTGAAAAGCGGAATTCGCAAAGGTGGCGTTGGCTTGGAGGGTGCTTATTTCTCGAATTTCGAAATACGCGAAACGCCACCCGTAGCGTGGGAGCGTCATGAGCCCGCAATGCCGGCGGCAACAATCACAAAATGGAGCCTGTCGCCGAGTCTGGATGCCTTAGAGCGCGATCTCGAGCGCCCGCTATCGAAATCGGAAGCGGCCGCGATGAAGTGGCAGGACATCACGGCTGAACCCCCGGGATTCGTAGTCATTAATCGGTACCGAAGGATGCCGGATGTCACCCCCACCTTTGCAAACGATTTCTCAAAACGCCTCGAGCCGCAAAAAGGAATGCAGGTGGTTTACGCGCGCACCACCGTAGTTTCCGATCGGGATCAACTAAAGAAGCTCAACGTCGGCTACAGCGACGATGTGAGCGTTTTTCTGAATGACAAGATTCTTTACCGTGGCAGAAGTGCCCAACGCTTCCGCGACCCCGGATTTTTAGGCATAGTAAATCCAGAAAACGACGCAGTATATTTGCCGCTCAAAAAGGGACGCAACGAATTGATGCTAGCCGTGAGCGAGCTAACCGGCGGCTGGGGGTTTATTTGCCGCTACGATAACATGGACGGAGTTCAGTAGGGGTTAAGTCCAAAATGGAAATTCGTAGTAAGCTTCTGACACCTGTAACAGCCCTCGCGGGCGGGTTCAACGGCGATCACCTATCTGCAGCGACAGTCGAAGGGCCTAACGCTCCTCTTGTGCCAAGAGGGAGCCCCGCTCGACAACAACCTGGTCGAGCGTGCGCTGAAGAAGGCCATTCTGCATTACAATTATGTGCCGGGGGACCGGATCGCACCACGCGTGTATACAACTTTGGTCTATCGCTAGCCGCTTGAATCATGAAGCAAACAAGATCCCACATGGTCTGGGTTGTGTCGGGCGAGAGACAGAGACTGTCCACTTCTGGGGAGAA
>WNFQ01000794.1_pt1 | contig 21592 bp, 18 predicted proteins | sample 5400171 | NCBI WGS metagenome assembly WNFQ01 (sample SAMN13153356, study PRJNA577476) | soil metagenome | isolation source: 20 cm soil under Madrone tree | place: USA:California | collected 2016-06-14 | reverse complement strand
GCCACGGCGCTCGTCCGCCTGGATCTCACCATGTGGAAAGAAGTCGCGCGCGTACCGCTAGACAAAACGCCCCGCGGGCTCGAGCTGAGTCCGGACGGCCGACGGGTCTTGTTCACCCTTGCAGGGGTCAACGCGATTCAGGTACTGGATACCGCCACCAACCGGATCGCCACACAGATCCCGGTGGGCGCCTCGCCGCACTACGCACCGTTCACACCCGACGGCCGGTGGGCGCTGGCCGTGGTCCAGGGCCCCGGTGAGCTCGCCATCCTCGACACGGCGAGCAACACTCTGGCTGGCACCGTCGCCGTGGGCAAGGCGCCGCACTGGAGCATGTCGAGTTCTGATGGCCGCACAGCCTACGTGACCAACGAAGGCTCCAACGACGTCTCGGTGGTGGACTTGACGAGCCGTACGGTGATGGCCACCATCGCGGTCGGCAACGCTCCGCGCAAAATCGCGGTGCAGCAGGCCTCGGGCGCGGCGGCCACGCCGCCTGCGCAGCCGCGGGCCGCTGCCTCGCCAACGGGAAAGAGCAAGTCCGTCACGCTGGGCGGCGTCGCGTACGCCGACCATGGCACCAAGGACGTACGGAATCGGTCGAAGCTAGAGCTGGAGGCCGACGACTACTACTTTTCGCCGACGTTCCTGCGAGGCAGGCCCGGGCAGAAGCTGACCCTGCGCGTCGAGAACGAGGCGAGCACGCTGCACAACATCAGCATTCCGGCGCTCGGCATCGACACCGACATCCCGCCCAAGGGCAAGGTACAGGTGGACGTGGCCTTCCCGGCCTCGGGGACGCTGGCTGTCTCCTGCAAGTTCCATGGGTCGCTCGGTATGAACGGCCAGTTGCTGACGGGCGACGCCGGACCGAGCGGGGCGCGCTAGACCCGCGTAAAAAACACGAGTGCGGAAGTCAGCCACAGCCCCAGGAGGATCGAGAACAGGAGGCCCCCTGCCACGGGGAGCACCCAGGTTGCAAACCTGCCAGATCGCACCATGAGCACCTTGACGACGACAGCGCCGTAGAGGGCCGACCCGAGCAGTGAGTGAATCAGGACGCGCGGGCTGTTGGCGCCGAATCCAAGCAGGAAAATGCAGTGATAGGCCACCGGCAGCGTCAGCACGATCGCCGCCCGCCCTGACCAGCGATGAACACCGTGATAGAACCGCCCCTTGGGCGGGAAGCGTAGCACCTCGTAGATGCGTGCGGCCGTCAGCAACTGACCACATGCGAGCACCACGGCTGCCGTCACCAGCCACGCCTTCATCTGGAGGACGTCCCTGAAGAAGAGATGGAAGAAGGGCGTCGCATAGGGCTCACGAACCTTCCCTCCGGCCACGAGACCGACGGTGAGTGTAATGAGTGCGAAGACCACCAGCGGAAGCGCCAGCCACCCTGGATGCGCACCGCCGAAATCTTTCCGACCGAGTTTCTCGCTCACGCGTATCCTCCGTTGACGATGCGACGGCCGCCTTCAGACGTCGTCGCGGCCGTCGAAGTTACCCAGCCCGGACGAAAACACCGAGCGGGTGTATCCCCTCGGGCCGCCGGGAGCCTCTAAGCAAGCGGACGTGATGTGCGGCGCAGCCAGCGGTCTATCGCATATCGATCCTCACGGATCATCTCGCTACTGCCACACTGGATCGCTTGGAAGTCTCATCTCATCCCAGCCGTTGTAAGAAGGAGCAGCTGATGGCACACGGCGCTGGAGCTGGCCCGGGCCGGCAGCGAGGTGATCCTGGCGACCCGGCAGCACAGCGTCGGCCCATCGGCGCCTATACCGGCGAGCGCGTAATGCGCCCGGCCCACCATCGCGGAGGCCATGCCACCCGTGCTGAACGCGGTGAAGACTCGGTCAAGGAGATGGGCGGGCGTGAGTTCTTGAAGAAGCGCCCAGACGATGGGCGTGAAGAGGGCGGTGCTACCGCCGATCGCGGCGATCAACGCTCCGGCCAGCACCGGCGTGTCGAGGCTCGGGAGCGCGCACGTCGCCAACCCACCGACCGCCAGTGCCGCGGCGACGATCCACAGCCGGTAGCGGAGGTCGCCCTGGTTCACGAGGCTGAGGACGGCTGAGGCGACGAGCGTTCCGGCTCCGAGGGCTGACCAGAGCCATCCCAGCTGAACGGGTCCCGCGCGCAACAGATCGTCGGCGACGATCGGCAGGAGAAAGACGAACGCGCTCATGCCGAGGCTGAAGAAGGTAGACGTCGTCGCGGCATCGAGGAACAGCACGTTCTGGACGCCGACATGCGCAATCGCGACCCCACTGACCGCCGGCCCCAACAGCATCCCGAGGTTGGTCGTGCTCTGGATCGCCGTCACAGGCCGCGGTCGCAATCGGATGCAATAACGCGAGCCGGACTTGCATGTTCTTGCGGAAATGTCAGCGGCCATGTCCCGGTGAGAATGGTTCGTGTCTCGAAAGTGGGGAGTGAGCGGAATCGATGAGGGCAGTTGTCGGCCAGTCACCCGAAATGGAGACTCTATGCGAGACGATCCACACGCGCGTCTGCCGAACTTTACCCGTCGGGCGTTTCTCTCGACTACAGGCTCTTCGGCAGCGGCGGCGGCCATCGCAGGGTGCGCGCCTACGTCACATCGCACCGCCGAGCGTGGATCGCCCGGGGCAGCCGCGGACGGGCCGATGATCGAGGGCGCGGTCCCGGTCACGCTGCGCATTAACGGCAAGGAGCAACGGCTTCTCGTTGACCCGCGGACGACGCTGCTCGATTGCGTCCGTGAGACCCTCGCCCTCACCGGAACGAAGAAGGGCTGCGACCACGGGCAGTGCGGCGCGTGCACCGTGCACGTGAACGGCCGCCGGGTGAACTCGTGCCTGAGCCTGGCGCTGATGCACGACGGCGAAGAGATCACGACGATCGAGGGCCTGGGCACGCCTGACGCGCTGCACCCGATGCAGGCGGCCTTCATTGCGCGCGACGGATACCAGTGTGGGTATTGCACGTCGGGCCAGATCATGTCGGCCGTCGCGCTGCTCAAGGAACCCTGCGGTCCCGACGACGCGGATGTGAAGGAATTGATGAGCGGCAACATCTGTCGCTGCGGGGCCTATCCCAACATCGTGGCCGCGATCCAGCAGCTCCGCCGAAACGCCTAGCCGCAAGTAGGAGCGATCCCATGCATACCTTTGAGTTCATCCGGCCTGCAGATGCCGCGGCGGCGGTCACGGCGGCCGCGCAGGCGAGCACCGCGCAACAGGGCGCGGACGTGCGGTTTGTTGCCGGCGGAACAACCCTGCTCGACCTGATGAAGCTGAACGTCGAAACCCCTGCGCGTCTCATCGACATCAGCCGGCTGCCCCTCGCCGCGGTCGAGGCGACGCCCGATGGCGGATTGAAGATCGGCGCCACCGTCCGGAACTCGGATCTGGCCAGCCACCCGACCGTACGGCGGGATTACGCCGTGCTGTCACAGGCCATTCTCGCAGGCGCTTCGGCACAACTCCGCAACATGGCGACGACCGCCGGCAACCTGCTCCAACGGACGCGGTGCATGTACTTCCGTGACACCGCGATGCCGTGCAACAAGCGCGAGCCCGGAACAGGTTGTCCCGCGATCACCGGCAGCAACCGCACGCTCGCGGTCCTTGGCACGAGCGAGAATTGCATCGCGACCAACCCGTCGGACATGAACGTGGCCATGGCCGCGCTGGAGGCGACGGTGCACGTGCAGGGTCCGAAGGGCTCACGCGCCGTCCCGATCGGCGACTTTCATCTCCTGCCCGGCCGCACACCACAACGAGAAACAGTGCTCGAACCGGGCGACCTGGTGACGCACGTCACGCTCCCACCGCCCATCACGGGGAGTCAGCAGGTGTATCTGAAGCTGCGCGACCGGGCATCGTACGAGTTCGCTCTGGCGTCGGCAGCCGTTGTGATCACGCTCGCTGGTGGGACAGTGACGCGGGCACGCGTGGCGCTGGGTGGCGTCGGCACCAAACCGTGGCGATCTCCCGAGGCCGAGACCGCGCTCGTCGGCCAGATGGCCAACGCGACGAACTTCCGCAAGGCGGCGGAAGCGGCCATGCGCGGCGCCAGGCCACAGACCGAGAATGCATTCAAAATCGAGCTGGCGAAGCGCTGCCTCACGCATGCATTGCACACGGTCGCGATGAGCTGATGCCGCCTGAAGGAGGGAGCATGCCACCGATCGGTCGCAGCACCCCGCGCGTGGATGGCCCGTTGAAGGTGAGCGGAAAGGCGCAGTACGCCTCCGATGTCCACTTTCCCGGAATGCTGTATGCCGTTCCGGTTGAAGCCACGATCGCCAACGGCCGTGTGGTCAAGCTCGACACGGCCGCGGCCCAGAAAATGCCCGGCGTGCGAGCTATTCTTCATCGCGAAAACATCGGGAAGATCTTCCGCTCGGTCCAGGGACCGGGATTCGAAGGCATCATGGACGAGCGTCGCCCGCCGTTCGAAGACGATGTCGTTCGCTACTACGGCCAATACATCGCGCTCGCCGTGGCGGACACGTTCGAGGCCGCCAAGGCCGCCGCCGACGCGGTTCGCGCAACGTACACCAAGGAGAAACCGAACGTCGACACCGCGCTCATCGCCGACGACGAGCCCCAAATGGTTGCCACCACGTTCGGCCTGACCAACCGTGTGCAAAGCGAGCGGGGGGATGCCGAAGGCGCTTTCGCAAGCGCGCCGGTCAAGCTCGACCAGACCTATGTCACGCCGGCCGAGACGCACAATCCTATCGAGCTGCACGCGACAACCGCGATCTGGGATGGATCGACACTGACGCTGTACGAAGCGTCGCAGGGGGTGTTCAACCTCCAGGGCATACTCGCGCAGATGTTCGGCTTGCCGAAAGAGAATGTCCGCGTCATCAGCAAATTCCTGGGCTCGGGCTTTGGAGGCAAGCTGTGGCCATGGACGCATTGTCCGCTCGCCGCCGCGGCGGCGCGGCAGCTCGGCAAACCGGTCAAGCTCGTGGTGAGCCGCAAGATGATGTTCCAGACGGTCGGTCATCGCCCGCGCACCCAGCAACGCGTGCGCCTGGGCGCCACCGGTGAGGGCAAGCTGGTCTCGCTCCGGCACGACTACATCAACCACACGGCCATCCTGGACGGCTATCACGAAGACTGCGGCGAATCGACGGCGTTCCATTACAGCGTGCCCAACCTCCGCGTGACCTTCGGCCGCGCCAGGCGCAACGTCGGCTCGCCGACCGCCATGCGCGGCCCCGGCGCCGTACCCGGGCTCTATGCGACGGAGTCCGCGATGAATGAGCTGGCCGATCAGCTCAAGATCGACCCTGTCCGGCTTCGCGTCCTCAACGAGCCGAAAATCGACGAGTCGCTGGGCATTCCGTTCTCGTCGCGCCATTTGCTGGAGTGCTTCGAGCTCGGCGCGGACAAGTTCGGCTGGTCCAAGCGCACGCCCGAGATCGGCTCGATGAAGCGCGACGGCCTGACCCTCGGCTGGGGGATGGCCGGATGCTCATGGATCGCCGCACGATTTCCAGCCGCGGCGTACGTCCAGCTTCGCGATGATGGCACGGCCCGCGTCGCCTCCGGCACGCAGGACATCGGCACCGGGACGTACACCATCCTCGCGCAGCTGACCGCTCAGAAGACCGGTGTGCCGCTCGACAAGGTCGAAGTCGCGCTCGGCGATACGGCGCTCCCGGAAGGCCCGATCTCGGGCGGTTCGATGGTGACCGGGTCGATGGTCCCGGCCGTCTTCGAGGCGGCTGACAAGGCGATCGAATCGTTGCTCACCATTGCGACGACAGCCCCAGGATCACCGTTCGAGAAGCGCAAGCCCACCGATCTGGCATTCGAAGACGGCCGGGTCTTTGTGAAGGCCGACGGTCCTTCCGGGGGCGTGTCGTTCGCGGATGTGCTTCGGCGCGCCAACGTCCGCCTGGTCACCGGCAGCGGCAAATCCGAAGCGACGTTCGGCAATCCAAAGCCGAAGTTCTCGACGCACTCGTTCGGCTGTCATTTCGTCGAGGTCACATGGCAACCGGAAATTGCCCGGATGCGCGTCAGCCGGGTTGTAACCGTCATCGATGCGGGCCGCATTCTCAATCCGCTGGCCGGGCGGAACCAGATCGAGGGCGCGGTCGTGATGGGAATCGGCATGGCGCTGTTGGAGCACACCTCGTACGATCGCCAGAGCGGCGCGCCGATCAACAGCAATCTGGCCGATTACATGGTGGCCGTCAATGCCGACGTGCCGCCGATCGACGTGCATTTCGTCGACTTCCCGGACAAGGAGATCAACGCACTGGGTGCGCGCGGGATCGGAGAGATCGGCTTGGCCGGCATTGCCGCCGCCATCACGGCTGCGGTGCACCACGCGACGGGTGTTCGCGTGCGGGAGTTGCCGGTGAAGATCGAGCACCTGTTAGGGTGACGAGGCACCGAGCCCGTGCTACACAGATCGCCGTCAGCGCGGCGTCACGCGCTCTTGGACCACCCCTCGGGCGGATCGCAGGCCACGGTGCCCATGTCCGCGGGAACGGAAATCTCCAGGAGCTCCAGGTCTCTTGATGCCGCTGTCTCGTTGTGCCGCAGGCCACCCGGGATGTAGAGCGACTCGCCCGACTGGATACGCAGTTTCTGACCGTCCTCGAACTCCAGGTCAACCCATCCACTGAGCATGTACACGAACTGTCCTTCGCAGACGTGGTAGTGCCACCCCGTCGGCTGCGTCATCCCCTCGGCCCCGATCGTTACCTGGGCGCGGATCTTCCCGCTGCTCGCGGCCGTGACGCCGAGGTCGCGGTACTTAAAGAAGGAGCGCCGGCCCGCCACCAGGGGGGCGGTGGTCGGCGTCGCGTACGCCAGCTTGCCCGGGGGGTTCACGGCTGCCGGCTGTCCGATCGGCGTGCTCGCGTCGTTCATCATGGAGGCCTCCTCTGACTTCGCACCGCCGATAGTACCCGATCCACGCGCAGATGGAAGTCCTTCGGGGAGCCGGCCGCCGCCTGGTCAAGGTGCTGACAGACGCGGAGACTCATGTCCGGATCTGGGCGGCTTCGGCGTTAGGCTCGATTGGGCCGGCGGCGAAGCCTGATTGGCGCGCCCACGCAGTCGTCGTATGCGACGGCGGTCCTGATTTCTCCGGAGTCGAGTACGATTTGCGCGCGGGAAGGTTCCACCACATCGACTTCAATGGCTCAGGCTGAGGGACGTGCTTGGCTCGGATGGCGTTGGGTCGACAGACCTAGGCCCAGTGATCGGAGAGCAGGATGAGCGCCCGCAGTAGCCAGCGTGGATCGCACGGATCTGCACTCCTGCGGGCCTTCGACGGTCTTGACGCGTGGCGCCTGGGGAGTGTCGGAGTCGAAGCCGACCGCGTCGTGTCAGTGGGTCGCACGAAGTGGACCGTGTGCTACAAAGTTCACGTGATTCCATCGCGCAGAATCGAGTACAAGACCAGCATCACACTATGGCCGAGGGCAAGAAAGACGCTCGCCTCACGCAGACAGCCTGGATGGCACCCCGAGCTCGTCAAGAGCAACTGGTACCAGGGATGCGGGCGAGAGCTACGTCGCCATGGCTACTACGGGAGCTGGCGGTGGAGTCCCCAAGGCCGCTTCGGCGATTTCTGGAAGACGCTCCGGGACTGCAATTCTCTGATTAAGGAAGTGCGCTTGCTGGAGCATCTGCGAAGAGAGCCGTTCTTCGGAACGGAGCTACGGAAATGAGCGTCACGTGGCGCATCGGCACCTACTAACTGGGCCGAGCTTCCGCCTGCCGAGCGCATTACTGTTCACCTGACTGTGAGACAATCGCGGAGCCATGACGAGCCGGGGCGGGGACGATGATCCTAGAGATTTCCACCACGCATCGGCCGGCCACTGACCTCGGATACCTTCTCCACAAGAACCCGGCCCGCGCTCACTCGTTCGACCTCCCGTTCGGCACCGGCCATGTTTTCTATCCGGTGGCGACGGCCGACCTATGCACGGCCGCGCTCTTGCTCGACATCGATCCCATCGGACTTGTCCGCCGCCCTGGCAGAGCGGTCGGCATGGCACAGGAGTACGTCAACGACCGCCCCTACGTTGCCTCGTCGTTCCTCAGCGTCGCCATCTCGAGAATTTACGGCTCGGCGATGGGGGGCCGGACGTCTGACCGACCTGAACTGGCGGAACAGACGTTGCCGCTGCACGCCCGGCTCGCTGCGATCCCATGCCGTGGCGGGGAGACCCTGCTGCGTCGACTTTTCGAGCCGCTCGGGTACCACGTCCTCGCCCAGCCGCACGTCCTGGATACCGAGCTTCCGCAGCTCGGCTCGAGCGTGTACTTCACGATCGAGCTGTCGGCGACATGCCGGCTCCGGGAGCTGCTGACCCATCTCTACGTTTTGATTCCGGTGCTCGACACGGAGAAGCACTACTGGATCGGCGATGCCGAGGTCGACAAGCTTCTCCGACACGGAGAGGGCTGGCTGGCGAACCATCCCGAACGTGAGCTGATTACCCGGCGCTATCTTCGGTACGCGCCGCTCGTCCGCCAGGCGCTCGTCCAGCTCATCGAGGAGGATGAACCGGCGTTCGAGGAGCGCGAGGAGGCGCGGGGTCACGACGAGAAGACGCTGGAAGACAAGGTGCGGCTCCGCGACCACCGCATCGGCGCCGTGCTTGCTGCGCTGCGGGAAAGTGGAGCTCATCGCGTGGTCGACCTCGGATGCGGAGAGGGCGCCCTGCTTCAGGTGCTGATGAAAGAGCCGACCTTCCACGCGATCCTCGGTGTCGACGTGTCGCATCGTGCCCTCGAGATCGCGGCTCGACGGCTGCACCTGGACACGCTGCCGCCGAAGCAGCGAGAGCGCATCAACTTGCTCCACAGCTCGCTGATGTATCGCGATCGGCGCCTCGAGGGATATGACGCGGCGGCGGTCATCGAGGTGATCGAGCATCTCGACGCGGCGCGCCTCGCAGCCTTCGAGCGGGCGGTGTTCGAGTGCGCGCGGCCGAGCACCGTCGTCGTCACGACCCCGAACTTCGAGTACAACGTCCGGTTCGTAACCCTGCCGGCCGGTGTGTTCCGCCACGCGGACCATCGGTTCGAATGGACACGTGAGCAGTTCCAGTCATGGAGCCGCGACGTCGCGCAGCGCTTCGGCTATCAGGTGCGGTTTCTACCTGTCGGGCCCGAGGATCCGGAGGTGGGCGCACCGACGCAGATGGGAATCTTTGTCCGTGCCTGATCGGCGCATCACGATCCCGGAGCTGGCGCTGGTCGTGCTGGTCGGTCCCTCGGGCGCCGGCAAATCGACGTTCGCCCGGACGCACTTCAAGCCGACAGAAGTCATCTCGTCGGACTTCTGTCGCGGTCTCGTCTCGGACGACGAGAACGACCAGGCGGCGACCAAGGACGCCTTCGAAGCGCTGCATTTCATCGCGGGGAAACGGCTGGCGGCCGGCCGCCTCACCGTGGTCGATGCCACGAATGTACAGTCCGACGCGCGCACGCCCCTGGTAGCGCTCGCACGGACATACCACTGCCTGCCGGTCGCGATCGTGTTCGATCTGCCGGAGAAGCTGTGTCAGGAGCGCAACCGGGACCGGGCGGATCGCGACTTCGGGCCGCATGTCGTCCGGCAACAGATCCAGCAGATGCGAAGGTCGATGCGCGGTCTCGAGCGAGAGGGCTTTCGCCACGTGTTCAGCCTTTCGTCGGTGGAAGAGGTGCAGGGCGCCACGGTGGTGCGGCAGCCGCTCTGGAACAACCGCAAGCATGAACACGGCCCGTTCGACGTGGTCGGCGACGTGCACGGGTGCCTGGACGAGCTGGTTACGCTCCTGGGACGGCTGGGCTACGAGATCTCGGAGGCGAACGGCGGCGGACTTGACGCGAGACATCCGGAAGGCCGCAAGGCGATCTTCGTGGGCGATCTGGTCGATCGCGGCCCCAATACACCCGGCGTGCTCCGGCTCGTCATGAACATGACGGCGGCCGGCGCCGCTCTCTGCGTGCCGGGGAACCATGACACGAAGCTGATGCGGAAGCTGCGCGGCCGCGACGTGCGGATCACGCACGGGCTCGCGGAATCCCTGGAGCAGCTCGATCGTGAGCCGCCGGAGTTCAAGGAGGCCGCCGCTGCTTTCATCGACAAGCTCGTGAGCCACTACGTACTCGACGATGGCCGCCTGGTCGTTGCCCACGCCGGCTTGCGCGAAGAGATGCAAGGGCGTGGCTCCGGCAAGGTCCGCGACTTCGCCTTGTTCGGCGAGACGACAGGCGAGACCGATGAGTACGGCCTGCCCGTGCGATCCAACTGGGCCGCCGACTACCGCGGCCGCGCGATGGTCGTCTACGGCCACACGCCGGTCCTGCAGCCGGAGTGGGTGAACCGCACCATCAACGTCGACACGGGCTGCGTCTTCGGAGGAAGCCTCACCGCCCTCCGTTATCCCGAACGCGAGCTGGTCTCGGTGCCGGCCGCGCGTATGTACTACGCGCCTGCCAAGCCCTTGGGACCACAACCGGAGGCGGCGGCATCGCGCCCGCGACCACACGAGGACCTTCTCGACATCGGCGACGTGACCGGCAAGCGGGTGATCAGCACCCGGCTCCGTCACACGGTCACTATCCGGGAGGAGAACGCGACCGCGGCCCTCGAGGTGATGAGCCGGTTCGCGATCAATCCGAAGTGGCTCATCTACTTGCCGCCGACGATATCGCCGTCGGAGACGAGCCGGGAGCCTGGCCTGCTGGAGCATCCCCACGAGGCCTTCGAGTACTACCGGAGTAGCGGCGTGGGGCGCGTCGTCCTGCAAGAAAAACACATGGGGTCACGCGCGGTGATCGTGGTGTGCCGCGACGAGTCCGTGGCGCGACGCCGCTTCGGGATCGCGAACGAGGGGATCGGCGCTTGCTGGACCCGCACCGGCCGACGATTCCTCGACGACGCGCTGGAGTCGCCTCTGCTGTCGATCGTGCACCGCGCGGTCGAGCGCGCCGGGCTGTGGAGTGGGCTCGACACCGACTGGCTATGTCTCGATACCGAGCTGATGCCCTGGTCGGTGAAGGCGCAGGAGCTCGTGCGCCAGCAGTATGCGGCAGTCGGCGCGGCGGCCCGCACGGGCCTGGAAGGCGCGATCACGGCCCTGGGGCGTACGGTCGAGCGTGGCATCGACGTCGGACCTCTTCTCGATCGTCATCGCGAGCGCAGGGCGATGGCCACCGCCTACACCGACGCGTATCGCCGCTATTGCTGGCCCGTCGCGTCGGTGGCCGATCTGCGGCTTGCGCCATTCCACCTGCTCGCCACGGAAGGCGCCGTGCACGTGGACAAGCCCCACACGTGGCACATGGAGACGCTTGCCCGGCTGGTCGACGGCGAAGAACCTGTCGTGATCGCGACGCCGTTCATTACGGTGGATCTCACCAACACAGACGACCAGCAGCGGGGTGCCACCTGGTGGCAGGAGATGACCGAGCGCGGCGGGGAAGGTGTCGTCGTCAAGCCGTACGACTTCGTTGCGCGCGGGCGTCGCGGGCTCGTCCAGCCTGCGGTGAAGTGCCGAGGCCGAGAGTACCTCCGCATCATCTACGGCCCAGAGTACTCGGCGCCGGACAACCTCGAGCGCTTGCGTACCCGAGGTCTCTCGGTCAAGCGCTCGCTGGCGCTCCGCGAGTTCGCCCTAGGCATCGAAGCGCTCGAGCGCTTCGCGCGGGGTGAGCCGCTCTATCGCGTTCACGAGTGCGTCTTCGGGATCCTCGCCCTCGAGAGCGAGCCCGTGGATCCGCGACTGTAATCTTCCCCACGAGAACGCGCATTCCAGCACGATGGCCTCTTGATCAGCGGGTCCAAGGTTCGAGTCCTTGACGGCCTACCACTCCTGTCCGAGTCGTCCGCGATTCGGTCGTGTCGCGCCTACGGTGTCAGCGCGGCCGTCCGGAAGGTTTTCGGCGTGTCACCCGGTCGTCGGTGGGTGGCAGCGCCCGAAGCCTTCATTCCCGAATGCGCGGTGATTTGCAGAGTGTCGGGGCTCGCCGTGGCGTCTGGTGCAACTCTTGCTGCGGATGCCATACCTTGGTGCGATACCGCGAGGAACCGGCCCGCAACGCGGCCTGCCTGACGGATGCTGGTCTCCCGGCATGCCGACGTCGCATGGGCCGGTCGCCCGGCTGAGGGCCGTCCCAACTCGGGTCCGGCTGGTCAAGGCCTACGAGGTGCGGCATCTCCGTCCGCGCGGGATCATTCTCGGTACATCCAGGAGCCACGTGGGGCTGCGACCCTCACATGACGGGTGGGACCCAGCCTCCAGGCCGGTGTACAACCTCGCCTTCGACGGGGCCACCACGAAGGAGATGTACCACTATCTTCGTCATGCCCACGCTGTGCGACCGCTCCGGCAGGTCGTCCTCGGCCTCGATACGTACCACGCCACCATGGCTCCGGCCACTACGCGGCCCGACTTCGATGCGCACTTGCTCGACTCGCCCGCAGCCCTGGCCCTGCCATCGCTCATACGGGCGGACCTGAAAGTCCTCACCAGCCTCGACACGCTGCGCGCGAGCCTGGCGACGGTCCAGTCGCAGGGGGACCGGGAGCCAGAGTGGTTCGCCCCGGACGGGCAACGCCTCGGCGACGTGTTCTTCCGGCGGCCGGGCGAGCACTTCGGGCAGATCGGCCCGCGCGGATATTTCGAAGAGATAGATCGACTCGAGGTCGGATTCAAGCGGCAGGGGCAGCTCGCGGCGAATGCTCGGGAGCTGGCGCACACTGCCCGGCAACCCGCGGCCGCCGGCGAGACATCGCTGGACTACATCAGACGCATCGTCGCCTTCTGCCGTGCGGAGGGCATCGACCTACGCATCTTCATCGCCCCCGAGCACGCGCACCAGCTGGAGATCACCGCCGCCATCGGGGAATGGGCGACGCTCGAGAATGCCAAGCGCGCGGTGGTCCAGGTGCTGGCCGAAGACTCGGCACAGCATCCCGACGCGCCTCCGATCCGCCTGTGGGACTTCAGCGGGTACTCGTCCGTCACGACCGAGGCCCTTCCCGAGTTGGGAAGTCGCGCCGAGATGGGATTCTACTGGGACTCGTCCCACTTCAAGGACGTCGTGGGGGACCTCGTGCTCGATCGACTCTTCGGTCTGAGCCACCCGCGGCGAACAGTCCCACCGGACTTCGGAGTTCGACTGACCTCCGCCACCATCGAACCCGCGCTCGCGCGGCTGCGCGCGGATCAGCGCGCTTACCGGCGCAACAATCCGCAAGACGCGGCGTGGATCCGGTCTCTGGTCGACGGCAGCGCGCCAGATCCCCGCGATTCGGGAGTCGTTGCCGTCAGCCGGCCGCGCTGACACGGTGGCGAGCGCCACGCTCCAAGACGAACCGTCTTGAGACCGCTGCTCTTGGCCGCGCTCCTGGTGGGTGTACTCCGAACGGTGGCGCTCGCCGGCACCGAGATGGCAATCACCGTCGACGACCTGCCCGCACACGGCGCGTTGCCGCAGGGGATGCAGCGAGTAGAAATTGCCCGGCGCATCATCAGTGTGCTGCAGGCACGCGCGGTGCCGGGGGTCTATGGGTTTGTGAACGGCGCGCAGGTCCGGGACAACCCGGCGTATCTGGAAATCTTGAAACACTGGGTTCAGGCCGGGTTTCACCTCGGCAATCACACGTTTTCTCACCTGGATATCGATCGCGTCACCACCGCCGAATACATCGCCGACATCGAAAAAAATGAGACCTTTCTCACCGACTTCGCCCGCGGCGACTCGCCCCGGGTCTTTCGCTATCCCTACCTGCACGAAGGTGACACGCGTTTGAAGAGGACCGACGTGCGGCAGTGGTTGGCCGGCCGCCGCTACCGGATCGCTCACGTCACGGTTCACTTCGATGACTGGGCCTGGAATGACGCGTATGCGCGGTGCGTGGGGCGGAGTGACGAGCGCGCGATCGATGACTTGAAGCGGAGCTTCCTGAAAGCGGCGATGGATCGCTTCGAGTGGACGCGAGCGGTGTCCCATACGCTCTTCAAGCGCCAGATCAGACACATCCTGCTGCTGCACGTGGGAGCGTTCGACGCGCTGATGTTGGATGAGTTGCTGCGTGCCTATCAGAACGCGGGAATGACGGCCATTACTCTCAGGGCGGCGATGGAGGACCCGGCCTACACGCTGAACGACGAGATCGTCTGGCAGGGCGAGCTGCCCTTTCTCCTGCGGATCGCGCACGCCCGGCGTGCCGTGATCCCGCCGGCTCCCACTATTCCCCTCGAGGGTCTGAACGCCGTGTGTCGGTGACCGGGCGCGAGCCCGCAAGGGTCACGGCGCAGGCGATGAAACCGCTCTCGGCGACACGACGCGCGACTTGCGGAAGCGGAGAGCGAGCGCGAGCTGGTCACGGACCTCTGGCAGACCGATGAAGCGCATCAAGGCGTACGCCAGGAAGGCAGCGTTCGCGAGCGCAAACCAGCCATGCAGGAGTCGGCCATGGAGGAACTCGAACGTCGCGCCCACGAGCCACTGCGTGAGCATGGCATATTCGGCGATGAGGTATCGCGGCGGGGTGGTGGTACGTCCCTTGATTTTTGGCGTCCGCCCGAAGGGACTCTTCTTCCCGGTCCATGCCTGACGGAGGGACTGCAACACACCGCCGAGATTAACCGGGATCAACATCAAGTTGAGAGCGTACACACGGAACACGTCGCTCGCCCGGTAGCCGCTGCGGCGCAAATCGCGAGCATAGAGGGCGAAGTAAGGCAGCGCCGTCAGGGGAAGCCAGCGGGCTCGCGTGCTGTCGTCGAAGGAGAGCGCGAGGATGAGGAGCAGGCCGGCGTTCGCGACGGCCAGCGAGGTCAGGTAGTGACACTGCATGAAGCCTTCCCGGATGGCCGCGGCCCAGGTCGCCCTGCCGGCCAGGTAGCGGACGAGCTTCGGCAGGATGAGCAACCCCCCATTTGCCCAGCGCCGCCGTTGAATGAGGAGAGAGCCGAAGTCGGGGGGAGTCGCGCTGAACGCGAGGCGCTCCGGATAGTTGTACAGCTTCCACCCCCGGCTGATCAGGTCGACGGTCGATTCGGTGTCCTCGATGACTGTGTGATCCTGGATGTATCGCCAAATCGGATGGCCGCGCTCGGTATCGGACTCGGCAATGTCGTCGAGCGCCGTTTTCCGGACGAGCGCGTTGGCGCCCACCCAGAACGTCGCCCCGTACGAAGTGAAGCCCTGGTGAATGAAGTACTGGATGTCGGTCGTCGCTCCTGCGATCCGTTCGAGGGCGCCCGGGGCATGAGGGAAAGCGCTGTACGGCGTCTGGACGACGGCGACCCTCTCGTTTCCGGGCTCGGCCAGCACACAGGCCAGGCGGAGCGAGTAGTCGGGGGAGATGAGACTGTCGGCGTCCACCATGAGGACGTAATCGGGATTCGGTACGGAGAGGCTCGCCTCCGCTGCCTCCGCCGGCTCGAGAAGGACTGAGCCGGAGAAATCCACGACCCGCCAGTGCTGTCCCATGAGCGAGATGTAGCTATTGAGGTTCATCGCCTTGTTGGGCTCATGTGACAGGTTGTCGAACTGCTTTCGCTCGAAGCTGGTGAGGTCCGCTTGGAAACGGGCCGCCAGTCGCCGGTGGTCCGCGAGGAGCGTCTGGGTGAGGGCCGGCTCGGCCTGGGCAATGCGCCGAGCCCAACGGTTCGCCTGATCGAGGTACCGGGCGGCTGGGATCCGAAACGTGATCTCCACGAAAAGTGCGTCGGCATGGTCGCCGAGGCAATAGCCTGCCCCGTGTCGTTCGAACCAGCTCGCGGCGTCGCGATAGAGTTGAGCCAGCCTCTGCATCTCCTGGTGAGCATCGAGAGGGCCGCGGGCGCGACGCTCGAGAAAGGCTCGCAGAGCATCTTCGAAGTGGTCTCGTGGCTTTCGCAGAGTCTCCTGGATTTCTGCCGCGAGCCCGCGCACGGCCGTCAGGAGGCGGATATCGGATGCCTGACCGGGATGCGGCGGATCGTCAATGAGCAACACGACGCGTCGCCTCGGATAGTCCTGCAGGGCGGCCGACAGAAGCGTCCGGCGGACTACGAGGGGATCTTCCTTGTAGGAAGGCACGAGGACGGTCACGGTGGGAGGATGCGGCCCGTGAAAGAAGCGATCGAGCTCGTCCTCGGCCGCCCGACGGTGCTGACGTAGCCGGTTGAGATGGCCCAGTCGGGCCAACTGGTAGACGAGACCTCCGTAGATCAAGAAGCTGACGATCGCCAGGAACAGCCCTTGCCCCAGGCTGGATACCCAGCGGCCGATCGCCACATCCTCGACCAGAGACAGGAGAATACCGCCGAGAGAAAGAACCGAGGCGATCACGGTCACGCATACCGCGATGTGAGTGAGCGCGAGCTCCCCGCGAACCTCAGCGGTGCTCCAACGAGACATCGAGAGCCTCCTTCTGCGGAGGAACCCTCGTTCCCGGGGAGCTCATTGTCAGCCCCGTTCCTTCGGTAGCCCGGCTATCAGGCGCGTGGCCTGACCCGTGGCTTTGCGTCCCCGCCTCGCGACGGGTTTGCCTTTATCGGGAAGAGGTCCGTTTCAAACAGGGTCGGCGCAGCCCGTGAGGAGCAATGGGCATGCCGCCTTCGGCTCGTTGTGGTCATCGATTGAAGAAAGGCCTGTCTCTGCGACGGTTATACGGCCCATCAGGGAGTTGTCGTGTGACTCCACCAACCGTCAACCAGCAGACGGAACGGGACAGGCATCAACCAGGTCGTCACAAGGCGAACACATCCGTCCTCTGCGCGCCCTTGTCGAACCTTGGGCGACCATCGCATGGCATCAATGGCGATTCTGCGCAGAGGACTCCTTCGTCAGAGGCGCGACGGCACACCTCGGCGTTCTCACATTTCTCGGAAGGAGACTTTAGACACATGGCACGGCTCGCGATTCACCCCGGCAAGCAGCTCGCCGGAGCCCGAACCGCCAGCGCGAGAGCGGGTCAAAAACTGGAGGAAAGATGCTGTCGTGCCCGAAGTGAACTCTTAATCAGCGGGTCCAGCGTCGAGTCCTTGAATCCGACGTGCCGCCCGCGCGTGTCAATTTCGCCCGCGGGATGCCAAACAGCCCACCGGCGAACGGTCATCATCGTCGCCGAATCAGCGTCTTACGCGTCCGGCCGGAGGCTTGCTACGCGGTAGGTGCTCGTTCGCCATGCCCAGGCACAAGGAGGGGTGAATGTTCGAGCTGATTCAACATATTCCAGAGCCCTGGCGTCAGCTGGCCGAGGTGCTGATCGCGCCGCTGGCGTGGATCCCGCGCCTGCAGCACACGCTGTGGGACTTCTTCTTCGCCCCTGGTCCGCTGTGGCTCGTCGCCGGGAAGTTCATCTTCCTGCTCTTCCCGGCTCTGCTCGCCGTCGCCGCGGTCTGGTGCACGCAGCTCTCCGTCTACACGTTTCCGTTCCGCTCCGGGCGCGCGCAGTTCATCCCGACGATGATGCTGACGTGGTGGGATGCCGTGCGCGCCGTCTGGCTGTACTGGGTGGGAATGTTCCGGCTCGTCGGGGTAGCGCTCGGATGGGCGGTGGCGTTCGGTACCTTCGTGGTGAAGCTCGTGCTCGAGGTGATCCGCCAGATCGCGCTCATGCCCTTCACGATGACGGGCCGCATGACGCAGACCTACTTCACGCCGGGCGTGCCGTGGATCGCGTTCGTGATGCTCATCTTCTGGTGCGCGCTCGAAGCCGCCATCTTCAGCTACACCCTGATGCCGACCGTGACCGAGCTCCTCGTCGACCTCGTCGGTGGCGAGTCGACGGCCCGCTACACGGGCCCCATCCTTTACTTCTTCCTGCTGCTGCTCATCATGGGTAGCTTCGCGTGCGTGCAGACCCTGATGGACGCCGTGAAGAAGCGGGAGTGGAAGTTCATCGTCCAGATGGTCGCGGTGGAGATGTTCGTCATGTTCTTCGAGGTCATGTTCCTTTACCGGGAGCTCATCGACGCGCTGACACCGTGGATTGCGCAGCAGACGGGCATGAAGGTGGGCCTGACGGTGACGCTCTCGCTGTCGGCGTTCGGCTGGATCGGGATCCGCGGCATGACCTGGTTCCTGTTCGGCCAGTACGGAACACCGCCGATGCTCGCCTTCATCTCGCGGAAGCCGATGGTGGACGAAGGCCACGCGCGCCCCGCCAACGCCGTGCCGGCGCCCCCCTGGTGGCGGCAGCCGGTGGCGGAGCTCAAGCAGGAGATCGGATGGCTCCACGCCAAGAGTGAAGAGCTCGTCGACTACCTGGTGCTGCCGGTCTTGCAGATCGCGGCGGCCGCCCTCAACTTCGGGATGGTTCTGGTCGCCTCCCGCCAGGTCTTCTCGCTGCCCTTCAAGGACCGCACTGAGATCACGCAGACCTGGCACATCTTGCAGACCTTGCACATGCAGCCGGCGGCACGGAAGCAGGCGACGCTATGAGTCGCCTACGCATCCCGCTCGCCGCTCGCCTGGTCGCGGCCGCTCTCATCAGTGCCGCCGTCGTGGTGTCGGCGGCGGCGGAGGACAACAAGCCGCCGCGGTCGACGCTCTTCGTCGGCATCGATACCAGCGGATCCTTCCGATCCGCCTACGACGACGCCCTCACGTTTGTCGCCCATTACCTCTACGGTCACCTGCACGAGCTCGGCGGCCTCTCGAAGCCGCGCGATCTCTTCGTGACGGCCATCGGAGGGAAGGACAACCGCGAGCCGAAGTCCTTCCACCCGATCCACGAGTTCAACAACAAGGACGTCAGGCAGATCGAGACGGACCTCCGGAAGTGGTTCCCGCCCACCGACACGCTCACTGATTTCAACGTCTTCTTCGAGCAGATCGCGCGCACCGTGAAGGACCGGAATCTCGTCCTGGCGCCGATCACCGTGATGGTCGTCAGCGACGGCGTCCCCGACGTGCGCGGCGGGATGATCAAGTCGGGCACGCCCGCCTCCTACCAGCAGATCGATCTCAGTCCCCTCGATTACCTCTCGAAGAACGTCACCGTCCGCCTGGTCTACGCGAGCCCGAAGGTCGGCGACAACTGGCGAAAGCTGGTGAAGCGCGACCGCGTCCGCTTCTGGGCCGTGGAGTACGACGTGATGAAGGGCTGGCGCGCCCAGATGAATTCGGATAGCGACCTCGCCAACCAGGATCGCCTCTGGAAGTGGGTAAGGGACAACGTGGATTACCGCGTGCGGCGCGGTGCCTGATCCATAACTGAGGGCCTGTCCGGCACGTGTAGCACATCAAACGGGCGCTTCCAGAGCATCGGAAGCGCCGCTGATTTTAGGTCAGCAGATTCCTCTATTTCGTCCGAATGCTCCTCGCCGCTGTCCGCAATTGGTCACGAAACCATGCGTGGTCAGCTTCCGGAGTGAGTCGTGGATGCCAGGCCATGAAATACGAAAAGCCTTTGATCTCGTGCGGCGGCTCTACGAGACGCACGTCTGCAGTCGCCGCAGCGATCTTTCCGAGTCTGCGGGGGACGGTGAGGACCAGGTCGCTGCGCGCGACCATGAAGATTGTCGGTACAAAGAACGGGAGGCGGAGCACGGCACGCCTTCTCAAGCCGCGTTCCGCCAAGGGCCTGTCCACCGGCGTCTGTTGACCTCCCCACGTCTCGACGATGGCGTGAGGAAGGTCGAGATATTCTTTCAGCGTGAAACGTCGGGTGCGGCTCTGTTGAGCGCGGCCGACCAGACACACGAAGTCCTCCTCATAGAGCACCTCGGTCTCTAAGGCGGGAGGCGGGGCCTCTGCGCTGAGAGCCGTATCGATTCGGCCCGCGGCAACCTCCTCATATACCCGATCATTCCAGGCGGACGCGTCGACGTGGACGTTGGCCGCCGCAGTCCGTATACGCTCCATGAGTGGCGGCATGAGCACCATCGCTGCGTGGTCCGTTATGGCCACGCGAAAACGTTCCGGGCTTCGGGCAGGATCGAATTCTTCTCCTCGCACCATGGCCTCCAACCGAGGCATCAGCGATTCCAGCTCGCGCAGCACGCGTTCGCCCCGCCCCGTGCGCTCGTAGGCGCGCCCACTGCGAACGAGAAGGAGATCTCCGAACATCTGACGTAACCGGTCCAGCGCCCGGCTCATGGCGGGTTGACTCAAGAAACAGCGTTTCGCGGCACGGGTGACGTGCCGTTCCGCCAGCAGCGCATGGAGCGCGTGCAAGAGGTTCAGGTCGACGTCCCGTAAATGCGCTTGACGCATGGCTCGCATCCCAAGAATGCATGTGCCGGATGGTTGGTGCAATCCATCTTATGAGGCGTGATGGACAGGGTCCTCTTACGAAGGCTGGCTCACAGACGAGGAGAAAGGACAGATCGATGACTGACACGCAAGTAAAGGTTGCCATTGTCACCGGTGCCTCGGGCGGTATCGGTCGCGCGGTGGCCCTGCGGCTGGCTCGAGACGGCTTCAGGGTCGTGCTGAACTATGCCGGCAATGCGGGCCACGCCGAAGCGGCCGCGGCTGAGATCAAGGCCGCCGGCGGCCACGCCTTCGCCGTTCAGGCGGACGTGGCCGACGCGGCGGCCGTCGAGCGCCTGTTTCAGGAAACGCTCGGCGCCTTCGGCAGGATCGACGTCGTGGTGAACAGCGCCGGCATCATGCCAATGGGGCCGATCGCCGAGGGCAGTCTCGAAGCCTTCGACCGGGTGATCGCCACGAATCTCCGAGGAAGCTTCGTCGTCATGGCGCAGGCGGCCAAGCATGTCGGCAAGGGCGGCCGCATCATCATGTTCTCGAGCAGCGTCATCGCCAAATCATTTCCCGGCTACGGCCCTTACATCGCCTCGAAAGTCGGCGTGGAGGGCCTGGTTCCAGTGCTCGCCAACGAACTGCGCGGCCGCGAGATCACCGTCAACGCGGTGGCGCCCGGCCCGGTGTCGACGGAGCTATTCCTAAAGGGCAAGACCGAGGCGCAGATCGAGCAGTTCCGCAGGCTTCCCCCGCTCGAGCGCCTCGGGCGGCCGGAAGACATTGCCGACGTGATCTCGTTCCTGGCTGGCCCCGCGGGCGGCTGGGTGAACGCGCAAGTGCTGCGGGCCAATGGCGGCTGGGCGTGAGCCTTGCGGGCAAGGAGGACGATCCATGAAGGATGTCATCATCATCACCGGCGCATCGAGCGGCTTCGGCGCGCTGGCCGCCCGCGCGTTGGCTCGGGCGGGTCACACCGTGTATGCCAGCATGCGCGAGACGGCCGGCCGCAACGCGCCGCAGGTCGCCGAGGCGCAGAAGTATGCCGCCAAGCACAATGTCGATCTCCGCACCATCGATCTGGACGTCGCCTCTGAGGCCTCTGCCGACGCCGCGATCGAAGCCATCGTGACCGCGCACGGTCGCCTCGACGTGGTGATTCACAACGCGGGTCACATGGTCTTCGGACCGGCGGAAGCCTTCACTCCAGAACAGTTCGCCGAGCTCTACGACGTCAATGTGCTCAGCACCCCGAACTCCACCCTATCTGGCACCGTACTTCGCGGCGAAGGCCGCGATGGATGCCTTGGCCGTGGTCTACGCGCGTGAGTCTCGGACCGTGTCCGCGCCGAGCTTCTTCGTCGGATTGGCCTCGGCGACCTGCTGGCACCGCGAAAGATCCTCAGTCGAGTTCG
>WNFQ01000840.1_pt1 | contig 21595 bp, 23 predicted proteins | sample 5400171 | NCBI WGS metagenome assembly WNFQ01 (sample SAMN13153356, study PRJNA577476) | soil metagenome | isolation source: 20 cm soil under Madrone tree | place: USA:California | collected 2016-06-14 | reverse complement strand
GCGAGGCGCTTGCAGACATTTCAACCACGCCGCGCTCCCAGCAAGCGCAGTGATGATTGTTCACCGAACGTACGACGAATACTTCAAAAAACCGAGAGAAGCTCCGTGAAGAAACGCATGGTCATCATGATTTTGGGGGTGGTTCTCCTCGTTGCCGGGATCGGCTTCGTGGTTTTCCGGAACATCATGCAACAGATTGCGCAAGGGTCGGCACCGCAACCTCCGATGGTGGTGACGGCCATGAAGGCGGCCACGCAGGAGTGGCAGCCCCAACTGAACGCGGTGGGCAGCTTGCGTGCCCTGCGAGGTGTGGACGTGACCACCGAAATCGCGGGCTTGGTGCGCGAGATTCGGTTCAAATCGGGCGACGAAGTCAAGGCGGGCGCGGTCCTGATCCAGCTGAACGCGGATTCCGATCTCGCGACGCTTGCCTCACTCAAGGCGGCCGCCGACCTGGCGCAGATCACGTTGACCGGCGACCATCGACAAGAAGACGATTCGCGCGCCGTTTTCGGGACGCCTCGGCATCACGCTCATCAATCCGGGCCAGTACCTGAACCCGGGCGACAAGGTGGTCACGCTGCAGACCATCGATCCGATCTTCATCGACTTCAATCTGCCGCAACAACAAATCAGCGGGGTATCGCTGGGTCAGTCGGTGGCGGTGCTGAGCGACGCCTATCTTGGACAGACCTTCAGCGGCAAGGTGACGGCGATCGATGCGAAAATCGACACCACCACCCGCAACGTGCAGATCGAGGCCACGGTGGCGAACCCGAAGAAACAGTTGTTGCCCGGCATGTTCGGGCGCGCCGCCGTGGATTCAGGCGAGAAGAAGACCTATCTGACTCTTCCCCAGACGGCGATCACCTACAACCCCTACGGCGCAACCGTATTCATCACGGTCGATAAGAAAGATGCGAAAGGCAATCCTCAGCTCCAGGCGCAGCAGGTGTTCATCACCCCGGGGCCGACCCGTGGAGATCAAGTCGCGATCTTGAAGGGCGTGTCCGAGGGGGCGATGGTGGTCACCAGTGGGCAGCTCAAATTGAAGAACGGCACGCCGGTGCGCGTCGACAACAGCGTGCAGCCGTTGAACGACCAAAACCCAACGCCTCAAGAACGATGAGGCTCGAGCCATGAACTTTACCGATCTCTTCATCAAGCGTCCGGTCCTCGCGGTCGTCATCAGCCTGCTGATCCTGGTGCTGGGTTTACGGTCGGTCGGCAGCTTGCCGGTCAACCAGTATCCCCACACCGAAAACGCGGTCGTTACCATCAGCACCGCTTACTACGGCGCGGACTCAGCGACCGTGGCGGGCTTCATCACGCAGCCGCTCGAATCGGCGATCGCGCAGGCGCAGGGCATCGATTACCTGTCCTCCTCGAGTACCACCGGAGCGTCGACCATCACGGCGACCTTGCGCCTGAACTACGACTCGAACCGCGCGCTGACCGAAATCAACACTCAGGTCAATTCGGTCAAGAACCAGTTGCCGCCGCAGGCGCAGCAGCCGGTATTGACGGTGCAAGTCGGCCAGACGACCGACGCGATGTACATGGGGTTCTACAGCGACACCATCCCGAGCAACAACGTTACCGACTATCTGGTCCGCGTGGTCAAGCCGAAGCTCGACTCCGTGGAAGGCGTGCAGACCGCCGAGATTCTGGGCGCCCGTCAATTCGCGCTGCGCGCCTGGCTGGATGCCTCGAAGCTCGCGGCCCACAACGTCACGGCACAGGATGTGTTCACGGCCTTGGGCAACAACAATTACTTGGCGGCAGTGGGGAGCAGCAAAGGCCAGATGGTCACTGTCGACATGACCGGCGGCACCGATCTGCATTCGGTCCAAGAATTTCGGCAGTTGGCGGTCAAGCAGGTGGGCGACTCGATCGTGCGTCTCGAGGATGTCGCCGAGGTCACGCTCGGCGCCGAGAACTACGACCTGAACGTCGCGTTCAGCGGCAAGCGTTCGGTGTTCATCGGCATCAAGGTGGCGCCGAAGGCGAATATCCTGACCGTCGCCAAAAATGTCCGCAAGGCTTTTCCGGACCTGCAGTCGCAGCTGCCGACCGGCGTCAGCGGCGAAATCGTCTACGACTCGACCGAGTTCATCAACACATCCATTACCGAGGTCGTCAAGACATTGGTGGAATCGCTCGTCATCGTGACGGTCGTGATCTTCCTCTTCCTCGGGAGTCTGCGTGCGGTCATCATACCCGTGATCGCCATGCCGCTGTCGCTGATCGGCACCTTCTTCGTGATGCTGGTATTGGGATACTCGATCAATCTATTGACGCTGTTGGCGTTGGTGTTGGCCATTGGACTGGTGGTCGATGACGCCATCATCGTCGTCGAGAATGTCGATCGGCACATGAAACAGGAGCACAGGTCGCCGGTCGATGCCGCCATTATCGCGGCGCGCGAGCTCGGCGGCCCGATCCTCGCCATGACCGTGGTGCTGGTTGCGGTGTACGTGCCCATCGGCTTTCAGGGCGGTCTCACCGGCGCTCTGTTCACCGAGTTCGCATTCTCGCTCGCGGGCGCGGTGGCCGTGTCCGGAGTCGTCGCGCTGACGCTCTCGCCCATGATGTGCGCGGTGTTTTTCCGCTCGAGTCAGGATACCGGCCGATTCGTTGAGCTCATCGATCGAAATTTTGAGTGGTTCCGCGGGCGCTATCACCGCGCACTGCATGCACTGCTCGACACCTGGCCGGTCGTGATCGTGATGGGCGTCCTGCTGGTGCTGGTGCTGGTGGCGTGCTTCAAATTCACCAAGTCGGAACTGGCGCCCGAGGAGGACCAGGGCATCGTACTCGCGCATATCCAAGGCCCGCCCAACGCGACTGCGCAGCAGATGCAGACCTACGCGGATCAAGTCTTTCAGATTGCCAGCCAGGAGCCCGAGTACGCCCAGATGTTCCAGATCACGGGCGTTCCAACCCTCAACCAGGGCATCGGCGGCGTGCTGTTCAAGCCGTGGAATCAGCGCACCCGGAGTGCGCATCAACTGCAGCTCGACCTGCAACAGAAATGGGCGCAGATCGCCGGCGCCCAGGTGTTCGGATTCCAGTTCCCGCCGCTTCCGGGCTCGAGCGGCTACCCGGTGCAGTTCGTGATCACCACGACCGAGCCGTTCCAAAATCTCAACGACGTCGCCCAGGCCGTGGTCGCCAAGGCCTTGAGTCAGCATGCCTTCTACTTCGCGGACGTCGACCTGAAACTCGACAAGCCCCAGGCGACCCTCGAGGTCGATCGCGACAAGGTTGCCGCGTTGGGCCTGAGCCAGTCCGATGTGGGTAGCGCGTTGGGCGCTGCCCTGGGCGGAGGCTACGTCAACTACTTCTCGATCGCCGGGCGCTCCTACAAGGTGATTCCGCAAGTCCAGCAAGTGGACCGGCTGAATCCCGAGCAGGTACTGGACTACTACATCCGCACCCCCTCGGGTACTACCTTGCCCGCGAGCACCGTGGCGCACATCAAGTATTCGGTCGAACCCGAGTCGATCAATCGGTTCCAGCAGCTGAATTCGGTGACGATCGGCGGTGTCAGCGGCATGGCCCAAGGAGATATTCTCAAGCTTCTCAAGGACACGACCGCTCAGGTCGCCGGAAGCGGATATACCGTGGATTACGCGGGTCAGTCGCGCCAGTTCATCCAAGAGTCCGGAGGCTTCTTCGTCACCCTCGGCTTCGCGATCATCATCGTGTTTCTGGCGCTCGCCGCGCAGTTTGAAAGCTTCCGCGATCCGATCGTGATTCTCATGTCGGTGCCGCTGGCGCTCTTGGGGGCGGTGATGTTCCTGACCATGGGGTTTGCCTCGCTCAACATCTACACTCAGGTCGGTCTGGTGACACTCCTTGGGCTGATCAGCAAGCACGGCATTCTGATCGTCCAGTTCGCGAACCAACTGCAGCGCTCGGGACGCTCGAAGCGCGAGGCGATCGAAGAAGCAGCCTCGGTGCGCTTACGGCCGATTCTCATGACGACTGCCGCCATGGTCCTCGGCGTCGTGCCGCTCGTCATTGCTTCAGGTGCAGGCGCCGCCGGCCGCCATGACATGGGACTCGTGATCTTCGCGGGATTGTCGATCGGCACGCTGTTCACATTGTTCGTCGTTCCGGGTGTGTACATGCTGATCGGCGCCGATCATTCGGCACAGACCGTCTCGGAGATCGGTCTACCTCAATCAGAGACGTGATGTGTCGTCAGGGACCACCAATAAACGAGCTCATCGCTCTTATAATTTTATAATTCAAATGCTTACACTATATTTATGACTGTATTTCTAGAAAACTCGGGAGAATCCGCAAAAAGTCCATTGTCGAACTCAGTTCGTCGACTCCTTCAAAGAGTTGATAAATTCCGCGTTGCGTTTCCGTGATTGTCTTGTATATTCCGACTGCAGAGTCTTGATTTAACAAGATTCGGACGGGGGTTGCGGGCTCGAAACCACTTTAAGGTTTCGTCTTTGTCAAAGCTGGTGAGGCGTCCATGATCAGAGCCTGGGAATGTTTCCATTTCGCCACACTCGAGCTGGTGCGCTCGACCCCCATCAAGCAGCGTTTGATCTGCGCCTACCGGCGACACCTCGCCCTACTCTCAGAAGAACAATTGCCGGACGAAGCCCATGACGCTTTCAACCAAGTCTTGCGTTGTCTGCAGGGCGTGCGGCCCTTGCCGGGAGAGGACGCGGTGGCGGCGTCCGTGCGCAAGATGTCCAATCAGGAAGCCGATGAATGCGCTGCGCTCATCGTCGAGATCTTCGGCGTGATGTGCCGGTTGCACGTTGCACCGAGCCGCCCGAGCACGGTTGTGCAATTGCACAGCGTGGATTCGGCACCCGCCGACTACGAAGCTCCCCCGCGGGTCGCTAGTCAAGCTTGAAGTCTATCGAGTCCCAGCGCGTCGTTTCCTCATGCCGCGCTTGACGGCGCAAAGCATCGATCAAGTTGCGTTCGTTCCACGCGCTCACTTCATCCGCCAGATCCTTGATGGCCTTCGGTAACGGATCCGTCGAACCGAAATTCTCCATGGCGACGATCGGCCGATCGGCGGCCTTGGCAAAGTTCATCTGAAACAGGACCAGCTCCGGTGCGATGTGGTACACCGCCGGCAGCACCACGATCACTTCGCTGGGGGAGATCTGCCGCCGCAAGTCTTCGCGCTGCGACTCCTTGTCGATCGGCCGTTTCGCCTGGGGCTGGCTGGAGTTGAGGTAGTAAAATGTTCCCGACGCCTCGAGATACTCGAACACTCGCCCATAGTCGTCGTTTTCCACCCACGCATGAGTGACGAACAGGCGAATGGGATTGACGCGGGTCGACATATGCGTAGTGTAACTTGACGATGGTCATGCGCGAAGCATCCGGCGCCGATACAATGAGTCGGGTGCGATTGCTGATTTACAATATACGATATGCCACCGGAACCGGGCCGGCGTTCCATCTTCCCTTGCCGGGCGCCGGTTACCTTCGCTCCAGCCGGCAGGTTCTGTCGCAGATTACCGACTTCATCAAGCAGCAGGACCCGGATGTGGTCGGCCTGATCGAGGTTGATACCGGCTCCATCCGCACCGGAATGGTCAATCAGGCCGACTTCATCGCGCGCTCTCTGGGCCACTACTCCACATTCGAGTGCAAGTACGGCGTGTCCTCGGTGAATCAGTTGGTTCCCATCGTGCGAAAACAAGCCAATGCCTTTCTCGCGGCGCCGCGGGTACGGGGCGAGCGCTTCCATTACTTCGACACCGGCATCAAGCGCCTGATCATCGAACTGGAACTCGACGATGTCGCGATTTTTCTGGTGCATCTGTCCCTGAAATTTCGGCATCGCCAATATCAGCTCCGGTATCTCTATGATTTGCTGCGTAAAACCCGCAAGCCCGTCATCGTGGCCGGCGATTTCAATACTTACTGGGGCGATCACGAGCTCTATCTGTTCACCCAGGCGGCCGGACTGAGCAGCGCCAATCTCCACGGCCTGCCGTCCTACCCGAGCCGCAGCCCGCGCAAAGAGCTGGATTTCATCCTGCACAGCTCGCAGATCGAGGTGAATCGCTTTGAAATACCCGACGTTCAATTCTCCGATCATCTGCCGTTGATTTGCGACTTCACGATCCACAGCCAGGCTCGGCAGGCAGCTTGATGGCCGATACTCTCACCTGGTCCCTGGAAATCGACGCCGACCGCGTGGCCTGGCTGGTGTGCGATACGCCCGGAGCCTCGACCAATGTTCTGTCCGCGGCGGTGCTTCGCGATCTGGCCGCGCAGCTTGCCGACGTAGCCGGCAAGCGCCCTGTCGGCCTGGTGATCCGCTCGGCCAAGGCAGGCGGCTTCATTGCGGGCGCCGACATCAAGGAATTTCTGAAGATTCGCACCCCCGAGGAGGGTTATGAGCTGGTGCGCGCCGGACAGACCGTTCTGCAAACGCTCGCGGATTTGCCCTGCCCTACCGTTGCGGCTCTGCACGGCTTCGCGCTGGGAGGGGGCCTGGAACTCGCGCTTGCCTGCACCTATCGAGTGGCTGCGGACGACGCCGCGCTCTCCCTGGGGTTGCCCGAAGTGCTGCTCGGCATCCATCCTGGATTTGGCGGCACGGTGCGCAGCGTGCAACTCATCGGCGTGCGCCCCGCTCTCGATCTCATGCTCAAAGGCAAACCATTCAAGGGCGCACGCGCGCTCGCAGTGGGTTTGATCGACGAACTGGTGCCGTCGGCCGACCTTCTCCAGCGCGCGAAGTCGCGGCTCCTGCGATCGCCGCCGAAAGCAACGGCACCTTTCGTCGACAAGCTCTTGAATCTGGGTCTGGCGCGGCCGTTCATCGCCAGACAGACCGCCTCGACCTTGAGACAAAGCGTGCGGCGCGAGCACTACCCGGCGCCCTACGCCATCCTCGACCTTTGGCAGCGGTATGGCGCCGCCGGCGCCGAGAGCTACGAAGCCGAGGCACGATCCATCAGTGAGCTCATGTGCACGCCGACGTCGCGCAACCTGGTGCGCGTGTTCTTGCTGCAGGATCGGCTCAAGGGCTTGGGCGGGAAGTCGCCTGCCGATTTTCGCCATGTGCACGTCATCGGCGCGGGCGTCATGGGCGGCGATATCGCCGCCTGGTCGGCGTTTCGCGGCATGACGGTCACTCTGCAGGATCGCTCGGAAGATTTGATTCGGCCGGCATTGGACCGCGCCAAGGCCTTTTTCGACAGGCGGCTCAAGGACCCCGCGGCCGCAGCGGCCGCCCTCGCTCGCTTGAGCATGGACGTTAAAGGCGACGGTGTCGCCGATTCCGATGTGGTCATCGAGGCCATCTTCGAGAATGTCGACGCCAAACAAGCGCTGTATGCGGAACTCGAGCCCAAGCTCAAGCCGACCGCCATCCTGGCCACCAATACCTCGAGCATCAAGATCGAGACCCTCTGCCGGACCCTAAAGGATCCCAGCCGTCTGGTCGGCATCCATTTCTTCAATCCCGTCGCGCAGCTGCAGTTAGTGGAAATCGTGCAGGGCACGAGCACGCAGCCGCAAGTCGTGCAGAACGCGCTCAGGTTCACCCGCAAGCTCGACAAGCTGCCGCTGCCGTGCAAAAGCGCCCCCGGCTTCGTCGTGAACCGCATTTTGACGCCCTATGTCAACGAAGCGCTGTTTGCCCTGGAGGGCGGCATCCCTGCCGCCGTCATCGACCATGTCGGCAAGGCATTCGGCATGCCCATGGGGCCGATCGAGTTGACCGACGTGGTCGGCCTGGACGTGTCGCTCCACGTCGGCCGGGTTCTGGCGGACGCGTTCCAGCGGCGCGTGCCCGAGATACTGGTCACACTGGTGGCGCAGAAAAAGCTGGGCCGCAAGACCGGGGAAGGTTTCTACGTGTGGCGGGACGGCAAGCCCGTCATACCGAAGTCGCCGCAATTCGCGGTACCGGCGGACCTGGAGGATCGGCTGCTATTGCCCATGCTGAACGAGGCAGTCGCCTGCCTGCGCGAAGGCATCATAGAAGATGCCGACTTATTGGACGCCGGCGCCATATTTGCGACGGGCTTCGCGCCTTTTCGCGGCGGTCCGCTGCACTATGCGAAGGCCCGAGGCATCGCCAACGTCACCGCGCGGCTCACCGAACTGGCGCAGCGCTATGGCGAGCGCTTTCGACCCGATCCGGGCTGGCAGCACTTCGCTGCTTGACACGTCACTCTCTGTGATCTACATCGTCGGATCTACCGTCGCATATGGTAGGATTTACAGCCAAAATCATAGGGTTGAAACCAGAGGCGCAGGCGAATTGTTAGATGGATGAACGACCTCTCGATCTTGCAGTACTCAAGACCTTCTCGCCGCTCGACGGGTTGAAGGCCGAGAATCTGCACGCGCTCGCCCGCAAGACGCACATCCGCGAATTGGGAGCCGGACGCGTCCTGTTCAAGGAAGGCGATACCGATAAGCGCACCTTCTATCTGGTCGCCGGCAGCGTCGAACTTCGGGCGGACGACCGGCTCATCGGCACCATACGCGCCGGCACTCCCGAGGCGCGGGCGGCTCTCGCTCCGGGCCTGCCGCGAAAATTCACCGCGCGCGCCGCGATCGATCTCGAATACATCATGATCGACAGCGATCTGCTCGACGTGCTGCTGACCTGGGACCAGACCGGCCAGTACGAAGTCGCCGAATTGCGGGGGGACGGCCTCGACGTGACCGGCGACTGGATGACCACACTGCTGCAGACCAAGGCATTTCACCGCATTCCGCCGGCGAATATCCAGGCGATTTTCATGCGCATGCAGCGCATCAACTATCGCCTGGGCGATGTCGTCATCAAGCAGGGCACCGAGGGCGATTATTTCTACGTCGTGGTTGCCGGGAAGTGCGTCGTGACGCGCGAGACGCCGCTCAACAAGGAAGGCATCAAGCTCGCCGAATTGGGTCCGGGCGACAGCTTCGGCGAGGAAGCGCTGATCGCCGAAGCGAAACGCAATGCCACCGTGACCATGTCCACCGAGGGCACGCTCATGCGGCTCGGCAAGACTGACTTTCAGACCCTGCTCAACGAGCCTCTGCTGCAATGGGTGGATCATGATAGGGCCAAGGAAATCGTCGCCGCCGGCGGCAAGTGGCTGGACGTACGTCTGCCCAGTGAATTCCAAAACTTCCGCATCGACGGCGCGGTCAATATTCCGCTGTATTTCATTCGACTGAAGTTGAATGCCCTGGATAAGAACACCCAGTACGTAGTGTGCTGCGACACCGGCCGCCGCAGCTCCGCCGCTGCCTACATCTTGAGCGAACGCGGCTTCGAAGCGTACGTATTGAAAGGTGGCCTCGCCGCCACCGAGGCCGCCCGCTCGCGCAGAGGTTGAAGCCTGTGCCCAGATCGTTTCGTGGCGAGGAATCTCGCGGCTATCCTGAACCTGGCGCCATTCAAGAGTACAAGGCGCGATCCATGCTGCAAGAGTACAAGTGGCTCGCCATTGTGTTCGCAATTCTGGCTTTGGCCTTGGCGGCGTATTTCATCAAGTCGCTGCGTGCAGCCCGCCCACCATCACCGCCGCCGGCTCAGTCGGTTTACATCGAGGTGGTGCCGCAGAACGTACCTCCGGCGCCGCAGAACCCGCCCCCGAATCCTCCTTGAGCCCGTTACCTGCAGACTCGTCACCGGGGAGAGCTACATGGTGTGCGTCGGCTTATCTCCGCCCAAGGCACCGGCGAGATAGTTCTCGATCTTCTTCTGGGTGTTGCCGCGGTCTTGATCGCTGAATTGCACGCCGATGCCGGCGGTACGCTTGCCCTGCGCACCCTTGGGGGTCATCCAGATCACCCGGCCGGCGACCGGGAGTTTCTCTTCTTCGCCCATGAGATTCAGCAGCATGAACACTTCGTCGCCCAAGCGATAATTGCTGTTCGTCGGAATGAACAGGCCGCCGTTCTTCACGAAAGGCATGTAGGCAAGGTATAGCGCGCTCTTGTCCTTGATCGTGAGCGTCAGCAACCCCGGTTTATTACTTGGACTTCGCAATTCTTGACATTCCCACGGAAAGCCTCAATTCGCCAGCGCGGTTCGACCACCGAGCAGCAAGGCCTCCAGCGCCAGTTGTTGATTCATGCCGGTCGACGCAAGACGCCGCAACTCGCGCGCGGCGTCAAGCAGCTCGAATAGGGCTCTTATCTTGGGCTTAAGTAAAGCGGCAGGCAAGCGGACCGGTTCCGCACTTTGACGCGAAGTGCCGCCCCCTAAGGCTGCACGTACCCGCCGTGTGATCCAGTTCTCAAGCCAGGTGATGCGCAGCCCGGGATTGGATCTCATCCAGCGGTCGGCGAGCAAGGTCACGTCCACGGAACCCGTGGCCAACTGTCTCAACGACTCCCGCATGTCTTCATCGAGCGCCGCGATCTCCGGTGAATTCAGCTCCAAGGCCAGCAGGGGCGCGCCGCCGGCGAGGCTCAAGGCCGCGTCCCAGGATTGCGCGTCCGCAGACGCAGCTGCGGGGGCGGCTGTAGGGGCGGCGGCTTCGCTGCCGGCCTTCGGATGAGCGCGCGCATGGGCCTCGAGCCAGGCAACGGCGACCTCCGCCGGGGGCGGTGTCAAGGTCAGCCGCAAACAGCGGCTGGCGATAGTCGCCGGCAGGCGATGACTCGGCCTCGCAATCATGATCAGCACGGTGTTCGCGGTGGGCTCTTCCAGCGTCTTCAGGAAGGCGTTGGCGCCGTTGACATTGAGCGCCTCGGCGCCCTCGATGACGCCGACCTTGTAACCGCCGCGGTAGCTCTTGAGGGACAAGGACTCGATCAGACCGCGCACCTGGTCGACCTTGATCTGCTGCGCGTCCTCTTCCAGACGTACGATGTAGGAATCCGGATGACTGTCCGATCGAAGCAACAGACAGGATGCGCACACACCGCACGGCCGGGACCCAAGGGACTCGCACAAGACCAGAGCGCTGATCCAATTCGCCAGTTGCTCCGCGCCGAGTCCGGGCGTCGACAGCAGCAACAGCGAATGCGGCAGTCGCTGCGCGGCGAGCGAGGCGCGCAGGCGCTGCCGTGCGCCTTCGAGCCACGGCAGGGAATCGGCGCTCAAGAAATCCATGATCGCGCCACGAGCAGTTCGAGGATCTGCGACGCCACGCGATCGACGGATTGGCTCGCATCGACCACGGCAATCCGGGTGGGCTCGGCGGCTGCGCGTGCGCGATAGGCGTCCCGCACGCGCTCAAAAAATTCGGCGCGTTCGCTTTCGAAGCGATCCGCCGAGCCGGCATTGCGCCGGCGCACACGCTCGAGCGCCTGTCCCACCGGCGCATCCAGCAACACGGTGAGATCAGGACGCCGGGCTCCCACCACCATGGTTTCCAGCTGGCGGATGTGCTCGACGTTCAAGCGGCGGCCGCCTCCCTGATAGGCATAGGTGGCATCGATGAAGCGATCGCACACCACCCACCGCCCGGCGCGCAGGTTCGGTTCCACGAAGTTGGTCAAATGCACCGCTCGCGCCGCGAACATGAGCAGCAGCTCCGCCGTTGGCGGCATGGATTCGCCGCCCGCACTATCCAACAACACCATCTCGCGGATTCTCTCGGCCAGCGGCGTGCCCCCGGGCTCACGCGTCACCACGTGCGCGATCCCGCGCTCGTTGAAGCCTTCGGACAGACGCGCCACCTGCGTCGATTTGCCGACTCCCTCGATTCCCTCGATGGTCAAGAATCGCCCCGGAATCGTGCTCACTTGACCCCCGCCGCCTTCTGCCGCTGATGCGTGAGATAGGACGCGACGGCCGCGTTGTGCTTCTCCAGCGTAGGTGAAAACACATGACTGCCGTCGCCCTTGGGCGAGGCCACGAGATAAATCGCGTCGGTTTTCTGCGGGCGTGCGGTCGCGCGAATTGCCGCGGCGCCGGCCAAGGCAATGGGCGTGGGCGGCAGCCCGACGCGGGTGTAGGTGTTGTATGGTCCATCGGTGCGCAGGTCCACGGTTCGTATGTCGCCCTCGTACCGGTCCCCCATCCCATAGATCACCGTGGGATCGGCCTGCAGCCGCATGCCTATCTGTAAGCGATGCAGGTACAACCCGGCGATGAGCCCGAGTTCTTGCGGCAAGCCGCTCTCCTTTTCGACGATCGAGGCCATGATCAACAACTCATGGGAGTCGCGCAGCGGCAACTCCGGGTCCCGGGCCATCCAAGCTGCGTCCAGCTCTTTCGTGAGCGCGGCGTGCGCTTGGCGCAGCAGATCGATATCGGTGGTGTTCGCGATAAAGCGATAGGTCTCGGGCAGGAATTGACCTTCGGGATCGACGCCCGGGAGCCCAAGCTTGTCCATGAGATTCGGCGCCGCGTCGCCCAGGGTGGAAATGATGTCGGGATTTCGACGCAGGGCGGCAAGCATATCCTGGACTCTCCAGCCGTCAATGATGGTGAACGAATGCAGCAGCACCTGACCGTTGACCATTTTCGTCAACAGCTCACGCGGCGTCGTTCCCGGTTGAATTTCGTACTCTCCCGCTTTGACCGCAGACGCGAGATGCGACCAGCGCGCATAGAAAACCCACGCCCGCGGGTTGACGATCACGCCCTGTGCCGCCAACTCCGCCGCCACCCGGGCAAACCGCGCGCCCGAAGGCACCTTGAACCGCAGCGGCTCCGCGAGCCGCACCGGTTCATCGAGACTGCGCATGCCGAACCAGACCACGGCGGCGGCGCCCGACGCCATCAGGAACACGCCGACGATCAGTGCGTAGCGCCATCCGCGTCTCACAATGCATCCAACCGCTGACGGAGCCGGCTCGCCGTCTCGAACGCCGAGAGCCGCAGCCGCTCTCTGCCGCGCTCGATCACTCCCACCGATCTCAATCCCACGACGGCATTACTCATGAACACCTCCTCGGCTTCGCTCAAGTCTCGCCATCGTATGCGGCGCTCCACCGGGTTCAGGCGGAGCTCGTCCGCCGTTTCCAGGATCCAGCGGCGCATGACCCCCGCCACGCCGCAACGGTCCAGCAGCGGCGTCATCAGGGAGGAGCCACGCCTGAGAAACAAGTTCGACATCGTACCGCAGACAATGTTCTCATCCATGTCCCGCATCAATCCCTCCCAAATGCGCGCGCCGCTCCATTCGGCGCGGGCGAGCACCGATTCCAGACGATTGAGGGTTTTGAGGCCGGCAAGACGAGGGTTCGAGCCCAGCGGCGTCGTACATAGCCGCACCCGCGCCGGTGTCCGTGCGTCCGTCAGAACGGCCTTCGGCAAGGCGTGCAGGGCGAGGATGCGCGTACATCGTTCGCGGCCCGTGGGCCGATACCCGCGCGGTCCGGGGCCGCGCGTGACGATCAGTTTCAATACGCCTTCCGAACGCCGGGCGGCGGCTCGTGCGAGTTCGCGGCGCAGCCCGGGGAGCGGCGGGCCCGCGATCTTCAGTTGCCGGCATCCCCGGTCGAGCCGTTCGAGGTGATACTCCAGGAGCCGGACTCGGCCGCGGTGTACCCGCATGGTTTCGAAAACGCCGTCGCCATACTGCAACCCGCGATCGCGATAGTCGATCCTCGCGCTTCTCCGGCCATTGATCCAGGCGCTCAACTCCACGTACTCAACTCCACGCGCTCAACGTGGACTCGCCAGCGCGCGCAGCAGCCCCTCGGCCTTGGCGCGCGTCTCGGCCAGTTCCTGCGCGGGATTCGAATCCGCCACGATTCCGGCGCCGGCGCGAAACTTGAACAGTCCGCCCTGCGCGGTGATGGTACGAATCAAGATATTGAGGTCACAGCTGCCGTCGCGGTTCAAGTAGCCGATGGAACCGGTGTAGGCGCCGCGGCCCACTCCTTCGAGCTCCGAAATGATTTCCATGCAGCGAACTTTGGGACACCCCGTGATCGTGCCGCCGGGAAACAGCGCGCGGATCACGCCGATGGGCGACACGTCGTTGCGCAAACGGCCGCTCACATTCGACACGATGTGGTGCACGTGAGCATAGGTCTCTACGCTCATGTACTCGTCGACGCGCACCGATCCGCCGGCGCACACCCGTCCCAGATCGTTGCGTTCCAGGTCGATCAACATCACGTGCTCGGCGCGTTCCTTCTCATTGTCGAGGAGAGATCGGACCAGCGCCGCATCGGCTTCCGGCGTGGCGCCGCGCGGCCTGGTCCCGGCGATGGGGCGAGTGGAGACGGTGCTCCCCCGGATGGACACCAGCCGTTCGGGCGAGGAACTCAAGCAGGCAAAATCGCCATATCGCAGCAGCGCCGCGAACGGACTGGGATTGGTGGTGCGCAGGCGCTGGTAAACGCTGACGGGATCGACCGGAGAGGCCGCCCTGCCCTGCCAACCCCTCGACAAATTGGCTTGATACACATCGCCGGCCGCGATGTACTCGAGGGCCCGGCGCACGGAATCCAGAAACCTCTCGGGCTCGTCCTCTTCCACGCGGAATGCGGCGCCGCTCGGTCCCGCCGGCTCGAGCGATGCCGCGACACGATGCTCGAATTCGTCGAGCAAGGCCTCGAAGCCGGGTTCGGCCACCAGCCACGCCTGCCCGGTCGCGCGGTCGCGAATCCATGCCGCCGGCGCACGGATCGCCAATGCGACCACGGGGTCGGGGCCTGGCGGCAACCGCAGGCGAGGTTCGATTTCCGAAGCCAGCTCATAGCCCAAGTACAGCAGCCAGCCTCCGGTGAACGGCAGGGGGGATCCCGTCTCGGGGAGGCGCAGCTCGGTCCACCAATCCTCGAGCGCGGCGAGAAAGCCCTGCGCACCCGCGTGAGGACCGGTCAACCGGCCGTCCGAGCCGAGCCTCAAGGCTTCGCCGACGGCGATGGGGAGGATATCGAACCGACTGTCGATGCAGCGGCCGCCGCGTGCCGCCGCCATGCCGGCACCGCTCTCGAGAAGTCCCGGGTACTGCGCCGGAAACTTCCCGATGAGAGTCAGCGGCTCAAGATCGGCGGAAAATGAGCGAACCGTTGGTGCCACCGAACCCAAAGGAATTGGAAAGGGCGTATTCGATCGACATCGGACGCGCGGTATTCGGAACGTAATCGAGATCGCAACCCTCGCCCGGCGTATGCAAATTGATGGTCGGAGGTGCGACCTGATCGCGCAACGCAAGCACGCAAAAGATCGCTTCGACGACCCCGGCGGCGCCCAGCAAGTGGCCGGTCATCGATTTGGTGGAACTGACGGCCAGTTTGTCGGCGGCCGGCCCGAAGGCGCGGCGGATCGCGGTGGTCTCCGCGCGATCGCCAAGCTCGGTGGAGGTGGCATGCGCATTGACGTATTGCACTCGGTCCGGACTCAACTGCGCATCGACCAGAGCCTTGGCCATGGCCTTGCGCGCGCCCTCGCCGCTCTCGGGCGGAGCGGTCACATGGAATGCATCGCCGCTCATGCCGAACCCGACGATCTCGGCATAGATCTTCGCCCCGCGGGCCTTTGCCTGATCGTACTCCTCGAGCATCATGGCCCCGGCGCCGTCGCCCATGACGAAACCGTCGCGATCCTTGTCCCAGGGACGGCTGGCGCCTTGGGGATCATCGTTGCGCTGTGACAGCGCCTTGGCCTGGGCAAAGCCGCTCATGCCGGTGACGCAGGTCGACATTTCCGAGCCGCCGGCCAGCATCGCGTCCGCTTCGCCGTACTGAATGAGCCGCATGGCCAAACCCACGGCGTGGGTCGAGGTCGTGCAGGCCGTGGCGACGGCGAGATTCGGCCCGGTGATCTTGAACGCGATCGACAGGTGCCCGCTCACGAGATTGATGATGCTGGCCGGAATGAAAAACGGCGACACTTTCTTCGGCGAGTGAGTCTCGAGATACTTGTCGTAGGTCTGCTCGATCGACTCGAGTCCTCCCATTCCGGAACCCATCAGCACGCCGATGCGATCGGAATTGGCCTCGGTGACCACCAACCCCGAATCGCGCATGGCCTGCACGCCGGCGACGACCCCGTACTGCATGAACGCATCCATGCGGCGCGCGTCCTTCGTGCTCATGTAGGGTTCGAGATTCAGCGCGCGGATCTCGCCGCCGAAATGCGTGGGAAAGTTGGCGGTATCGAAACGCGCCACCACATCGATGCCGCTGCGGCCGGCGAGGATAGTGGCCCACGCGCCCGCCACGTCGTTGCCGACCGGCGAGACGATTCCTAGACCCGTAACAACGACGCGTCGTTTGCTCAACCGCGGCTCCTCACGAGGATTTGCATAGTGGCCTTGCCTTCACAAGCGTCAGGGCATTGCCACGCTACCCAATGGGGGTTCAGGCCTTGCCCTTGTGCGAATTGATATAGTCGATGGCCTGCTGAACGGTGGTGATTTTCTCAGCGTCCTCGTCGGGAATTTCGGTCTCGAATTCTTCCTCGAGCGCCATCACCAGCTCGACCGTATCCAGCGAGTCTGCGCCTAGATCGTCGACGAACGATGCATCATTGGTGACTTCTTCTTCTTTCACGCCCAGCTGTTCGGCCACGATCTTCTTAACTTGCTGCTCAACAGTACTCATCGTTATGGTGTCCTCTCGGAATTGCTATGTATGCACTCAACTGACAAAAGCCCGCGACCAGCCTTAGGGTATCGGGCGCGTATTTTATGTGAACATGGGGGCGGCGGCTACCTGGAACGTATATTTGACCTCTGTTCTCCCGGGTCCGTATTGACAAACCCGTACGAATTAGGGCGCATAGCGCCTAGGGCATGTACATTCCGCCGTTCACATGCAAGGTTTCGCCGGTGATATAGGCGCCATCGGGAGAGCATAGGAACGACACCGCCGCGGCGACGTCGGCCGGCTGGCCCAGTCGCCCCAAGGGGATCTGGGTGTTCAAGGCGGCGCGCTGCGCCTCGGCCAAGGCTCGCGTCATGTCGGTGTCGATGAAGCCCGGCGCGATCGCATTCACCGTAATGCCGCGCGAGCCCACCTCCCGAGCCAGCGACTTCGTGAAACCGATGATTCCGGCCTTGGCGGCGGCATAGTTGGCCTGTCCGGGATTTCCGGTCAGACCCACGACCGAGGTGATGCTGACGATGCGACCTTTGCGCGCCTTCATCATGCCGCGCAAAACGGCCTTTGACAGCCGGAATACCGAGGCCAGATTCGTATCCAGCACGGCGTCCCAATCCTCTTCCTTCATGCGCAACAGCAAGGTGTCGCGCGTGATCCCGGCATTGTTGCAAAGGATGCCGACGGCCCCTTCCTTGGCTTCGATGTCGTCGAGCACCGCCTCGATCGAGTCCGGTTTGACGACGTCCAAAACCACGCCGCGGCCGCCCTGCGCCGCCAGACTCGCGCTGATCCGGGCGGCCCCGTCCGCCGTCGTGGCGGTTCCGATGACTCGGGCGCCGTCGCGGGCAAGGCGATCGGCGATGGCCGCGCCAATGCCGCGCGTGGCGCCGGTGACCAAGGCAATCTCTCCATTCAGCATAAGATCCCCAAATTAGTCGTGACCATCACGAAACTTAGACCGTGACCGTCACTAGAGCTTCGCCGCCGCGAGCGCATCGTCCAGGCTCAGCGGATCCTCCAGCGCCATCATCTTGAGATCGCGGTTCTTGTCCACTCGCCGGTTCAAGCCCGTCAATACCTTGCCCGGACCGCATTCCACGATCTGGGTCGCGCCCGCCGTGACCATCGTGCGCACCGTCGCCGCCCAATACACCGGCGTATACAGCTGTTTGACAAGCCCGGCGCGAATGCCTTCCGCGGTGGTATGCGTTTTGACATCGACTCCATACACGGCAACCCTCGAAACCGGCGTGAATGCGGTGCTGTCGAGCCGCACACGCAATTGATCCGCCGCCGGCTGCATGAGGGAGCTGTGCGCCGGCACGCTTACGGCTAAGGCCAAGGCTCGGCGCGCACCCTTGGCGGTGGCGATCTCGATGGCGCGCGCAACCGCCGTGGCAACACCCGCAATCACGACTTGTCCGGGCGCGTTGAAGTTGACCGCCTCCACCACCTCACCCTGCGAGGCCTCGCGGCACGCTTCGTCGATATCGATGTCCTCGAGTCCCAGAATGGCGGCCATGGCGCCTTGACCCGGCGGCACGGCCGCCTGCATCAATTCACCGCGATACTTCACCAAGTCGACCGCCGCTCTGAAATCCAAGGTGTTTGCGGCCACCAGCGCCGTGAATTCGCCGAGACTGTGGCCCGCCATCATCTCAGGCTGAGCGCCGCCGCGTTCGCGCCACAGTCGATAGGTGGCGACGCCGGCCGTCAACATCGCGGGCTGAGTGCACTCGGTGGAATTGAGCAATTCGAGCGGTCCTTCCTGGCACCGCCGCCAAAGATCGTAGCCGAGCACGGCCGAGGCTTCGGCAAAGGTCGCCCCGATCGTCGGGGAGATTTTCGCCAACCCGCTCATCATGCCGATGGACTGCGATCCTTGACCCGGAAAAACAAATGCAAGTGACATGGAGTTCAAGCCTCTATCCGCTCGAGCGGTGGCGAATTATAGCGGTCCTTGCGGACAGTGCTGCCCCAACGACAAATCCGGAGCAGGCTCCATACAGATGCGCGTCGACGACGATCAAAGGCGCCCTCGCGCCGCCCCACTGCTCCCATGCCAGCTTGGCGCACAGGCCGGTGACCAGGATCCAACGGTCCCAGAAACGCTCCGCAAGGTGCTTCGCGGCGCCCGCGGCCATCACCGAATGCAGAACGCCGGACGCGCCGACATACCAGGCGACGCGCGGACTCAGCCACCAAAGGCCGGAACTGATCGCCAACGCACCCGCCGACACGATCGCGCACCACTCCACGGCATCATAGTCCTGCGCGAACAGCGACCACATGAGCACCAAGCCCAGCTCGTTCAGGGCCAAGTGGTGGATGTCCAGATGCACGATGTGGGCTGTGAGCAACCGCCACCATCCGCCGGCCGCAATAGCACTGCGATCATAGCGTAGGAGCTGACCCACGCTGTCGCCAAGACCCAACACCGCATCCAGCACCAGAAGAATGATAAGCAACCAAATCCATCGGCCGCGATCCCACTGTAGCGCGGCGGCGATGTTTGCGAAGCGATTTGCGGCGTCACGAGGCATCGTTGTCCCCTATTTTGGTATCATCCCAGGAATTTTCGAGGTCACCATGCGCAACGCTCAAGGCGGTTTTACTCTTATCGAGATCATGGTCGTGGTCGTCATTCTCGCAGTGCTCGGTGCGCTCGTGGTGCCAAAAATTCTCGAAAATGTCGACAAGGCGCGTGTTACCCGCGCGCAAAGCGATATTCGGGCGATTCAGACGGCCCTGGACCTCTACCGTCTGGACAACTTCAAATACCCGACCACCGAGCAGGGACTGCAGGCTCTGGTCAAACAGCCGGTCGACCCCACGATCACGAACTACCGGTCGGGCGGCTACTTGGGGTCCCTGCCCAAGGATCCGTGGAACAACACGTATCAATACGTGAGCCCGGGCGCCGACGGCCGTGATTACGAGATCACCACGTATGGCCGCGACGGCAAGCCCGGCGGTGAAGGCTACGACGCCGACATCAGCACCTCGACGCTCGAACAGAGGTAGGCAGAGCGCTTGGCAGTGCCTCAGCATGCGCAGCAAGGGCTTCACGCTGGTCGAGATCTTGGTGGTGGTCGTGATCATGGCCATCGTCATCTCGCTCGCCGTGCTGTCGATCGGCACCACGGGACGCGACGCTCAACTTGACGAAGAGAGCCGGCGCATCGAGGGCTTGGTCGGCCTGCTGCATGAGCGCGCGCTGCTGGAGGGCCGGGATTTCGGCATGCGGATCGAACCGGCCGCCTATGAATTCGTCGTCTATGATTCGCGCCGCGACCGCTGGACGGCGCTCGATCAGGAACACGAATTTCGCCGCCGCGACTTGCCCAAAGGCGTGAGCTTCCAGCTCGAGCTCGATTCTCAGGTCGTCGTGATCAAGCCCATGGACCGGAAACTGACCAGCGATACAGCGCCGACGCCCCAGCTGGCCATTGCGGCGAGCGGTGAAGGGACGCCGTTTCGTCTGACGCTGCTGCGGGACGGCACCGCGTCGAGGGCTTCGGTGGATGGAGACGCCCTCGGCAAAATCACTCGCTCGAGTTCGGATCATCCGGGGAAGCGCACGTGACTCGGCCACGTCCGCGCGATATTCACCCCAGCCGAGGCTTCACGCTGATCGAAGTTCTGGTCGCCTTGATGGTCGTCGCAATGGGTCTTGCCGCCTTGATGCTCGCAGTGAGCGGCACCGCACGGACCAGCGGCTATTTGCGCGATAAAACTCTCGCACAGTGGATGGCGCTCAATCGACTCTCCGAGGTCCGCTTGAATCTGACCAAATTCGGGCAAAATACCGACACCGGAGAAATCAACTTCGCCAATCGGACCTGGCACTACGACACCCGCTATTTCGATACCAGCATCGCCACCATGAAGCGCGTGGTGGTGCGCGTCTATGCCGGAGATGCCAAAACCAAGGGCAATCCGCTGGCCGAATCCACGGGATTTCTGGGGAGCGCGATCGCCACACCCGGCAGCTCCAATTCGGCGGACTGGACCGTCGGCAGCACCCTGGCGCCGCCGCCGGGCAACACGGCCGCGCCGGGCACGCCCGGCGCCACTCCCATCGGCTCGACGCCGGTCCCCCCGAACGACAACGGCCAGACGCCAGCGCCAACGCCGACGCACCCATGAACTGTCAGCGCAAGCCAACCCGAGACGCGATCGCCGGCTTCACCCTGATCGAAGTCCTGGTGGCATTGCTCATCCTCGGAATCATGTCCGCTCTAGGTTACGGAACTTACCGGGCCGCGCGCATCTCGGCCGAGCGCACCGAGGAGTCGCTGAAGCGCTCGCGCGAAATAGAATTCGGGATGCGCATGATGATGCAGGACTTCGCGGAAGCGGTGCCGCGTCCCGTGCGCGATATCTTGGGCCAAGGGCTCTTGCCGGCGATGGGGGGCACCGGCGGGATCGGCACGCTCAGCACCCCAACGAGCTCGAACTCCGGCTCGAGCTCGGGATTGAGCTTCGCCAGCCAGAGTTTTTCCAGCCAGAGCTTCAACTCAGGCTCAAACTTCGGCGGCAGCAAGAGCTCGAGCGTCGCGCCGATCGTCGATCTGACGCGCGCCGGCTGGTCGAACACGGCCGGTCAGCAGCGCAGCACCTTGCAGCGTGTGTCCTACGGCCTGGTCGACGACGTGCTCAAGCGCAGCTACCAAGTCAATTTGGACGCCGTGCAGGGCAACACGCCGGTGGTTCAAGACCTGTTCACCGGCGTCAAGGCAATCCAATTGCGCTACCTCGACGCCCAAAATCAAACCTGGCAGAACCAGTGGCCGCCGCCGGGCATGCCGCAGTCCGAGGGTAATGTGACCCGGCCGGTGGCCGTCGAACTCATCATCGAATTCAAGGATTGGGGACGCATACGCCGACTCATCGAGGTCGCCGGATGATTTTTCACCATATCATCGGACGAGGTCGCCGCGACCTCGTTAACGGTTGCGCGAAGCGCATGAAAAGCCGCGGCGTGGCACTCATCATCGCGCTCATACTGGTGGCGCTCGCCACTATTCTGGCGACGAAGCTGACCTTCGACGGATTCCTCGAACGGCGCCGCGCCATCGGCGTCCTGGCCGCGGAGCAAGCCCTGCATTTCGGCATGGGGGCC
>WNFQ01001445.1_pt1 | contig 21602 bp, 20 predicted proteins | sample 5400171 | NCBI WGS metagenome assembly WNFQ01 (sample SAMN13153356, study PRJNA577476) | soil metagenome | isolation source: 20 cm soil under Madrone tree | place: USA:California | collected 2016-06-14 | reverse complement strand
AATCGAAATTGCTATTGTATGTTGGGGTACTAAACTTTAATGAGGACGTAGCACATAGAACCTAAACATACACGAGCAACTAATTCAAAAGTTCGGTGACCCAGATTGATGGCGTTGATCAACTAGTCGTACACAGTCCAAGCTGGAAAGTGCACGGGAACAACGTTAAATACGGTTGGCGTCCCTCACAGGCGAGACGAAATTATCTAACCCGACCACCATCAACGCTGCGAACCCTTTCTTGACCTCTTCAGACAGCCCGCCCCCGCCATGTCATGATCGCCACTTACCCGCTTTACCCGGACGCCCGCGTCGGGTGACGGTTCCACTTTCCTTTCACAAATTCACCTTCCATTACTGCGTCAAGGGAGGCGCGTCTGCACTCGGACACGTTCGGGGCGTCTTCCCAGTGTAAGGTTGCGTAGAAAATCGGACAGCTCCGGAACGCCAACACAGATTCTGAGCCGTCCGGGGCATCATGGCCTTGGGCCCTCAATTAGCTGCTCCGACGTGTCGCCTCCCCCAAACTAGGAATCCGTAGCGGGTTTAATTGCACGGGACGGGACGACGTACACCATTCCTTCAAGTTCTGCGTTCATATTTCCTCTTCCTTCTCAGTACCGGACTCTTGCCTCTGGTCCCTGTCAAATGCCATCGCTCGCTCGCTTTTATGAGGTGTCGCCTCCTTTCTGTTCCCTCCTTTCCCTCTCGCTCGCGTCCACCACTGGTCCTGTAGCCGAAAAGGATCAGTAGAATAGTCGAGCCTCATGTATTTTAGTTGACCCAGGCTATCGATCACAATCGAATAGACCCCTTCGGTCTCACTTTCTCTGCGCGCCGCTGCTGGCCGTCTCAGGGTGGCCGACGAGCCGTCGTGTCGTTCATCCTAGCCGCTTGTGTAAGGCCGCACGGTAAAAGCTCGCCGCGCTGCCCGAGGTCCAAGGGTTACCACTGGATGAACTGTTGGTTGACGGTATGTTCTTTATCTTCTTATCGAAGGCAAGATTAGACGACGATATCAGATATACTCAGAGTTGGGGGAGCTACCAACTTGAAAGAGGCGCAAGACGGAGGCTGAGATTAAACGGACTCTAATTGGAGAACTCTTAGCATATATGTGCATGTCGGCATAGCAAAACACTTTGAGGCCAAGTTATGCCCTGAGGACTGACGAAATCCTCCATTCAGCCAGCCAGCCTGTTGAGCAAAGAGTGATCATTCTCTCGGAGTTTGCCGTTTCCTCAGGCTTGAATCCAGCGAATTGCGACAGACCACCGAACCTCATTTCCCAGTCAAGTAGTACTGTAGAACAGTTCAATTGCCTCTGCCGCCTCACGAGTCCCGCCACAAGAACGGAACTGACAGTCTGAGACACGTCAGCATTCTCGGGCGTGCCCCGACTAGTAGGCGACACAAGGTCGACGAGGAAATGGATTGCCTGGCACGAGCCCGTCGCGAGGATGGAATTTGTTGGGAGTTGGGAAGACTCGGAAGTATGGCCTTCCGAGTTCACGACGGCTGGGGGGTGTAAAAAAAAAAAGCATCTTACCAGTCAGTCTTTCATCTGACTCACAGGAAGTTCAAGGACTGGTTGTAGGAAGGGGCATACAGTTGCTGTATAGTAGGAGGCGGGCTTTGCACACGGTGTCTTGTCCGAGTGAGAGAAGAGAGAAAGAACGAAAGGGTATGAGAGGCCAGGATGACTGGTCGGATAGCATACACTGTCACCATCACACATGGCTCGGTTGATATCGGCCTGTGTTCAAAGCAACCCACCCCATTCACTATACCCATTTTTAGCCACACATACCTAGCGGTCGAGTGCCACCACAGTAGTCATGCATACAACGCCCACGGCGTGACCGCCTCTTTGTCTGTAGTTACATGCGCGCGGAATACAAATTCGGAAGAAAAAAAAAAAGGGTATGAGAGGCAGTGAGGCCGGAAGGAGGTTATTCACGTTTCGTCTGAGACAGGCAGTCGAGGCGCTGTGATGGGATTAGCTGTCCGAGGCTCGTCGCGAGGCAAAATGAATGACAGGCCATCACAATACAACCTTATATCAGTTTATTGCAGTTTATTTGCCTTGCAATCCTTCATGAGCGCTCGCGCGTTTATCCTCACATTAGTGATGAGTACTAAACTTCATGTGGATGGGTGGATGGGCAGTCCGTGCTTAGCTCCGAGGAGATCCTCCAGTGATAGTACTGTACTACCAGCGTAATTTGATTCGTTGGTCTGATGAAGATTACCCGTAGCAGATCTATAGAATGGTGCTCAACTTGTACCCACCCACACTCAACTCCAAAATTGACGCCGACAATTACGCAGTGCCGTCCGTCAGCCAATCCTTCGCATGCTCTAATGACAACCTTCGACTACGTAGACACTCCCACATGTACAACAGTGGTGCCACCCGAGGCTACACGGGCAGCAGATCCGCGACTCAGCTTGATGGTCACTTCAAATACAATTCAGTTGGCAATCTGAAATACTATTGGTGCCTCACCAAGGTGAGCTAGACGAATTGTCTGATTTTTTGCACCCCTTTTGGTCGCTCAAGGATTCCTCTCTCTTCCGTCTCTTCCAGAGATGGAATTCCCTGAGTCGCTCGTTAGTAGCCGAATTAAGGGACGAGAAAATCTTGACCCACAGTGAAGAAATCTAGTTGGGATAAGGGAACCTACAGAAGGTGGTCGATCAGAGCTTCATGTAGATCACCGGTGTCGGTAATCAAATTAATGCGCACAATCTTTGTCTTTTTGAAGATCTTCCAACCAAAATACAACAGGGCAAAGATCGGAAGATTGATATCTTAGAGCATAGAGCCGAGAGAGACCATCGCCGATCAGCTATCGAATGCACGATCGGGTTGGAGGCGGCCTTCTACTTACATGCCGCAACGAAATCAGAGCCATTGAAATGCCAGAATACCGATAAGCCGCTAACAATAATGAAAATAGTGGACCTGCCGACGATGTTATTATCAATCCATAAAGTTGAAAGACGCATACATACCAAAAGACCACATACATCCCAGCATAGGGCTGGAATACTGAACGGTAGCCACCGTCCACACTATGTCGCTCAATACCCTGAGCTTTCAACCCATAGTCTGGGAAAGATGTCATTGACTCATCTCCAAGCTAGGGTGATCAGGGACACGCCTACAGAATCGAAGATATGTAATGCCGATCATCAACCAGCTAAGCAAACAACGTCAATTCGAGCAAGAAAACGAGATAAACCCATGCTCCTACTTGAGAAGGCCACCGACAGCGCCTCGAGACGTTTTTCAGTCCACAGGGTCAACTCTAGTTGGGAGACTGACGTACTCAGATTGATGAACCAGCTGCAAGGAGTCAGTCCCTGTTTTTATTCGCTATGAGTCGAACCGCTTACCTAAACACCTGTCCCGAGCTGGTCTTAGCATTGAGAAATGCAAGAAGAGAGAACAAGCCCTGGCATGAACAAAATTGAGTGTAAGACATTCCATATGCACAGTTATTGGCGTACGCCTATCATGATAGCAACATAAGGCAAGCCATTATGAGAGACTGTGGTAACAAATCTCGGGGCTTGTCCCTGCACACCGAGTGCAAACAACAATCTCGAGGCCGAAAACAACATGCCGTTCGCAGATGAGAAAGCGCTCGTCAGGACGACTGCATTAACGATGTGAGGTAGAGCTGAATAGACGGAAAGTTTAGGGACCGAGCCAAGGAGTGGAACATGCACGAACTTTTCACGCCTGCCCGATTGAATACAAGAACGAAAGGTGACTGGCCTGCGTTGCCTGTTTTTCTGTGCAGTATCAGTAGAAGTAATGTAGCCTCGAATAAGGACATGACAGACTTGAAAAGCGCTGGGTCGTTGGATGGGATGAGCATGCCAACAATCAAACCCGTGAACACCTACACCACCAGTTCAATGAAATGAGATATGCGATAGTACGCCGGACCCACATAACAAACGAAGATACGAAAGAACACAGTGCGCATGGCGGCAATCATATTCTTCCGTGGATTACGGGTTTCTGCAACAGCGCTAGTTGAAGACGATATCAGGAACGACGGTTAGACGGGCAGACTTCAATCACTAACAGCGTGACGATTTCCATTCCACACATGGCGAACGCCGCGTATACTATTCCAAGACAAATACCCAAGAAACGGCCAAGCGCCCCTGGCTCGAGAGCTACAAAACAAGATATCAGTGGCCATTGTTGGGCGTCGCTAGGTAAATCTCACAAGAGACGAGAGGGCCTGGATGTTTCCAGTACTTGAGTAGACTCAGCCAAAGTAGGAGAAGAGTTTGGAATTATCGCCTCACTTCGAATCCATGACTGTTGACAATCAGTTGGTCGATTGAAAACTATGAGCGTCAAATAAAGACAAACCGAGTGTGATCGGGGCCTCCGCCCAGGTTGATCACAAGCCCGCCGATGATCTGTAGGGATATAATTTGCGGGAATGGAGAGGAAGGCAGGAATAAAAGTACACACCAAGCCAACCACAAGCATAACTGCGAAAATTCAGCAGGCCGACATCGGATAGAGCTAAGACGCTTACGTTTCAAGGTAGCAAAGAAAACTTCGGCTACGTCCAGCCCTCAGTATAGTAGTTGTATAAGTATGCTTTTCCGGTAGAACTTACTATGGCCAAAAGACCTGATTCAAGAAAATGAAGTCAGAAGAGATAACGCACGACAATGAATCCTGACCTCAGTCCTAAGATATTGACAATGTAAACGGCTCCAATGAAGACGGCGGTGTAGATTGAAACGTGGTTGGACTGCAGGCGAAAGGTTGGTTAGGAGGTACACAAGGAGACAACATCATACCGTGACGTTATGGTCCCAGAAACCTATCAACACAGCTGCGGCAGTAATCTCCGCAGGAAGCGTAATGGCACAGGTCTACTATAGTCTCAATTCGAGGTCCTGAGGAAGAAGTGAAGGCGTACGTAGAAGTAGTTCTTGGTATCATAAAGCCAGAATCAGCATCAGGCGTAAGAGTGAAACGCGGACGCGTCTTACCCAGCCAACCTAAATCCGAATAAACAAGCCAGATACGAATCAATGTGAGACCAGTAGCTATGATATAAACTTACAGCAAAACCCAAGGCAGGATCTACCCAACGAGCAGCTGAAACACTACAGGTTAACGAGACCGTAAAGCCATTGTTTGGACAATTGCTGACGCACCATAATGTATGAAAGACCCGGATACGGGAGCAAACACAGCCATTTCCGTAACAGACACTATAGAGCTACAAGGCAGTACACCACCTCAAGGTCAGAGCGCGAATTGAGGATACTAGAACGTACGAACGCAAAAGCGACACTGCCCACGAGTAAGAAGACCAGAAGTACACCCAATGGCCCCGTAGTTGCTAGGAGCTGGCCCAAGCCCAAGAAAAGACCTGTCCCAATAACGCCTGCAATCTAGTGCGAATCTTACATCGGGGTTCTCTGGGCCTGAGATAGGTACCAGTACATACAGCAAACCTGATTATGACAGGTTTGTGAAAAGAAATACACAAAAAAATGGAGAACGTACATCTGGACATGGACACCGTTCAGTTTTCTTTGAACTTTGTCGAGGTCTGCATGATAAAAGCTCGCCGCGCTGCCTGAGATCCCAGGGCTACCACTGGGTGAGCTCTCAGTTGACCGAAAGCCATTAATATCATCATCGAAGGCAATATTAGACGATGTCATAGGTGGAATTGAGGCAGAGCCACGAAAGAGTGCCCGAGGCGGAGACTGCGATAAGAACGAAATCCGAGGCTGGCTCCAACTGGAGGGGTCTTGGCATATAAAGTAGTTATGGACCAGCACTCAAAGTTTGTGATGTCCGTAAGGACTCGCGCCGCGGCCCACGCCGCAGACAGACGTCAATTGATCCGTATCAACGCCACTCGGTATCGTGGTCAAATGGTGTTCTAGGCACCTGAGTTGTTCCGATTTTGGCGCCGTTCTGTGCACTGTAGCCATCTGCACAATAGCCATCCGGGATCCTCGTGATTCCGACTCGGAAATCGGAATACCTCGTTTGTAGGTTTTATTATTGTGCGGAGACGGCGAGCGGGAGATTGTCCGGTAAGGGAAAACTCACTTTTGTAATAGGACGTCAATTTTTCTCTAACCAAAGCTGAATTCGTTATTCATTGCTGGCAAGACGTAGCCCTACCCCTACGCCCTATGTGACTCGGAGAGATGAGTAAGCACGGAACTGAGACGCGAGTTGCGACGACGCGAGTTGTTGCGATGCGTCACGCCACCACACAATGAGTGACATTAAAATTGCCAGGCCAGGGTCAGGCCCAGGAAATTTCTTCATCTCATCTGACCTCTCAACACGGGAACGACCGTAAGTGTTTCGGGCCATCCTTCATGCCCTGCATCCGTGTGAAAAGCATTTTTTTCCTGTCCCTGGTCAAACGAGGTTTTTGTGTTTATTCTTCCTAGCGGACAGACCGACTCGGAAACCGGCGGAAGCTAGTACAATCTCCTGTATTGCTATGTGCGGACAAAATGATGATCGGTGATCGCTCGTTGCGTCTTTAGGTCATGGTTGAGCCGACAGTGGCCCGAAAATAACCTTACGAACCCACGGACTTCTTACTGTAGATTTAGTGAGGCACGCTGAGGCATGTACGGAAAACTTGACGAGATCTTCTCTCTGACGTGTGGTGACAATTGCAACGCCTTTACGTATGACGGCATATAGTAAAAGCACTTCGAGGTTAGGCCAAGACACCTTACGGAATCCCACCACGCGATACATCCGTTCTTTCGTTTCGTGTGTGCAGCGACGGATTCTTTATAGTTCGGCATTGTCCTCAGTGCATGTCTTGGGAGGGTTTCAGGAGAGGATTCGTCGGACTCGGAATCAGGAGCAATATGGAACGATGGTGTGATCGGCACGGGTAACGGTTCTTCAGACAGGGACAGTGCCCTAATGAATCGAATAGCGCCGACGTCGCTCATAAAGATGATCGATGATAACCATGGGATAAAAATTGCGTCTAGGAAACCCGCTGTTTATTGCCATTCTCTGTCCGGGGCACTGGGGTACTTTAGGCGACGACTCTTCCCGAAGTGCTACAGTACTGAGTACTGTATCTGTAATTGGTGACACCCCAAGTTCAGGGTCGAAGGGTCAAATGGAAGCCGCGCATGGTGATGCGTGATCAATGAAATCACCTCGGTTCCCTGATTACCGTCCTCACAATTGCTGACCCAACGAACACCATCATCTCCTGTATAGCAGGGTGAAAAAAATGGTTTCGGCTGGAAACGTTGATCACATCAGTGATTAGCAGCGACGACAAACTCTGCAAAAGATCTCGCGAGAACGTCGTTCATGTACCAAAAGACAAGCGTATCTATCAGGTGAGCCATGCCTCAACGATCCTCCGCATCGTCCATAAAAGTACAGGCTTCAATTATCGCAGAGGCGGTGGATGAAATCTGTCGTAATCTCAACACTCTGCGGCAATAAAAGTAGAAAAAATACGCACGTAAACACTGTGGAACGCTTGGAAGTGATGCCCTGGAATATCGATGCATTTTACTGGTTTTCCCACTATGGTCTCCCACCCTGATGCCGCAGAGCTTCGGTCATCCCTATTTGAGAGCCAGTCAGGAACTTCTAGGCCGCCACCAGGGTCGTAGTTCTCGCAGGAGCATAGTAAGACAAGCTGCGGATATGGCCCACCCCCAACAAGTGGGTTGTAATCGAGGAGCATTCGCGAGTTCATTTGAAACTGCTCCTTGACCAACAGGCCAATGCTTGATGAAATAGAACTGCGATTAAGCTTCGCAATCGAGTCAATTAGCGCGTCAGAGAGTGGCACATGGTTAAGCGGGCTAGGTGAGTCGATGAGCACAACGCCCTTCACAGGGACGTCCAACTTCAATAGATGACGAGCAACTTCAAATGCGATGATACCGCCGAAGGACCACCCTGCGATGTACGATAAATTAGAAAAGCATCTCAGAAAAAACTAGGTTCCAACCGCCGAGGAGGACAGGTCCCAGGCCGGCTTCGGTCGTGTACTTGGCGTATTCGGTGGCCATGGATACTATAGACTCCCAAGGCTGGCCGTTGACGAGGTATGGATTGTAAATACCCCACAGATCACGGCCGAGAGAAGGGAGGTTACGTAAGTAAGTGACAAGGCCGCTTCCATCATGAATGAGGAGTAGAGGCACTTGTCCAAGTTGTCTAGTTCTCTGCACAGAAACAGGGAGAGTATCAGGGTAGTCAGCGGGTTCTGAGCAAAGAGCCTTCGGGTGAGTTGTATCTTCTGTAGAATTGACTCGGGAGTGCGTGCTCCCATTGTCGGAATTGTGGCCCGAAAGCAGTCGACTAGTGATGAACGATTGTATGGCTTTTGCGCTAGTATGGGTTATGAAGAGATCACTCGGTAGCGATATGGTAAAATGAGACTGTAAAGCGTGATGAGCCTCGATAGACGCCAGTGAGTCAAGACCAAGTAGCTCGAGGTCAGCGTCTTCGCGTAGTTCCTTCACTTCAAGACCAAGGACGGCAGCGAGTAATGCATTCACGTCTGATTGACAAGTATCGTCTTCAGGGTCCGAAAACTGCTTCACTATAGTGTTACTACGGAGGTTGACTTGAGGGTCTCTACAAGGCATTTCCAGAGCGTTTCCAACAGTTCTTGCTTCGATATTATGACGAGACTGAGAGAGCGCGCTCGAATCTGCGGAGGGATTGTTGGTGACACCAGGAGAAGACAACACAGAAGCCGAGCGTGTCCTGGACTTGGATAGCGTAACCACAGGTTTCACCTCATCAAAGTAGTTTGAGAAAGACGGCGTGGGGGATGATCCAAGCTCAGACAAAACGGGTCCCGCCGCCAGAGTCAGGCCGTGTTCGAGAGTAGTAAGTGGTACTTTCCGGAAATGGATGCCTTCGAGATGTGCAACTATCCGATTGGTCGGACCATGCTCGAGAGTGTACGATTCTGCCAGCATGTCGCCACCAGGGAGCCAAGCGCAGTTGACGTAGACGCCATAAGAAGCACTATGATCGATGAGAGGGGGGATCACTTCCACGCAGCCCACCTTACTGCAAATGAATGCATCATTGACCCCCCCACAGATGTTAGCAATAAAGCCCGCTACGTGAAGCATCGCATCCATCAGGATGGGATGGACAACGAAGCAATCCCGATCCGAGTTGTTCGGTACTTGTACGGTGGCGTAACCTTCTGTGCCTTCTGCACTTATAGTCAGCGTCCGAACAGCTCGGTAGTTCTTCCCATATGTCACGATGCGGGGAAAGATGACCTGGTAAACAACGCTTGTGGTAAATATCTTGCCATCTCTTTTCGAAACGAGAGCAGCGACCCGGTGCGAAACGATAGGGTAGATAAGACTGAATCTCGAGATCATGCTTGACGGTCGCTCAAGTTGAAAACCGCCATGGGCGTGTATCTTCTCTCCGTCATTGGTAGTTATTACCTTCCATAATCCCGCCTTCTCGGTTTCAAATATGATCGAGGTCTGGATGGCACAACATGTACCCTCGGCATAAACCAAGGGACTTTGGAAATCAATGTCGTGTAGGACGACCAAATGATGTTTGAAAGAGGAATGATGGAGTAGGATAGAAGCTTCGACCCCGGCCAATGCGAGCTCTTGATAGGTAGAGGCTGGGCATAAGGGCTGTTCTCTAACGCGGTGGCCACATATCAACTTGGTAAGATGACTCATCGGGGTCTCGAACACGAAGGAATGCCCGTTTCCCACGAATGGAGACTGTATACATGCGTGGAGGACGGCATAAGGAAGCCCAGGGTTCTGAACCATTCGTCCGGGAAGATGGTTGGTCTTGTATGTTGGCGGGATCTCCTCTTTGAAACTGACCCAAAAACTCGCATTTGACCAAGGATAGGTTGGAAGAGAAGTGTTCGACACGAAAGGCAGATAGGAGAAGACGTTTCGCCACTTTATTTCAAATGCCAGCGGTGAAACATACAATCGAGCCAGGGCGCCATGTAAGGACGCCAATGGATGTTGTCGCTTCCACATAGAAGCCAGAAATAGCGCATCCTTCTGGAAAACTGGGTGTCTCTTTAGGGTTGGCAAGATCGTCGCATGAGGTCCGATCTCGATCCAGGCGTCTATGACGGGGAAGGAATCATGGGCCACGGATCCTCGAATTCCTTCGTCGAACAAGACAGGTTCCGTGCAATGGCGGGAGTAGTATTGGGCATCGAACACCGTGGCATCACCTGGAAGTACGAGCTTCCCGTAGACGTTAGACAGGATGGGAACTACTGGAGGGGAGATTGTGATACGCCCTGCCAACAAGGTAAGGTCTTCCTGAAGCGGAGCCATTGCGCTGCTATGATAACCAAATCCGACTGGAAGCAAAAAACTCTTGCAACGCACGGCCCCATCAAGGTAGCACTTCAACGTTTGCAGCCGAGCGACTGGTCCCGATACCACATGGTCATCAGGCGAGTTGTGGCAAGCAATGGTGATGTCCGAAAATTCCGACGACGACGCCAGGATTTTGCCAATTGCAACGGCACCCAGATTGATTGCCATCATGCCAGTCGATGTCGGGAGACATTTCTGGACCATAAGGCGAGCTCGGTTAGCGACTAAGAGAAGGGCATCTTGTAATGTGAGTACCCCAGCAACGGTTTGGGCAACGTATTCGCCAAGACTGAATTGTGTATGGTCAGATGCAGATCGGGATTCTCGGTGGAAGTTGCAGTCACCTGTGACCAACAACTATGGCAGGAGTGACACCCCAGGATATCCACAACTGGGAAAGAGCATACTCCAACGCAAAGATGGCACTCTGGTGAACTTCCAACTCTTCCATTTCAGGTAAAATGCAGCGATTTTCGTCCGGTGAGATAAATTGCCTTACGCCGGCGAAGCCAGATTTTACCAAGAAGCTATGGCATTGATCGACGATGCCCTGGAAAAGCGGCACCGATTTGTAAAGTGCACTCCCCATTCCGACATATTGTCCCCCCTGACCAGAGAAAACGAACGCAGCTCGTCCATTGTTCCTGGAAACTCGTACAGAAGATGGGGCGGAGAGCAGGTTCTCGATTAGCTCCTGTCTCGTGCGAGCTGTAAACGATACTCGATGTTCATAGATCTGGCGCCGCGCCGTTAAAGAGTAGGCAATATCGCTGACAGGCGCATTTTGGGCGTCCGCTTTACCGAGCCAATCGATCATTCGCATGCGCATGCTGACAAGCGCTGCTTCTGTCTTGGAAGACAACCCGAATATATAGGGAACGGTGGAGGGCACGGATTCGTTCGGATTAGCAGGAGAGACATACTCCTCTAAAAGGAGAGCGCAATTGGAGCCCGCAGCCCCAAAGTTATTGAGTAAGGCCGTACGCGGGGAACCCTCCTTGACAGCGTTCCATTGTTGAGTTTCGGTATCGATGAGAGTGTGGTCAGTCGCGAGCTCTGGAATTCTCGGATTCAGATTGACTAGAGATATAAGGCGGGGGATTGTGCGATGTTGGAGCATAAGAAGGAGCTTGGCGAGACCGGCGGCGCCAGAGGCTGCTTCCAGGTGGCCAATATTCGCCTTGATTGACGTGATGTGGAGAGGATTTTCCGCCGAGCGGCTAGCAGAAAACACCCGTCGTATACTCTCCAGCTCGCCCACATCGCCGGATTGTGTGCCTGTGCCGTGCGCTTCCACAACGTTTACATCTTCTGGGGCAATACCGCTATTCTCCAGGAGTTGCCGAAACAACTTGATCTGGGTGGGGACGTGTGGCTGGGTTATCGAACGCGCCGCGCCACTTTGATTCACTTCTACCCCGCGAATAATACCAAGGATGTGATCATTCTCGGCCCGTGCATCGGAAAAGCGCTTGAGCACAAACAAACCACAGCCTTCTCCTCTGGAATACCCATCAGCTGAGGCATCGAAAACCTTGCATTGACCAGTTGGACTCAGGAAATGGCCACGGTCTAGGCCTATGAACATCTAATAGACATCATCAAAGCCGATGTCCGAAAAGGTGATTCATCATATTACTCACATCGGGGCTTGAAATCACATTGACCCCGCCAGCCAAAGCAGCGTTGCAGTCTCCCTCTAACAATGCGCGGCACGCTTGGTATATAGCCACCAAGGACGATGAGCAAGCTGTGTCTACGACTACTGAGGGTCCCCCGAAACCCATGGCGTATGAAATACGGCCACTCAGGAAGGCGCGTAAAGTTCCTATAAGTAGCAATTAATTAACTTGAGAGGGTAGGAACAGGGTGAGTCTTACCAGTGCTATAATATACATCTATATTGTTACGTAAGTTCCACACATAGTCTCCTGTAGCTGCGCCCACGTAGCATCCGAAGGTGGCTGGATTGAAAGATTTTGATGCGTTTGGAACGTACCCAGAGTCCTCTAAGGCCTCATATGCTGTGTGAAGTAGAATCCTCATCTGTGGATCCATACTGCGCGCCTCGCGTGGGGAGATACTGAAAAACTCGTGATCGAACGCATCCACGTGGTCCAAAAAATTGCCAGTGTGCGCCTTCATTGAGCGACCAGACGGGCCACTCGTGTAATCGCCAACTCGAAAGCGGTTCTCAGGCACCTGAACCAAGGTGAGACATTCCTAGCCAGGAGATGATAAGGACTGTACCTCCGCCACGGTATTCACTCCTTTTTCCAGTATTTCCCATAGCTTTGACAAACTTGGCGCCCCCGGCATGTTCACGGCCATTCCAACGACGGCAATACATTCCTCTGGACCCGGAGGCTCTACGATTGTGGTCCTCTTCGTACCATCAAATACTACGTTGTGTGTCACCAAACCACCATTGCGGAAAGCTTTTTCCATGCTTCGCATCAAACCAGTGCCTGGACCAACATTCACAAGGTGAGCAGTTTCGACTTTGGGGATAGAGTCTGCGATGCTATTAGTGACCTTATCCCAGTTCACTCGCTGAATAAGGATCATGTCCACAATGGACTGGACCAAGGAACCGCTGTTGTTCGCGTCCAAAATCTCGCCAGTTAACGTAGAGCGAATCGGACAAATGATGTCGCCATAAGTTGGAAAACGGATCTTGCGTCGCCACAAGTCTTCCAAAACTTCCTCGCGGACTCGGTTATTGTGCGTTGGTGAGTGGTACAGAGCCCCGACACAAGCCTCTAAAACAGAGACAGTTTCGGGAAGTGATGCTATAAATGAACCTAGGATGTCAGGGCGACCCGAGACGGTAGTGCATCGTTCATCGTTGACCGCCGACACGTATAGTAGAGCAGATTCACCGGCCATCTGTCATATTCAGCATATATTTCTCAGCCGTTGATGAAGGGTACTCACCTGCAGCCTAAATTGGGTGATTGCTTCTTCTGTGGCATGATATCCTATCCCAAAGAGTATGCGGCTCCACGAACGACCATCATTTACGTGAGATGAAGCAATGAGAGCACGAATCCGGTAACATTGGGTGCGTACTCCAATCCACAAGGCCACACGAAAAGCAGAAACTGCATTAGAAAGATAATCCAACAGGGTCGCTGAGGTTCCAACGATGCAGGCAGAAATGATCCCGGAAGAAAACCCGACAATTCCGGCACGATATCCACGGTTCCGTTCGAGTAACGTAGTAAATGAATACTGTGCGTCTCCTATTGTCCTTGTGGTCCATTCGAGGTAAACGAGAGCTTGAATGAGAAGTAGCCTTGTACCGGAAACTACGGGATTGAGAAAGTATCTCCTCGGCGGAACGGCAAGAAGCGTGAGAGCCCGGTCAAAGTCGGTAAGGCTTACGCCCGTCATCTCCAATTCTGTGTCCGATAGAGAAGAAAGATCGGAATGAAAGGCTTGGAAGCAGGAGGAAAGCAATAGGGTCCCTGCAGGAGATGAGGAGCTTATGAGAGCCTGATCTTGAACCCGTTGAGAGTTGAGTGAAGTGGAACCCTGGCCAGAGAAAATAGGAATGATGAGACGTTCCATGCTTGCTGGGCCTCGAAGCGCTCATGAAAGTCCTCCTCGTCATAGCCGACAATGCCGAAAGTGCGGCTTGGAGTTCACACGGTAAAGATTCCCACAGTGACCATGTGTAATTTACATATACAGTAAGTTATACAGTAGTGATTGCATCACAATGTCAACGTTTCGAGGGCAGCTGCATTACAATACTGTAATTCAAAGAAATGAGTGAGGTATGGCCTCCTCTTCCATTGGGTATATTTCCACATTATTTGGTGATTTTCCTGAAGGTGAAGACAGCCCCATACCAGTTTTCCACGTTTCGGTACTCCGACCCCCAAAAGCGAGGATAAAAGGGATGACATGAATATCATTTTGAATTGAGATTTACAAGGAAGAAGAAAGTAAATGAGAAAAATATTTGAAGAGTAGAGCCAGAGCCATTCTGCCACGGTTCAATTACCCGTTACAGACTAGTATGCCGCATACCATGATATCTATATACCCACCACTAATATTGCTGGAACCAATATCTCCTTAAGGGCTTGTCCTGGGCAGGATGTGAGAAAGTTGCTTGGACCCTGATGCATGGCCTGATGCGCCTTGGTGTCATGGAGAAGGAGGACCGGCCCGATGGTGTCAGCGGCGGTGGATGTTTCGACGGCCTCATAACTACCCATTTCACCTGACGTGCTATATAAATAGGATGTACCAATACCAGTGAACCTTGAACAAGTCAGACATGGGATTGCATGTGGTAGCGAGCGTCAAGAAGGGCGCACAACACATGGTGAAGACGTTTATTGATGAATCTTCGGTGCCGTACCGTTACCGTCCCTGCTTTGATAACGAAGAACATAAGCAATCGGATATCGGACCGTACACAGTCCCCATTGTCGCAAGGCCCCTGCGCTCAGCGTTTCAGCGCCCAGGCCATTACCCGGAAACTCGCGGGATCGTTCGTGTTAGAAACGCGGGATCACTTGTTAACGCAAACAGTGGTTCTTTTACTGCCCCTGTCCAAGTCGCCTCGTAATTCCGGACTTTGGGGCGTCCCGTAGAGAGGGGGAGTATTCCAGAAACAGGTGGGTACGCTCGGCGAGCCACATGTGAGGGAGAATTATATCCATTGAGCCTTTGGTAATATAGCCATCGACAGTACGTGGGAGAGAAATGTGTCGGATCGAAGGCCCGTAGACGAGCAGTGGCCTGAGCACGGGAATATCCGAACGTTGGGCGTCATTCCTGGCGCTACGAACGGCCCGGATCTCTTTCCTCCGTCCTCTCGGTGATTTTCGGTAACCATGGACCGAATATCCCGGCACTCGTTCACTCTCGGTTTATTACATATAGTCCTACCCGCCATGTATTTGAGTCGGGCACCTACGCGCTACACAATCCCTATCACACCCTATCCACGATGGACCCATCTCATACTACCATCTATGAACCGGCGAACGACGGCACTCTCTACCTCCCGACCGCCGCCATCGCGTCTTCCTCCGTGTCATCCCTCTCCTCGTCGCAGGATGAGCATTCATCCAGGATGCGCTCACACAAGGGTAACAGGCCGTCATTACCTCAATCAAAGCATTGCCCTCTTTGCCCCGCCAAGTTCACGCGCACAACTCACCTCAACCGTCACCTTCGGACCCGTATGTTCTATCTCAGAATCGATGCACGTCCGCAACTTAACTTATGACCAGATACGAATGAACGGCTTCATCGTTGTGACGTACGTTATTCCGAATATTGTGTGGTGTTTATGCTTAGCATAACCCTCAGACATGTCTCTCCGAGTTTACCCGTAGTGACCTCCTCACGAGGCACAAGCGAAGCTGCGGTGATCTGTAGGTGCCCAATTGGACAAGGGAGGCCAAACTTATAAATCAATTCATAGTCTTAACCAGAACAAATCACGGCGCAAGTCGTGCCAAGCATGTGCCGAATCCAAAGTTAAATGTGACTTGAGGCAGCCCTGCACAAAGTGTACTTCACGTGGAAAGGAGTGCATTTTCATAAACGACCCCGCGCAGTCGCGGGAGAAAAAGGCCGCTGCAGCTGCGCGCCGGAAAGCAGCGCAAAGGGCCGCCACAGATTCTAGCTCCAGCTCCAATTCCTCTGTATCACCCCAGCCCACACCAGCCTCGAGCCATGCAATGCTTTATCTCTCGGCAAATTCTTATGATATCGAACAGGACACGGAGATATCTTTGGTTACCGGGCTCAACTCTGTGACATCCGCCTTCGACATCTCACCAATCTCACCAATCTCGCCTACTGAACTCCTTTACAAGCCATCTTCTTATTCGCCCACGTACTCGGAATTTTCTGGTTGCTCTACCACTACAAGCTCATCCATGTCACCTCGTTCCGATATTTTCGACATCGCAGCCGATTATTATGCGACAGGTCCCGAGATGTATATGCTCGACGAGTCGCTTTCCAAACTCACGCCACAGGACATGGTTCCATTGTATTCAGAGTCTTCATTCGCCATGCAGCCATGCGACTTTGTCCACACGGCTCAAGGCTTACTAGACTTTGGTTACGAGTCACAACCACAAGGGATGATGGACAACGTGTTAACGACATGCCCTCCCCTGGATGTTGACCCCTATATCATGTCATTGTCCAGTGACGCAACATCAATGGATATTGGCCTACTGAATGATAACGAATCCCCCCAATTGGTTGCGCGGGAGACGTCTCCGATTGACATGTCCCCGAAATCTACCGGTCCGACGGAAGCCGAGTTACAGAACTATTGTGAGCGCTACTAGTGCTTCCTCTCTCCTTTTGGCGTCAGCCACTGATAGCACTCTCAGTATACCTATTTCACACCGCGTTTCAGTCCCACGTGCCTATCGTCCATCCGTCAGCCTGGACGTATGAAGGGAAGACACCGATACTGGCTCAGGCAACGCAGGCTTGCGGCGCTCAATTTGTCAAGACTCAAGCAGCGAAGGACTTCGTCTCTCAGACGCTTCACAGCACCCGCGAAAGTCTCTTTCAAGTGGTGAGGGTTAATTGGCGTGCCTTGCAGGCATTTCTCATACTCCATCAGGCAAAAAGTACCATCGAATCAGAAGGAATGATAGACATGATCCTAGCTGGTCTAATGGTCCAGACCATCAGCCTATTTCGGCAGACAGTTGACCAGCGCCCCGCTGCCAGTCATTTCCATGGAATGCTCGTTACGGCTAGTCGTTACCCTCTCAGAGCAGAATGACATCCTGAACTTTGCTTAGATGATCAGACAATCTGGCCTCATAGGCTCATGCTCAAGTTGGACACCTCCGAATCTTTCTTCGGTGGATCCATCACAGATTAATGCAGCATGGAGGGATTGGATAGCCCACGAGTCACTGAAACGGTGTGTCCTATCTCGTCCCTTACTTACGACATCCTCTAACAAGCGCGTCTAAAAGGCTTCTCACGGTCGCCTACATGCACGACTGCTTCCTTAACATCTTCTTCTCCATCTCGCCATCCTTTTTCGCATCAGAACTCAACTGGTGCCTGCCCTCAGAGGACGCTCTTTGGAACGCCACGTCTTCCCAGGAGTGGTACTCTCTTCTTCAACAACCATCGCCATACGGCTCATCAGCGACACGATTAACTGGTTTCAGCCATCCTTCGCGCACTTTGTTCTTATCAACTCGACCCTGAGTTCAATATATTCCCCCTCCGGAGCGCAGGCAGCCAGAGCCTCGGAATCTGCGCCAGACCACCGTGACGTCTTGAGCGGCAAATCACGCCACTCCGCGCTTCAATATGCGTTGAATAATTGGCTGCTGGGATGGGTCAAAACAGAAAACGAAACGGCTGCGGAGAAGGCCGTGGAAGAGCCGCCCTTGACTCGCAATGCTATGCCGTACTATTGGCTTGCGCAAGCCACATTGGCCACGCTGCAAGAGGACGTATCAGACAAGATGGGGATTTTCGTCACGCCGGAGACTCGCTTCCGAGTTCTAGGCCAGTGGTTGTTGCACATTCGGAATTTCTTGCGCAATGGTCAAAGCGACTCGGCCAGACGGTGGATTGAACTGATGCACGTCATTGCTGAAGATGGACATGAGGCCAGAATGGGCACCGAGGGTATGCAGGCACTCCTCCCCGTTGTATGATTGTATACTCCCCCAAGCAGCACGCTCTTCACATTCTAGTTACCCACGAGTTTTGTATTCTGTATTGTATGACTAGGACGCAAGTAGTCTTTTCTGTGTACCAATGCCAATTATTAGACCAGTTAGATGCTCGGTTGATTTTGCCGATTCGTGTGTAGCGCTCATGTGCGCCCTTTGCTCGAGTTCCCATTGGGGAGATGAAATAAACTTATCACTGGACCGGGCCTCGCCCCTGCGCTGATGTTGATGCAATCGTCATCGGCCCTCTCCGTGATATATGTAATTAGAGATACCATGAAATAACATAAAAGTCCACGGAACGTTCAGCAGAGGTAAGGCACAACAATCGGGCACATAAATAAGCCCCGGCTTAGATCGACAGAACCAGGGGTGGGGCGTCAAACGTGTCTGCCTGAGTTCGGCCGAACTCCTCGTAACCAGTGCTGTACATTGACAGGGTATTGATTCGCTTCCTCCTTGTAGACTATGAGAGAAGTCGCATTATGGGGTTAATGGAGAAACATCGGTACGGCTTCCGATATTTCCATGGATTACTATTGGTGAGGGTCGATTTGAGGCAACCCGACGTGTAACCGTGGGCGGCTTCGGATAGGCGATGATATCAATCGTTGTCGTCGTCAGTCCGTACCAAGCCCTTTTTGTCATGTTTTCCGAGTTATCAGACTCTTCTGCAGGATCCATCCCACCGCCCTTGCTGGGACGTCCGCTCATTCGTTCCCCATAAGTGCCGCATGCGCCTTGGTGTACGAACTCTATTGGCCAGGAGGGTCTACTGAAAGGACAAAGTTGATGGAGAAAAGGAGTGTTTGGGACGCTGCTAAAGATACGCACCAATCGGAGCGAGAACCGAACGGTCATGTCATCGTTGTTTGTTACGTTGAGCTCTAGGGTTGGAGTGCGAGAAGCGCAGCTAGGCTGGGATGTATTTCCGTTTAGCGAGCAGCAACGCAGTGTCACTGTTGCACTCATTGTTGTGAGCAGTAATCGCGGTCCCCGAGCAGATCACTTTGTAGATTTCCCTCAGAGGGCGCGCCATTAATGCTCTGCCAACAAGGGCCCATTGAACACGTGATGCAACAGTCGCCACGGAGACCCCTGGGCAAGCCTGCGCAACAACGCCCAAGTCCTGCGGCCAACGAACCCCAGAGTCCGATATCATTCATATTGCGTCCAGTCTCGCAGACCATCAAGACCCAAGTGATGTCCTTTTTCAATTCCATTGGGTACGCATCGTCGTCGTCATGCCAGATGACTAGGGCGCTGACACGTATTCCTCTTTCCTTATCGTGCGTAGGCGTTCTATGCAACGCTCGGGCCCCAGAGGGCCCAAACGCTCCCCAACTCCAACCTCGACTACATCTCCCGGTGCTGCTTCCGCCGACTATATGCCTCCTGCGTCCCCATCAGTGCCGTCCGCTGGCACCCAAAAGCCCTTATATCTTTGCAGTCCGTTCGTCGAGGCCGCACTCGTCAAGGGAAATTTCAAGACGATCGTGATGCTGCCAAAATACGTCGATATCATGGAATGGGTAGCCGTAAACAGTGTGTATCGCCCTTCACAATCATAGCACAACGCTCACGGCCGCTCCTACCGTAATCCAAATAACCGCGTAGTTTTTGACTTCTTTCAGAACCTTAACATGTTCTATGGAGTTATATCAGAGTGCTGCACACAGCATTCTTGTCCGACAATGTCCGCTGGTGCAACGTAAGTCGTTGTCAGCACGGCCTTGACCCTGGAAGAGTTGCTAATCAGACCGCTTGCTCGGCAAAGGCTGAACTATACATGGATAAATCAGGACAGGAAGAGCGTTCAGTTACCTGCTCCAACATACATAGATTATGTTATGACTTGGGTGCAGAACCTCATTGACGATGAAAACACCTTTCCGACAAAATCCGGTAAGTTCGCCTTGTCCCCGCACGTCTCGGTTTCTCACGTAACGCGTTCTTGCATCACATCTATCAGGCCAGGACTTCCCTGCTTCGTTCCCCTCGACCATCAAGCACGTCTACCGACAGCTTTTGCGCGTATTTGCGCATATATATCACGCGCACTATTCTCAAATTCTTCATCTCCGTTCTGAACCTCACTTCAATTCGCTCTTCGCTCACTTCCTTGCATTCGGCCGTGAGTACGAATTGCTGGACGTTAAAGACGTTCGCGGTCCATCCAACGCGCCGGCTGTCGGCATTGGCGCTCTGTGGGAGCGTTGGAAAGATATGGGTATTCTTGAATCTTGATGTCCGTGGAGCGTTTCACCGGGGCAAAGAGGCTGCCGGTTGAAGTGACATGGAAGAAAGTTTGCACTTGTTATCTCATCAACGTCGTCGCTCACAAGTTACATGCCCATACCCATCCAAGTTTGTATTACCTGTCGTGTTCGCTCCTACCTACGGCCTTCGCAGATCATACCGATAACTGCTAAGCGGCAGTGGCCATTACTACTTACCAATATATCCCCCAAACAAAAGCTTGGAATTCACTACAAGTAGTGAATAGAATGTATACCCAATACTGTCACAAGCGACGCTGATCCTAGTCATGGGACTGTCGGGAATGGGCAGGAACCTGATGCGACTCAGTCAACCACTGCCTAAGAAACCCAACTTACTATAACTGGACCACCGTTGGCGCTTGTCTCACCTTTTCACTTCACCATTACCACCCCTTTTATTGAGGTTTAATGCTTTGATGTGTAATGTGTAATACTAGAATATCGTCTCCTGGATGAGTTCCTAGGAGGCGGCGCAACCAACCCTTTGACGCATGGTTTGGGATTCCTATTCTGTGTACCTGGGGGCTGTGAGTTCCTAGGCTTATCAATTCAATCAGCACTTTGAACTGAAAACACAATACCAAGCACAATACCAAGACACCCCGCACTATGGCGCAAGAACAATGGTCGGAAATCGACAGAACGGGAGATGCGCGGTTTGCAGTCTTACTAGTCTTGCACATTCTTCAGACATGAGCGTCCCTCCTACGAGATGTGATCACAACCCACAGTTCGTCGAGTTCTTCAGTTGGCGATCGCGACTGTCAGTGGCTTCGAGTTGCATCACCTTGTCGTGCGGGACATACCGTACCCTTGATGGCACCAGCTTTGATCCCCTTTACTTCTCACGAGCTAATAGTGGTTACCCATTTATACTTATCCGGAATCCCAACCAAACAGCTGCAGTAGATGTCCTTCCAGTTACGCCGGGCAAAATCGGGAATGCGCGGGCCGTCAGCAGTTCCTAGGAAGATGGCTAGCGGCTGCGAGACTGGTTTGTCGTCCAAGAAAAGAGTGACAGGAAGAGACGTGAGATGCTGAGAGGATGGGGATAGACGAGGTGATGTGGGGACACGTTGTGGACAGCGGTTTCACAAACGCGAGCGCTGAGAGCGCACACGAAAGAGAGAGAAAAAAAGAGAACACACGGTGTGATTAACAAACACGATGCCATCCTCAACGAGTAAGGAGGCTGCCTAAATAC
>WNFQ01003127.1_pt1 | contig 21606 bp, 18 predicted proteins | sample 5400171 | NCBI WGS metagenome assembly WNFQ01 (sample SAMN13153356, study PRJNA577476) | soil metagenome | isolation source: 20 cm soil under Madrone tree | place: USA:California | collected 2016-06-14 | reverse complement strand
CGGGCTGCGTGTCGAAGGTGGCGCAGAGGGTGTAGGGCAAGCCACCACGGCTTCAGTAGTGCAAGCTTTGCTTGCAATGTTGGTCACAAACGCGCTCCTTACCGGGATTTTCTTTTTTGCTGCGTGAACTCCACTGAAGCGCCCATCATCGAGGTTGTCGATCTTGTCCGAAGATTCGGTGATCGCACCGTGCTTAACGATATTTCCTTCAACGTCCACCGCGGGGAGACGCTCGTGATCATGGGCGGAAGCGGTTGTGGCAAAAGCACGTTACTCCGGCATATGATCGGCTCGATGAAGCCGACTTCCGGTTCGGTAAAGATTTTCGGCGAAGAAATCGCGACCATGAACGAACGTGAGATCGGGCGTGTCCGACAACGGTTTGGAATGCTGTTCCAATCCGGCGCGCTGCTCGCCTCGCTCACTGTCGGGGAGAATGTGGCGCTGCCACTTTTTCAGCACACTGACAAGTCTCCCGAAGAGATCGAAGAGATCGTGAAACGGAAGCTCGAAATGGTGGGATTGACCGGTTTCGAGGGTCTCAAACCCGACGAAATCAGCGGAGGAATGAAAAAGCGCGTTGGCTTGGCGCGCGCGCTGGCGCTCGATCCGGAACTGCTTTTTAGCGATGAGCCTACCTCTGGGCTCGATCCGATTATGACGGCCGTTGTCGATCAACTAACACTCAAACTGGCTCATGGAAGCCACATGACGGCAGTGGTCGTTTCTCACGATATGACGAGCGCTTTTCGCATCGCCACACGGATGATCATGCTTGGTCACGGTTCGATCGTCGCGCAAGGCACGCCCGAAAAGATTCGCACGAGCACTAATCCGGAAGTCCACCAGTTTATCAACGGCGAAGCCGACGGTCCGATCCCGTTGAACCTCTCGCAGGAAGAACACGAGCATCATCAATGCGTGAAGCCCCGGCCTTTCGCGTTCGGACGCCATCGCTTTCATCGCAAAACTCTATGAAACGAAATTTCTCAGATTATATTGTGGCCGTTTTCGTGATCTTGATCAGTCTGGTCCTTTTAGCTGCGCTGACGATCGCGTTGTCCGGTTATCGCTTAAGAAAACCGACGCGCCTTTTGCAAATCAACTACGAAGATGTGACTGGCATTAAAGTGAACTCCGAGGTGCGCTATGCCGGAGCGCCGGCGGGCCGCGTGATCGGAATGCGTCACTTGACCGCCAAAGAGCGTGAAGCGTCCCCAAACAAAAAGGACGCTGTCCAGGTTACGATCAACCTCGACGACAAAATTCCGCCATTGCCTGCCGACATAGCTGCGACACTCAGCTCGGATACGCTTCTCGCACCGAAATTTGTCGGGCTCTCCGCAGGCACGCCCGGCGGCGTAACGCTCGCGAATAATGCGACCATCGAAGGGCATCCAGCCTATGGTATCGAACAGATCACTGCGGCAGCTGGTCCGTTATTCGAGAACGCAAATAGATTGCTCGACAATCTTAGCGCGACGGTAACTAGCTTGAAAACCGATCTCAGCCAGTTCACACCGAAGCTCGGACCATTGGCTGATTCGCTAAAGCTGGACGTGGATAATTTGCAGAACGTAGTGAAAAACCTCGATAGTCTGGCCAAAGGTGCGGACAACGTCCTGGGCACAGCTGACACTTTCATCAGCTCGACGGACAAACAGCTTAAAGAGCAATTGAAACAACTGCACGTCGTTCTCTTGAACTTGAAGGTAGTCACCACGCACGCCAAGGCACTTGTCGAGACGCTGGCCGAAAAACCAAACCGCATCATTTTTAGCGGCAAGCCTGCCAAGCTCACACCGGAGTCAGAGATCCTCAAAAGCAACCGTCCCTTACCCGCGACGCGGCCATAAGCGGCAGCCGCCCGACCGTACGGCTCAGACGGGCGCGGCTACAATTTTCCGATAGCGCCGCATCAATTTGAAGAAGCGAAGTGTGTCGCGCACCGGATGGATGCTGCTCACCTCGTCGGAGTAAACAGTAGTGATCGGGACTGATTGGATCGCATAACCTTTGCGCCTGGCAATGATGAGCATTTCCGTTTCGTAGTCGAAACGGTCTCCGCCGCCGAGCAGTTCGGGAATCAATTCTCGATCCAACATGCGAAAGCCGCACTGGGTGTCGGGGATTTTTTGTCCACAAACGTGGCTGATTCGATTGCTCATGTAACGATTCACGACGCGTCGAATAAACGGCATGCCAGTGAGATTGTTCATCCGATTGCCGAGGAAAAAGCTGCGCTCTACCGAAGAACCAGCCGCTGCCAGAAAACGATGGATCTCTTCGGGAAGATGCTGGCCATCCGCATCGAGGATGATGACGTGAACGAATTGTCGATCTAACCAGTAACGTAATCCCGTCTTGATCGCTTCGCCCTTGCCGCGGTTTTGGCTGTGAACAATCACTTCGGCGCCAGCTTCGCGCGCTCGCGTCGCCGTCTTATCTTCTGAGCCGTCGTCAACGACGAGCACATGATCAAGTTCCTGGCGCGTTCGTCGAACGATGTCGCTAATGTGTTTCTCTTCGCGATATGCCGGAATGACTGCAGCAGTTTCTAAACGCAATTGCGCGAGCCGGTCCCGGGCCGCGTCCCTCATCGCCTAACCACCGGATGAAAGTCAGCTGCATGATAGGAGCTGCGGACCAGCGGCCCGGAGGCGACGTAGAGGAAACCCTTTTTACGTGCGATATCGCCGTAGTAAACGAATTGGTCCGGAGTGATGTATTCGACAACAGGCAGGTGTTTCGGGCTCGGACGCAAATACTGGCCGATGGTCAGAACCTCGCAGCCGACCTCGCGCAAATCGTCCATCGTCTGAAAAAGTTCGGTTTCTTTTTCGCCGAGACCGAGCATCACGCCACTCTTGGTCACTACTTTCGACGATAATTGCTTCGCCCGTTTCAAGACTTGGAGAGACGTGTGATATTTGGCGCGCGAGCGCACCAGGGGCGTCAAGCGCTCGACCGTTTCCATGTTGTGATTGTAAATGTCCGGAGCGGCGTCCAGCACGATCTGGATGCACCAGTCCTGCGCGTGAAAATCGGGAACAAGCACCTCGACAATCACCGAAGGATCCATTTCCCGAATCGCGATGATGGTGCGGGCGAAATGATTCGCGCCGCCGTCTCTCAGATCGTCACGCGCAACCGCTGTGATGACGACATGCTTTAATTTCATCCGGCGCACAGCTTCGGCGACGCGTTGCGGTTCGTCTTCTTCTAGCGCATAAGGTTTCGCCGTGGTCACCGCGCAAAAACCGCAGGCGCGCGTACAGCGGTCCCCAGCAATCATCATCGTGGCCGTGCCCTGACTCCAGCATTCCCAGCGGTTCGGGCATTGCGCGCTTTCGCAAACAGTGTGCAAGCGCAAATCGGAAATGAGAGCTTTGGTTGAAAAGAAAACCGGGTTCGACGGCAGCCGCACTTTGATCCAAGGCGGTTTCCGCGCCTGGTGCAGGGCCGGATCGATTTTCGCGCAGGACATGTGATTGAAAGCTAATGCAATGTTAAAGCGTTGAAAAGTTGAAGCGTTAAAGCGGATCGCTCCCTCCTTTCAACGCTTTAACGCTTTAACGCTTCAACGAGTCACAGTTTCGTTCTTCCCGAGAGCGCCTGGTAAAGCGTCAGTTCGTCAGCCGATTCCAGACCGCCGCCGGCAGGAATGCCGCGGGCAATGCGCGTTAGCGTTACCGGCTTACCCTTCAAAAGATCGACAAGATAATTTATGGTCGCTTCGCCTTCGACGTCGGCGGGAAGCGCGAAAATGATCTCCGAAATCTTTTCCCGATCGAGGCGTTCGAGCAATTCCTTGATCCGCAAATCTTCGGGGCCGATATGGTCGAGGGGCGAAATTTTTCCTCCGAGAGAATGGTATCGACCGCGAAAGGCGCTGGTTTTCTCCAAGGGAAGGATGTCCGTGGCTTGCTCGACCACGCAAAGCAGCTCCGATGAGCGCGAGGAATCTGCACAAATATCGCAAATCTCTTCGGTGGTAAAAAATCCGCAGAGGGCGCACGGATGAATAGCCTGACGGGTGTCAGTGATGGCGCGCGCGATATGCTCTGGTTGTTCGTCTCGCGCGCGCACAATCCAAAGCGCAATCCGCTCCGCCGAGCGAGGTCCAACTCCGGGCATTTGCCGCAGTTGCGTAATCAAATTCCGGATCGCTGCCGGGTACTCGGTCTTTCTCAAAACAAGCGCGGGTTCGCCACGACGAATCCGTCCTTTGGCGGATTTAATCGGGTGGGATTTCCATCAAGTGCAGAGCAAGCGGCGCCAGCCGGCGCAAATAGAATTGCAATGGAGGATCATCCTCCCCATCCGAACCCCGCGCCTTCTGAAACTCGGCATATGCCTCTGCCCAACGTTTTTCTCGATACAGAACGACTCCACTCCAGAACGAATCCCGCCGCGCGATATGCTCTGGTTTGGCTTCGGCTGTCAGCCAAAGCGGCTCGTAAATTTCATGTCGATCCTCTGAATTCAAGCCTTTCACAAAATCGATCGGACGCGCGACGATTGCCTTGCTTGCAAGATCAAAGGTGCGCGTGCAAATCAGAATCTTTGATCCATACGGATGATTTGCTGCACAGAACCTGCGGGCTAGCTCGATTGGTTCGCCGCTGATTAAGAGCATCGGGCTCCCGCTATCTTTTAACGGAGCGGCAATGATCGTACCCGAGCTGATTCCCACGTGGACATCGCAGTTTCCAACAGTTTCTCCATTAGTCCCCCGCTGCTTGCGAACATCCTCAACCAAATCGAGAGCGACACGCACGGTTTTCTCAGCGACGTCGGAAGAGCCGCCGGGGAATCCAAAAATCGCGACAACGCCTTCACCATCGGCGGCGTGTAAATAAGCGCCTGCTTCCAGGAGGCGGTCAGCCATGTCGCGAACGAACTTCCCCATCGTTTCGGCGAAAGCTGCCGGCTGGACTTCCCTGGCGAATCCGTGCTTGTTAGCAATATCGCAAGCCACGATGCTCACTTCGTGCGCTTTTGGGTCAGCGTCGAACCGAGTCGCTTCTCCGCTGACACGACGAAACTCTTTCTTCGACAGGTGATCGGCAAAGAAAATCTGCACCAAATCCGGGCGACGCCGCCGCAAAAAAACGGTCCAGCCTTCTGCGGCAATCAGCGCGAATACTACCGCAAGAATGGAGGGCAGCGGTTGGAAAAATACCCGGTAGAGTGAGCAGACCCACGACAAACCGATCAATTCAATCAATAAAGCGACCACTAACAAACGGCTGCGGTTTCGTGGCACACTGCTCAGGCTCAGCCAGGCGACACCGAGGCCCAGCAGCAAGACGAAGGCGTACTGCCATTTCTCTCCCACCACTCTCGTGGCGTGGGCATAGTCCGACACCAGCGCAAGATGCGGGATCAGTCTGCTCGCATGCAGCCCGCCAACGATGATCGCGACAACGACTCCAATTATCAGTGTAGTGACCACCGATCGCTTCATAACCGATCAGGCCTTTTGCGCCATTGCAACTGGATAGTATGATCGCACCACCAGTTCGCTCAAAAACTTGTCCGGAGCATCGACAGCCTCAGCGTTAATAACAAACTTCGTCTGGCCGGTGTTTTTTTTGACCAGATTCAATCCAAATTGGTAGTCTTTAAACAAGTGGGCGCAGAAGTCGTTCATTGTCATCCGTTCAACTTGCGCGCGCTCAACCAGACGCCGGACTGCCGTTTCATCGAAAACAATTTCCAGTCCATGGTCCGCTTTGAATTTCTCAGCGAATTGACGTACAGCGGCTTCGAGGGTTTGCGCCTCCAGCTTGTGTCCCTCCGTCATCAACCGATCGAGCACGCGCTTCGGCTCGCGCACCAGCTCCCCCGTGACGCGCAACTGGCTTAAGCCTGAGCCCGCGAGATAATATTTGTAATCGCGAAACAGTTTTTCAAACACCGTTAACAACCCCCGTGCGCCGGTTTTTTCCCGGGCCGCGGCCTCGGCCAGCAAGCGCAGCGCTTCGTCTTCAAAGCTAATCTCGATGCCATAGGCGCGAAATGCGCGCTCATACTGTCGGAGCAAACTGCCTTCGGAAAATTTCATGATCTTGAAAAGATCGTCTGCGTCAAGGTCTTCGCAGACGACCCGCACCGGCAGGCGCCCGATGAATTCCGGCTCGAATCCGTACTCGACAAAATCCTGTGTCGTGACGTGTTGGAATAGCTCGTTGTCCATGACCTGAACAGGTTCCGCGCTGAATCCAATCTGGCTTTGTCTCACGCGCCGCCCCACCTGCTCTTTCAACTTCCCAAATGCGCCGCTCACCACGAAAAGAATGTGCCGCGTATTGATGGTTTCCCGTTTCGCTTTTCCGCGCCGTTGAAATTCGAACGCAGCCTGCAGTTGCGCCTGAATATCGTTCATGCTTCGCACCGGCACTTCTGTTTCCTCCATCAACTTCAACAACGTGGTCTGGACGCCGCGCCCGCTCACATCGCGCCCGATTAAATTTCCCGCCGACGCGATCTTGTCGATCTCGTCGATGTAAATGATGCCGAATTGCGCAAGATTGACGTCGCCGTTGGCTTTGTGCACCAACTCGCGCACCAGATCTTCCACATCGCCGCCGACGTAACCGGTCTCGCTGAACTTGGTCGCGTCCGCTTTCACGAACGGGACTTTAATCAGATCAGCGATATGTTTGATCAGATACGTTTTGCCGACACCGGTCGGACCGACCAAAATCACATTTTGCTTGGCGTATTCGGTCTCCTCGGCGCGCCTGGCATCTTCCTTTTCGAGGCGACGCAGGTAATTGGCATGGTTGTAATGATCGCACACGGCGATCGCGAGCACTTTCTTCGCTTCCTCCTGTTTGATGACGAAGCGGTCCAGATGCGCCTTGATATCGCGCGGCAGAAAATTGAATTCGAATTCCTGATTGTCGATCTTCTCCGGTTTTTCATCCTCCACCGCAGCCGCTGGTTCCGGCTCCGCAAACGTCGCCACGGAGACTCGATCGCCGAAGTTCTGTTTCATGAACTCGGTGATCTTGGCCTTCAGTTCTTCCGGTGACGGAAACGGCGGTGGCGGGTTTTGCTCCATGCTCGAATAAAAAAAGGTCGCGCGAAAATCGATTATGGCAACGACTCGTGTAAATCTGACTCCCGAATTTGCAATTCGTTCATCTTGTGCCGGCTGTAAATCTCGTCTTAATCCAGAACTCCACGAGCAAAATTGACGGTCTTCTTCAATACAGACATCGACCGGACAAGAAACTGAGCGGCCTATCTTCGATCTAACGAAATTGTGGAGGGGTCGGAAAGAGCTGCGAAATCTGCTCGTGATACTGGGATTTGACCTTCGCGGCCGCCTCCGCCAATTGTCGCGCAACCTCCGTTTGCCCAAACTCACTCGCAAAAGCGGCACAGCGCCATTGTCGATCCGGTGCATCGGGCGCGTTTGATTTGACGAATGAAGTAGAGACCGCGAGTAGGGTCTTTGGCGAAAGTTCTCTCCACGTAACTCGTGCGATACCGTACGGAAGCTTCAAGCTAAGGCTCTGATCCGTCGCGCCGACTATGCCTGTATATTTGGCCCCGCTGCTATCTGAAATTGCGCCGGAAAAATGCGCGCGATTAATGTCATCGATCAGGTTGTTTTTCCAATCGATCAGCAATTGCGCTCTTTTTTCTGTTGCCTCCTGCGCCTGTTTCAGCGACGCGCGGCTCAATTGCACATTCTTAATCGCCTCGCTGGCGGCGGCAAAATCATAGAGAGCGATCTGCTCTCTGTAATTGGCGAGTGCTGCGTTCCATGGAGCGGCCTCAAGTGCGAGAATCTTTTTTTCATTCTCCGCGCCGGCAGCGATATCTGCTGGTTGTGGATTTATCCCACGCTGCGCCAGGCTTTTGTTCTTCGCATTCGGCGTGACCGACGCAGCCGATGGACTCGGCACTGCGCTGGTTGCAACATGCGCGCGCGGTTTGCCCGCGAGAAAGTAAACCGTTGCTGCCGCCGTCAGCATGACAAGCAAGGCCGCGCCAGTGAAAATCCATCGCCGCCGTCGCCTTTGTGCAAGATCGACACCACTCACGCCTGTCAAGGCGCGCTGCGCCTGCTCAAGCTCTGAAACCAATTCGTCGTAAGAAGAAAAACGCTGCGCCGGATCGGATGCGATCATCCGCTGAAAGACGCTGGCCGTGGCCTCAGATACTTCGGGCGCTATGGTACGCAGATCGAGCGGTTGTTTTTTCAAATTCAACAGCACAACGGCTGAATTTGTGTCGCCCTCGATCGGAGCCCTGCCTGCGATTGCGTGAAAAAGCGTCGCGCCGAGGCTATAGATATCGCTACGAAAATCCTCCGGCTCGTTGCTCAATCGCTCAGGCGCGACATAGTATGGCGTCCCCCAAATCTCGGTTTGTATCTCGGTTACTTGTGCGGCGGCGCCTGCCAGGCCGAAATCGCTTATCTTCGCGATGTGTTCGTTAACGAACAAAATGTTGGCTGGTTTAACGTCGCGATGGATGAGACCCTGCCGACACGCCGCACGCAGCCCTTTGGCGACTTGAATGCCGGACTCAAGCACTTGCTCTTCCGGCAATCGAGTTCGCTGCTCTATGAGATCGTCGAGGCTTCCATGGTCAACCAGCTCCATCACGACGTAAAATTGACCATGATCGGTTCCGGATGAGAAGACGTGTATGACATTAGGATGGCTCACGGAGGCGGCGACGCGCGCTTCCTGTTGCAATCGAGAAGTGTGCTCGGTTTCGCCGCCGAGATCCTTGCGCAACAGCTTGAGCGCGACGAGACGATCCAGGAGCGTGTCACGCGCCTTATACACCGTGCCCATGCCGCCAACGCCAAGCGTCTCCAGCACCACGAAATGATCGAACGTTCGTTCCACCCGAATCTTCTCGCCGCATTTTGGGCAGGCGACTCGCACCAGCGGTTCTGCATCGCTCGTATCGATTGCCATGCCACAGGCCGGGCATGTTTGTATCATTGCGAACTCCCTTCAAACGCCATCGCAAACGACTGTAACATTCGAAAATCCACGAGCAACGAGAAGGCCGCAGCCAATTGAAAACGTCCTCGAAAAATTCGACAACGCTCCGATTTGTCGTGCGAAAAGGCCAGGCACAGCTTCGTCTCGATCGTTTTCTGGCCAGGGAACTCCCGGGCTATTCGCGCTCGCGGATTCAGCAATTAGTCCGCGCTGGATTCATTCGGCTCAACCATGCAACTACGCGGCCGCGTCAGCTTGTTCGGAGCGGTGATGAAATCGAATTAACCGAGCCGCCGCTCGAAAAGATCGATTATCAGCCGGAGCGGATTCCGCTCGATATTTTGTTCGAGGACAACGATCTCATCGTCATCAATAAACCGGCTGGGTTAGTCGTTCATCCTGGCGCCGGTCATCGAGAACACACTTTGGTCAACGCATTGCTCGGGCATTGCGTGATGCTATCGGGCATTGGCGGAAAAGAACGGCCCGGCATCGTTCATCGCCTCGACAAGGAAACGAGTGGCTGCCTGGTCGTCGCGAAAAATGATGCAGCGCACCGGGAATTGTCCAGACAGTTTGCCGAGCGCACAAAGCAACAGGCGTAATCGAAGAAAAGATCGGACGCCATCCCGTGCATCGACAACGCATGAGCGTGGCTTCATCGCGCGGACGCCCGGCCAAGACCGAATACCGCGTCCTTCGCTCGGGTGCCAAGACGAGCTTGATTGAGTGCCGGCTGCACAGCGGACGCACCCACCAGATTCGTGTGCATCTTCATCATCTCGGTCATCCGGTTCTCGGCGATAAAGTCTATGGGGCGCGCCCGGCGAAGAATTTTTCCCGACAAATGTTGCACGCGTGGAAACTTGGATTCCATCATCCGCGCACCGGCGAATGGAAACGGTTCGAGGCCCAGTTGCCCGCAGATTTTAAGGAAGCGATGGCAATGGTGAATGGGGAGAAATGACTGCGAGGTCACGGACAACTGACTACCCGATCAGCGCATCACGCCGATGACTCGCGGGCTCTTGACGGTTACGACCACTTTACTGAGTTTTTCAACTTCTTCTTCGACATAAATCAAAAGAACAAGCAGCGCTGGGAATGACTCGACGGATAAAAGTTGGTTGGACAATCATATTCCTGGCCATCGCAGCACTGGCGAGCGCTGCTTCGTTCGTCGTTTATTGCTTCGCCGGCTTCCAACAAGGGATCAGGCTCGCTGAGGAAGGACACGCCGCCGCGTTTCGTGGCGATTTCGATACCGCAATTTCCCGATACAGCGCGGCCTTGCAGAAGCCCGTGTGGAATCAGCAGAAGGCGCTCATTTATACAAAGCGTGGCCATGCATACAACTCCAAGCGCCAGTTCACCGACGCCATCGCAGATCACACTGAGGCTATTCGCCTCAATCCCCAACTCAGCTACGCCTTTGCCGCGCGTGGATATGCATATCTTGAGCGTCGTGAATTGGACAAAGCATTCGTCGATCTTACCGAATCAATCCGGTTGGATCCGAATTCGGACTCTGCTTATTACAATCGAGGATTGCTTCTTACCCGCAGAGGCCAGTTTTCGGATGCGTTAATGGATTTTGATGAGGCCGTACGCTGTAGCCCAGAGAGGGCGGACCGGCTTCTGGCCCGAGCTTTGTGCTACTTCGCGATGGATGATTTCGATCGGGCGCTTGCGAATTTTGATGGTGCAATCGCAACGGAACCGGGCAACGCGATTGGATATGTTGCTCGATCGAATTTCTACGCTCGCAGGGGTGACGTCGACAAACAACAGCGCGACTTTCAGCAGGCGCTTAGTTTGAATCCAAATGCTGGAAACCTCTGGATGTTAGTCGACAAGTGGTTCGCCAATAAACAGACCTTTCAATTCGACAATCTCGGTTTGCTGTCGTCGAGTGACCGGCATCTCTCACCTCAGCAATTGCTTAATCGAAACGCCGGCAAGACTTACCACCAAATGTTTCAAGAAGCCAAGCTCGCTTACGACCAAGGCAACTACGAGGACGCGATCGCGTTGAACAATGATATCCTCGCGATGAGTCCCAGCCCGATGCTAGCCGCCGCTGCCTTGATGAATCGCGGCAACGCTTACGCAGCGAAGGGCGATCTCGATAAAGCTTTGCAAGATTGCAACGAAGCTATCCAGTTCGACCCACGAAATGCCGGAGCCTATGTCGATCGTGCGTTTATCCTCGGGAAGAAAGGCCGCCATGAAGAAGCAATGACAGATTACAACGAGGCGATCCGCATTAACCCGCAGCAATGGGAGGCATATTTCAATCGTGCGGCGAACTTGCGCGACGAAGGCGAAATAACCAAAGCCATCGCCGACCTAACCGAGGTGACTAAACTGAATCCCAAATTCACCGGCGCTTACGTGAACCGCGCCGCCGCCTACATTCGCCAACACGAATTCGACAAAGCAATCAGCGATTACAGCACAGCCATCGAAATCGATCCAAAGTTTGCTCAAGCTTATACAGGCCGCGCTCACGCTCATGCAGGTAAACGGGAATACGCAGAGGCGATCTCTGACATGCAAACCACCCTTCGGCTCAACCCAAAGCATCTGGAGCAAGCTTTCAATTCGCTGGCGTGGCTTCTCGCAACGTGCCCGGAAACAACTGTGCGAAATGGGAAAAAAGCCGTGGAAAACGCCAGTAAGGCCTGTGAGTTATCGCATTGGAAAGAACCGAGTCATATCGATACTCTTGCGGCAGCGCATGCCGAAGCAGGTGCATTTGACGAGGCCGTAAAATTTCAAAAACAAGCCCTGCAAATGGCTGAAGCAGCGGACCGTCAACGAATGCAAGAGCGGCTGAAACTTTATGAGCAACATAAACCATATCGCGAAGCATGGGACACCAATTTCTGACCACGAAACCGATCGCGTGCGACTTATTTCTCTAGCCGCCGCGGCACCATTGCGCTTGCCAACATCGTCTGCACAATTTCGCCGCGCTGATTTGTCGTCACGTTGCGCAGGCGGATGATTCCGTAATTGGGTTTCGAGCGCGACGGCCGAAGATCGACAATTTCCGTTTCAACCGTCAGGACGTCGCCGGGCCGCACCGCATTAGGCCAGCGCAGTTCATCCACACCGAGCCCGATCGCGCCTTCGGCGAAATTCAACGTCCGCACAAACAGACGCATGGTCATTGCCGCCGTGTGCCAGCCGCTGGCGATCAAGCCTTTGAAAATTGTTCGCTCGGCGCTCTTGCGATCGAGATGAAACATTTGCGGATCGAATTTGTGCGCGAACTCGATAACCTGCTTCTCGCTCACCTCTAGCGGCTCGGATTTGAACCGGTCGCCCACCTTCAAATCATCGAAGTAATGCTCTTTCATTTTCTAAGGATGGCGAAGCTACATTCATGAGCCATTGCTCGGGATTGAGCAATGCGTAAAATCCGATGCGATTGTGCAATCACAATCGTGAATAACATTGCACAGAAGATCGATCTGGCAGCGCCACTAAAAACCGTCCGACTTTATTGAAAAGCTCGCCACCATTTTCGACCATGGACTCACGAGCGCAACGGCATCCGGGGGACGCGCACGCGAAATTCTGGTTTTGGCAGCAGACGGCACTCATAGCGGCAGTCGTGATTGCTGTTGCCGTGGTTTATCTGCCGGCTCTGCGCGCCGATTTTGTGTGGGACGATTTTCTGCTAATAACCGGCAACCCATTGTTGCAAGGCTTTTCGGGCCTGGTGGAAATCTGGTCTGGCGGAAGAACGGCGGATTACTTCCCGCTTACCAACACGGTATTCTGGATCGAGCATCATCTTTTTGGTCAGAACGCCACCGGCTATCACGTCGTTAACATTCTTCTCCAGGTTGCGAACGCGCTACTTGTCTGGCGAGTATTGCAGCGGCTGAACATTCCCGGGGCGTGGCTTGCCGGCCTCATCTTCGGGATTCATCCGGTTCATGCAGCATCGGTTGTGTGGATCTCCGAGTTGAAAAATCTTCTCTCGATGTTCTTCGCGTTGTTGTCGATCCTGTGTTTTCTAGAGCTCGACAACAAACGACTGTTGAACTCAGCGACCGCCTATATCGCGTCTTTCGTTTTCTTCGTTTTAGCGCTCCTCTCAAAAACGCAAGTCGTGTTTTTGCCCATTGTCCTGCTGCTTTGCGCCTGGTGGCGGGACAAAAAACGCTCCGGGAACAGAAGCAACGCGAACTTCCGCCGCGACGCGATCCGGTCCTGGCCATTTTTCCTGATCGCCATTGTTTTGGGGCTGGTGACGATGTGGTTTCAAAACCGCGGCATCGGTGAAGAAGAAATTGTTATCGGGTCGCTCCCGCGCCGGTTCGTGAACGCCGGAATGGCAGTATGGTGGTACGCCGGGCATCTCTTTGCCCCCATTCGATTGATGGCGATCTACCCCAAGTGGCGATTCGATTCTCCTCGCCCATTGGAATGGCTGCCTTTGATTGCGCTTCTCGGTGTCCTTGCTTCTCTCTGGTATTGGCGGAATCGCGGAACACGCGCCGCTTTTTTTGCGGTTGCCTGTTTTGTCGTCGCGCTCCTGCCAGCGCTCGGATTCGTCCGAATGGCTTACGTGCGCAGCGGCACGCTCGTCGCGGATCATCATCAATATTTCGCAGACGTTCCTTTGCTGGCGCTTTTCACGGCGGGCGTCGCGTTCGTGTGGAAGCAGCCACAACGGGGAATTAAAATCGCCACGGCCGCCATTGTCACGTTGCTGGTTGGCGGAATGGGGACATATGCCTTCAGTCGGTCGGAAGTTTATCGTAACGATGAGACTCTGTGGCAGGACAATCTCTCAAAAAATCCCGACGCATGGCAGGCCCACATCCAAATTGCGCAACGCCGTTTCAATCAGGAAAGATACGCGGAGGCCGCTCATCATTCCCTGCGCGCGACCGAACTGAAGCCGGAACTGGCCGACATTCATAACCTGCTGGGTCTGGCTTATTGTCGACTGGAGCGATTTGACGAAGGAATCGCCGAGTATCGCAAGGCGTTGCAGTTGAAAGAGGCGAAATCCTCCAGTGCCAGCAGTGCCGGCGTCGCGACCATCCGAACCAATCTGGCGAACGCGCTTACGATTACTGCGAACCGTTTGCGCGATTCGGCTCCGACAATCCCCGAGGAAGCGACGCGCCGTTATGACGAAGCGATCCGCGAATATGAGGAAGCGCTCGAGCTCGAACCGCAGCAGCCGGCAATCCATCGCAATCTCGGAATGCTTCTGGTCAAACTTGGCCGATACGATGAAGCGATACCCCATCTGCGGACGACGTTGCAGATCGTGCCTAACGAACCGGTAGCTCGTGAAATGCTCGATGCGATCGAGGCCAGTCGCCGCTAAACGTTAGGCGCTTGCCCGGGGCATTGCTCAGGATTGAGGAAAGTGTAAAATGCAGTCCCTGCTTGAGTCGTGGGCGGTTAGCTCAGCGGTAGAGCGGCTGGTTTACACCCAGTAGGTCGGAGGTTCGAACCCTTCACCGCCCACATTTCATTTCGATCCATTCGACTTCGCTCAGGACAAGTTTTTAGATTTGCGATTTTCGATTGCGAATCGCGGATTGAATCTTCATTTCCTCTGGACTCGAATGAACACGAATTTACAAATCTCTTCCGCTTGCCGCGCTGCTTATCCTTTTTGTCTCGAATAAGGAGCGCTAGATTTTTTTAATGGATCCGTACGCAAAACCAAAAGAACGAAAAGTGGGTGCGCGCCGACCAAAAATCGTGCATTTGCCAAAGTCAGTCGAAACGCGAACACGAAGAGAACGCCAGGCGGAAAAACAAACCGTCGCGGCTCAACGGCGCGCGATCAAAAAGGCAGCACGCCGACGCTTGCAACGGCAGCTGTTGGCCGAATTGGAAGAAGCCGACTGAGACGGACCTCTTTGCGCTTTCCCACCGGCCACATTCCAATACACTTCTCGCGGTGAGGCTGCCCGAATTCTTCTTCATCGCTTTCGTTTCATGGATTCTCTCTTTGAGCATAACCCGCGCACAGTCGCCTCCTGGACGAAGCCCGGATGTTTCAAACAAGGCGTTGATCACAAAATCCACGCCAAGCATCAGCGCAGACGCTTTTAAGAATCCGAGCGTGAGCGCGGCAATTGCGGCGCTACACAAAATGGCGGGCGATTATTACACGTGGCGGAATGAAAATTATCCCGTTCGCAGCAGCGACGCTGGCCTTCACACCTGGGATGATCGCCTGACGGATTATTCACCGCCAAAAATCGCGGAGCGCGCGCGGCACGTCCATTCGCTGCTGGAAAAGGTCCGTATGATAAAAACCGAGAACTGGCCGAAGGACGAGCGCATCGACTCGATCCTGTTTCGAGCGCAACTCGAGAATGTCGATTTCGGGAATCGCATCCTGAAATTCGAGCGCACAAATCCGCAGGTTTACGTGGCAGAATGCACGAATGCGATTTTTTCCTTACTGAAAAAGGAATACGACACACCGAGGAAACGCGCGCTCGCTGCCACTGCGCGCCTCAAGCAAATGCCGGCATTGTTGAAGCAAGGCCTGAGTAATTTACAGAATCCGGTAAAACTTTATGCGCAGCTCGCCGTCCAATCGGCGCGATCAATCGATCCACTTTTAAATGACAGTTTAATGGCGCTCGATGTCGAACCTTCGACTGGGCTCGGGACAAGCCTTGCGCCCAACGAGCACGAGGAGTTGATCAAAGCGCGGGACGCTGCCCTGGCTGCTTTGCACAGTTACGCCGATGAACTCGAGAAACGCTTGCCAAAAATGGTGGATTTCGCGCCCATGCGCGAAGCGAATTACAATTATTACCTCAAGCACGTTTTGCTTCTGCCCCTGAACGCGGCCGAAGTGGAAATGATCGGACGTGTCGAGTTGGCGCGTTACCGCGCCTCGGAGGCGCTCCTGCCCGATCCGAAATTAGCCGATCCCGATCCCGCACGGAGCGCGCACATTCCGCCCGATCAAGCATCGTTTCTAAAAGCCTACGAGAGCCGCGAGGCGGAAATGATTAATTTTCTGAAGGAGCACAACCTCGTGACGCTGCCAGATTATCTCGGCGCGTTTCAGATTCGCCAGTTGCCGGACGCGTTCAAGCCAACCAGCCCCGGTGGCTTCATGAATCCGCCTGGCGTTTACGACAAGGACCCGACCGGTTTTTATTTCATCCCGACTTACAATCCGCAATCGAAGAATTTTTATATCCGCGCCGCGATTGAAGATCCGAGGCCAATCCTCGGTCACGAAGGAATTCCCGGACATTTTCTTCAGCTCTCAATTGCAAATCATTTAGGCGATGAAATTCGGCGTCAGCATGAGGACGGCGTTTTCGTAGAAGGGTGGGCGCTTTACGGCGAAGAGATGTTGATGCGGACGGGGCTATATCCGAACAACTCGCCGGCGCAAGGACAAATCCTGCGATTATCGCGCTATCGTGCGGCGCGGATCGGTGTCGATGTAAATCTGCACACTGGCCGGTGGAGCTTCGAGCAAGCGGTGAAATATTTCATGGACGCCGGCGGACTCGATCGGGAAGCAGCCGAAGGCGAAGCGGCCGGCGCGGCATCGGAGCCGACGCAAAAGATCAGCTACATCATCGGCAAATGGCAGATCATGAACTTGCTCGGCCGTTATAAAGATCGACAAGGCGAAAATTTCCGGCTTGGAGCGTTCCACGATGACCTGATTAAGAATGGCAGCCTGCCAGTTTCGATCATCGAATGGATTCTGCTCGATGATCCGACTGCGCTACACGAGGTGATGAGTGAGAAGTGACTCGTTGCAGAAGTCGATGGTCGCCAGCGGATTCATTTCATCAGATTTTCCTGAATTGTTTTGCATTGCGTAATCCCCGGTAGAAACTCGCCACGCCAAATCGGTCGGCGATCCCAACAATTTTCAAAAACAATATGAGTAAAAAAATCACTCGAAGAAATTTCATCAAAACCGCGGCTGTGACGACGGGCGCGGGCGCGCTGGGGGGTGCGGCGCTTGCCGCGCAGATGACACCCGCCGCCGCTCAAGAGCTACCCGCCGCCGCCCAAGCGAGACCGTCGCGGCACGCGGATGTCGTCGTCGTCGGCGCCGGATTCGCCGGCATCACAGCCGCCTACCGGGTCAGCCAGGCTGGGCGCTCCGTAGTCCTGATCGAGGCTACCCCACGCTTGGGCGGTCGCACGTTTACCTCGCATCTGACGGATGGAACACCGTTCGAAATCGGCGGTGCATGGGTAAGCGGGACGGACACCCAGTCTAACATCAAACAGCTGATGAAGGAGCTGGGCATCGGAATGTTCCGCCAGTTCGTGGACGGAAACACCATCTTCGAAGTGAGCACGGGGGAGGCACGCGTGTGGCCGAAGGACGATCCGCCGCCTATCAGTGATGAGTCTATCCTGAATCTCGGCCAGGCGGTGGCGAAAATCGGCTTGATGACCGAAGCGATCAACTTGGAGAAGCCTTGGGAAGATGTAGAATTTCCACCCGACGTGGGTCCAGCCAGCTCGGTAGGGGCCGACCAAGTTACCGTTCAGAACTGGCTCGACGACGAGATGCTGGACGACGACGGCAAGCTTGTTCTGGCCGGGGGCCTGACCGGGACATTCGGAATCGATCTCAACGCCGTCTCGCTGCTCCAGATGCTCTGGTTCGTCAAGACGTTTGGCTCCCCTGATGGCTTGCCGCCGACCCCGCTGAACGTCTTCGGCACGGGAATCGGACAGGCCAATGCCTTCCGGATCCCGCAGGGCATGGGTTCGATCACGGACGCGATGATCCGCCGGATTGGCAGGGGCAATATCATCACCAACTCCCCTGTCCGTGACATCAACCAGGACAAGAATGGAGCTACGGTGATTTCCGAACGGGTCACGGTGCGCGCGCGCAAGGTGATTGTCGCCTTCGCTACGACGATCCAGAATTTCATCCGCTTCGACCCGATCCTGCCTGCCGACCGGGCACAGCTCCAGCAGCGCTACCCCCTGGGCATAATCTGGAAGAACTGGCTGGTCTATGATGAGGCGTTCTGGCGTACTCATATCTATCCGCCGAACGGACTGCCATTCACCGGACAGACTACGTCGACCCACCAGGATGACTTCTACGCCGTGAGTCTGGATTCCGGTCCCGCCAAGAACGCTCCCGGACTGATCGTGGCCTTCGTCGATGGGGACAAGGGACGCGAGTACGCCCGGCTGACCCGCGCCCAGCGGAAGCAGCGCTTCATCGACGAGCTGGCGCACCGCTTCGACGCTATCGGCCTCGGCAACCAAATACGCCAGCCGTCGCAGCATATTCGCTTTCCCGTGGTGCCGCCGCAGAATCCAGTTCCCGACAACTACTTCGAGTTCAACTGGGTGGTCGACGAATTCGGGCGGGGCGATTACGGCGGCACTCCGGGACCAGGCGTGCTGACTGCGGTCGGATTCGGGCCGGCGATTCGAGAGCAGTTCATGCACGTGCATTGGGCCGGCGTGGATACGTCGAACCAATGCTACGGCACCATTAACTCCGCCATCCAGTCCGGCAACAACGCCGTTGCCGCCGTTCTCGCTCTCTTGTGAGAGAGGCGACACGCCTGTCTGCAGGCCAGGTTATTGGCGCCGATTATATTTTTTGAGCAGCTCACGCAGGCGACCGTGCGGCAAAGCATCGACACGATGATTATCGCGGCCGATCATGGAGTGATTATCGATCAACGCATTCACGACCGCTTCTTCCGTGGCTTGCACGACGCCTGCAAAAAGCGGATCCATGAGATCATTGGGAATTGTTTGCACGTCATGGGTGACTTGATCTGGATTCGCGACGTTCGGGTTTGCAGTTGAAAATGCGATGAACAAATCGCCAGAACCATTTCCGGAAATTGTTCCTGTCCGGGCGAGACCGAGCGATACTCGGCGCGCGAGCCGCTTCAATTGATTTGGCAGCAGCGGCGCATCCGTCGCGACCACAGCGATGCACGAACCGCTTTCTTCTCCGCCACCGGACGGATCCGCCGCGGCGGACTTGTAAACTTCACCCGGCATTTCCCTGCCAACCGGGATACCCGCAATCGTGAGCTGCGGACGGCGACCGAAATTCGCCTGTAAAAAAACACCGACGACAAAACTTCGCGGCGAAACGTCTTTCGAAACGCGGATGTCGATCTTACGTGAGGCGGTTCCGTTTCCTCCCTTGAACTCGTAGCAGATCATTCCGGTTCCGCCGCCAACGCTCCCCTCTTCGATTGCGCCGTCATGTGCGGAGTCGAGCGCGTGAGAGACGTCCTCTGGCTTAACGTGAAAGCCATTGATGTCATTGAGCCAGCCGTCCCAAGTCTCGGCGACCACGGGCAGGCTCCACCAGTAGCCGGTCTTATCGGCAGCGCCATGTTGAATCCGCCAGGCAATCACAGCATCCCGCGCGACGCCGACGCTGTGCGTATTCGTGATGATGATCGGTCCTTCGAGAAACCCGCTTTCTTCTACCCATGCCGTGCCGGTCATCTCGCCGTTGCCGTTCAAGCTGAAGAAGCCGGCGTAAACCGGGTCATTGAGCGAAGCGTGGCCGCGCGGCAGGATCGCGGTCACGCCCGTGCGCACCGGGCCTTTGCCGACATCAAGTTTGCCCTCGCCGCTGATCAGCGTGGTGTAACCAACTTCGACGCCAGCGACATCGGTAATCGCGTTGAATTTCCCGGGCGCTCCTTCAAACGGAATGCCAAGATCACGCGCGCGAACTTGTTTGTTTTCGCTTGTCGATCCTACCGGAGCGGATTTTTGCGGCTCGCGGGCATGAGAATCGAGCGAGAGCAAGAGTAAGAGCAAGAGAGTGGATGTCGATCTTGTAAACATCGCGAAATTTAGCCGAGGCAATGCTTTTCTATTTTCGGGAATGAAGCAACGCATTTAGATTAAATGCGTGAGCTACGAAGTCTTCGCCAGAAAATATCGACCCCAGACTTTCGACGATCTGGTGGGCCAGACGCATGTCTCGCGCACGTTGAAAAACGCGGTCGCGCAGAATCGGCTCGCGCATGCGTATCTTTTTGTCGGGCCGCGCGGGGTCGGCAAAACCTCGACCGCGCGTATTCTGGCGAAGTCGCTCAATTGTGTGAAAGGACCGACCGTTACGCCCTGCGGCGTTTGCGATAACTGCCGTGAGATCGCCGCGGGCAACAGCCTCGACGTGATCGAGATCGACGGCGCCAGCAACAACAGTGTCGAAGATGTGCGCCAATTGCGGGATAACGTTCGCTACGCGCCGGCCAATGGGCGGTACAAAATTTATCTGATCGACGAAGTGCACATGCTGTCTCAGGCAGCGTTTAATGCGCTTTTGAAGACGCTCGAGGAGCCACCGCCGCACGTGAAATTTATTTTCGCGACCACTGAACCGCAGAAAGTTTTGCCGACGATCCTGAGCCGCTGTCAGCGGTTCGATCTCCATCGTATCCCGGCAAATCTGATTGCGCAGCATCTCCAATTCATTGCCGGAAAAGAAAAAATCACGTTGGAGCCTGCGGCTGCGCATGCAATCGCGCGCGGCGCCGAGGGCGGCCTGCGCGATGCGGAATCGATGCTCGATCAGCTCGTCGCTTTCTGCGGAGAAAAGATCGGCGAGAATGACGTGCTCAACGTGTTCGGATTCACGAGCGAACAAACGGTGGTCGATCTCACCAGACAGATTCTGCGTGGTGAAACGCCCGGCGCACTTGATCTCCTCTACCAACAGTCTGAAAGCGGCAAGGACATGATGCGTCTGATGTCGGACTTGATCGCGTATCTGCGAGATCTGCTCGTTTTCAAGGCCAAGCCTGATGCGCTGAAGGAAGATGTCGATCCGGACGTACAAAAATCCCTCGCTACACATGCGGAATTGATCACGACCGATCGTTTGCTCGATTTGATCGACCAATTTGCTGCCGCCGAAAGCCGGATGAAATGGGTGCCGAACAAAAAGCTGCATTTCGAAGTCGCGATCATCAAAGCCATCCAGAGCCTCGGGCAAGCCACTCTGGATGAAGTGATCGAAAAACTTGGCGAACTTGGCGACGGCAAAGCTGTAGTCGGCATCGGCGATGCCGGGTACGACAAGCCTGACAGCGCCCGTGTGACGGAATCACCTCCAAAATATAAGGTGGAGCCGAAAGCCGATGTCGATCCTGCACGACTGTGGGAGCTGCTCACCGCGAAGATTCCTTCGCAAAAAGCTTTTCTGCGAAGCTCGGCAGCAGCAGCTCACGTCCTTGGAATCGAAGGCCGCAATTTTAAACTTGGCTTTTCGCCTGACGACAAAGCAACGATGGAATTTCTGGGGACCCAAGCTAATCGCAAATTTCTCGAGACTCTGCTGCACGAAATCACCGGAAAGGACTGGAGCGTGAGGGTGATCGTAAACGAGGAGCTTCCGTCCAAGCGCGCAATAACTTCACAGCATTCTCGACCTGAGGATTTCAAAGATGACCCGCTCATCCAAGAAGCGCTCGAGATGTTCAACGCTCAAATAAAATCCTGACTCCACCGTTACGAATTTTTGTCATGTTGAGCGGAGCGAAGCAAAGTCGAAACATCTCTTACGGTTGAATTCAAAACAGAGATTCCTCGACTCCGCTCGGAATGACAAAAGGTTGATCGAAGT
>WNFQ01004843.1_pt1 | contig 21615 bp, 18 predicted proteins | sample 5400171 | NCBI WGS metagenome assembly WNFQ01 (sample SAMN13153356, study PRJNA577476) | soil metagenome | isolation source: 20 cm soil under Madrone tree | place: USA:California | collected 2016-06-14 | reverse complement strand
CGTAAGAGAGAAATGTTAAAAACTCATGCTCAGACAGCGTCATGCCCGTACCGGCGTCCGGCGCTTTCGCGCTTGATCAAAAAAGCCGTCTCCTTGGAAAAATGAATAGCGATTTGAACCTCAGGTGCTCGATCAAAACGAATTGATTTATTTCGCTTGGATTCGTATTGCCGAATCTTGAGCATAAATCAGCGCATCGAACGGGTGCGAGCACACCATCGCGTCATTTTTTGCGCCGCAGAATTCGATAGTTATCGGGATCATAACGGGCATCGGTTAAGCCGCGCCAACCATGTCGCGTGATAAGTACGCGCCCTAATCCGGCGCTCTTGGTGAGGTAATCGTCGACACCGAGATTGAGTGCCTGCCGGCTTCGGCGCCGCGGCTCGACAGCACAACGATCGGCGCGCTGTCGTTGCGCCCGCGGATCATGCGCAGCAATTCATGACCCTGGATGTCCGGCAGGCCGAGGCCGAGAATGATCACAAATTTGCAAGAATGTCGGCCTTGACGGCGCGGATGCGCTTTTCGTCGCGCCGGTAAAATGTCCACTGCTTGATTCGCTTCGGCACGATGAGCTCTGCCTGGACCAGCACCCGCATATGCTCGCTCAGCGTCGCCTGGGTGATCCCAAGCTTCTCGGCAAGCAGCAATGCGCAGACCCCGTCCCTGACCAGATCGCCATCGACCTGCGGCGGGAAATGGCTGCGTGGATCCTTGAGCCAGTCGAGGATCGTCAGGCGCCGTTGATTGGCGAGGGCTTTAATGACATCGCTTGTCTTCATTTCGTTAGTTTGCTAACTTCCTAAATATATGTCAATCCACCGGAGCACCGCAAATGTCGCTGGACGCCGCGATCACCCCGGACCGCATCACTGAGACCGAGCGGCTGATCCGGCCGCACGTTCGCCATACACCTGTCCTGCATGTCGACTTGGCGGACTTCGGCCTCGCACCGAGACCGCTCGCGCTCAAGCTCGAATGCCTGCAGCATTCGGGTTCGTTCAAGGCGCGGGGGGCATTTGCCAACCTGCTGACGCGATCGATTCCGCCCCTCGGCGTGGTCGCGGCGTCTGGCGGCAATCATGGCGCCGCGGTGGCTTATGCCGCAATGCGGCTCGGCGTGCCCGCGACGATCTTCTTGCCCAGCGTCACCTCGCCGGCAAAGGTCGAACGCATCCGGAGCTACGCCGCGAATCTGGTTGTCGCCGGCGAGCGCTACGCCGATGCGTTGGCGGCAAGCGAATTGTTCCGCGACAAGCACGGCGCGCTCGCCGTACACGCGTTCGACCAACCGGAGACCCTGTCGGGACAGGGCACCGTCGGATGCGAGATCGACGCCGATTTGCCTAACATCGACACACTGCTGGTCGCGGTGGGCGGCGGCGGTTTGATCGGCGGCGTCGCCGCCTGGTTTCGCGGCCGGGTCAAGATCATTGCGGTTGAACCGGAAGGCGCCCCGACGCTGTGGCGCGCCTTCGCGGCGGGCCAGCCGGTCGATGCGGAGACAGATGGTATTGCGGCCGACTCGCTGGCGCCAAAGCGCGTTGGCAAAATCATGTTTCCGATCGCCCAAGCCTTCGTCGAGCGATCGGTGCTCGTCTCGGACGACGACATCCGCGCGGCGCAGCAAGCGTTGTGGGAGAAGGTTCGCGTGGTGGCGGAGCCGGGAGGCGCGGCCGCCTTCGGTGCGTTGCTGTCGGGCAAATACACACCCGCGCCGGACGAGCGCGTCGCGGTGCTGATCTGCGGTGCGAATACGACCGCCGTGCGGTTTGATTGACCGCCCTACTCCGCCGCGGTGCGCATCTCGACGCGTTCGGCCCTCACCGCGCAGAATTTGAATTCGGGAATCTTTCCGAATGGGTCGAGCGCCGGGTTGGTCAACAGGTTTGCGGCTGCTTCCGCGTAGCAGAACGGCATGAACACCATGTTTTCCGGAACGTCGCGATCGGAGCGCACCTTCACCTCGACCGCGCCACGGCGCGTTTCCAGCCGGATGAAATCGCCGGGCCACACCTTCAACCGCCGCATATCCTTGGGCGACATGAACGCGACCGCTTCCGGCTCGATGCTGTCGAGCACGCTGGAGCGGCGCGTCATCGAGCCGGTGTGCCAATGCTCGAGCACGCGGCCGGTGGAAAGCACCATCGGATATTCATCGTCGGGCAGTTCGTCCGGCGGCACGACGTGCGCCGGCACGATTTTGCCGCGGCCGCTCACGGTTGGGAAACCCGTCGTAAAGATGATTTCGTTGCCGGGCTTGTTCGGATCGTCGACCGGATAGGTCACCGCGCCCTCGCGCACCAGCCGCTCCCAGGTGATGTTCTTCAAGGACGGCATCACCTCCGTCATCTCGGTGAAGACATCGGCCGGGCCGGCATAGTTCCAGTCGAGACCCATGCGCCGGGCGATTTCCTGGATGATCCACAAATCCTGCCGCGCATCGCCGGGCGGCTTGATCACCTCACGCGCCAGTTGCACGCGGCGATCGGTGTTGGTGAAGGTACCGGATTTCTCTGCGAACGCCGAGGCCGGCAAGATCACGTCGGCATGGAACGCGGTTTCCGTGACGAATAAATCCTGCACCACCAGATGATCGAGCATCGCGAGCGCCTCGCGCGCATGCTGCAGATCCGGGTCCGACATCGCGGGATTTTCGCCTTCGATATACATGCCGTTGATTTGGCCGGCATGGATCGCGTTCATGATCTCGACCACGGTGAGGCCGCGCACCGGATCGAGCTCCTGATGCCAGAGACGCTCGAACGGCGCCCGCAAATCGGTACGTCCGACCGGCTGATAATCCGGCAGGAACATCGGGATTAGCCCTGCGTCGGAGGCGCCCTGCACGTTGTTCTGGCCGCGCAACGGATGCAATCCCGTGCCGGGCCGGCCGACCTGTCCGGTGATCAACGCCAGCGCGATCAAACACCGCGCGTTGTCCGTGCCGTGCACATGCTGGCTGATGCCCATGCCCCAGAAGATGATCGAGGCCCGCGAGCGCGCATACATCCGCGCCACTTCGCGTAAAGTGTCCGCCGGAATGTCGCAGATCGGCGCCATCTTCTCCGGGGTGAATTCCTTGATGCGTTCTTTCAGATCGTCGAAGCCCTCAGTGTAGCCGGCGATATATTGCTCGTCGGTGAGGCCTTCGGTGATGATGGTGTTGATCATCGCGTTCAACATCGCCACATCGCTGCCGGGCTTGAACGCGAGGTGCATCTGCGCATGGCGCGACAGCGATTGCCGGCGCGGGTCCATCACGATCAGCTTGGCGCCCTTTTTCGCCGCGTTCTTGATGAAGGTCGCCGCCACCGGATGATTCACCGTCGGATTGGCGCCGATCACGATGATGACTTCGGCATCCATTGCGGCGGCGAACGGCGCCGACACCGCGCCCGAGTTCAAGCCTTCCATCAGCGCCGCCACGGACGAAGCGTGGCACAGCCGCGTGCAGTGATCGACGTTGTTGGAGCCAAATCCGGTGCGCACCAGCTTCTGGAACAGATACGCCTCCTCGTTCGACCCCTTGGCCGAACCGAAACCGGCGAGCGCCTTGACGCCTTTCTCATCGCGAATTTTGACGAGGCCTTTGGCGGCGATGTCGAGGGCTTCTTCCCAGGAAGCTTCGCGGAAATGGGTGAAGGGATTGGCCGGATCGACCTGGTCGTTGGCGTCCTTCTTCGCATTCGGCAGCCGCACCAGCGGCCTGGTCAAACGATGCGGATGATGGATGTAATCGAAGCCGAAGCGGCCCTTGACGCAAAGCCGGTTGTGGTTGGCAGGCCCATCGCGGCCCTCCGCGTAGATCACCTTCTCGTCCTTGACCTGATAGGTGACCTGACAACCGACGCCGCAGAACGGGCAAAGGGAATCGACCTTTTTGTCCGGATAGGTGACGCGAGTCTGGTTCTCGTCGAGCATCACCGAGGGCATCAACGCGCCGGTCGGACAGGCCTGCACGCACTCGCCGCAGGCGACGCAAGTCGATTCACCCATCGGGTCGTCGAAGTCGAACACGATCTTGGCGTCGTGGTTGCGATAGGCCATGCCGATCACGTCGTTGACCTGAACCTCGCGGCAGGCCCGCACGCACAGGCCGCATTGGATGCAGGCGTCGAGATTGACGCGCATCGCCGGATGGCTGGCGTCGGCTTCCCAGCGCATCGCGCGCGGAAAGCGGCTCTCGGTGACCTCGACTTTTTCCGCCCAGTGCCAGAACTGCGAATCCGGATCGTGCGAAGTCTCGCGCGCCGGCTGATCGGCGACCAGAAGCTCCATCACCATTTTTTGCGCCGCGATCGCGCGCGCGCTCGCCGATTTCACCTTCATGCCGACGCTCGGCGTGCGCTTGCAGGACGCAGCTAACACCCGCTCACCCTCGATCTCGACCATGCAAGCGCGGCAATTGCCGTCGGGCCGGTAGTCCGGTTCGGGCCGATAACACAGATGCGGAATTTCGCGGCCCTGGCGCATCGCGACTTGCCAGATGGTCTCGCCGTTGATGGCTTCGACCTGTTGGCCGTCGAGTTCGAAGGGGACCTTGGTCATTCCGCGGCCTCGTTAAATTCTTCCGGGAAATATTTAATCACTGTCGTCAGCGGATTCGAGGCCGCCTGGCCGAGGCCGCAGATCGATGCGTCCCGCATCGCCTGGCTCAATTCGTCGAGCAACTCCCGGTTCCAGACCGGCTTTTCCATCAACAGCGCCGCCTTCTGAGTGCCGACGCGGCACGGCGTGCACTGGCCGCAGCTTTCGTCCTCGAAGAAGCGCATCAGATTGAGCGCAGCACCTTTGACGCTGTCCTGCTCGGACAGGATGATGACGGCGGCCGAGCCGATGAAGCAGCCGTATTTTTCCAGCGTGCCGAAATCGAGCGGAATATCATCCATCGACGCCGGCAGAATGCCGCCCGAGGCCCCGCCGGGAAGATAAGCGTGGAATCGATGTCCATCGGCCATGCCGCCGCAGAATTCGTCGATCAGTTCGCGCACGGTGACGCCGGCGGGCGCGAGTTTCATGCCGGGATTTTTCACCCGCCCCGACACCGAATAACTGCGCAGGCCATGGCGGTCGTTGCGGCCGTGGCTCTTCCACCACGCCCCGCCTTTTTCCACGATGTCGCGCACCCACCACAGCGTCTCGATATTGTTGATCAGCGTCGGCAACCCGAACAGTCCGACCTGGAACGGGTATGGCGGCTTGTGCCGCGGCAAGCCGCGTTTGCCTTCGATGCTCTCCAGCAGCGAGGATTCCTCGCCGCAGATATAGGCGCCGGCGCCGCGGCGCAGATGCAAGGTTGGGCCGCCGGGCGGCAATTTCGCGATCTCACGTTCGAGAATTTCACGTGAGGCCGGATATTCGTCGCGAATGTAGATGTAGACGTCGGGGGCTTCCACGACATGCGCGCCGATCAGCGTGCCTTCGAGAAAACGGTGCGGATCGGTCTCGAGATAATAGCGATCCTTGAACGTACCGGGCTCGCCCTCGTCGCCATTGACCGCCATCAGCCGCGGACCGGGCTCGCCGAGCACGGCGCGCCACTTCCGCCCCGTCGGAAAGCCGGCGCCACCGAGACCGCGCAAGGACGCGTCGTCGAGCGCTTTGAGCAAATCTTCCTTTTTCAATTCACCGGAGCGCAGGCGATTGAGCAGCGCGTAACCGCCGCCGGCGACGTAGGCGTCGTAGTCGATGTATTCGGGCAGATGCGCGTGGGTATCGCCGCCCTTCGCCGCCGCGAGCACGCTCGCGACAGTGGCGCGATCGACAAAGTGATGACCGACCTCGGTCGCGGGCGCGGTATCGCAGCGGCCGACGCAGGGCGCGCGCACCACGCGAATGCCGGGGCCGGCGCTCGCCTGCAATTCATGCAGCAATTTCTCCGCGCCCAACATCGTGCAGGTGAGCGAATCGCAGACCCGAACGGTCAGCGGCGGGATGTCAGCCGCACCTTCCTTCACCACGTCGAAATGCGCATAGAAGGTCGCGGTCTCGAACACCTCCGCGAAGGAAAGCTTCATCTCCTCGGCAAGGGCTGCGAGGTGAGCCGCTGAAATCTGATGATATGTGTCCTGGATGAGATGCAGGTGTTCGATCAAGAGGTCGCGCCGCCGTGACCGGTCGCCGAGAAGAAGCTCGATCTCGTGCGCGGCGCTCGGATCGATCTGGCGGCCCTTGGGCGTCGACTTGGCGCGCCGGCGGCCCTCGCCGGGATGTTCGAAGGCGCGGACTTTTTGAACGTCATGCGGCGCGTCGTGACCCATCGAGCTTCAATCCCGTCTGGTTCGGACTAAGTCTAAAGCTTGGTATGCCAGATGCCAATTAAAAACAGCAATCCCCTAACGATTTGAGGGGCCTGACAGCTCTCCACCACCACGCCCCTCCCCGCACTTCGTAGCTAATCCCTGACGGTCAAAACCGCATCAGGTCTTGCCCATGCAGTCTTCGATGTAGAACCAGCGGTCGTTGCCGGTCAGGCCCTTCGCTTTCACATCTTTGCGGCAAGCTTTCAGCTTGGGTCGGTTGACCGCCCATTTGGCCTTCATCTCCTTCAGCTTTTCAATGGTCAGCTTCGAGGATTTGGCCGGCGCCGGCGCCGAGGTCTGGGCTGAAGCCGTACGGAGGCTGCCGGTGACAAGCAGCACGGCGGTGAGGCAAACACTGATGCGAAGCATGAAAAAATCCCCTGGTCTGATTTCTTTGATTAATTGGGCAGGCGAAAATCGCGGGACGATTGACCGTCCCGCGATTGAAGCGACGACTCAGAATATCTTCGCCGCGCTCTCCAACGTCTTCCACACGCCCCAGGCGAGCGGAATGCCGACAAAGGCCCAGAACAAGGCGGCCTTGACGTCGAGCCCGCCCTTGCCGATGCCGAACGAGCCGTGCTGCACCGCGGAGGCGCTCTTCGCGCTTGCCGCCTGGAGTTTTGCGACCTCCTCGGCGCTCATGTGCCACTTGGAGTCGACCGGCTTGATCGTGTAGTTGCAGATCAGACCGATGATCAGCATCGCGCACAGAATATACATGGTGAAGTTGTAGAGCTGGTCGCGCGGAACGCCGGCCGCGAGCTGGGCTTCGCGGATGTAGTTTACCACCACCGGGCCGATGATCCCCGCGGTCGACCACGCCGTCAGCAGCCGCCCGTGGATGGCGCCGACGAACTGCGTGCCGAACATGTCGGCAAGATAGGCCGGCACGGTCGCGAAGCCGCCGCCGTACATCGACAGGATGATGCCGAAGGCGAGCACGAACAGAACCTTGCTTCCGATCGCCGCGAAGGTCGGCGCCGACGCGTAGAGCGCAATGCCGAGCAGGAAGAAGCAGAAATACGTGTTCTTGCGACCCATATAGTCCGACAGCGACGCCCAGAAAAACCGGCCGCCGATGTTGAACAGCGAGAGCAGACCGGCAAAACCGGCCGCAATGCCGGCGACGATGGCTTTTTGCTCGGGGGTCAGCGCGTTGAAGCCAACGTCCGGCAGACCGATCAGCTTGCCGGCGAAAATCTCCTGCAACATCGGAGAGGCCATGCCGATCACGCCGATGCCGGCCGAGACGTTCATGCAGAGCACGAGCCAGATCATCCAGAACTGCTTGGTCTTGTGCGCATTGTCGAGGTGCACGTGATGCTGCGAGATCATCGTCTTGTTTTCGCTCGGCGGCGTCCAACCCTCAGGTCGCCAGCCGGCCGGCGACACGCGGTAAGAAAAAGCGCCGATCATCATGAAGGTGAAATAGATCACGCCCATTACGACGAAGGTCTGCCAGACGCCGACCGATGTCGGCGTCTTGAAGTAGTTCATCAGGAGGTTGGCGAGCGGCGCGCCGATCATGGCGCCGCCACCGAAGCCCATGATGGCCATGCCGGTCGCCATGCCGCGGCGATCCGGGAACCATTTCACGAGCGTCGACACCGGCGAGATGTAACCGAGGCCGAGGCCGACGCCGCCGATCACGCCGGAGCCGAGCCACATGATCCAGAGCTGATGGGTGTAGACCCCGAAGGCGCCGATCATGAGACCGCCGGCCCAGCATAGTGCCGCGACCACACCCGCCTTGCGCGGGCCGACGCGTTCGAGCCAGCCGCCCCAGATCGCCGCCGACACGCCAAGCAGCACGAAGAAGAGCGTGTACATCCAGCCAAGGCTCGCCACCTTCCAATCGCAGGTGGTGGTGAAGAGCTCCTGCCACAGCGTGATATCCGGGCAGGCCTTCGACGCCGTCAGGCCGATCGAACGCGACAGCGGCAACCAGAACACGGAAAAGCCATAGGCCATGCCGATGCACAGATGAATGCAAAGCGCCGCGGGCGGCACCAGCCAGCGATTGAAGCCGGCTTTTGCGATTGTGTGCTCGCGATCGAGAATCCCCAACCCGGCGCCGGACATGGTTCCAGCACTGCTAATCGACGTCATTTGTTCCTCCCTACAGCCGCCCCTGCCGGGCAAGTCTGCCGCCACCATCCTGTTGTCTTCATTCATTCAAGGCGTGACAGCGCGCCCACATTGCTGCCCCGCACAATTTTCGAGATGCGCCAGGATCGCGACGCGCATTCGAGAATCTAACACCCAATCCGGCACGTTATGCCAGCTGCCGCCTTTACGCCAACCCAGACCCACGTGCCACAGCCGCGACCAATCTCCGCACCCCTGCGGAGATTTCGATTGGGGCAGAAGGCAAACCTAAAGGCAAGGCTTGTGTCGATAGGCAAAAGGTAGCGATCCCGACCGCTTCGCCCAGGTTCCGGATGCGTTAACCCGGCCGATTTCGTGACCCGCTCGCAGTGATCTCGGGCGAGAGCCCGTTTAGCTTTTCGATCCGGAACACGATCCGCTCCTCCGCGCGCTCAGTGATCTCGACCTTGTCGCCGGTTTCCCGGATCAAATTGGGGATATCGATCACCGACAAGGGGTCGGTGCAATGGACTTCCAGCACGTCGCCCGGGGACAGTGGTTTGAGCGCCTTTCGCGTCTTCAATGCCGGCAAGGGGCATTTCAGCCCGGTGAGATCGAGTTTTATCGTGGTCATCCGGCCAAGATGGCGAAGGGAAATTGCATCGTCAACCGACAGCGCAGTTGTCAGATCAGGTTGGCATAGCCCAAAAATCCGACGCTCTCGCCCGGTTCAACTTGCGTGATCGCTTCGCCGAGTTCGACCAGGCCGTCGGTTTCCACCAGCGACGACAGGAGGCCGGCGCCCTCGCGCGGGAATTTCGTCACCTCTAACGCGCCGTCGGGCGCTTTTCGCAAATGAACCCGGACATATTCGCGGCGGCCAATTTTCTTCTTGTAGCTGAACGCGGCGCGAACCGGCATCGGAACCAGGTGCTCCGGCAGGGCGCCGGCCAGCGCCAGCACGGTCGGGCGCACTACGTGGACGAAGGTGACAAAACTCGCCACCGGATTCCCCGGCAATCCGATCAACGGCGTGCCGGCGATAATTCCCATCGCGACGGGGCGCCCCGGCTTGATCGCCATCCGCCACAATACAAGCGTGCCGACGCTTTCGACCGCCGCCTTGACATGGTCCTCTTCGCCGGTCGAAACCCCACCCGTGGTGAGGATGAGGTCGTGGGCGCCGGCGACCTTTTTCAGACCATCCGCCAGCGACGCACGATCGTCGCTTACAATGCCGAGGTCGCTCACCTCCGCCATCAGCATGAAACGGTTGGAGTCGAACAATTGCGGAGGCGCGCGCTCGTCCCCCGGCGAGACCAGTTCGTTGCCGGTCGAAAACACCGCAACCCGAATCGGTCTTCGCACCTCCAAATAAGTGAGGCCGAATGCGGCCGCGAGCGCGACATGCTGCGGCCGCAAACGCTGGCCGGCCTTGAGCGCGGCGAAACCTTGAGGAATATCTTCGCCCGCGGGCCGGACATTGGCGCCGGGTTTGAGGCCCGCCGGGAGAACCACCCTGCCCTCCTCGTCGAGGCGCACGTCTTCCTGCATGAACACGGTATCAGTGCCCTCCGGCATCGGCGCGCCGGTGAAAATCCGCACCGCATGGCCGCCTCGCACCGGCTCACGCGCCGAGGCGCCGGCTTGAACGCGCTCTGCAACCGGAAACGCCACTTCTTTCCCCGGCGGAAGATCACTCGCCCGCACCGCGTAGCCATCGACGGCGGAATTGGTGAACGGCGGCAACGGCAGGGACGCGGAAATGTCGCGCGCGAGAATCCGCCCATCGGCCTTCGCCAGCGCCACGGTTTCGACCTCCCGCACCGGGTTGACCCGCGCGGCAATAATGCCAACGGCTTCATCGACCGACATCATCGGCCCGCCGAAGGCAAAGCAGTCGTCGGACAATTGCGCCATTTTGGCTCTCAGTCTTTGGCCGCGCTTTTCGCCAGCACGTCTTCGATCGGCATCGCGGATTTTTCCATCATAGCGGCGATGGCCGGAATGTCATCGAGATGGGCAAGGGGAAGCGCGGTCTCAAAGCTGGCGTCGGTCGCGATGCCGACGATCTCGGGATCGTTCGGAAACAGCATCGCCTTGCCGTTGGCGAGGCGGTGCACCTCGATCTTGCGATGGGCTTCCGACTTGAAGCCCTCGACGATGACAAGATCGACCGGCGACATCCTCGTCAGCAATTCGGGCAGCCGCGGCTCGCTCGCCCCGCGCAATTCGTGCATCAAGGCCCATCGCGCGTCCGACGATACCAGCACTTCGGTCGCCCCCGACTGCCGGTGCACCCAGGAATCCTTGCCCGGAACGTCCACATCGAAGCTATGATGGGCGTGCTTGACGACGGAAACGCGAAGACCCTGCTGCAGGAAATGCGGGACGACGCGCGTGAGCAGCGTCGTCTTGCCGGCGCCGCTCCAGCCTGCGAGGCCAATCACCTTCATGTCATTCTCCAGAACCGGCATCCTCCGACGTCATTGCGAGGAGCCAACGGGTCGTGCGTAGGCGCGCCCGATGACCGGCTCCGCGACGAAGCAATCCAGTTCCTTGCTACATTTCTGGATTGCTTCGCTTCGCTCGCAATGACGACGTTGGCCACATTTCGTTCATCCGCTAAGATGCTTATATCCGCCTGAGGCGCAATGTCATGCTAGCTTGCGAAACCATGACCAGAATTGAAAAGGCCCCGGTCCCTCTGATTTTACCCAATCCGCACGATCCGCGGCTGACCGAGCGCGTCGCCGGGACCGATCAGACCGGCGCCGCGGTGGAGATCAACGTTCCGGTGGAGCGGCCGCTGACGCTTTACCTGAACGCGCAGGAGATCGTCACCATGATGACGATCGGCGATTATCCGGAATATCTCGCGCTCGGCTATCTGCTCAACCAGAACATGCTGAAATACGACGACGTCGTCACCGAGGTCGAATATGACGACGATCTTCAGGTGGTGGTGGTGCGCACCGAACACCACACCAATTTCGAACAAAAACTGAAAAAGCGCACGCAGACTTCGGGCTGCGCGCAAGGCACCGCGTTCGGCGATCTGATGGAAGCGGTGGAAAGCGTCGCGTTGCCGGAAGCGGAGTTGCGCACCTCCTGGCTCTACCAGATGACGCATACGATCAACACCATGCCCTCGCTTTATCTCGAGGCCGGCGCGATCCACGGCTGCGTATTGTGCAAAGAAGGTACGCCGGTCTGCTACACCGAAGACGTCGGCCGCCACAACGCCGTCGATAAGATCGCCGGCTGGATTTACCGCCACGGCGTCGATCCCGCCGACAAGATTCTCTACACCACAGGAAGGCTGACGTCCGAGATGGTGATCAAGACGGTGCGGATGGGAATTCCGATTCTGGTGTCGCGCTCGGGCTTCACGGCGTGGGGCGTCGATCTGGCGCGGCAAGTGGGTTTGACGCTGATCGGGCGCGCGCGGGGCAAACGCTTCGTCGCACTGTCGGGCGAAGGCCGCATCGTCTACGATCAGAACCTTGCTTTCGTCGAGGAAGAATCCGCCCGCCACAAGCGCAAGGGCAGCGACCGTGACGAGTGAATTTCCGGCGACGTCAAGGGACGCGCCTACGACGCCGGGCGTTTTGCTCGCCGGCGGGCTGGCGCGGCGGATGGGCGGCGGCGACAAGCCGATGCGCGAGATTTGCGGCCGCACCATCCTTTCGCGCGTGATCGCGCGGCTCACGCCGCAATGCGACGGGCTCATTCTCAATGCCAATGGCGATCCGTCACGTTTTGCAAGCTTCGCTTTGCCCGTGATCCCCGACGGCGTTGCGGATTTTCCGGGACCGCTGGCCGGCATTCTCGCCGCGCTCGACTGGGCGGCAACCAACCGGCCTGAGGTGTCGTGGGTCTTGAGTGCGGCGGCGGATTGCCCGTTTCTGCCGCGCGACCTCGTCGCACGGTTGCACCGCGCCCGCGCCGCCGAGAATGCGCAGCTCGCGGTCGCGGCCTCCGACGGGCAATCGCATCCGGTGATCGGCTTGTGGAGCGTCAGCTTACGCGACGAGCTTCGCCACGCGCTGGTGGTGGAAGACGTCCGCAAAATCGACCGCTGGACCGCGCGCTATAAATTGGCCACCGTGACCTGGCCGAGCGAGCCGCTCGATCCGTTTTTCAACGCCAACACCATGGACGATATCGCGGAAGCGGAGCGGCTCGCGGCGTTGGATGGGGGTTAGGCTGCGCGTTCCCCGGATGCAGCGCAGCATGTAATGCTGCGCTGCTGATCCGGGGTCCAGATTGTACACTAACGTTACAATGGATCCCGGCTCTGCGGTGCACCGCAAGATGCGCTGCTACCCGCGTCCGGGACACGATAACGGTGACGCAATTATCTGGCGACTGTCACCGCCCCGATCTCGCGAAAATATTTCATCACACCGGGATGGATCAGCTCAAGTTGAGGCGCGGCCGCGATCGTATTCGCGACTGTGGTCTCGCAGGCCTGCGCGAGTTTCTTGCACAGCGCGCCTTCGACGCCGTGCAACGAGCGCGCCAAGCGATAGGCGACATCGTCCGGCAAATTCGCGCGGGTGAGAACAAAACTCCACGAGCCGAGCGCATCGATCGGCGCGTTCTGGTTCGGATAACTGCCGGCCGGCACGGTCATCGGCTTGAGAAACGTGTGCTTCGCCTTGATGCGCGCGATCTCATTCGCATCCGGCGCGATGAATCGCGCGCCGCCCGGGCTCGCCGCCACCGCCGCAAATCCCGGCCAACCGATGCCGGCGCCCCAGAGCGCTGCAACCTGCCCATCGAGCACCATCGCCGGTCCGTCGCCGGCGCGGTCGAGATAGATCGACTGGAAATCATCGTCCTGCTTCAGCGCGAGACCATCGAGCACGTAACGCGACAGGATCGGAAGGCCGGAGCCCTTGGCGCCGAACGCGACGCGTTGGCCGATGAGATCGCGAATCGACTTGTACGGGCTATCCGCGCGCACCACGAACATGCCGGGGCTCGAATACATCGCGGTCAGAATTTTCAAACGGATGCGCGGCCGCCCGATGCCGGCGAAGGCCTCGTAAGCGGGTTCGCCGGCGATGAGGGCGATGTCGAGGCCTCCCTCTTCCAGCAAAGGAATGTTCTCGTTGCTGCCTTTGGTGTTGCGCGGCTCGATCGAGAGGCTCGGGTCGGCCTCGTTGACGACTCCCGCAAAGGCGTCGCCGTAAAGCGGGAAGCCGCCCCCCGGTGTGGCCGTGCCCAAACGGATCGTGGTCTTTTGAATGGGTTTGCCTCCCTCTTGCGCCGCGGCGCTGCCCACCAGCAGCAGGACACTAACGCAAACGACCCGAGCGATGTTCATCGCACTTCCCTCACTTCATTGGGCGCCGGGCCGGCAAATACGCCGGAACCGTTTTCGCCGAAGGGCAATGTAGGCAAATTCCGATTTGTATGAAAGCATGGACGGGAAGGTGAGCGGCAGCACCAGCAGGGGATACAACGGAGGGATTATGATCGCATTTTTGCGCGCGAGCGTGTTGAGCCTGGTCTGTCTGACGAGCCTTGCGGCCAGCGTGAGCCCGTCATCCGCCGCCGACTATCCGAACCGGCCGGTACGCTGGCTGATCGGGTTCGCCGCCGGCGGCCCGGTCGATATCGTGGCGCGCATCATGAGCCAATGGCTGTCGGAGCATCTCGGCCAGCAATTCGTGGTGGAGAACCGCGCCGGCTCCGGCGGCAACATCGCCGCCGCCGCCGCGGTCAATTCGACGCCGGACGGCTATACGTTGTTGTTCGTCGCGCCCAACAACGCGATCTCGGCGTCGCTCTACAAGAAATTGCCTTACGATTTCATTCGCGACACCGTGCCGGTCGCCAGCATCATCCAACTCACCAACATGATGGTGGTCTCGAATGCGATGCCGGTCAAAACCGTTCAGGAGTTCATCGATTACTGCAAGGCCAATCCGGGCAAGGTCTCCTTTGCCTCGTCGGGCAACGGCACCTCGGTGCACATGTCGGCGGAATTGTTCAAGGCGATGACCCAAATCGACATGGTCCACATCCCCTATCGCGGCTCGGCGATCGCCTTTCCCGACATCATCTCGAATAAAGTGCAGTTGATTTTCGACAATCTGCCCTCGGCCCTCGAACAGGCCCGCTCCGGCACCGTGCGCGCGCTCGGCGTCACCTCGCCGCAACGCTGGCCCGGCGTGCCGGATGTGCCCGCCATCGCCGAGACCGTGCCCGGATTCGAGTCGGTCGGCTTCTATGGCATCTCGGCGCCGAAAGGCACGCCGCCGGAGATCATAGCTATTCTCAACAAGGCGGTCGGCGAGGCGTTGCGAGATCCCAAGATGGCGGCGAAGCTTTCCGAAATCGGCGGCATTCCCAAGCCGATGACGCCCGCCGAATTCGGCAAGCTCATCGCGGATGAGACCGAAAAATGGCGCAAGGTGGTCGAGTTCGCGGGCGTGTCGGTGGAATGAGGCGGAAGGCCTTCAGGCGCGGCATGATGCATCAATAGAACCGGCATTGCCGGATGCCGCTTGCCATTGTAAGGGGTCTGCAGCACCGTTGCCTGCCGCGAAAGCGGCAACCATGCGGCGGGGCCTGTAGCTCAATGGTTAGAGCCGGCCGCTCATAACGGTCTGGTTGCAGGTTCGAGTCCTGCCGGGCCCACCAATAAGATCAGATGCTTACCAAATCCAAATTGGGGGGCACCGCTCCAGAAACGCCACCCTTCACTACGGCTTGGCCAAATCAAGGTGATACCGAGTGTGACGCAGTTCTCCGGTCTTGGTCAACGCGCCCTTCTCCATAAGTCCCTGCAAATCTCTTGTCGCCGTGGCACGGGACGTTCCGGTTATGCTGATATAGTTCTCTGCGCTTAAGCCGCCCTTGAAGCCGTCGATGCCTTCGCGGAACATCCGGGCGATGACTTTCTCCTGACGTTCGTTGAGCGTACCGCGATGCTTCTCGTAGAACTTCGCCTTGGCGACGTGAAAATCCACACGTCTGATGGTGTTGTTCTGGGCTTCCAGAATCGTGTTCGCAAAATATTTGAGCCAGTCTGTGATCTCGGTCTCTTTGTTATTGCGCTCCAATGATGCGTAATAATCGTTACGCTTTCGCTCAATGGTATAGGCGAGCGCAATCAGGCTGGGTTGACCAAGATTTTGCGCGAGGGATTTTTCCGCGAGGGCACGGCCTATGCGGCCGTTGCCGTCTTCGAACGGGTGAACACACACGAAGTACAGATGGGCAATGCCGGCGCGCGTCAGCGGCGACAACGGAGTCTTGCCTCCGGGGGCAGTGTCGTTGAACCATTTGCCGAACTGGTTCATCGCGGCCGGCACGTGGCTGGACGGCGGAGCCTCGAAATGCACCGTGCGTTTATGGATCGGGCCCGAAACGACTCGCATGGCTTCGGCGTGCGTCCGGTAGCCGCCAAGGACCCGGATGGACGTATCGCCGCTCAGCAACATGCGGTGCCAGTCGAACATCGCCTTATCGGTAAGTGCGTCCGTAAAGCTGCGGTAGAGATCAACCATCATTTTCGCGATGCCGCGTTCCGCCGGTGTAATGCCCGGCCTTTCTCCTCCCAGCCCAAGCTGATGGCGCAGTGACGATTGAACGCTGTCGCGATTGAGGATCTCGCCCTCGATTTCGGAGGTTTTTACGGCCTCGTCGCTGATAAGCTCGATTTTGAGGGTATCCTGATCATCGGCTCCGATATGCTTGAAAGCGCCGATGAATTCCCCGGACTGGAGCAGGAACCGGTTTTCCAGAGGCTCCAAAACCGCTGAGTCATATGTGAAATTCGGCCAATCTGGCTTTTCCCAATTCCAGCTCATGAGCTATAGACGCCTCCTCTATAACTCATAATATCATGTAAAATGAGCTATAGCAATAAATCCTATAGCTCATGAAATATGGGCAGACCTCGATGAAAATCGGTGGCTTCTGCACAACTCGCGGGCAACGCAAAATTTGCGTTGGCGCATTAAGACACCCGAAATCTTTCGACGAAAACCTTGCAAGAACAGCCCGATGCGGCGGCGGCCCATTTACCTCTCTTTACAGTGTTACCTCTAGTGTTTCCGACATCGCGCCGTCCTGTCGGTACCGTCAAATGTTCAAAGTCTACAACTGCATCGCCACCGAGCACGATTTGCGGCTCGTCGTTCTCGCCGCCCTTGTCTGCGTGCTGGCGTCGTTTGCCGCGATCGATCTGCTTCGCTACGCGCGAAAGTCGCGCGGCCATATGCGAAGCGCGTGGCTGCTCGTCTCCGCGATATCCACGGGCTTCGGCATTTGGGCGACGCATTTCGTCGCGATGCTGGCGTTCACGCCGGGAATCCCAAGCGGCTACAACATCCTTCTAACCGTGCTGTCGCTGGTCGCGGCGATCTTCTTGACCGGCGCGGGACTGGCGGTATCGCTGATTCCGCACTGGCGCCACGGCGCATGGATCGGCGGCGCCATCGTCGCCGGCGGCATCGCCGCGATGCACTACACCGGCATGGCGGCTTTTGAAATCGCCGGCAGCATTTTGTGGGATCCCGTTCTCGTCGTCGCCTCGATCCTGATCGGCGCGTTGATCGGCGCGGCCGCGCTCCCCGTCGGCCTTTATGGCCAGACCGCCAAATGGAAGGCCGGCGGCGCCGTGCTGTTGACGCTCGCGATCTGCAGCCACCACTTCACCGCGATGGGCGCGGTGTCGATCATTCCCGACCCCACTATGGAAGTTTCGCAATCGGCGCTGCCGGCGGCGTGGCTCGCGGTGGGTGTGGCGATCGCGAGCATCGCCATCATCGGTTTGGCGCTCGCCGCCGTCGTGCTCGACATCCGCGAAAATCGCCGTTCGGCGCTTGAGATCGACCACATGCGCGATCTCGCGAACGCCTCCGTCGAAGGGCTTTTGGTTTGCGACGAAGAAGTGATCGTTTCCGTCAATACGAGCTTCACAACCCTGACCGGTCTGTCGACCGCCGACCTCATCGGAACCAAGCTCGAGCGCTGCTTTCCGGACCTCGATGCGCGCGACAAGCTCTTGTCCGGATCGAACGAAACGATCGAGACGGATTTGCGCCTCCCCGACGGCTCGACCACGCCCGTCGAACTGCTCTTGCGGCCGATCGTTTTTGCCGGGCGACCCCATCACGTCGTCGCGGTACGCGATCTCAAAGCGCGCAAGGAAGCCGAACAACACATCTATTTTCTCGCCCATCACGACGCCCTCACCTCGCTTCCCAATCGCAGCCATTTCAATGCGCGGGTGGATCAGGAAATCGCGGCTTTGACGACGGGCAAGAAACTCGCGGTGATCTGCTTCGACCTCGACAAGTTTAAGGAAGTCAACGATCTGTTCGGCCACGCCGCCGGCGACAAGATGTTGCAAGCGGTTGCCTCGCGCGTCACCGCGGTGCTTGGCGAGCGGCAAATATTGGCGCGTCTTGGCGGCGACGAATTTGCCGTTCTGGTGCCTGACGTTGCCAATCCGGCCGCGGCAAGCCGGCTCGCCGAGGCCATTCTGGACGCGTTGCGAGCGACCGACGACGTGCCGGAGATTCGCATCACGGCTAGCATCGGGATCGCGCTGTGTCCCGGCGATGCCGCGGATCGCCAGTCGCTTCTCAACCACGCCGACACCGCCCTCAATCGCGCCAAGAGCGAAGGCCGCAACACCCATCGTTTCTTCGAAGCCAAGATGGGCGCCGAGGTGCGCGAGCGCCGAATGATCGAACATGATCTGCGCCATGCGATCGCGCGGAACGAGTTGCGGCTGCTGTATCAGCCGCAAATGGACATCGGAAGCGGAAAAATCGTCGGCTTCGAAGCCTTGCTGCGCTGGAAACATCCGACCCGGGGCGAGATTTCGCCGGCGGTTTTCATCCCGATTGCCGAGGAGAGCGGCGCAATCCTGCAGCTCGGCGACTGGGTGTTAAAAATCGCCTGCCGCGAAGCCGCGACATGGACGGAGCCGTTAAAGATCGCCGTCAATGTCTCCGCGGTGCAGCTCTATAGCGAGAGCTTCGTTCAGGATTTGCACGAGATCCTGCTCGAAAGCGGTCTATCACCCCGCCGCCTGGAAATTGAGATCACCGAGACCGCGCTGGTTCGCGACTTCAATCGGGCCCTCACCACGCTGCGCCAGATCAAGCAGCTCGGCATTTGCATCGCCATGGACGATTTCGGCACCGGCTACTCGTCCTTGTCGAATTTGCGAGCGTTTCCGTTCGACCGGATCAAGATCGACGGCTCCTTCATCAAATCGGTCAATTCCAATCGTCAAGCCGCAACCATCGTGCGGGCGGTGTTGGGCCTTGGCCGCGGGCTTGGCCTTCCAGTATTGGCGGAGGGCGTCGAGACCCAAGCCGAATTGCAATTCCTGCAAGACGAGCAATGCGACGAGGCGCAGGGATATTTGCTCGGACGCCCGGCCGCGATCGACAGCTTCCGCAACCTCACCCATGGGGAGGTCGTGGAAGACGCGGACGATCTCCTGCGGCGAGCTTGAACCGCGCGGTTTCCTAGAGCCTTTTCCGTTCCGATCGAATCGGAACGGAGGCTCTATTTCTTTGTTTTGACGCGTTTTCTTGACGCGAACCGGCATCCACTTCGCTGGAAAACGCTCTAAATCCGATGCATTAAAATCTTACGCCAGCGCCAGCCGCTGTCGCGCGCGCATTAACAACGCAAACATGATGGTGACGTTGAGCGCGTTCCAGCCAATCCCGTTGAGGAACGCCGCGCCGTAAGACCCTGTGGCGTCGAAGATCACGCCCGACACCCAACCGCCGAACGACATGCCGACGACGGAAGCCAAAATGACGATGCCGACGCGGGTCGCGGCCTCGCTGGCCGGCATCGATTCCCGCACGATGATGGCGTAGCTCGGCACGATGCCGCCCTGAAACAGGCCGAACATCGCCGAGATATCATCAGCGTGCGAATACCGCCGATCTTGTCGGCCAGAAAGCCCGACCCGATCCGGCTGATAACCCCGAACGCCATCATCAGCGATAGCATTTCGGCACCGCGCGCCACGCCGTAACCGAGATCGCCGCAATAGGCCACGATGTGGACCTGCGGCATCGCCATCGCCACGCAACAGGAAACGCTGGCGATGCACAGCATGGCCGTCAGCGTATTGGTGGAGAGCTGCAAGTCGACCCGTGGCGGCGGCGCGTTGGCGTGACTTCGCCGTGTGGCGCCGTTCATCCTTGCGCGAAGCAAGACGAGCACGATCGTCATCGTCACCGCGCAGAAGGCGCCGATGGCGATATGGGCGGTGCGCCAGCCGGCCGACTGGATTCCCCAATTCACCAGCGGCGACCAGATCGCGCCGCCGACATAATTGCCGCTGGCGACGATGGTCACGGCAAGGCCGCGATAGCGTTCGAACCAGTGCGAGGCCTCGGCCATCAACGGGCCGAAAGTGGCCGAAGCCCCCAGCCCGATCAAAAAATGCACCGCGATGAATTGCCACAGCGTGCTGGAAAGGCCGGCGGCCACATAGGCCGAACCCAAGAAAACGATGCTGAGCGATACCGCCGCCACGATGCCGAAGCGATCGGTGATCTTGCCGGTGGCGACGCCGCCGAGCCCGAAACCGAGCATGGTGAGCGTAAAGGCCAGCGACACCGCGCCGCGCGTCGCCCCGAATTCGGCCTGGACCGCGGGGAGCACGACCACGACCGACCACATGCCGACGCTGCCGATCGAGCCGATCACAAGCGCCAGCGCGAGCCTCACCCAGGCCTGGGGCGAGTCCGGAATGAAGGCGGTGGGGTGTCGGGAATCAGAAGGAGCGTGCACAGCCGCAACTTCGGCGCCCGCAATCTTCCGGTCAAGCAACATGGCGCGATAATAGGCATGCAGATGCGCGGCACCAGAACTGCACCCGTCGTTCCGGGGCGATGCCACCGGGTCCGCGCGAAGCGCGGCCCGAAGACAGGCTCCGCGTCGAACTACGATGTGCAATTGCACATCGGAGAACCTCGAGATTTACGATGTGCAATTCCACATCGGAGGTCTGGTCCTTCGGACCATCCCGGAATGACGGGCTTGAGGGTACGGATGGCGTCATCCCGTTAACCCTTTCCTAACCATAAACCGGGCAAAAATTGCCGAGTGAAGTCGAGTATCGTCGATCGCGTAGAACGGGAGGAACCCCGTGGACGCCAGTGCGGTGCCTCACTTTCGAAACGGTGGTCCTTTGGCCGCCGCGCAGACGTTTGGCGCCCGCGAGCGGCATTCGCGGGGGGAAGCAGCAACCATGGTCGATGTCACCGCGGGTCAGAGTACGGGAACGCCGGGGAGCGCATTTCCGAGTATCGGTGAAATCGGCATGATCTTAAGACGCGGCGACCTGGCGCTGGCGTTCGGCATCCTCACCATCCTGGTCGTGCTGATCCTGCCTCTGCCCTCGCTGGTGCTCGATCTCTTCCTGGCCATCTCGATCACGTTGTCGATCCTGATCCTGATGACCTCGCTGTTCATCCAGGCCCCGCTCGAATTTTCAGCGTTCCCGACCATCCTGTTGATTTCGACGATGCTGCGGCTTTCGCTCAATCTGGCTTCGACGCGGCTGATCCTGTCCCATGGGCACGAGGGCACCGCGGCGGCCGGCCACGTCATCGAGGCGTTCGGCAACTTCGTGATGGGCGGCAATTTCGTGATCGGAATTATCGTCTTCGCGATTCTAGTGATCGTGAATTTCGTCGTCATCACCAAAGGTTCGGGCCGCATCGCCGAAGTCGCCGCGCGCTTCCACCTCGACGCGATGCCGGGCAAGCAGATGGCGATCGACGCCGACCTCTCGGCCGGGCTGATCGACGAGAAGGCCGCGAAAGAACGCCGCAAGGCGCTGGAAGACGAAAGCGGCTTCTTCGGTGCGATGGACGGTGCGTCGAAATTCGTGCGCGGCGACGCGGTCGCCGGCCTGCTGGTGGTCTTCATCAACGTCATCGGCGGCATCATCATCGGCGTCGCCCAGCAGGGCCTCGGCTTCGGCGAAGCCGCGCGCACTTACACGCTCCTGACCGTCGGCGACGGCCTCGTCACGCAGGTGCCGGCGCTGATCGTCTCGACCGCGGCGGGCTTGCTGGTCTCGAAAGCCGGCGTCAGCGGCGCCGCCGACAAGGCGCTGATGAAGCAGCTTTCCGGCTATCCGCAGGCGCTCGGGATGTCGGCCGGCGTGATGCTGGTGCTGGCGCTCTTGCCGGGCATTCCGATG
>WNFQ01002237.1_pt1 | contig 21630 bp, 27 predicted proteins | sample 5400171 | NCBI WGS metagenome assembly WNFQ01 (sample SAMN13153356, study PRJNA577476) | soil metagenome | isolation source: 20 cm soil under Madrone tree | place: USA:California | collected 2016-06-14 | reverse complement strand
CCAAAAAATGGAGCCCGACATGTTGGGGGTATTAGTAAGACGACACACCTTGAGGCCCCTACAACGCGCGCAAGCGCGCTTTAGTTTCTCTTGAGGAGTGTGCCCGCGCGTCTGATCAGTAAGATCCCCCGCATCTTCTTCCAGTTCCTCTGGCCTCTGACGCTTGTTGCCCAAGGTGGAAGTCTGAGTGTGATAATAAGGGGCATCAAACCCAGAGAATGTTGGAGCAATGTCGTCAGGGGTCGTCACTGTAGGGACTGAAACCTGAGCGCCGTAATCGCGTGCCTGGCTCAGTTCCAACAATTGATGGGGAAAGGGAGGTGATGTGTATGCGTTCGAAACTGGCGTAGCAGAATAAGATGGGTTGGTCATCGCCGATACTCGCGGGTCAAAGGCGTGCTGAGAACCTGGGAGATAATCGGAGTAGCCGCCCGGCCTGGAAAAGGGCGTATAGGGAACTTGGGCGGAATCGGCAGGGGGATACTGAGCCGACGAAGGGACGAGTGAGGAGGATTGCGATATCTGATCGTAGGATGGGCCATGGTCGAAGGAAGACAAAGCGATATTGGAAGAGTGCTCGTGAGGAACTGAAGGGGGGCCGACGTGTGGCCTGTTCTCTGGGGGCCGAGGAGGATAGATGTAGGGTGGCTGCTGCCGTGGCCACATTCGAGGCTGAGAGTCGTAGGGCTGCGGATCATCTGCAGGCATATCCGGGGCCATTAGAGCAGGGATGTGAGGTCGAGGAACTGAAGACCCTTCTGGGCGGGATGAGAGAACAAAATTGCTGGCAAAAGGGGAAGGAAGCGGAAGATCCAAAGGCCCATGATTTGAGGGCGCACCAACTGACAAACTTCTTAATCAGAGTTTGTATGCAAAGTACCAAATTCAAATAATGTAAGCGGCCGACTCTTTGCTCTCCCCCCTCCCCTTGTTAAACGCAAGCTCACAATCGCCGGCGGTGCCCGCGGCGCCACTAGGCGTCTGTAATGATCGAGACCTTACAGTAACGTTGCATCTGCCACTCGCGGACTCGAGGCCTCGGTGTCCGATTTCGGGCGATGTCGCATTCCAAAATTACCCACTAGCGAAATAATTCCCTGTTCGTCAAGACAAAATACCCACACTGTACTTGGAAAAAAGAACCGGCCTAACCGCTCGACGAAAGCGTCCATTCATCTCGCCGTGCTATGCTGCGACTATGCGATCTCGTTCCGTCATCCTATGGTAAGGAACGTTCCACCGTCTTTTTCCTTGGCTGTCTCGGATGCACAGCATATAATCACTCCGCAAGTGCAAGGCGTCCTGCACAATTCCACATGAAACCTGCTCGGTGATCAATTGATGATCCGGCGGGAATCTTCTACTCAACGAACGTCACTTAAGGCACTACTGGCTGTAGTGCTTGGAATCCAACGACGCTTCTTGGATCTGTCAGCTGGCCATGACTCAGCAGCAAAGGATCCAAATGACAGACACCCCAAAATCAAGGAAATTTTCGGTCGTCCATCCATGGCGGTGACACCATCTCTGTGGAGAGCACTGTTAACTTCGTGCGAGCCCTACGCACTCCTGAATCCATCGTGGTAAAGTCTGAACTAAGTGCTTATATTGCTAAGTGCTTATTGTTATCTAGATGGCCATGACTAAGCAATGCGATGACGATGACGTCTTGCTGTGTAAGCAGTCGTAGTAATAGTAAGCGACTTGATTATCATGCAATTCAACAAAGCGAACTTGCGCTTGCAATCATACCTGAGGGTCTCCTATATCTAACGGGGCGACCGTACGAGGGATTCGCCATCAACAAGCAACTCAAATGACACCCAAGACTCATATATTCTTCGCTGGCGCTACTGGTATGTCATTATATCCGTATCCTGACTCGTGTAACTCGCTGAGCGACTCGGAAACACCGGCATTTCAGGATACGTTGGAGGAGCTGTCCTCCAGCGTTTGCTTGCTCATCCCAAAAGGGATACATTCGAAATAACGGCTCTCGTACGGAATGCTGAAAAGGCAAAAGTGCTGAACACTCTCGGTGTCAACACCGTTATAGCTTCCCTGTTCGATTCAGATACTGTCACCGAGCTTAGCGAGAACTCGGACGTTGTAATTAACCTAGTAATTAACCTTATCTGTTTCGGTCTGATGCTATGCTAAACTGCATGTACAGGCCGATTCAGACAGCTTGGAGGTTGTCAAAGCTATTCACCATGGTCTAAAGTTGCGCCATGACAAGACTGGCCAGGTTCCCATCTTTATCCACACGGTCAGATAAGGTTAAATCGTCCCTTTTTTTAGTTGCTGACTTTTTTTATACAGTCAGGAACAGGTAATGGTTCCCCCTATAAGCCATAGTGAAGGGTGTTGAATACCCCCCGAAGGTGTGTTGATGGATGACGCCGCTGGTCTGCGTGACACGGACATCGTGTATGTCGACACCAACCCTGAGCAATTTGAGGGCATTCCCCCGACGGCTCTTCACCGTCCAGTTGACTTGGAAGTTGTCGCTGCGGACAAAGAAGGTCGGCCCATATTCTTGCTAATCTCCAATGCTAGCACTTTTTGACTCGAACCCCTTTGGTTGGTTGGACAGGCTATGTAAGAACCTATATCGTCTTACCTCCAACCATTTACGGGAAAGGAAGTGGGAAGCTTTATGATCTCGGTATCTCCAACCCTCATTCAATTCAGATTCCCGTCGCGATCAGGACGAGCTTGGACAGAGGCCAGGGTGGAGTGGTTGGTGAAGGGAAGAACATCTGGCCACATGTGGAACTGCACGAGCGTGAGTTTAGTTGTTCAATACGCCATTGGTCTCTGACCGCTTTACAGTGGCCGAATTTTACGAAATACTCTTGGATGCCACTATTTCCGATCCAAACCTTCCACACGGTCGCGAGGGATACTACTTTGCTGAAAATGGCGAATATAAGCTTTACGACGTGGCGAAAGCGTATTCTCAGGCATTATATGACCTGGGTAAGGGAAAGAGCCCTGATCCGACAACGTACAGTGCTGAGGAGGTTCAGAAATACTTTGGGGTGATTACTTCAGTTCATGTTTATCTTAGACATGACTGACGCCCATGATTTAGGGACCCTGGCTCGGTAGTAATACGCGCTCCAAGGCAGAGAGGGCCCGCAAACTAGGATGGAAACCAATAAAAACCACAAAAGACTTGCTTGAAAGTATCCGTCCTGAGGTGGAAAGCATAATCGCTCAAAAGTAAAGGCTATGTTTACCGAAGAAAAGGAGGAGGGGTTGCAAAATCTGTAGTTCTAACTAGGCTTGATATTTGTATTTGTACGAGAGCATGTTGTACCCTTGGATTACATTGCACCGAGATGAATTCGAGCTAAGCGCTGATAAAAATGTAGGGATAATATATATAAGGCGCCCAGATTGTATCGTCGGGACTCGGGTACTGCATATAGAGCATTTGGACGGAACGCGGATCACCGCGGTTTCGAGGCTATAACAAAACGCCATACTTTTATGGTAGTATCATCGGGTGCCACAACGGATTCGTGAGCCGCGTTTAGTCCGTACGGCCGTGGTGATGTTGTTGCAGCCGAAGCCAATAGGAAGTTTGGGCGGAAATGCGAGCGAAGTCGAAAGAGAGTCGAAAGAGGGCACAACGGCGTCGCATTTCGCCGGATATTGATGACTAAGCGGGGTTAACTGGAGGCCCAATTTCGCTAGAGCCCTCATCGCTCTGCTTCTCCCTATCATCATCGCCGACAACACGTCCACCTACACAGAAGAGACGGTGGGGCTCTTCCCTAGTGCCCTTCCTTTACTTTTCTGTCCTCTATCGAATGGTTCGTCTATCATTTTACAGCTTCGCAATGGCATGCTAACTGGGATGGGCTGTGGAAGATTAGCGTTAGCGTACCGTTGCGATCTCGTGAACATTCCCCTTTTGAATCCGGCTGTCAAGACACTCCCTCAAATTTCGCTCTTTATTTTCCTTCCCTCGTTCATTGCATTTCCCCATGCAACACGGACACAAAGTGCTTGTCAAACGTCAGATGCCGGTAACTGATACGGTTACTCCAACCGCCAATGGTGTCGCAGGCGGCGAGACAATCACTGCTAGCGTTAATCCAGGGTCAAGCTTGTTGCTTGGTGCCTCTGGCTCGCTCACCACTAACCCTGGGGTCACTTCTACGTCCAGTCCAACGCCAAAAACGTCTTCCTCATCGTCCTCGAACAACTCTTCCCCATCTTTGTCAACAGGCTCTGCAGTCGCAATCACCGTTGCAGTTTTTCTGGTCCTTGTTGGCGCAATGATTCTCATCTATATATACATCAAGAGGCGCACGGCTCTCCGAGCGAGACACCCTTTTTCTCGTGTCCCACCACCAGCTGTTCGTGGTGCCAAAGTCTTAAGGGATCACGGCAAAGACAAGCAAAGGAGCAATGGCGATGACCGTGGTGAGGGCAAGAACAATTCACCTCGAGGGGTGCTCAACTCTGCGAGGATCAGCAGGGCCAAGTCGTCGTTTGACAGTGCCAAGTTGGGCTTGTTCAAGAATGATCCTAACAGTTCAGGAACGGACGAAAAGGCCAACATTTCCATTTCCGACGACCATCACTTTGACCCCTTAACAATGGCAAGTTTCGCGAAGTACCAAGTTGGTCCTGCAGATGATCTCTCTGCTCTGCCTCACCCGCATCCTCTGGCCACCCGTGAGGACCGCTCGCCGGTCGTCTCATGGGATGGTAGGACGGTTATCAGCGATCCATTCGCTTCCCTTCATGCGTCTGTGTCGGATACCATGTCCCCTACGTCTGTTATTGTCCGTCAAACGCCACAGACCACGGATAACGCGCAGCACCGCTGGGAGTCTGCAGAGGTGCTCATGATGGATGAAACAACAACCGAGCCAATGAGTGTCTATTCAGACGCGTCACAGGACCCTTTCAATGATGACTCGGACTCGCGAAGAAGTCCTGGCGACAACGACTCGGATTCGAGAAGACATAACAACCCCTTCTTTAATGCGTCACAACACAACCCTTTCGCTGACCGGTCGACGCGTTCGCGAGCTTCGTCAGTTTCAACCGCGACCGCCAAGCGTTCACGCTCCTATTCTGCCTCCAGCAGTGCCACCGTTCGTGCAGCAGTGACAAGAGCGACAACAGGGGAAAGCGAGAACGCTCTCGTCTCTCTACTTGCCGCTTTGCACCCCACACACGTCGTCTCGGATGAGGTAACAAATCGTGGCTCAATTCAGACGTCAGTTACTTCGCTATACCACCCAGTGGAGGGCGAGGTTGACCCAGGAACTCCGCAAGCATTTTAATTTGTGCATATTGCTCTTCATTGGTCTTCACCTATATAACATAATTTTGTGAGCTGCGTGTTTATCCTTCGTACCGTCTCCCGCATTCCTTTTCCTTTTCCCTTTGGAGACTGGCGGTTTTATCGCATTGTGTACCAGTAACCTTAGGCGTTGTCCACCCTCTCGTTTTTATCACTCAAAACCGTCTTGCGATCCCGCACCATACCTTTACTGTACGTTGCAGAACAATACGCTTCATCTGTTCTGCATACTGTGTGCTTAGTTTTCATTTTTATTTTTTTTGTCTAACTTATGTTTACGCTGTTGCATATTGCGGTCAGCCGTATTTTGGTTAGGTAGCACGTCAAGCCGAACACGCGTTGGTATTACACCAGTCCAACATGATTTCCTGTCCCCATGAGGCGTTTGATCAGCTCTGGCGGATTATGGTTGGTTAAAGATCCTTGACTTTCTTGTCGATATATTCGACCCAAATCGTAATGTTGAGTTGAGTTGACCACCCCTCAGCGCGCCGACTGCCACGCGACGTCCGGACTTACCACTGCGGCCACTGGCAACTGCCTTGGCCTCGGTTTACTCGTACACCAAGGTCCCACTCCCAGATCTGACAGCAATGACACCACTTGAGCATTTTCGCATCGACCGCATGCACCCCGACGACGACACGACGTTATCCCCCAAAGGAGACGATGCATTATCCCCTCTACTTCCTCCGTCCTCCCCATCTTCCTCCCACACGAAGCCACTCGGGCTAAACCTCCGCGGCGGCACTCTCTCCGTGCATCCCGACGGCGAACACCACTCCTATTCATACACGTACGGGCCAACGGGACTGGCTGGACTCCGCGCCAACACCTACACGCTTCGCTGCGCCGTGTTCGCTTCGCTAGGCGGCCTCACGTTCGGATATGACCAGGGCGTCATCGCGAACGTGCTCGTTATGGAGGATTTCGTCATGCGCTGGCCTATTGGGCCGTGGGAGCGTGGGTTGATGAGTGCGCGCTCTTTCATTGATGTAGTGAGCAGGGGATGGATGCCTGACCAATTTCACTTATATTTGGGGGGATGAAATAGCGGCGGTGCTCGAGTTGGGGTGTCTGTTTGGCGCGCTCGGCGCGGGGGTGCTGGCAGACAAGGTTTCGAGGAAGTCGTCAATCACGTCTGCGTGTGGTACGTATGACCCATGTGTGATGACGACTTAACGAAAATGCCGGTGCTGACTTGGCTCGTGGAAGTTATCTTCTGCATAGGCTCTGCATTGCAGACATGGGCACACTCATTAACGCAGATCACAGCAGGAAGAGCAATCGGTGGTCTCGGCGTCGGTGCGCTCAGGTATAGCCTCACCTGTTCTCTCGACGCACCGTCCAAAACATTTGACAGGCCTTCTGGCACTTTGATGATATAGCATGCTCTCCCCTTTGTACATGGCAGAGATCAGTCCCCCCGAAACGAGAGGCTCGTTACTGGCACTGGAGCAATTTTCTATTGTCCTCGGGTGCGTGGTTGGGTTCTGGACTGGATTTTTGACGCGAAATGGTGAGCCGCTACTATCTTGGTGCAGGAACTCCGCCCGGTTGAACTATTGGCCTATGTTATAGTTCCAGGGAGTTTATCTTGGCGAATTCCGCTCGGACTACAACTCTTCCCTGGGATTCTTCTCGGTTTGGGGGCATTCGTGTTGCCCGCTTCCCCACGTCTCCTTGTTCTTCAAGGCCGAAGAGAGGAAGTACTTATGTCTCTTGCGAAACTGCGGCTTCGTCCCCTTTCCGAGGCTAGGACGGACGCTCTAATACAAGTCCGTACGCTCGATTTTATTTTCCATCTACCCGTCTGATATCCGGAAGATTGAACTTATAGAAATGGAAGCTGAGGCAATAATGCTTCAGAGAACAAGTCCAATTGGTGGGGGCCGACCCTTGCGCGGCGAAGCTTTGGCATGGGCTAGGCTTTTCGACCGTCGATATATCGATCGGACGCTTGTGGGGGTAGTAGTAATGTTCTTCCAACGTGAGTGTCACGGACGTTCATCTGGCTAGACTGCTAACTGCTAACCCATTACAGAGTGGAGTGGTATCAATGCCCTCATATACTACGGACCATTGCTAATGCGCGACCTTGGGTTTAATGGAAGCACTGTAAATCTATTGGTGGCTGGTGGAATAAACATTGTGCAATTTATAGCCGTAATCCCAGCCATCTTATACATCGACCAATGGGGTGGGCGGCCCACGGGTTCTCAGTTTCCACTTCTAATCTCTGGATAGGGCGAAAGCCTCTGCTCCGTGGAGGCAGCGCTGTGATGACTATGTCCCATCTACTCAGTGCCTTATTGGTGTGTCCGCCACGTCTGTTGTCGACGATATGGTGTGAGCTTTGGGCCTGTTAGTTGGGTGCTTCCGAATGAGGTGTTTCCTCTGTCTATGAGAGGGAAAGGTGCTGCACTATCAACGGCGTCAAATTGGTCGAATAATTGTATGTCTCGAACATTGCTTGACCCCAAGTTCTCTTATTGACGATGAAATGCTCAGTCTTGATCGGCCTAATCACGCCGCCACTAATGGCAAACTCTCCCGCGTGAGTCGTCAACGCGAAGTGCCAGTGGTTACAGTTTCATTTATTAGTTGACGACATTTGCCAGGATGACCTTTGGCGTTTTTGGGAGTGCGTGTTTCTTGGCATACCTTTGGGCAACATATATTGTTCCAGAGACAGCGAACGTGTCGTTGGAAATGATAGACGAAGTATTCAGATCTCCAGCAAGTCAGGAAGATATGGTCGTGAAGAGACAGGTCCGTGCGCGCTTTTGAGTTCCGCGACTCTTTCGGTGTTCGACGGTTTGTTCTGACCGACACCTGTCAGGTGGAGCGAGACCTTGGTCTACACGAACTAATGCATAAATTCTTGGAGGACAGTGAAACATAGGGTGCCATTTCATTCTAGTGTTTGTCCTCGAGGACACGGATGTTGTCACGACGAGTGGGAACCATCAGTTGCTAAGTGGCGCACAGAGTAACGGAGCGGCGTTGTCGCCAGGCCGACCATGTTAGGCGATTCACGGAACGTAGACCGTAACATCTTCGACGTACAGTAGATATGTCCTCGGGGCCCCAAGAATGATGTTCTTTGATGATTGAAGGGACTGCGGGAGAGGTCGGGCCGCAATTCGATTTCGATACAGTGCATGTAATCTACACAATATGTACCCAGTGTTATTGGCCTACATGGGAACTACTTGCTCAAAATTTCGCTGACTGAGGTGGAGCGGTTGCCGTAGCAGTGTATACAAGGAGCCTTTTACGGTATATGGAAGTGGGTTTTTAATTATTACGTGCCTGAGGAAATACGGTGACTGTCTCGAAGTGCTTCGTCCGGTTGCCAACCCGAGGCGAAGTCTGGGGCCTGTATTCCCAAACATCCACCCAACCACCACACGTCTATCACCGCAGCCTCCTGCACAACCTCGCAGGCCGTGCTTTTGTGCCCGGGCTAATTGGCAGGCTTTTCCGCTCTTCACCTTCACTTGGCCTCTTGGTGCAATCCCTCCATTCCTTACACCTGCCGTTCTTTTCGCCGTCCATTCCTTGAATAAGACCGAAAATTTACCACGCACAGCACGCTCTCTAAATATGGCACCATACCCACAAATCTTTTCTCGTGACACGACTGACAATGCATCCAACTCGAATCCGGTGACAACAGAAGTCATCCTCGGACTCGTATTCGTTGGTGCCATGCTACTTGGCGCCTGCACTTGGCTTGGCATACGCTACTATAAAAAACGCACTCACCAACCCATCGACATAATTGTCAAAGGAGTGATCTCGGAGGGCGATGAGAAAGCGATACCCCACATGTGCGTCTCTGTCTCTCTTGTGATACCCCATGTTCCTTTCGTAGAGAATGACCGTCCATTCTCCCATCGCTATAGGGTTAATGCCAAAGTCCCCCCAGGACAATTTTCTCGGGATCAGTTGACAGCATCCATTGTCCTACCTCAGAAGGATATCATCCGACCAGATGCGAGCAAGGACGAGATCTTGCGCTACCACATGGCTAGCGGAACCATGACGCGCCCATTCTCTGGCATGAGCGCGCGGCCCACCTCCCCCAAGTTCCCCACATCGCGGCCCATTTCCGTCGTTTCATTCCAGAGTCCCGCCGCGGGTGGCAACCTAAGCCCTCGGAGGACCTCGTTTTTCAGCTTCGGGAACCGCCGCTCGTCGGTGGCTTCTTCGTTTAGTAACGTTTCTTCCATGTTCGGTGTCGAGGGCCGCAAGATCCGCCAACTCTTTACCCCCGTGCTTCCCGACGAGCTCGTCCTCTCGCTCAGCGAGAAGGTCACGCTTGTCAAGGCGTTTGATGATGGGTGGTGCATCGTCGGCCGTGACTCGTTCGTCAAGCCTGGGGAAGTCGAGATGGGCGCCGTTCCGGCTTGGTGCTTTGTCAAGCCCGTGAAGGGCCTCAAAGCCTCTCGTCCGATGCGCACGTCTTCCCTCGGTGTCTCTGTCGAGATAGACGCAGGCCCAGGGTTTTCTTCCCGTGAAGAGGTCATTTCATGGTCCAACTTTTAGTTTTTTTTGATTTATTTTTCTATCGACCACGGAAATTGACTGGAACAACGCCCACACCCTGTCGAATGCGCAAGTCGCGGCTTTCTTGCACACCTCCATTGCACTTTTAACCCCCTTTCCATGTGTTAATTTTGTTAATCATTTAACGTTACCTGTTGTTTCTCGCTGGAATTGCTGCGGTAGGTTCCAGATGCGTCACACGCATACCCGTTCACCTTCATGTTTCTTGACGTCCTGCGTCTCTCGATGATACGTTTTTGTAGGCCGTTCTACGCGTTTCAGTACGTTTTAAGCACTGGTTGTCCCGACATGTAGGTACAACATGTACAGACGCTCGCTTGCGAGTGTTCGCACTCAATGCACGAACATGTTTCTTGTGCGAGGAGGGGGTGATCCCCGGCCCGGCTTGCCGGCTCTGGGAAGATGTCGATTGGCGTGGTGGGCTTGGACGTTTCTTTGTTTGAGGATGTCTTCTTCCCAGCTTGCTTCGGCTCCGCCGCCACTGCACATAATACGTTCGCACAGCTCAGCCATCAATGCCCTGTTCATCTCAGGTGACAATGAACGCATCTACTCGGGTGACATTACAGGTTTGGTCGTTATCACATCGACACGGTCCTTTCGCCCCTTGGCTTCTTGGAAGGCGCACACAGATGGTCTCTTGGGTCTAGAAGAGTGGGGGAAGCAAGTTATCACGTCAGTTTGTGACTCATAATTTGTTCAAATGCCCATGAACCCCTGATGCGCTTGCTCTGTCTCGCATATTCGTCCGTTGAAAAGCCATGGACGTGACAACAAGCTACACGTGTGGAAGCTTTCTTTGCAAACTTCATCAACCGTTGGCGTATCCGCATTGGCTCCTGGAACACTGATGCTTGAGCTTAGCTATTCATTGGACGTCAACGCGCTCAACTTTTGCCGGTTCTCTCTGTTGAGTCCCGACGTGCCACCTTCTGCAGACACGCGGGCTCTGGTGGCCGTTCCTAACCTTGTCGAGTCCTCACTGGCAAGCACGAGCTCCCTCCCTCTTTGTGTAGAAGCAACCATTGTGGTTGCGATCATGAGCACTTTGATTAGGCTGATATCTGGGCTCTTCCGTCCATGGAGAGAATTCACGCTGCCATCGGAAAAGGCAGTTCGGATACCTCAACGATATTTGGATCCGACGGCCGAGGAACAAAAAGCTCGTCAGGTACGGAGAGAGGGTGGACGTTCGTGTCCAATCAGAACACACGGATGAACACCATTTCCCTCGTTTGTACTTTCTAGGAATCATTATGTCCATGCATCTTCTTGACGCGTCCGATGGCGCAACGAGAATGGCGGATAGAGCCCCTTCTTTGATCACATCTTACGAGAACGGTAGCGTAAAGCTATGGCGATATCGCAACATCGGAAAGGAGCGATCGATTGAAGGCCTTGGATGGGAATGCCTTTGGTCTTTCAAGCTACACGTCGAGTCCGGTAAGCGAAGCGTAATATGTCGTGCCTGCTGGATGCTCCTTTCAACTCACATATTTGCGCAACCGCGCCGACAGTCATGGCAACAGCGGTTTCACTCGACCGTTCTATCGCCCTCTCGGTGTCAGCAGACCACCTTGTTGGAAGATACAATCTCGACAAAGTACGTGCTCGACTCACATCTCATCTCAACTGCGATCAAAAAAGGGAACCAAATAAACGCACTCCAGGCGGATCTAATTTCGAACTCGGAGACCATAGGAACGGTGTTCCGAACAAAGCACCCAGGAAATGGCGCGGTGGCGTTCCACGACGATGGACGGGTATGTGCCATTGGAGGTTGGGACGGTCGGTGCGTTCCCCACTAACGTTCTTCATGATTGGCTTCTCCACCGATGATCGCACCTCTTCGTTTGAAAAAAATCCCGTTACTATGAAAAAAAACTTCGACGCTAAAAATAAATATTCACGATTGTCATAGCGTGCGGCTTTACTCCACGAAGATGTTCAAGGCACTCGGCACGCTAACTTATCACAAAGACGCGTTGCAAACGCTTGCTTTTGCCCGTGCACATCCAGTGGCTGCGCGCCATCACCATCAACACTTCCCGATCACTACCGGAGAAGGCGGCGCTGGAGTCGTGGACATGTCAGCGGACAAAAGTGCTAGCCGGTCCGATGAAGGCGATGATGATGGGGGAAACGTTGTTGATGTTGATGCTGGTGCTGACGAAGGGAATGATGAAAGTGATGATGATGATGAGATGAGCGGAGAGGAAAAGGCGAGACGCTCGCGGTGGCTTGTAAGCGGAGGCAAAGATGGCCGAGTGGTTGTGTGGGAGTTGATGGACTTCACGGCTCGGGGAGATAACGGCGGCCGTAGGGAGCATCATTAATAGTGGCCCGTTTCTTGTTCAAATACCCCAAGAATCTACATACGATGTCAATCATTTGTTTGCTGTAACTGTAAAGAGGGAATCCTGTGAGATGAGGAGGAGGTCAGGGCAATCCACCATGTCTCACATCGCATGTCGGAGTCTCTATCTCTTGACTAGACAAAGTCGTGAACCGTGCGATCGGGGGTGAACGCTGTGAGCCCGGCATTGTGATTGGACCTGTGACCGCGTTGATCGAACATTCGGCACATCCCTTCTCCAGTTTTACCCGTCCCGTACACAGCAAAACTACTACTTACACTACCGTATTAGTGGTAGTAGGCAAGCCAAAAAAGGGAAAATAATAATAATTGTATTGTGCGCACGAACAACTGGCTACCTGATGGAATCTGTCATGAGAGTGTAGTAGTGATCCGGCGAGCCCGACCACTCGGAGAAGAAGCTACTACTGTACTACTATCACAGTAACTGTAGTATTCGGGTGCTGTTGTCTGCATAAACTGTATCCCGGTCGTCCCGAGTCAATGTCGCTGATTAACGTTGATTTGGGCCAGACGGCGGCCGACGGCTACGGCTTCCCCGTTTGCGTTTGATTCCATTTGATTTGATTTGATTTGATTCCATTCCATATTCCATTCCTTCCCTTCCTCGGTCCTCGGTCCTCGGCACATCTGAAGGGCCCGACCCACGCCCCGACCCGACCCCGATTCTTCAAAATAAAATAAAATAAAATAAAACATTACTGTGCTACCCTTTGACCTCGGATCGATGCCGACATAATGACAATGTCAACGTAGACATGGATTACTGTACTGTACTTTGATTTCGCGTCAATTCAAACGGCATGGAGAGATTCGGAGGCAGTGTGCCAGTGCGTGGATACTGTAGCGAAAGCCCTTCATTTGTATTTCATGTCCCTGCCGCGCCCTGTCTTGAACCTTGGCAGTCGCCTCAGTCCCATCTGTATCTCTCAGCTGCCCTGACAGTGAATACAGTTCGATCCTTGGAAGATCGAAAATTCCGAAAGCTGAATAACGCTCAATCTGATTGGATAGAGTTTAAGTGAAACGGGGCTTTCCCTTTTGCGTTTCCCGCAGGCTTGACCTTATGAGATCCTCTCCGACGACTTACTATGGTTAATGCACATTGAGCGCCCTGAACATCAAACCCGACATCATCCAATATTTTCAAATCGAGGATGTGTATTGCATGTGAACAGGCAATGATGATGACCAGACAACGCTAATGATCCAGAACAAGGTGGCAAGGTAACATGATGCATGAAAGGCGAAACATACGCAGAGTGGCAGGGGTGCAAACAATACACTAGACTATGACAGGCAATAAAAAGAATCCACAATAAAGACATGATGACAACACCCAAAGCAAATTATAATTGGTACATCGGCAGAGGTCCGTGCCATTAACCTCGAGACCCGATAGGTGCATGAATGCAAGAGGTCTTTCAGAACCATCTTGATACGCATGAAGGCCGAGGCAAGGTAATAAGGTACCCATGAAATCGAGAGTGTTTGGCTTTTACACGAGAGCAGCGGATTTCAAGTAGTCCCTGAATATGGAATCGCGAACTGCAAATGATGAATAATTGCCGCTGCGATCTGTATAACCGCATAAAACCTACCATTAGCAATGATACTTCGTGTCGTTTTGATATCCTGATTGTAGGACATGAGCGAAAAGGAAAGACCAATAAACCCGCTTGACATCATACCACAGCATTCGTCAGATGCGAGTAAAGGACACGTTTCTTTTCATTATTCTTCCTATGAACTTGCAAAAAGTGCGCACGAAAATAGTTGACAACGGATTCATAGTCATTGGGTCGATTGCCGTATGAGGTGATGCTGCATGGGACGAGAAATGAGTGTTGAAATGATGATGCAGTAAATAGTATTAACTCACTATTTATTGACCCGCGTACCGTTGGCCAACTTATTTTGCAAAACATCCGTTTTATCTAAGCGCTGTGAATACAGGAACTCGAGTCGAGCGACTATTGTGACTCACTCAAGAAGAGAACCAAATGGAGGTTCTTCAAGAGTTCATTGGAACATATGGTAGTGAATAGCTGAAGGGAATCATCAATCCGATTCGTCCGGGGGTCCTCATCCAGGTACTGTCCACAGTAGTATTTGTGTCATCATGGTCGCGTCATTAATTACTGTTCTTTGCGCACCTGATCAAATGCGCTGATGGGCGCGACAAAGATAATCGCGTTGGCTTCCTCAAAATAGGGTACCCAAGTATGTCGTTGTCCTCGGGCGCCGCCTACATCGTACAGGTGCCAGGTAACAGTCCTACCGTGTAGAGGCACTTCAAACTGATGTTCCGCGACACCCATCGTCTGAATGCGAGCGTGCAGGATATCATCTACAAGCAATCGGTGAGCGGACAACGAAACGTGATTTACAACGCTCACCGGTGCTGGGAATATAGTCTCCTACGGCCACGCGATCAATTGCGCTAAAAAAACTGTCACCAGTCAGATCAGAACGCGAACTTTAGCTGGGTGCAAATCAAGCATACAATTCTGCCCATTCTTCCAAACGGAGCCGCCTTCGCTTGATCATCTTTTGAACGACATCCGACCGCCAGAGAGCTTTGATGTCTTCTCTGCTGGCATCAAGAATCCTACCAACCTCCTCGACAACCTCAGAAACATTCACGTTATTTCCGCTCTCCATCACGGGCGTCACGGGGGTGCCAGAGGATCCACGGGAGCGACCAGCGAGAAAGGAATTGCGTGCGGCAGACCTGAGTTGCCAGCCATGGCGTACGAAGACACTGTCCCTGCCCGAACCAGAGACACGGACACCACCGCTAAGCCTGTCCGCGAGAGTGTTCTCTGCCGCAACAAGAGGCGATAAACGCAGTCTGAGAGTCGCGATCTGCTTCTGCGTCTCTGTGAGAAGAGCGGGGACGGGAGATGTGTAGGAGCGGGACGTCTTGGGGGAAGAGCCCTCGGCTGGATCTTCGCGAAGGAGATCTTCCAAGGTTTTCTTGGAAGCAACGGACTCGCGAGGAGGACTGTCTGGGATATCCCCATCAAACGTATCACCATGAGAGTCGAGGTTTTCTAAAATGCGTTTGACGGAGCGAGCGACGTTAAAATAAATGACTGTGCGCCAAGAAGCACGTTCCTTGTCAAGTGTGTCGGGACTATACATGAGTTGAAATTGCTTTTGAAGGGTGGATTTTCCGGATTCAGCCTGACCCAGCAGGAGCAGCTGGGGAAGGAGAGAAGATAAGAGTGGGACGAGGAGAGGGATGGTGTAGGGATAAAAAAACATACTCGGACATCCTGTTTAGACTTTTCATGAACTCTTCGGTCGACCTTGAGTTGCTCGTCAATAACATCAGAGATGCACTTTGCTTCTGCTTCCCTCTGAAGACGTGCCCTGCGCTCCGATTCAGTCTCTGCATCGGGAGGACGGATGGCAGACGAGAGGGGGTCCTCCTGAGAGTAGACAGAAGGGGGACGACGGGCGTGGAGCATGACTTGTGAGGGAAGGAGGGCGAGGGAGGGAGGTGTAATAGGGGAGCTTGATTTGCAGCCAATTAATTATATTTTATTACTGCAACCGCTATTACGTCACCGATATCTACCCCGATTTCCGGTCTGTTGCGGCATACATTTGCCCATGGTGCGTCCCTCCTCTCACATCCGCCGTATCCTCTTACACACTCCCCCCAGTCTGTAACGTTCCACACAACACACGGAGATCTCAAGGTTCGTTTCAATGCCTATACATGGCCATAGTCCTTACTCATTCTCCAACTCAGATCGAAATTTTTTGCGAGGCCGTTCCAAAACCAGCACAGGTCTATTTTTTCCATCCGTCCTTGTCCTTATCATATATCTTACCTCTCCTTAAAGAACTTTCTCGCCCTCTGTGCATCAAATTATTACGATGGCTGCCTATTCCATAGGAACATCAAAGGTTTCATGATCCAAGCTGGCGACCCAACCGGTACCGGAAAAGGTGGCCAATCAATCTGGGGTAAACCTTTTCCAGATGAAATTCGATCCACCTTAAAGGTAGGTTACTGTCTGTCCCACATCCATTCTCCGCTCCAGTCGGAGTGATCTCATAATTCGCCTCTTTGGTATCCCTGGCGTCTATGCTCATTATCCATCCCCGTAACAGTTCAATGCCCGTGGCGTCCTTGCTATGGCAAACTCTGGTCCAGACACCAACAAGTCTCAATTCTTCATCGCATATGCTAAGCAGCCACACCTTGATTCAAAATATACCATCTTTGGCAAGGTAATAGATGGACAAGACTCTACACTCGATGCTATGGAGCGTGTTCCCGTTAACAATAAAAATCGACCTTTGTCGGACATCAAACTCACACATGTACGCACCTGTCACTTCCAGGCATATATCACTCAAAACATAATCTGTCTATTTATCTTACAGGTGACCATTCACTCAAATCCAATAGCCGATGCACAACTCCGATCATGACCATTCCTTCTGTAGCTTAGCTTAAATGACACGTCCTCCACTGCCACTCATTGACAGCCCACTTTAAGTGGATCTTCTGCTCGTCATATTGGTAGTTTACACGTGGTGACAACTCCCAGCTAGTCTGTTCAGTCTTATCATGACTTTATAAAGCCAACCAATTCCTTCTGAAGCTCTCGTTGTCTCCGTGCTTTCTCAAGATCATCCAAACTTCGGAGATCGTTCACTACATCACGCGTCTTGCCAAAGTAAACCTCTTGCAGCAAGTTACGCATCTTAATTTCCATATCCTCGACCATCCTCCCAACGTTCTGCACGTGTGATGTCGCATCCTGCACAGGGTGATCTTGCTCCATCTATCATTAGGATTTGTGACAGCTTCCCCCATCGCACACACTATGAAACACACCTGCCGAGTCATGCTACCGCTTAAGCTGGTTTCTCCATCATGTATCCACGTCACGGACTCCTTCGCATCAGAAGAACCACCTGTGCTCCCACGGCGTGTAATGAGCTGTAGCATAATCGTCGACGTAAGTTTGTAGTGTGCCTGGCGCCCACGCTCCATTGTCTCGAAGACATGGATGGAATCCCAGCTGCCGGAAGGTTCCAAAGGTGACACCGGTGTTAGCGCTAGAAATAATTGGGGATGAAGGAACCGTGTTAACAGTGGTGGTGACGAGAAGAACAGCCATGAATGGATGCTGCAGGACTGATTGGGAATGGTTCTACAGACGAAATCACGTACTCTTCTTCAAAAGCACGACACCAGCAAACCCGCCGTCTTCGAGATCCCATAGGAAAACCGAGGACACGCCGCCTTCGAAGTACCTGGGTTGGCATTGCAGATTTGGTTGCACGAAACAAAGTGCCAAGTCGGGTCGTTTGGATATGGAATGAAAAGCGACGTGTTTTCGTACCAACGGCTAGTAGTAGGGGTTTAAAGAGGTCATAGACTCACATCTCCCGATATGTATCGAACGCCTCGTTCGCTGCGATCTCGAGTTTGCGCAATTTTGGAGGTGGCACGGGTCCATCCTCCGATGGCGGATCATACTCGTTGGACCAAGGCGACCTACACAAACATGACGGCGTGGAGGAAGAACCCAACCGCTCACGTTAATTGTTGGCGACATGCCGCAACTGCTCAAGGAGCGCCACGCAACGTGTGGTAAGTGACGCACCTGTAACTCTCACCGTCCTGGTTGTACACGCAAGCGAGGTACTCCTTTCCCGTCGCCCTGTCAACGCGCAGCTTCAGAGGCTGGTCCACATTGCCCGAGAGATCGTCTGCATAGTCAGGGCTGATCCGCATCAGTGCCTCGACGTTCTCCTCGATCTTCGTGGGCGGAAGCCGCCGCATGAGATCTAGCATTGATGAAACAATGTCCATTGTGTGGGGTGGTGATAAGAGTGCTAGAATAGGAATATGGGAAACGAGAGATAACGTTTGGTGTCGTTGATTGACAAGTCGACGAGACTGGTCCAAAAATGGAAATCACAATTACTAATTGGCATGTGCTCATGTGCTCGAGTACATTGCAGCCTTGTATACAACACTCAATGCTTCACTTCAGTCGTCTGATGCACGTTCGTGCATTGTTACACGACCTTCCCCTCTGAGCATATCTTCCACGTTCTTCATGTTAGCAATTTCAATGACGTTGAACTTTCGATGCGCATAATAGCCCTTGACGATGCCAATGCCACAGACGCTCTGGCCGAAAACAATCGATCAGCTTTATTCATGCACGTACTCCCATCACGTACCTTGAACACTTCGACGAGAAAGAAAACTTCGGCGTCTTCAAGATTGACGGTCCATCCGCTCGGAACACACGAGACGACGGTGTCGATGAGTAATTGCCGAGACAAAGTATTGTGATTGCGAACTTTGAGTTCGATCTTGTACTGCATGATCGATTGAAAATTTAAGCGCGGCTGCCCCTTCTCCCCCCAAAAAAAAGAGGGGGAGAGGGGGAATGTAATCAAGGATGACGTACACGGTAGTCCGAGTCGGAATTTTGTGCCAGGAACGGTTTCAAAACCCGCTGCGCGAGTGACTTGATTTCAGGGACGTTTGCAACACACGTATTCGTGACTGGTGTCAGGCGATGCGTATACCTACCAACATCGACACGTATTGTTTCAATAATGAATATCCAAAAAAAAGGGGGTTATTCAACTTACCTTGTGTGAGTTACCCCAGTTCTTTCCACGTTCTCGATGTGCTTGAGCACAAGCTGCACAGGATCGACGGGCGGCTTGCACGAAATGAAGATCACTGGAACGCATCACCACAGATCAGCTGCGAGCGTTGCAAAATATCATTTTCTACGCACCGCAAGGAGTGTTGGTCTGGCAATTCGCTACGTGATTAGCCAATCGACTCGGATTCCTGGGGCATGTGGACAACGTGAGTGCGACGTACCAAACCTCTGCTCCCGCCGCGGTCGCTTTATGGAAGCAAGCTCTTTCGAAATTTGCTTTTCCAAGTCCTCTTCAACCTCGCCATCATCTGGATCGGGATGACTTTGATCATCATTGGCCTCTACGGCAGTAGACCCTGGCCAAAGCTCGGAGGCAAGCTGAAGGAATTGGAGGTAACACAAAAACACGGCCTGATTAACGATGTCGACAGGATATTGTGCAACACGAACGTCTTACGCTCTCAAACAGATCGTACAACTCTCCGACGGTCTGCTTCTCCTTCCCCTTTACGCAGCTAACCCAGATTCCTGGTCCATCGATGGCCCTTTTCCCCCAGACAGGAGTGCCGTCCTGTCACGGCACAAGCTTGTCAGACGAGATGTCTAAGCATGATTACGACAAGTATCCCCTCACAGAACGATATCGCTTCTTGGGTTTCGCACCATCCTCCCGAGGACGTTTAGCGGTTGACGTCGACATTTTCAATTTGGGCCGTTGTACAGTATTCGGAATGATCTGATCTCATGATGGCATGGCAATCATTTGCGTTACTTAAGTGTCACGTGCGGGAAATCTGCGACGAGCCTGGTTGACTCGGATGAATTGGTGCCCCAGTCGATGCACTGTACAGTGTATGCTATGGAAATTTGGCTCACCTCCAGCCCCTTGAAAATAAGTTCGCCCTTACAAGGTCACGCTTGTGCCATTCCTTGAATGATCACTGCCGAGGCTATTCATTTATTTTCCCTAGTAACCTTTTATTGTAGCAGCTAGGGCCCCACTCCATAGTGGCAGCGTATCAATCATGCCATCACTACGGTACAATATCTCCCTTTGTTTCACGCCAGTACGTTTCGCATTACGTTGTCTGTCTCCCTTCCGCTACTGTAAATACCATCACGTATTGTTCACCCCTGTGTTGAGGGGTTCCCATTCCAGTGGACAGACTGCATGGAAGAGTGCCGAGCGGCATCATCTTCTAGAATGCCAACTAAATCTCGCCAGGGCGAGAACGAGGGAGGTACCCGTCTCGTCTCCTTGCAATGATCGACCGAGACGCCCATCTCGGCCGACGCGCAAGCACCCTCTTTCGGTTAAGCCAGAACCTGGAGGAAATCATGGCCCGATGGTTGCCCCTCTGCTCGACCACACCAACGGGGCGTCTTTCGGTTGACTCGTCATTGAGGCTCCTCCTTTCTGTTATCTTCCTTGACTGATTCCGGTTTCAGATACCATCTTTGCCGAGTATGAACGATTCGAACTGGGTGGGCCGGTGGCGCATGTTAGTGGTGTCATCAAATGAAATACTTTCCAAGAGGGGTTAGCACAAGCGTCCAAGCAATCAAGCAGTATCACCTAACTATTGTCCCCCAACTGACTCTGAAGCTAGCTTTTCAAGGGCCAAAGATATGGGAGAGGGTGTTGCGGAGTTGTGGGCGGAAGGAGTCAAAGGCGTCACCGTGTGTTTATGCACGGATACCTCGTCCAGTCACGGTTATGACTGAGTTCTTTGGTGCAGGCTCGTTAAAGCATCGAAATACTCCGAGATGACGCCCTCCCAAGAATATCCGATCTCCATATGCAGAAGACGCAGTAGAAGGATAGATAAAGGAATGGCATAGACCGGAAGTGGTATGCCGACGATGCTGAAATGTCGTACTTTCATCATCACGGCTCTTGAAACGTTCTCTGAGACGTGAATGTCTGGGCCATACTGTAATAATCTGATAAACTAGGGCCATCGGAAAGCTCAAGCTTTACTGTGACTACGTATTGCCTCAACAAGAAACCTCGGCCTACGCAATTCTCAAAGAGAAACAATTTGCGAAGAATTGGCAGAAGATACCTATCCAGGTCGATTGCACAACCTCACTTAGCTCAGAAGCCGATAGATGGAGATTGATAAAGCTTACATTGAGAACTCGTGAGGAGACCTACGAGATATTCTTTGGTTCATTCAGCTCATGCTCGCGGAACAGCTCTATCACCTCCTTCGCCCACGCAACGTCGAATGGAGTTTGACCCCAATTGTCGCGCGCATGAACATTGGCGCCACGGTCGAGCAGCACCTGTGCGGCTTCGCGCTTCCCAATTCGAGCCGCTATATGCAACGGCGTCGCGTGGTCATTATCCTGTGCTCCCACGTCCGCATCACGTTCCAGTAAGAGTCGGGCAATGCCGGGGTTTTCATTCGACATCGTGACGTGCAGTGGCGTTCGGCCAAGCTTGTCCCGTACATGAACAGATGTACCACTCTCAAGCAGCAGCCGTGCAGCCGCGAGCTTTCCTTTGTTTGCTGCTAGGTGTAACGGAGTCTGGTGGTCGACATCCTGTGCCTCCATGTTCGCACCGGTTTCGAGCAACTGCCGTACTGCCGCAGGCCTTCCATGACATGCTGCTAGATGTAACGGAGTCTGGTGATCGACATCCTGTACCTCCATGTTCGCACCGTTTTCGAGCAACA
>WNFQ01000791.1_pt1 | contig 21632 bp, 19 predicted proteins | sample 5400171 | NCBI WGS metagenome assembly WNFQ01 (sample SAMN13153356, study PRJNA577476) | soil metagenome | isolation source: 20 cm soil under Madrone tree | place: USA:California | collected 2016-06-14 | reverse complement strand
GCGAGGCGCCGAAAAAGCATCCTTGGAGAGCACCCACGCCTCCTCCGGAATGCTGCCCTCGGACGTCAGTGTCTCCTTGCCGCCGATGGTGACGCCCCAGAGTCCGCGGTTCACCGAGTACGCCGCGCCGAACGCCGGGCCAGGGACTCTGCCGCGGCGGTGTCGATGCCGCCGGTGTCGACGGTCACCGTGATCGGCACCAAGGGGCGGGTCGCGTTCGAGGCGCCTGCGGCCGACGTGCTGCTGACGGCTCATCGCGAGCTGGAAAAGCTGGTGTTGACGGGCAAGCAGGCGCGCATCAAGGACTCGGTGGCGCAACCCTATGGCGACCTGGTGCACGAAGGACAGCACTTGGACCCGGTCTGCCGCGATATCGAAGCGCTGCTGCTATCGTCCCAGGCGCGCGTCAGCGGCGAGGTCAGAGTCCTGTTCCGGCCGGGATCGGTGTTCGTGGAGGGCGTCACGTCGCCGTATTCGCTGATGGCGGCATCGAGAGGGGTCTACGGGGAGTCCGCCGGTGAGTGGACGCCCACCGATGCTCTGGGCTATTCGAAGATGCTGGCCCTGACCGGGGTGTTCTACCAGCGCGCCGGAGCCGATGCGCAGGCGCGGGCGGGCAAATCGTGAGCGGCATGCGTACCGTGGTCGTCGACAAGATCGCCTCGGTGACGCAGGCCTGCGGCCTGTCGCACGAGATCCGCATCGCCGCCGACATTCCCTGCGAGGAGGGGCTGGTGGTCGTCGTCGAGATCCTCAACAACAAGGCCACGTACAACACGCTGGAGCTCACCAGCGGCCGCATGGCGAAGGTGGCGCGCGGAGATGTGGTGGTGGGGGCGCTGGGTCATCGCAAGGCCTTGTTCGGCTACTCGGGGCACATTCCGAAGACGCTCAAGCCCGGCGACGTGATTCAGATGCTGAATATCGGTGGCGTCCTCGGCATCTGCGACTCCGCAACGCCTGACAAGGGCAAGCCTTTCGACTGCAAGGTCCTGGGCGCCGTATTGACCTTTCCGTATCTCGGCGAGCGCATCGGCGTGCCTGCCAAGGTGGGATACAAGGCGCTGGACTACGACGCCGCGCTCGACGTGCGCGGCGTACCGGTGGTGGCGCTGGCCGGCACCTGCATGGAGGCGGGCAAGACCGCGGCTGCCTCCGCCATCATCGCCCGCATGCGTCATCGCGGACTGATCGTGGATGCCTTCAAAGCCACCGGCGTCTCGCTGCGCCGTGACATCCTGGCATTCGAGGACTCCGGTGCGCGGCGTACCATGATTTTCACCGACTTGGGGATAGTGACCACGACCGAGAAATGCGGTCCCGCGCTCACCCGGACCATGCTCACGGAAATGGCCGGCGGCCAGCCGGATGTCATCGTGTTCGAACTGGGCGACGGACTCCTGGGGACGTACGGCGTGGAATCGATTCTGCGCCAGCCGGACATCAAGGCGGCGTTGACCGCGGTGGCCTTGTCGGCCAACGATCCGGTTGCCGCCTGGGGCGGCGTGAAGCTGCTGCGCGAGCGCTTCGGCATCGAGCCATGCGTGGTCACCGGTCCCGCGACGGACAATCAAGTGGGGGTCGAGATCATTCGCGAGCAGATGAATGTCCAGGCGTTCAATGCCATCAGCAGCCCCGCGGATCTCGGCGACCACATCATCGCTTCGCTGGGCCTTGGCCACGTGCGTGAATCCAAGGTTGCCGGCGAATGAACGGTTCCACCCCGGCGATCGTGCTCGGCGGTACCGGCTATGTGGCCGGAGAGCTGCTGCGCCTGATCGCGGGGCATCCGCAGCTCTCCGTCGCCGCCATTCTGTCGGACAGCCAGCCCGGCGCTCCGGTCGCCGGCGCGTTTGCGCACCTGAAGAGCGCCTACCCGGATCTCAAATTCACCGGTCTCGAGGAGATCGAGACCCTCATCCGGCGCACGCCGCGCTGCGCCTTGTTCTCCGCGGCGCCCCATGGCGTTGCCGCGGCCCTCATCGATCGCCTGCTGACGGCGGCCGAGGAGGCCGGCACCCGCCTGCACTGCGTCGACATCTCGGCCGACTTCCGCTTTTCGAGTGCGGCTGCCTATGAGGCGGTGTACAAGCACGCCCACGGCGCGCCGGAGAGAATCCGTGAATTTACCTGCGCCGTCCCGGAGCACCTGCAAAAATCGCCGACGCCGCATGTCGCGCATCCCGGATGCTTCGCAACCGCGACGCTGCTCGCGAGCGTGCCCCTGCTCGCGCTGGGGTTGACCGATCTGCGCCTGTTCGTCACCGGCATCACCGGCAGCACCGGCTCGGGCCGCAAACCGGTTGACGGCACGCATCATCCGTATCGGCACAGCGATCTTTACACCTACGGCGCCCTGAGTCATCGGCATGTGCCGGAGATCATCGCCTGCGCAAAGCTCGCCACCGGCATCGAGGCTGAGCTCAATTTCGTGCCGCATTCCGGCCCCTTCGCGCGCGGCATCCATGTCACCGTCCAAGCCAGTCTCAGGAAACCGCTCGGCACGGCGCAGGCGCTGGAGGCGCTGAAGTCCTATTACAAGGACTGTCCCTTCGTGCGGGTGGGCGACAGTGCGCCGCGCGTCAAGGATGTGGCGACCAGCAATTATTCGAATTTGAGCGCGGTGACCAACGGCAACTCCATCGCCGTCATGTCGGTCGTCGACAATCTCAACAAGGGCGCCGCCGGCGGCGCCATTCAATGGATGAATCGCTTGTTGGGTCTTGCCGAGACGACCGGCCTCACGACCCCGGCGCCCGGATGGACTTGAGCGCTCGGAACCACGACACGGTAGAACGGCAACAAACTCGGTAGCAATCCAATGGCGACACCTCTGACCAGTTCGACCCAGGCTCTCACCAGCCACTTGGCGCAAGTGTTTGCGCAATATCCCATCGAAGTGGCCCACGGCGACGGCGTGTGGCTGCACGCGCGGGACGGCCGCAAGATCCTGGATTTCTACGGCGGGCATGCGGTCGCAGGCCTGGGCTACGGTCATTCGCGCTGGCTGGCCGCGCTCGAGCGTCAAGCCAGGCAGATGTCCTTCCAGACCAATGCGCTGCCCATGGTCATCCGCGAGCGCGCCGCCGCCCGCCTGACCAAGTTCGCGGGGCTCGGCCTCGATACGGTGTTCTGGATCAACAGCGGCACCGAAGCCAACGAAAATGCGCTGAAGCTCGCCTTCAAGCTGACCGGCCGGAGCAAGGTCGTGGCGCTGGTCCAGGGATGGCACGGCCGAACCGCCGCGGCCGGCGCCGTCACCTGGGGTGCACTCGAGAAGTGGTACGGTTTTCCGCGCACGCCCTTCGATGTGAGTTTCATGCCGCGCGACAATCCCGCCGCCGTGGATCAATTCGTCGACCGGGACACGGCGGCGGTCATCGTCGAACCGGTGCAGGGCGTGGGCGGCGCCTACGACGTGGGCAAGCCCATGCTGCAGGCGCTCAGGCAGCGTTGCGACGAGGTCGGAGCACTCCTGATATTCGATGAGGTGCAATGCGGAACGGGCCGCACCGGCGCGCCCTTCGCCGCGAATTTCTACGACGTGACTCCGGACATGATCACCGCCGCCAAGGCCTTGGGCAATGGATTTCCCGTGTCGGCCCTGCTGCTGTCGCGCCGCGTTGCGGGACAGATCAAGTACGACGACATGGGTACGACGTTCGGCGGCGGCCCGATGGCCTGTGCCGTGGCCGAAGCGGTGATCGACATCATCGAGTCGGAATCGCTGCTCGCAAACGTGCGCCAGGTCTCGGCGTATATTCGTTCCAACTGCGTCATCGGCCCGGTCACCGGTGTGCAGGGCGCCGGCTTCCTCTTGGGCCTGAAGACTTCCCGTCCGGCGAAGGAAGTGCAGGCGGCGCTGCTGGCGAAGAACATACTCACCGGCACCAGCGCGGACGCGCACGTTCTGCGGCTGATGCCGGCGTACATCTTGAACGAGGGCCACGTGGATCAGCTGAGCGACGCCTTGGCGAAAATATCCGCATGAAGCGATTCCTCAGTCTGGCCGATTTCAACCGGGAGCAGATCCTCGACCTGCTCGCGCTCGCCCAGTCGCTGCAGGACAAACCGGATCCGCGGGCGCTCGCAGGCAAGATCCTGGGGTTGGTGTTCTTCAATCCCTCGCTGCGCACGCTGGCGTCGTTCCAAGCCGGAATGGCCCGCCTCGGCGGCAGCTCCTTCGTGATCACTGCGGGCCAGGGAACGTGGCAGATAGAGACCCGGCGAGGCGCCATCATGAAAGGTGCCGCCGCCGAACATATCCGCGAAGCGATCCCGGTGCTGGCGTCGTATTGCGATGCGCTGGGCGTGCGCGCATTCGCCGAGGGCAAGGACCTCAAGCAAGATCTCGGCGAATCTCTGCTGGGGATGATCGGCGAACTTTGCGATAAACCGCTGATCAACATGGAATCGGCGATGAATCACCCCTGCCAGGCACTGGCCGACTGGCGAACCCTGGATGAACTCGGGGTGCCGCAGCGAGCCAAGTTCGTCCTCTCCTGGGTCTATCATCCGAAGGCGCTGCCCCTGGCCGTGCCCGCGGCTACCGTGCACATGGCGGCAATGCGCGGCATGGAGGTGGTGGTGCTGCGCCCGGACGGGTTCGCCCTGCCGCCGCAAATCATGGATAACGCCCGCTTTGCCGCAGCCGCGGCCGGCGGCTCGTTGGTCGAGACCGACGACCGCACGGCGGCTCTCGCCGGCGCGAGCGTGCTGTATGCGAAGGAGTGGGGTACCACGACCTATTACGGCGATACCGAGGCGGACTCGCGGCTGCGCGCCGATCTCTCCGATTGGTGCGTGCGCGAGCACTGGTTCGCGGGCGCGCTGCCCGAAGCCAAGCTCATGCACTGTCTGCCGGTGCGCCGTAACGTCGCGGTGGCCGATGAAGTTCTGGACGGCCCGCGCGCGGTGGTCAAACGCGAGGCCTTCAATCGTCTGGTGGTGCAGATGGCCGTTCTGCACCGCATGCTTGCCTGATGAGTACTGTTCGGAGTAATTCAATGATCCTGAGTCGACCTGATCCTTCCATCGCGGTGCGCGCGCTCAAGAGCGCGGCACCGTACATCCGCATGTACAAGAACAAGGTCTTCGTCATCAAGGCGGGCGGCGCGGTCTTCAGCGACGAGATGTCGACGCGCGCCTTGATCGAGCAAGTGGCGATCCTGCACCAGGTGGGCATCAAGACCGTGCTGGTCCACGGCGGCGGTCCGCAGCTGGACAGCGTGCAAGCGACGCTGGGACTGGAAACCCGGATGGTCAACGGTCGGCGAGTCACGGATCAGAAATCGATCGACGTGACCGCCATGGTGCTGAACGGCTTGATCAACACGCGCATTCTGGCGATCTGCCGGGAGCTCGACATCGAGGCCATCGGCCTGAGCGGCGTCGACGCCGGCCTGGTACGCGCGCACAAGCGCCCCCCGGTGCGTACGGAAGGTTCGAGCGAAACGGTGGATTATGGGTTCGTGGGCAACATCGACTCGGTCAATGCCGCGGTGGTCAACAAGCTGCTCGAGAACGGGCTGATGCCCGTCGTGAGTCCGCTGTCGGCGGACTCGAACGGCATATTGCTCAACATCAACGCCGACACGGTGGCCGCCGCCATCGGCGGCGCCTTGTCGGCGGAAAAACTCGTGCTGTGCACCGGCGCCCACGGAATTCTCGAGCGCGTCGAGGACCCGAGTTCGGTGGTTTCCTACACGGACATCAAGGGCTTGAAGCGCCTGCGCGACCAGGGAGCGCTCAAGGACGGCATGCTGCCCAAGGCGGCCGCGATCGAGAACGCGATTCGCGGCGGCGTGCGCCGGGTACACGTCATCAGCTACAAGTCCGCGGACAGTTTGCTCGCGGAGATCTTCACGAACGAGGGCACCGGCACCCTGGTGGTGGCGGACCTCACGGCCTTGACCCCGGCCGAGCAGCTGAGCTCCTCGGGCGCTTGAACTCATGGCGACCACGCCAAGGCCACGGTTACTGCGATGACGCGACTCTGGGACAAGGGAACTCCGCTCGACGCGCGTGTGCTCGGCTTCACCGCGGGGGACGACTATATTCTGGACAATCGCCTGGTCCGCTACGACATCCAAGCCTCCGTCGCGCACGCGGAGATGCTGGCGGCGCAGGGATTGTTGTCGGCCGAGGACCTGGGATCGATTCGGGATGCCTTGACGGCCATCGGCGAGGAACATGCGCGCGGGTCCTGGCGGGTCTCGCTGGAACAGGAGGATTGCCAGACGGCGATCGAAAATCTGCTCACGGCGCGCATCGGCGCCACGGGCGGGCGCTTGCATGCCGGCCGTTCGCGCAACGACCAGGTGCTCGCCGCTCTGCGCCTGTACCTGCGCGACGCCGCGGAAGATTTGCGGCGCGGCGCGGCGGCGGTGGCGGATGCGCTCGACGCGCTGGCTGCGCGGCACGGCGACATGGTGCTCCCCGGCTACACCCACATGCAGCAGGCCATGCCGAGCAGCGTCGCGCTCTGGGCGGGAGGGTTCGCGGCGGAAATTCGCGACGACGCCGAGGGCCTCGATCTCACGCAGAGGCGCATCGGCAAGAACCCTCTGGGATCCGCGGCCGGCTACGGGACGCCGAACCTCGAGCTCAGCCGCGAGGAGACGCGGAGGCGCCTCGGATTTCCGGTCACTCAGGAGCCGGTGACGGCGGTGCAGCTTTCCCGCGGCAAGGCCGAGGCGCAATTGTTGTTCGAAATCACTCTGCTCGCGCAGGACATGGGACGTCTCGCGGCCGACTTGATGCTGTTCTACACTCAGGAATTCGGCTTCGTGGCGCTTCCGGATGCCTTCACCACCGGCTCCTCGATCATGCCGCAAAAGCGCAATCCCGATGTCTTCGAACTGGTGCGCGGGCGCAGTTCGGTCGCGCAAGCGGCGCTCAACGAAGTGCTCGGGATCACTCAAAAGCTGACCTCGGGTTATCACCGCGACCTGCAGCTGATCAAGCCTCCCCTGTTCCGCGGCATCGATTCCTGCCTGCAGACGCTCGACATCCTGCCGAGCGCTCTCGACGGAGTGACCTTTCGGCCGGACAACATCCGGCTCGACCCCGGCATACACGCCGCCGCCGCGGCGAACGCGTTGGTGGCCCGGGAGGGCATTCCGTTTCGTGAGGCCTATCGCCGTGTCGCGGCGAAGCTCAAGGATTCCAAATGACCCAATGGCGAAGCTTGCTGTCGCTGGAGGAATTGAATTCCGGCACCGGGACGCTGATCGAACACCTCGGAATCCGGTTCACCGAAATCGGCGATGACTTCATTCGCGGCACCATGCCGGTCGATGGGCGGACCCGCCAGCCTTACGGAGTGCTTCACGGCGGCGCTTCGGTGGCGCTCGCTGAAACTCTGGGAAGCACGGGCGCGGTCATGTGCGTCGACGCCGCGCAATACCAGTGCGTGGGTCAGGAGATCAACGCCAATCACGTGCGGCCGGCGCACACGGGGCTCGTCACCGGCACTGCACGTCCCGTGCATCTGGGCGGGCGCACGCAGGTGTGGATCATCGACATCGTCAATGAGGCCGGTAAACTGGTGTGTACTTCGCGCTTGACCATGGCAGTGATCCGGCGGCAGTGATCCGGCGCGGCTCCCTCGGCGCCTGACATCGCGCTGGCGTCCGCAACCCTGACTGGCGTATCGTGCGCGCCATGAAGCACACGCATCTCGGAATTCTGCGCCGGACATCCATCGCATGGATCATGGTTGCAGCCGCGCCCCACGTCGGCGCCCAAACCCCCTCTCCTGCACCGGGCGCGCCGGCGCCCATGAGTTCCTCTGCCGCCGATCCTGCGGCTGCGCAGAACACCGACCAGATAGGCTACTTGTTCGGATTGACCTTCGGCGAGCAGATGCATGGCGTGGGAATCACCGACCAGGTGACCGTCGATGCCATCGCGCGCGGACTGAAGGACGGCTTGCAGGGCAAGAGAAGCACTCCGGCCGATCGGCAGCAGGTGCAGGAATTCGTGCGTTCGGTGATGGAGGCCGCGGTCGCGCGCAACCAGGCGGCGGCGAAGGACTTTCTGGCGCGCAACGGCCGCGAGAAAGGCGTCACGACCACGACCTCGGGCTTGGAGTACAAGGTCATTCTGCCGGGAGACCGCAAGGCTGCCGCCGTCGCGCCCACCGATGCCGTGACGGTACAGTACCGAGGCAAGCTGCTCGATGGCTCTGAATTCGACAGCACCTACGCGCGCGGTACGCCGGCGACCTTCACGGTGAACGGCGTGATCCCGGGCTGGCAGGAGGCGTTGGTGCTGATGAAGCCCGGCGCCAAGTGGCAGCTGTTCGTGCCACCGGAACTCGCCTACGGCGCGATCCCGAAGCCCGGAATTCCCGGCGGCTCGGTGTTGATATTCGAGGTCGAGTTGCTGAGCGTCAAATCGAAAGACGCGCCGGCGGTGGCGCCCGCGCAACCGGACGCCAAGCCTAAGTCGAAGTGAGTCGCGCGGAGGATTGAGTGGCTCGTCGGGACGTGGGGTAGGATGAGGCTGACCCACCGAACGACCGCTACCGGCCGCCACTTGCTGCTACCGCCCCAGTTCCAGCGCGTTGGTCAGATCGCCCATCGGCGGCGCACCATGTGCGGCCAGTCCCTTATCGCGCGCCATGACCCCGGGCAATACGTCGAGATCGAAGCGCCGTGTGATCAAACGCAGAATCGATTCGGTGTCGTACTGGGTGTGATCGACGGTGCCGCGCTTCGCGAACGGTGAAACGATCAGCGCGGGAATGCGCGTGCCGGGACCCAGAAGATCGCCTTGCGGCGGCGCTACGTGGTCCCATGCGCCGCCGAATTCGTCGTAGGTGAGCACGATCACCATGTGCCGCCACTGCGGGCTCGCGCGCAGCCTTGCGACCAGGCCGGCGATGTGCGCATCTCCTTCCGCCACCGATGCGTAGCCGGCGTGCTGGTTCAAATTTCCTTGCGGCTTGTAGAACGTCACCGCCGGCAAGCGGCCCGCGGCGGCATCGGCGAGGAGCGCGCCGTAATCCTTCAAATGGGCGGCACGCTGATCAGCGTGCGCCACCGGATCGAACCGTTCGTAGTAATTGAACGGCTGGTGATGCGGCTGGAAGTCGGGATTGCCGCCGGGAACCGCGGGCGCATAAATGGCTTCGCGGGGTTCGAGCGGGGACCGGCGGCCGTCGGCGAGCGCCGCGTCCCAGGAACCCGAGTACCAAATCCAATTCACGTGCTTGGCGTCCAGTGCATCGCCGATGGTGGTCTGAGTCTGGGGCGGCAAGGTCGTGGCGTTGCCGGGATCGGCGTACAGGTAGTCGGTATCGGCGGCGGCAGGCTTGTTGCCGCTCGGCTGATACGCAGGCTGCATGGTATTCACTGCGTAGAACCTGCCGTCGCCGAAATAGTCGGCGGGCGTGACATTGCCGCTTTTCACGAACCTGGGGGCGGCATCCAAGGCGGAGAGTCCGGCGTCGCCGGCCTGTTTCAGTCGCGGCAAGTACTGTCCGGCCGCATCCTTGTCGAGTACCGCCATGGACGGTTTGGCCGGCGACGTGTCTGCGTTCGGGTACTGCGGCGCGCAGGCGCAAATCAAGTATTGGTGGTTGAGGAACGAGCCGCCGAAGGCACCTTGGAAGAAGTTATCGGCGAGCACGAACTCCTTCGCGAGTCCATACAGCGCCGATCGACTGGAGTCGTAATATCCCATGACGAGGCCGCCGGCATCGGACCATGCCGCATAGCCGTCGTTCTTGCCGCCGTCGATTTGCATCTGGTTCTCGAAAAATCGATGAACCAAGTCCCGCGTCACGGTGGAAGTCGACAGGGTGACATTGGATTGCGCGGTGAAGGCGTGCTCGATCGAGAACGGCGCATTGGGCAGGCCCGCGCTCTCTGCTTCCGTGACCACCGGCGTGATGCCCGAGGCCGTGACCCCGCCCCATGTCCGCGGTAGCGACGGAAGCACCGAGCCGTTGCGATCGATCTGGGGCATATAAGCCGGCAAGGGCCGGCCGTCGCGATCCACGACTTCACTGAGACCGTGCGCGCCGGGGAAATTGCCGTACAAATTGTCGAAGGCGCGATTCTCGGCGTAGATGACCACGATGGTGTCGATCTTCGCGCGCAGCGCTCGAGTGGCGGCGTCGCCGCCGCTCGACACGAGAACTCTGTTGGCGCAACCGGCCAGAGCGGCGGCCAACCCGAACGTGAACAGCAAGGTGAGGCACGCACGAACTCTGACCATGGGATTCATGCGCGCCAGTATAGAGGACTACTTCGCCGCGCTAAAACGTCCAGGTCGCGCTGACCGTCAGAGCGTCGGGGTCGCCGAACTGGGAATCGATGCGCTCGTACTCGGCACGAAACGTCACGCCCCAGTATTTGGATTGCAGACCCACACCGTAGGCGAACCGGTCATAGGTTTGCTCACTACGGAAGTAGCTCCCGGGACAAGCTTGATTGTAAGGGCATGTTTGCCCGACGAAGGTAGTCACGTCGGTTCGCAGCCGTGCGACGCCGGCCTTGCCGAAGACGTCGAAGAAGGGTACCGGCAGCGGTAAATAACCCACGGCGAACAGGGCCGAAGCGCGCGGATGAGAATCGAGTCCATAGTAATTGAAGCCGTTGTAGCCGTAGTCATTGCCCGGATGGCCGAAGTCGATGTATTCGTACTCCGCGCCGAGGATCGGGATCGGCCTTATTCCGGCGATCGCCTTCCACGCCGTTTGGTGATCATTGAAATAGCCGGGAAGCCCATAGGCAGCATCGTCGCTTCTGACCGTGGAATAACCCACGCCGGCCCCGAGATAAAATCCGGCCGGATTGTCTGCCAGAGCCACCGACGAAGCCGCGCATGCACCAGCCGAGAGAACTATCAGCAGGGTTCCTGAAATCCGCTTCATCAAGATCTCCCGATGTGAGTACTACAGTTTCCGACCGGCTGCCGGCGCCAGAAGTTCCGGCCAAACTGTCGCGCCCCCGCTCGCGGTATACTTCCGCCATGAAGATTGTGCGTCTGTGGCTCCCTCTCTGCCTTGCCGGGCTCGTCCTCGGATGCGGTCAGAAAGGACCCCTGGTGCTTCCGGATTCGCCGAAGCATAAGAAGGCGATGCCGAGTACGCGCATGCCAACCGCGCCAGGTCCCGCCGCAGGTCCCGCTTCGACTGGTCCCGCTTCGACTGGTCCCGCTTCGACTGGTGCTGCTGCACCTGCTACAACCGGGCCCGCTTCGGCCACGCCCTCTCCTCCCGCGTCAGAATCGCCGGCACCGGCCGGCACGCCCACGACTGACGATACGAAGAGCCAGTCGTCGGACACGCCGCCGAAGCCCTGATTTGGGCCCTTCCGTTCAGACCATGAGCTCACGCAAACTCATACTGGTCGACGGTTCTTCCTATCTGTATCGGGCCTTCCATGCGCTGCCGCCGCTCAACAACTCGACGGGGGAACCGACCGGGGCGGTCTTGGGCGTGCTCAACATGCTGAACAAGATGATCAAAGAAGAGTCGCCCGAACGGATTGCGGTGGTGTTCGATGCGCCCGGCCGCACGTTCAGAGATGAGCTGTTCGACCAGTACAAGGCGCATCGCGCGCCCATGCCGGATGACCTGCGCTCGCAGGTGCAGCCGCTCTTGGATGCGGTGGCCGCGATGGGACTGCCGCTGCTGCGCGTCGCCGGTGTCGAAGCCGACGATGTGATCGGCACTCTGGCAAAGCAGGGCGCGGAGTCGGGTTACGACGTGCTGATCTCGACCGGCGACAAGGACATGGCTCAACTGGTGGGTCCGCACATCGGATTGATCAACACCATGAGCAATACGCGCCTCGACCGCGCCGGCGTCAAGACGAAATTCGATGTGTTTCCCGAGCAGATCGTCGGCTATCTCGCGCTGGTCGGCGACAGCTCGGACAACATTCCAGGCATCCCCGGGGTGGGTCCCAAGACTGCGGCCAAATGGCTCGATCAGTATCACACTCTCGATGAGCTGATCGCTCACGCCGGCGACGTCGGCGGCAAGGTGGGCGAGAATTTGCGCAATGGACTCGTGATGCTGGAGCTGTCGCGCAAGCTCGCCACCATCGACACGGCGCTCGAGCTCGACATCAGTGCCGAAGGGCTTGCCGCCGCCGCACCGGACCTCTCACGGCTGCGGGAACTGTACACGCGCCTGGAATTGCGCTCGCTGCTCAAGGCATTGGGTTCGGTGGCCGAGCCGGCCGTGGCAGCCGGGAGTTCGGCGGCGGTCGACGTCGTCATGGCGCGAACCGCGCAAACGGCGGGTGCGCAGGCCGCGGCGGCCGTTGCGGCTGAAGCGCCCAGCCAAGCGCGCGATTATCACAAGATTCTTTCGCAGGATGCGTTGGACGTGTGGCTGGCCAAGCTCGCTGCCGCACCGCTCATCTCGTTCGACACCGAAACCGACAGCGTCGAGTACATGCGGGCGCGCATCGTGGGCATGTCGTTCGCGGTCGCGCCGGGGGAGGCTGCCTACGTCCCGCTCGGCCATGACTACGCGGGAGCTCCGCACCAGCTCGACCGGGAGAAGGTGCTTGCGGCGTTCAAACCTCTGCTCGAAAACCCGGCCAAGCCCAAGCTGGGACATCACCTCAAGAGCGACGCCCACTCCCTGGCGAACCACGGTATCGCACTCGCGGGACAGCGGTTCGACTCCATGCTCGAATCGTATGTGCTCAATAGCGTCGCGACACGCCATGACATGGATTCGGTCGCGGCGAAGTATCTCGGCGCCAAGCCCATTGCTTACGAGGAGGTCACGGGCAAGGGCGCGAAGCAAATCACGTTCAATCAAGTGGATGTGGATCGCGCCGCCGAGTACGCCGCCGGGGATGCGGACATCACGCTGAGGCTGCATCTCGCCCTGTGGCCGCAAATCGAGGCGCTGCCGACCTTGAAGGCAGTCTACGAAACCATCGAGCAACCGCTCGTGTGCGTGCTGTACCGCATGGAACGCAAGGGCGTCCTCGTGGATCGTGATCTGCTCAAGATCCAGAGCTCGGAACTCGCGGCCCGGATGCTGGAGCTGCAGGCGCAGGCTCACGCCGAAGCCGGCGGTGCGTTCAATCTGGACTCGCCGAAGCAGCTGCAGGAAATCTTGTTCGGCAAGCTCGGCATTCCGGTGATTCGCAAGACCCCCACCGGTCAACCCTCGACGGCGGAAGACGTGCTCGAAGAACTCGCCGCGACGTATCCCCTGCCCAAATTGATCTTGGAGTATCGCGGGATCGCGAAGCTCAAATCGACGTACACCGACACGCTCCCCCAGCAGATCAATCAGGCAACGGGGCGCATACATACCTCGTATCACCAGGCGGTGGCCGCCACCGGCAGACTCTCGTCGACCGATCCAAATCTGCAAAATATCCCGATCCGGACGCAGGAAGGACGGCGCATTCGGCAGGCCTTCGTGGCGCCGCCGGGTCACTCGCTGGTCGCGGCCGATTATTCGCAGATTGAATTGCGCATCATGGCGCATCTGTCGGGCGATGCGAGTTTGCTGCGGGCCTTCGCCGAGGACCGCGACGTCCATCAGGCGACCGCGGCCGAGGTGTTTTCCACGCCCTTGAGTGAAGTCAGCGCCGATCAGCGGCGTTCCGCCAAGGCCATCAATTTCGGCTTGATGTACGGGATGTCGGCATTCGGGCTGGCCCGCCAGCTTGGAATCGGCCGCGGAGACGCGCAAAAGTACATGGATCTTTACTTCGAGCGCTATCCGGGCGTGAAGCGTTACATGGAGGAGACACGCCGTCAGGCACGCGAGACCGGCTTCGTGGAGACCGTCTTCGGACGACGGTTGTACCTGCCGGAGATACAGTCGCGAAACCAAGCCCTGCGCCAATATGCCGAACGCAGCGCCATCAACGCGCCCATGCAGGGCACGGCTGCCGACATCATCAAGCGCGCCATGATCGAGGTGGACGCCTGGTTGCAGAGCTCGCGGATACCGGCACAGATCATCATGCAGGTGCACGACGAACTGATCCTCGAGGTGGCGGACGAAGCCGTCGATGGCATCCTGGAGCCGCTCAGGGGCCACATGGGGCGGGCGGCGACACTGGCGGTGCCCCTCCAGGTCGATGTGGGGGTCGGCCGCAACTGGGACGAAGCGCACTAGGAGCCTGCCTATAGGAGCCTGCCTGACTAAGTGATGCGCCTGCTCGTCCGGCCGAAGGACGCAAGGCAAGGACGCAGGGAAGGACGCAAGGCAAGGAGCCTGCTCAAGGGCGGGGGTGGTGGTGGCGCAGTCCCCAAAACCACGAGAACGACTGCATATTTGCGCGGAACATGCATATTTGCGCGGATTGGGGCAAAATCAGCCAATGACTATTCGGGCCGCGACCCATGATCGCTGCCCCGCCGCATCTTGTAAAATTTGCCGACAAAATTGCTGTTGTGAGGGCTGGAACTTTCGGATGGCGTCCCCATCTAATCCAATGAGCGTGAAAGACGCTCCCCGCTCTTCTCCCTGAGCGGGAATGACCCGGTTTGTCATCCCCATGCCGGGTTGGTCTGCCTCGGTGGCTGCTTCAAAGTAACCACCGAGGCCTTTTTTTATGGGGACTCCAGCCAGCGATCCATCACCTGCCGCGCCTCTTCGAGGCCTTGCCTGGAGTGGGCTGAGAACAATTGCGCGGTCACCGACGTATCGGAACATGCCGCCGTGGTCTCGCGCAAGACGCGCTGTGCATCGCGGCGGTTCAACTTGTCCGTCTTGGTGAGGAGGACATGGGCGAAACGGTCCCTGGCGAGAACCCATTCGAGCATCCCTGCATCCTGGGCGCCCAGGCCCCGGCGGCTGTCGACGATCAAGATCAGCCCGACCAGCGACTCCCGCACGTTGAAGTAATGTTCCATCAGTTGCAGCCAATGCAGCCTCACTCTGTCAGGCACCTTGGCAAACCCGTAGCCCGGCAGGTCCACGAGGCGCCGTTCGGGCCCCACTTCGAAGAAATTGATGAGTTGCGTCCGCCCCGGTGTGCGGCTCACTCGCGCGAGGGCCGAGCGTTGCGTGATGGCGTTGATCGCGGTCGATTTCCCGGAATTCGAGCGTCCTGCAAAGGCAATTTCCCGGCCCGTGTCCGCCGCGAGCTGATGGGCCTCGGCCGCACTGGTCAGGAATTTCACATGGGGGTAGGTCGACATGGCCGCCGCTTGGACGCAAATTATTGACTCTAGTGTACAATTTGGCGCCAACAACAGTTCACATTAGCATGGGGTATCAGGCGAACATGAAGCGGCTTTGGATTCTCGCAGCGACAATTTCCGGCGCGATCGTCAGCAATTCGGCGCAGCCCGCCGGGAGCGTCGAGACCGGAGCCACCAAGGCCATCGTTTGCCAGGCTTGTCATGGTGCAAACGGCAACAGCTCGAACCCCGAATGGCCGAGCCTCGCGGGCATCGGTGCCGACTACATCGCGGAGCAGCTCAAGAACTTCAAGGAAGGCAAGCGCAACAATCCGGTGATGATGCCGAACGCGGCGAACTTGAACGCCGATGACATGGCTGACTTGGGCGCCTATTTCGACAGCTTGATCAACACAGGGTTGGAAGCCGATCCGTCGTACTGGCAGGCCGGCGAAAAGCTGTATCGGGGCGGCGACGCGGCGCGCGCCATCCCGGCATGCATGGCTTGTCATGGCCCGACCGGCCGGGGCAATGAGCCTGCGAAGTTTCCGGCCCTGCGCGGGCAACAATCGGTCTATGTCATGAAGCAGTTGAATGCCTACGCGTCGGGAGCCCGTCCGACGGGTCCGAACGGCATCATGCAAACCATCGCCAAACGCCTATCGCCCGACGACATCCGCAATCTGGCATCGTACCTGCAGGGCCTACGCTGACCATGCGCCTTCGACAGCTGGCCCTGTGCGTCGGATTGGCGCTCGTGCTGACCGCTTGCGGCAGGCAGCAATCCGCGAATGAGCGCTCGCCCTCGGGCGCTCCAACCTCCGCGCCGTCGCCGACGGCCACGCAGCCCGCCGGCCAGCCAAAGGCCGCCGAGCAGGCGGCCGACCTGCCGTCGAAGATCACCCGCATGAATGAAGACGGTTCCGAGACCGTCGAGGACGTCCCCGGCGACAGCGGCGCGCACAATCCCCTGTTGGCGGCGGTCGCCTCGACGGTTGCCGCCTCGACGTCCACGGCATCCGCTGCCACGCTGAGTGGGGCGACGTCGTGGCAGGAGGGCGTCAACTACACGCGGCTCGTACCGGCTCAACCGACCGCGGCGCCCGCCGGGCAGGTCGAGGTGCTGGAATTCTTCTGGTACGCCTGCTCTCACTGCTACGCGATCGACCCGTTGGTCGAATCGTGGAAAAAGACCATGCCGGCGTACATCAGCTTTTCACGCGTTCACGTCATGTGGAATGAAGGCCATCGTTCCCTGGCGCGGCTGCACTACACGCTGGACAGCCTGGGCAAACTCGGTCAGCTGCACGGCGAGGTTTTCAAGGAAATTCACGTCAACGGCAATCCGTTGGTTGCCGCCAATCCGAACGACACGTCGGAATCCGAACGCATTCAAACCGCATTCGCGACGAAACACGGGATTTCTGAAAGCGACTTCAAGAAGGCGTATCACTCCTCCGCCGTGGAAACCGCGCTGCAAAGAGCCGACGAACTGGGGCAGCGCTATCGCATCGACGGGGTGCCGACCTTCGTCGTGAACGGCAAATACGTCGCGGATGTGCGTAGCGCCGACGGGCAGGAACGCTTGCTGTCGCTGGTCGGCGATCTGGCGGCGCAAGAGCACAAGCACTAGGAGCCTGTCTGACTAATGATCGCCGTCGCGAGGGCGCCCCACATCGAGCAGATTTCTGCGATCGTTTCGCGAGCATAGTGGGTACTATGCGAGTGAAACGATCGCAGAAATATGCCGATGTGGGGCGACCGCAGCAGGCGCATCATTAGTCAGACAGGCTCCTAGCTCATCAAGGTATGCGCACACACACCGGCGGCTGTCATTGCGGTCGCGTGCGCTTCGAGGTGATCGCTCCGGCGAGGCTCGAGGTGGCGGACTGCAATTGCTCCATTTGCAGCAAATCCGGGTACCTGCACTTGATCGTGCCGGCCGACCGATTCAAGCTCATCAGCGGCCGCGACGCGCTTACCACGTATTCGTTCAACACGCACGTCGCCAAGCACTACTTCTGCTCCACTTGCGGCGTGAAATCGTTCTACGTTCCGCGTTCGCATCCTGACGGCGTCAGCGTCAACGCGCGCTGCATCGACGGCGATACCGTGGAGTCGATATCTGTGACACCCTTCGAGGGCCGCGACTGGGAAGCCGGTCGAGCCGCATACCTCGATCCGACGGATACTGAGAGCGGGACGGATACCTGAGAGCGGCTCGACTGCGGCGTCAGCGCGCTGCACGGCGGACATAATTCGTCGCCACGCGGATCGGCCGACGGGTCCTGCGGCGCCCACCGCCCCGGCTTTCGCTGTCCCGGTGGTTGCCCGCGGGAAGTGATGGTGGCGCGCCGGACGGAGAGGTAGGTGGCGCCAAAGCGGATATTTTGCGGGTCATGGTTCGATTAGGCCGGAAAGATACTTTACGGACGTAATACTTAGTGGACAATTGCGTCCGATCGTGGTGAGATCCGGGCGGGGCTGGGTAGAGCAAAGGGGGCGCAGGGGCTCGGGGGCGGCTTGGCAGCCGCGATCCAGAGCGGCAGACACGAAATCTTAGCAATGAACGAAACGCTTTCCCTCGAAACGATGGACCGGCTTGTCGGTCAGGTACTGGGCGTATCGAGCTGGGTGCAGCTCGATCAGGCCCGCATCTCGCAGTTCGCGCATTGTACGGGCGACGATCAGTGGATCCATGTCGACGTCGAGCGATCGGCGCGCGAAAGCCCGTTCGGGTCGACGATCGCGCACGGCTACCTCACGCTCGCGCTGGTCGGCCCCGCAGCGCTGGAGGTCTGGATCCGTCCCGCTGGTATCCGCACAGCACTGAATTACGGTATCGATCGAGTGCGCTTCCTTTCGCCTGTCCCGTCCGGTGCAAGAGTTCGCAGCCGCGTCAAGTTGCTCTCGGTCGAGCCGAAGACAGAGGGACGCGTCCTGATCACGACCGAGAACACGCTAGAGATCGAAGGCAGCGAGAAACCGGCTCTCATCGCCAACACCCTGGTGATGGCAGTGCGGCTTTGAGAGCCACGTCGAAGGGGGATAAAGCCATGGTCAGCGAAATGCCAAAACCGCAGAAAAGCGAATCCCATGCCGGCAGCGCAGCTGAGGCGCAATCCATCGCCCGGGAATCCATGCGCCTTTACGAGGAGTGGTTGAAGATTCTGTGGGGAACCTCGGACAAGCAGATACCGCCCAAGGACGCGCGATTCGCAGACCCGGTTTGGCGCGACAATCCAGCCTACAACCGTCTGGCGCAGTCCTACCTGACCTTCTGCGATGCCGTCGATTCGATCGTCGGCGAGAACCCCGACTGGCGCGGTCGTGAAAGGACGCGTTTTCTGAGCGGTATCCTGACCAGCGCCATGGCGCCCACCAACACCCTGTGGGGCAATCCCACGGCGATGCGGGAGGCGTTCGAGACCGGCGGCATGAGCCTGTTTCGCGGCATGCTGAACATGCTCTCGGACATGGCCAGCAACCAGGGCGTGCCCATGCCCAGCCAGTCGAATCCGAATGCATTTCAGGTGGGCGGCAATCTTGCGGTTACGCCCGGGGCCGTCGTCCACCGCAATGACATGGTCGAGTTGCTGCAGTATCGGCCGACAACCGCAGAAGTGCACGAGTATCCTACGCTGATGATCGTGCCGCCCGTCGGCAAGTACTACTTCATGGATCTCGCGCCCAAGCGCAGCTTCGTCGAGTACGCCGTTTCCCGCGGCGTGCCGTTCTTCACCGTCAGCTGGCGGAATCCCGGACCTGAGCAAGGAGACTGGGCGCTCGATGACTACGTCAAAAGCTGCGTGGAGTGCATCGACGCGGTATGCGCCGTCACGGGCAGCAAAAAGGTCAATATTCTCGGCCTGTGCGCCGGCGGGATCATCTCCACGCTGATGCTGAGCCATATGGCGGCGACGGGCGACGACCGTGTGAACGCGGCATCATTCGGTGTCATGCTGCTGGACTTCGATGCCGAGGCGCCCATCGCCGCCTTTCGCTCCAAGCCGGTGCTATCGCTGGCACGCTGGCGTTCGGGAAACAAGGGCATTCTGCCCGCCAGCAGCCTCGCCAGTGTGTTCGCATGGATGCGCCCCAATGATCTCGTGTGGAGCTACTGGTGCAACAATTATCTGATGGGTAAGGATCCGCCGTCCTTCGACATTCTCGCCTGGAGCGTGGATGGAACCAACCTTCCGGGCGCCTTGCATGCGCAGTTTCTGGACATCTTCGAGCACAACGTGCTCGTCAAGCCCGGCGATCTGAAGATTCTCGGCACCAACATCGATTTCAAACGAATCAAGATCGACACTTTTGTCACGGGTGCGCTGACCGACCATATTACGCCCTGGAAGGCGTGCTACCGTGCGACCCAATTGCTCGGCGGCAACAGCACTTTTGTTTTGAGCAATTCCGGACACATCGCGAGCCTCGTCAATCCGCCGGGAAATCCCAAGGCCACGTATTACACTGGCGGAACACCCGGACCCGATCCGGAAGAATGGCTGCGGGGCGCGACCAAGCATGTGGGTACCTGGTGGGAATTATGGGCGGATTGGACACAGAAGCGGAGCGGCGGCCAAGTCGCCGCACCCAGGGCCTTGGGCACTGATCGCTACCCGCCCCTGTACGCCGCGCCCGGTGAATACGTGAAAGTGAGGGCATGAAGTGACAGAAGAACGCACCATCGATGTAGACGGGCAGTCGTTGCGCATCCGCATCCGACGTGGCACCGGAACGCCGCTCCTGATCTTCAATGGCATCGGGGCCAGCTTCGAACTGCTCGACCCGTTCGTCGACGCGCTGAAGGATGCCGAAGCAATCGTGTTCGACGTTCCCGGCGTGGGGGGGTCCGCGGCGCCCACGCTGCCCTACAGCTTCTCGGGACTGGCAAGACTCGCCGACAAGATGCTGGATTCCCTGGGCTATCGCGATCAGGTCGACGTGCTCGGCGTCTCCTGGGGTGGCGCGGCGGCCCAACAATTCGCCTTTACCTGCCGTAAGCGTTGCCGCCGCCTGATATTGGCTGCCACGACGGCTGGTGCCCTGGGGGTGCCGGGCAAGCTGTCATTGTTGCCAATGATGATGAACGGCCGGCGTTTCACCGATCCGGAATTCATGCGGCAAATCGCGCCGGATTTGTACGGCGGGCAATTCCGCCGCGATCCGCAGCTGGTACGCGATTTCGCCGAGCAGATGAATCCACCCGCGTTCATCGGCTATCTGTTCCAGCAGCTTGCATTCCTGGGCTGGACCAGCATGCATTGGCTCACGCTGCTGCCACAGCGCACGTTGGTTTTGTCCGGCAGGGACGATCCGCTGGCGCCACCGATGAACGGGCACATCCTGTCCTTCTTGATACCCAGGGCGCGGCTGCACCTGGTGGACGACGGTCACCTGTTTCTCGTCACCAGTGCCGATACAATCGCGCCCTTGGTGATGGAGTTCCTTCGCGCTGCCGAATGAATCCGGCCTGCGCCGCAATAAACCGTAGCTGTCAGCCGGGGCAAACATGTCATCCGAACTTCGGCGTCAGAATATTGCGGACCTGCTGAGGCGCAGCGCCGCGCGGTACCCCAATCGCGTTGCCATCGTCTGCGCGCAGACGCATTGGACTTATGCACAGTTTTCTGTGCTTTGCGACCGCCTCGCGGCGGGTCTCGCAGCCGTCGGCATCGCATCGTCTGACCGGGTTGCAGTTCTTGCGCGCAATTCCCATGCCTTTGCCGCCTTGCGATTTGCCGTGGCCCGCCTGGGCGCGGTGTTGGTTCCCGTCAATTTCATGCTCAATGCGCAGGAGGCGCGTTATATCCTCCAGCATTCGGGCGCACGCCTGCTTGCCACCGACAGCGCGTTGACCTCGATTGCGCGCAGCGCGGTTGCAGGCACTTCCATCGAGCAGTCGCTGTGGCTGCCCAGCGAGCAATTTTCATCGCCCGAACCCGGCATGCTGAATTTCGACGAAATCACACAATGCGACGATGCCCCGCCCGAGGTGGATGTGGGAAGCGGAGATATTGCACAGATCGTCTACACCAGCGGCACCGAGTCATTGCCCAAAGGCGTGGTCCTGACGCACGAAGCCATCATTCACCAATACGTCAGCTGCATCGTCGATGGCGAGATGTCAGTGGACGACCGGGTGCTGCATTCCCTGCCGCTATATCATTGCGCTCAGCTCGACTGTTTTCTCGGTCCAAGCGTGTACCTTGGCAATACCAGCATCATCACGGCGCTGCCATCGGCCGACAATCTGCTGGCGCTGATTGCCGAGCATCGGATCACTTCGTTCTTCGCGCCTCCGACGGTGTGGATCTCCCTGTTGCGCTCTCCGCGCTTCGACGGCAGCGATCTGTCTTCCTTGCGAAAGGGTTATTACGGCGCGTCCATCATGCCGGTAGAGGTGCTGCGGGAAATTCTGCGCCGCCTCCCGGCGGTGCGGTTGTGGAATTTCTACGGACAAACCGAGATCGCGCCGCTGGCGACCGTGCTCAGACCCGAAG
>WNFQ01001049.1_pt1 | contig 21638 bp, 18 predicted proteins | sample 5400171 | NCBI WGS metagenome assembly WNFQ01 (sample SAMN13153356, study PRJNA577476) | soil metagenome | isolation source: 20 cm soil under Madrone tree | place: USA:California | collected 2016-06-14 | reverse complement strand
ACCGCGACCAGAATACGATTCGGATCGCGCGGATCGACTGCGATCTGCGGAATCTGCTGACCGTCGCGCAGCCCGAGATGCGTCCAGGTTCGTCCCGCGTCTGTCGATTTGTAGATACCATCGCCGATTGAAAGATCCGGACGCTGCAGTCCTTCGCCACTGCCGGCATAAATAATGTTCGGATCTGATGGCGCAACGGCGATGCAACCAACCGAGCCGGTCGGCTGCTCGTCAAAGATTGGCACCCAGGTGCGGCCATAATCATCCGTCTTCCAGACGCCCCCGTTCACTTGAGCGATGTAGAAGAGATTCGGTTGGGAAGGCACTCCGGCGATGGCGCGCGTGCGGCCGCCGCGAAACGGACCAATGCTGCGCCAATGAAGCGATTTGAAGAGCTCGGGACTGAATCGCTGGGCAAACACCGAACCGCCCACGGCCATCATCAAGACAAACACTAGTGCTGATAATATCCGCGGTCGCGTCAAAGCAAAGAAATGGTTTTTCATCATCAGAAAATCTTCGCGAAGCTGGAAAAAGTCTAAGATCGTTCAGGCGCTGCATAGTATCGCCAACGCACTCTCAAAGTCTAACCCGAGAGCCGTGACTATTGTATCGATTCAAATTTCCAAATTAGACTACCCGGTCTTGAGTTATCATTGGCCATTCTTCTTCGTGTCAATTAGTGTGATTTCGTACTGTTCTTCATTTCGCAGCCAGGGCCGACGATCCACGAAATGAGACGAAGCAACGCGGAGCGAATCCACATGCCAAATGAGAGATCTCAGATGATAAATGGAAGATGGTTAACATGAAAATGCTTATTCTTAACCACGCCCAGGTCGAACAGCTGCTGCCAATGGCCGAGTGCATTTCGGCGATGGAACAAGCCTTTGCCGCACTCGCCGGCGGCCAAGCTCAGCAACCGTTGCGCACGATCTTCAAACCACCTGAAGTCAAAGGCGTGCTCGCCATGATGCCTACTTTCAGCGCCAGTCCCTCGCCGATGTTCGGCTTGAAAGCAATCTGTGTCTTCCCCGGCAACGCTGCGATTGGTAAGGATGCCCACCAGGGCGGCGTGATGCTTTTCGACGGCGAGACGGGCGAAATGATTGCCGTCGTCAACGCCTCTGCAATTACAGCGATTCGCACCGCCGCCGTGAGCGCGCTTGCCACGCGACTGTTGTCGCGAGAAGACGCGGGCGATCTGGCAATCATTGGCGCCGGAGTCCAAGCGCGCTCGCATCTGGACGCGGTGAATTGTGTTCGGCCGCTCAGGCGCGTACGAATAGCCGCCCGAAATTTTGAGAACGCGAAGCACTTCGCAAATGAAATGCAGTCTCAATGTGCAGCTGTGATCGAGCCGGTTGCCTCCGCCGAAGCAGCCGTAAGCGGTGCAGACATAATCGTCACGGCCACCACGTCGCGAGATCCGGTGCTGCAACACAAATGGATTTCTCCGGGCGCGCACATTAATGCTATTGGGACCTTCTCGCCGAAGGCCCGCGAAGTCGACACCAACACCATCGCTGCCGCCAGATTGTTCGTTGACCGCCGCGAATCTGCTTTGAATGAAGCGGGAGATTATTTGATCGCGGCACAGGAAGGAGCGATCGGCCCCGAGCATATCCGCGCGGACTTGGGAGAAGTGCTCACCGGCGTCTACCCTGGCCGAACCTCGCCCGAAGAGATCACGGTTTTCAAGTCACTGGGTCTGGCGATCGAGGATCTGGCCGCCGCCGCTCATGTCTATAAGAAAGCGCAAGAGACAAACGCAGGTTCGTGGGTTGAGTTTTGATTATTCAGCCGCTCTCTCCCGGCCATGCGTCTCTTTGATTACGCCTGCCAGATCGAGAATCGCAGTGCGCCCATCTCCCCGGAAAGTTGATCCGTGCATCAGAGCGAGAGTTCGCGGTTCTAAATCGGCGAGTCTTTGCATGGTTTGATCGGTATACGGCGTGTACGCCATGTCTTTGGCCAGCGGGGATTTCATTCCTTCGATGATTGATTCCCTGGCCCGGCCAACGACATCTGATTCAGTCAACGGTTCGGGATCGCCTGGATGAAAGAAAAGATCCGAACACAGCAGAGTACGATCGGTTTCTTCGAAAAACAGACCCGCATCCCAGGCGTGTGGAACATGCGGCGTAGCCAGAAAACGTAAACGATGATTTCCGATTTCAAGGACCTCGCCGTCGTTTAGCGGGCGCGGCTGCCGATCCGCGAAGTCACTTACCATCACCATTGCGCCCACCACACTGCAAACGGCCTGTCCCGCGGGCGCAACTTTTAGCCAGTCGTTCAGTGCCCCGCATTCATCGGATTCGAAATGGCTGAATCCGAACCAGCGGAGCCTGGATGGATCGATAACTGAGGCCACGGCCTCACGGGTAACGTCGAACATTTTCCTGAAGCCCGTATGCATCAGAAAAGGCTCGTCGTCCTTAATGAGATACTGATTGAATTGAATTTGATAGTCAGGATGAAAAGTGGAAATCCGATAGACATTTGCAGCCACTTCCGTGACGTTGCTCTTCATATGAAACCTCCCGAATTGTTTGGGACGGGTTAGTATAAATCGGGAGATCCTCTATGAAAAGTTCTTCTTCGTGGAGTGGCGATCAAGTTTTCTTGCGTCTGACCTTTGCGCGAGGCTTCTCGTACTCGTCGACCTCGTCGGTGTGAATGATCTGAAACACCCTTTTTCCTTTGCCAAGGACCTCCACACCAGTGATCGAGTCGAGCGCCGGCATGCCCGTCCGGAGCGGATCCAGGGGCGGGCCTGCCGTCGCTTTCTTTGGCCGGCGTTTGCCGGGAGTCTGTTTCTTTTTCGATTTGGCCATTGATTAGCGTGCCGGTCGCACCGGATGCTTCCTCATGGTTTTTTCAAAACGATCTTTGTGATCGGGTGCACTTCCCAAATCACGGGCATACGACTCTTCAAGCTGGGTGGGCCGGGCCGTTGCCCGGTGGCGTGCGTCATGTCAAAAAACAACGAGCCGTCAATCTGCACCGGGACCGGTGGATGATAAAAGTCGTACGTCAATCCTGGTAGTTTGCCCCCGGGGATGCTTTTGAAGAACGCCTTAAAAGCATCACGCGTAGTTTTTAGCTGCGCAAAGGAGGCGTCGGTCTTAGCGGGTAACCCGGACAACTCCATCGTCATATACATTTCCGGAGTGGCGCTCAGGTCTCGCCCAATGATCAGATGGAAGTCATTGTCGGCTTCGCGGCTGGCCGCGTACATGAAGGCGGTCACGTGAATATTCCGCTCCTCTTCCTTTACCCGCTTTGATGTCGGCCCGGTTCCAATCTTCGGCTTGTGGGCGATCATCTTCGCGTCGGGGACCAGAGATGCGATTAGGGCCTTTACGTCTTTAAAGTTTTCGGTCTTGGCAGCAGAAATAGAAAGTTTTGCGGCCTTCCGCGCCGTGCCGCCAAAGTCGTCGCCTTTAGGTAATTTGGCTTTGGCCGCAGCGAGGAACCCCGGACCCTGCGCGGCTTCTTCATAGCCATCGACCTCGTTGGTATGAAGGATGGTGAAACCAACGGCCGCCGAGGTCGTCATGCTCGTGATCGAATCCTTCGCCGGCAATCCCTTGCGGTGGGTCGCGCCAGGAAGTGCGGCCATGGTCATCTCGATTGTCTGAGGGTTGGTGATTGTCTTACTTGATTTTGGCATTTTCTACGTTTCTCCTTTCAAAGAGAGTGTTGGAAGCGAACAACCTGATGTTCGATGGCACTCCCTATTGCGCGTTTGAAATTGCGTGAGATAAAGAGGGAGTGGAGCTTTCACCTATTGCTGCGACGTTTGCCACCAAGCATTAGTCGTGTCTGGCGAATCACGTTAACCTGAACCTATCTGCGATGCGGGTCGCAATCCGCTTCAGGAAAAATTGTGTCCCGCTAAGGGATCGCCAAACTTAATAATAGCTCGCCGCGAGGCTATTCCGACTAACCACAAATGTCAACAACGGCTTCACCATTTGCCCGGCTTGCAAGACCGGAGATGCCGGAAGTGTAAATCTTTTCCGCTGCGATCCTCGCCGATGCAACCGAGAGGGCTCGACGGTAATAAGCTGCGTCGCGGTCCGCTATGGCCGCAGAGAGTAAGTGAACTTGCACCGTTGGTGAAACGGCGTTCTTCCTCGGAGCACGTCTTTCTCAATCGGTGTGGACGACCGCTCACTCGCTTCGGGATTCACACCATGATCGAACCGACCCAGTACTTGGTTGTAACCTCCGTTCCCAGTTCCGAGTGACATCACAGAATCCCCTATTTGGCAACCGTCGCAATGGCCAAGACCAGCTGGGTGTCCAATTTCATGAGACATGACCTCCAGAACGGCATCATAGCTCGTCACACGCGAATCAAGCGTGGTCTCCGCTCCAGAGGTGTTACCGTTAACGTCGCGAAATGTAGTGGTGTCACCTCGCTGGATAGTATTCTGATCGGACGGGAGCGTACCGTCATGGACGACATAGCCTGCATGTGAAGCAGGCGGCGTGTCCACGAACGTGTACTGTACTTTGGAGTTATTTCCATTGGCGCCATTGGCAGTATTGGCTCCGCCCCAGTTATTGAACGCTTGTATGATGGCCTCACGTCGAGGCCCTGTGATGGCCGAATCGATCCAAACTGGTACTGGCGCTCCCTGCGTCCAACCCTTCTTGTTGACTGGCGGGGTGTTTGAACTATCGCAAACTTGAGCCTTCCCGTTAGGGACAGTGAGAGAGTTGAAGCACAACGCTAGGAAAAGGCAGAAGAAGAGCCGTAGGGAGAGAACAGTTCTGACGGGCGAGTCCTCCTGTCGTGTTTCCTCACTGCTTCCTCGACGGCCGGCCTGAACTTCTCGTAGTCTTCTCCGTTATGCTTGTCAAAAGGCCATCTGCCCAGTTCTCGATCGTTTATTCGCGAACCGTCCATGGCAAATATCTTATTACCTCTAAGTTCATAACCGGTTAGTATTTTGTAGTTACCTTGGCCTGCTTTCGAGAGAAAGAGAAGATACTTACTTCCTTTCATCGGAGAGCCTTGACCAACGAACCCATAACGGATGACTCTGCCGTCGGGGTATCTGACTCGCCCACCTGGTCTTTCCGTAATAACTGAGTCCCCACGATCTACCCTCGAGCCAGGAGATGTTTTCAGGACATCGGTGACATCAACAGTAAATTCCGAGTACACATCACCTTTGTCGCTAGAAAGAAAGGCCGCAGAGTCGGTCACACGTCCTTCAATGACCAGATCACTCTCGTCACTGGGGAAATCCGATATACGGGCTTCTATCTCCTTAACTGCGGATGCTACCCTTTGATCAAGTTCACTCTTAACAAAATTGTGTCCATCGTAACGTCCATTCTTTGATCGCCGATCACTACTCACAGGATTTGAGGCATCGTTAAGATCTACGATTGGAGTTGCCGCGTCGTCGAGTTCCTTGCCTGTGGGCGGCTGATCCATAGATGGTGCTCCGCGCCTTAAGATCGTCGCCGTTTGTTTTTGCTGGTTGGTTTGTGTTTGTCCGTTTCCGCTGAAGGCCAAGAGAAGACTGACAGACAAAATACAAACGGCGGCTCCAGTTAATAACGCATAACCGGATCGCCTATCTATGATGAGCATGGACGGCCTCCCTCCTAGTGTGCTCTCAGCACAGCATCCAAGTTGAAAAGTGACAGGGCGATCAGAAGAACGCGACGTAGAGTGAGCCGCTCGCGGCTCTCGCTTTCCCGAGTATCTTACCACTCTCGTCAAGCCCTAAGTTTGAGATTGAAGATAAATAGTCTCTCGGATAGCTAATCAGGGCTTGGTAGTGCTCCGTTAGTAACTTTACCCACTACCATCGGGAGTTGGAAGCGTCAATTGCAGCGGGGATACCTTGGGAGTCCTTTGACAACAGTAGCTCGCTAGCAAGCGAGAATTTGACAACAGTTGGTACCAATAGAATGGTGTTTCAAGCGATAACGACCGAGATTGACTTCGCGCCGGTCGGAGTATTGTCAAGAAAGCGAAGACTGGGTGATGAGACAAGACAGTACCGATGAATTTCTGGAAAGGAGAAGGTTGGCTAGTTGAATTTTGGACGCGGGCGACGGGGATCGAACCCGCCCTTGAACGTGTGCGCCTAGTTTGGTGCATGCACAACACCTATTTGCATGTTCCGCCGAGTCTTTGCGTATGCGGCCCTCGTCGGCCAACCCGCCACTCAGATTTGAACCGAAGGGTAGCAGCCCTCAACGAACATTTTTCAAGTTGGGCCGCGGCATGCGTATGTCAAAATGCATTATGTCTCCGTTAACGTCAGGGCCGAAATCACAGGCTCCCCACCTCATCATCGAGACGTCACACAGAGAGCGACAGCGAGATCTACACGGAAGTTCACGAACCCTTTGAGCGGGTTTCGTGTCCTTGCTGGGATGGCCGAAGGGGTGCCCGCGACCATCTGAATCCGGACATGCTCATAATCCCTGAGGATCGGACCGTACTGCTCGATAGCGTTGAAGGGATGATGTTACTCCCGAACCCTGCAATGCGCTTTGTGAGGTTGTTGATCGGGATTAACACCTCTTCCTTTCCCAACCAAGCTTAAGTGAAGTGAAGATAAGGCAAATCCTATATAGTCGTCCGGGCGCTAACATATGGCACGCTTAAAGAGGCTCATCTCGTGCCTGCAATGCCTGATCTGCAGATCGCTTGCGGGACGTTGGGGGGGACGGTTTTGTCGCATGAGATTTTCGATCGAATCCCGAGGCCTGACCCAAGTGCCCTGAGCGGAGCTTTGTGATAAATTGAAACCCTCAGTGCTTAACCATTCGCGCCGATGAAGTCTTCTTACTCTAAGGGCCAGCGCAAGCTCCAGTCATTCCAATCGGTAATGGGAGGCGGAGCGTGGCGAAGCGGGCTAGTGGCCGCCAGTACTCTCGCGGGCTTGTTCTCGCTGCCAGTCTGCGCACAGCAGGCTGAGTCAGGGACGCCGGTAGTGGTGCAGCCTGGTGCGCCGGGCCAGCCGACCCGGACACTGCCGCCATCGACCAGGGCGACCCTGCCGCCACGTTCGCCGGCAGATGTTCAGTTCATGCAGGGTATGATCATGCATCACGCGCAAGCGGTTGAGATGACCGCGCTGATCGAATCGCATACGCAGACAAAGGATCTCCGGTTGCTGGGGGCGCGAATCAGCCACTCGCAGTCGGAAGAAATAAAGTTTATGAAGCGCTGGCTGGAAGCGAGGGGAGAGTCGACTTCGCTGCCGATGCAGGATATGCCAGGCATGGATATGTCGAACCAACCGATGCTTATGCCGGGAATGCTTACCCCAAAGCAGATGGAGGCTCTCAAAAAAGCAAAGGGCACAGGGTTCGACCAACTGTTTTTGACCGGGATGATTCAGCACCACAACGGCGCCTTGATTATGGTGAAGGACTTGTTCGACACTGCGGGTTCTGGGCAGGATGCCGAACTGTTTAATTTCACGACAGATGTTGACAGTGGCCAACGCGCTGAGATTAGGATCATGCAAACCATGCTGCGGGTAGCGAAATGATTTGAGGATGAGGTCAGTACCGGGAGCTGTAGCGACCGGGTCGCTGTGCAACATGCCGAAATCGCGAGGGAGACCCGGTCGCTACCGCTCCCGGTACTGACTCCCATGCGGTCCGCGGACCGTCCCACTGAGAATTAGGCCACTACCATACTGCAGGAAAACCGCTAGAGGAGAAAACAATGAATCGAGTACACATCATCGCTTTCCGTTTGCTGCTAACTTCACTTGTTGTGTTGTCGTGTTTCGCAGCCGGCACGCTCGCGCAAACGCCGTCGCCTGCGCCGTCGGCAACACCGGCTACTCCGCAAAACGCGAATCCGTTTGCTCCGCAACCGGCGCCGCCGCTACCGGCCGGCATGACGGGCTCGGACGTCAATGATCCGCGCGCGAAATTGTCGCCGGGCATGTACGACGCGGGCGAAACAGCGATGGGCATCAAGCATCTCATGCTGCTCAAAAAACCTGACGCATTCGAACTTGGCTCCAACGATCCTAACGATCCAAAAGTGAACAAGACACTGACTACGGTACTCGGCGTAGGCGACCCTTCGAAGATGCCAAACGCGACGAAGTTGGTGCTTGCCGGCCTTGGTTTTGCGAACTCGGACATCGCGTTCCAAGGCAATCACTTGTTTCTGGGAAATTTCTACGGCGTGAATATCTATGACATCTCAAATCCGGCGAAGACGCGTCTATTGACCTCGATGATTTGTCCTGGCGGGCAGGGCGACGTATCGGTTTATAAGAACCTGATGTTTATGTCGGTGGAGATGACGAACGGTCGTATCGATTGCGGCACACAAGGGTTTCCGCCAAATCCTCCGCCAGCTGCGGGACAAAATCAGAATCAACCACCGGCTGCGCAGAAAGATCGTTTCCGCGGCGTGAGGATTTTTGACATCAGCGACATCAAAGCGCCGAAGCAAGTAGCAGCGGTGCAAACGTGCCGCGGATCGCACACGCACACGCTGGTAGTCGATCCGAATGATAAAGACAACGTCTACATCTACGTTTCCGGCACCTCGTTTGTCCGTCAAGACGAAGAGTTGCCCGGATGTTCGGGTGGAACGCCAGACAAGAACCCGAATACGGCGCTGTTTCGCATTGATGTGATTAAGGTGCCGCTGGCGGCGCCGCAGAATGCCCAGGTGGTATCCAGTCCTCGGATATTTAGCGATCCACAAACCGGCGCACTGAACGCCCTGAATAACGCGGGCACCCATGGCCCGAACGGACTGACAAAGCCATCGGACACCAATCAGTGTCACGACATTACCGTGTACTCCGCGATCGGGTTGGCGGCAGGGGCGTGCTCCGGAAATGGAATCCTGCTGGACATCAAAGATCCGGTTCATCCAAAACGTGTGGACGCGGTGAATGATCCGAACTATTCGTATTGGCATTCGGCTTCGTTTTCGAACGACGGAACAAAGGTCGTGTTCACCGATGAGTGGGGCGGCGGACTAGGCGCGCGCTGCCGGGCAAACGATCCGAACAAATGGGGTGCTGATGCCCTCTTCCACTTGAAGAATAACAAGCTGACCTTTGCCAGCTACTACAAGATGCCGGCAGCGCAGGGGGACAGCGAAAACTGCGTGGCGCACAACGGCTCGCTCGTTCCGGTTCCAGGCCGCGACATAGAAGTACAAGCCTGGTACCAGGGCGGCATCTCGGTGATGGACTTCAGCGACGCAGATCATCCAGTTGAAATTGCCTATTTCGATCGCGGGCCGATCGATCCAAATATGCTCGTGCTCGGCGGCGACTGGTCAGCCTACTGGTACAACGGCCGAATCTACGCTTCGGAGATAGCCCGCGGCCTGGATATCTTTGAGCTGACGCCGACGAAATTCCTGACCCAGAACGAGATTGACGCCGCGAAAGCGGTTCGCTTGCTTCAGTTCAATGTGCAGAACCAGGAAAAAATTGAGTGGCCTCGACAGTTGGTCGTGGCGAAGGCCTATGTGGATCAGTTGGAACGATCACAAGGTCTGCCGGCTGATCAAATTTCATCGCTGCGGCAAGCGATTCAGTCTGCGGAAAGCTCACACATGAGTAAGACCTCACTCGCAAAGCTCAAGACTCTTGGAGAGTCGTTGGATAAGAGCGAAGCGACGACGAAGAGTGCGGCTGACGCAAGTCGATTGCAGGGGTTGGCGGAGATTTTGAAGCGGCCGGAGGTAGCTAAGCGCTGAGGTTTCGTCCCGTAGGGACGAGAATGTTTATAGCCGGTGATAGCATGAAACCCTTTCCGCCTCTCGGAAGTGGCGCTGCCACTTCCGAGAGGCGATGTTCTTTCTAGTGATTCTGCGGTGCTATAAACATTTCGCTCCTCCGGAGCGAAGGCGTCAGCGAGGCGCGAAGCGCCGAGATGCAATAGCCCCGGCCGTTAGGTCGTGGTAAACGTTTCAATAAAAGGATCGAGGGGCTCGCAATGTAAGTTTCAACTTTGAAGCAAGATCGCGGAATCGAAGGCCTGACCCTACTTTTTTCCCCTGCGTCGCCCAATTGAAAGAAGCGGTGCTGACGATCGATTTCAACTACAGACAGTTTCATTTTATGTCTTCCTCTGTGTCCTCTGTGGTTAAAGCTCATTTCCCCGGCGCAGTTATTAACCACGTGAGTTTTGTTGATTGCATCTTCCGCGGCGTTCGCTCCACCGAGCTCGTGGAAGCCAGCGGCGGAAATGGGCCGCCCACGTCCACGAGATGCACCTCGTTCGACGCCGCGAGAGCCGGTGCGATTTGAGACGACGTGATCTGCCGAACGTTCACCCAACCGGTGGATGGGTTCGACCCGTTCCTGTCGCCGTTCGTGTCGCCGTTGGACCAGAGGCCCTGGCCAATCGCCGGTGTCGCGATCACACCAAGAGTGACGGCAACGAACAGAACCAGAGATCGCGGATTCGCTACATGCATAGAGTTCTCCTATGGGACCATTGGTTACAAAGAACTATTAACATTTTGGATGAAGTACCCGCCGTTTCGAACAACAAAGCATGGATTGCCGTTGACGCCGTTTTCGATAGTGGCCTGTCCGTATGTCCGCCAGCCTTGCGTCCCATGACCAGCATCTGGATTTTGCAGCAGATTGCGCGGCTGAGCATTTATGAGAAAACAAACCTGGGCCAGGCTTGATGGTATGAAGCAGGCCTGACCCCAATTGTAGACGCCCCTTTTGCTGACCCCGCCGCCCTTAACCCAATGACTACTCCGCCTCTCCCTGAACAGATCGAACTCCATCGCGACCGGATGTAGCGTCGCGACGAAGACCTCCGCATTGAATCAGCTATTGACGCCGAACGTTTCATCGAAGACGTGGGCTTTGCGAATCTGCTGACAGATGCTCGTCGCGCGGGTCCGTCGTTCCGACATCGCGGTGTGCGGTCGCCGCAATGTTAGTTTGCCTCGCAGCGGAGTCAGTACCGGGAGCGATAGCGACCGGGTCTCTTGATCGCGATCCTCGAGCATGTGTGAGTTGCACCCGGTCGCTATCGCTCCCGGTACTGACCTCACGAGACCCGGTCGCTACACCACTCCAGGCGGGCTGCCCGCGCGGGGAACCCGGTCGCTATCGCTCCCGGTACTGACCTCATCACATTGGTTCGCAACTTTCATTACTTGATCAGGATGAGATGATCAGGCGATGTGGAACGACACAGACATCCCACTCGCTTACCTGATCACATTTCGCTGCTATGGTACCTGGTTGCACGGCGACAAGCGCGGCTCAATCGATCGCTTTCACAACGCTTACAAATCGCCATACATCGAGCCGAATCCGCGATGGCATCGTCACAATGCTCAAGCGCTTGAAGGCGAGCCGGTAATCCTCGATGCACGACGGCGGACTTCAGTTGAGCGCGCCATTTGCGAAACCTGTAGACTTCGGAAGTGGCATTTGCATGCCTTGAGCGTTAGAACGAATCAAGTCCACGTGGTTGTTTGGAAATCTCTACTAATGACCGGACCTAAAATAGGGAGGGTTACAACCCCCCGACTTCCTAAGTTCGAATTCTGATGCTGCCCGAATTACTGGTCTGTCCGTGCGCTTTGAGTGTGATGATGCAGGTGCCAACTGATGTGTTATCAGGAAGCCTGAAAACTACTTGGGTAAACGGAAAATTCGGCACCGGACGCACATCCTCAGCCGCGATATCGTAAGACTGGTTGTTACTATCAACTAGACTTACCGTAACGGCAGAAGAACTCTCTCCCTGCAACAACTGAAGATTCATTGCGAAGACTAATACTCGGGTGTTGCGATCGACTCCGAGATTCAATGAGTCCGCCGCGTTTACGACCGGAAAGGGATCACGCGTAAGAAGTACTGAGTCTAATGCTGCAACTTGGTTTAACGCCGGGCCAGACTCATCCAAGAGTAGTTGAAGCGGTCCTGGCGTCGGAGTCGGTGTTGGCGTTGGTTGTGTTGATGATTGATAAGCTACCAGCAGAGTAGAAGCCGGTACGACCACCAGCCCGTCACCGGCACCGATTCCGGTGTGCGGCCGGCTGACGGGCGACTCGGTCGTCTGAACGACCGCGCCAAGGTTCCCGGTCCAGACGTTCGCACCCGTACTCCCATCGAGAGCGTAGACCTTTCCGCTGCGAGAACCAATGTATACGTAGCCGTTATCTACGATTGGCGCGGAAATGAGGGTGCCATCGCCGGTGAAGGACCACCGGACTGCCCCAGAGTAGGCATCGCGCGCTTTTAGAATGGATCCGGTGAGGAAGAAACCTGTGGAGCCGCTGAATGCCGGAGGTGGACCTGCCGGGAAAGTCCCTAGCACCGCACCAGTGGGGGCGTGGAACATCCGCTTGTCTGTCAAAGAATCGCCCTCATACAAACGCCCGCCGAAGAGGACTGGTGTACTTCCTCCTCCGCCCGTGCACCCCTCGGAATGTTGCCAGATTAGAGACCCGTCCTGAGGCGAAAAATCGTAGACCGCGTTGCAAGCAAATGAGACGAATACTCCTGTTGAGGTTACGGCTGGAGAGCTGTCGCTGCCACTAAACATCAATTCGGACCAATTCACAGCGCCATCCTGCTCGTCAACCGCGTATAATGTTACGCCCGTACCGGCCCCGACCACGTACACCACGCCACCTGATGCGGTCGGCGGTGAATCGAACGAGTATTGCCCTGGAAGCTGCTTCGACCACAGCAGCGCACCTGACGCCGCGTCGAAGGCGCGGAGAAGGCCGTCGAAGTTCACAGCGAAGATGCGTCCCGCCTCATAGGTGGCGTTGGACCAAGGACGGCTTCCTCCGAGATCGATCGGCCCCCACATTGAGGCACCATTAGCTTCATCGAGCGCGTAGAGCGTTGATCCATTAGTGCTCGGGTTCGTGACCGTGACGAAGATCCTGCCGTTGACGATGAGCGGATAGGAGACCTGACCGCCCAGATCTCGGGACCACCGCTGCGCTAAAGGTGGAGTAACCGTGTCGAACTGCGCCCCGCTATGGGTGGCGTCGATTTGATAGGCCACTGCGGTCCCCTTAGTCGGCGGAGGGGTTGGTGTTGCCGTGGGAGTCGGCGCTGGGCAGAAGGTGCTCGTCGACATCACCTGAAACGTGTAGTTGCCGCCCAGTTCCGCCGTGCCGTTGACGGAGAAGACGACAATCGCAAAGCTGGTGTTGCCTGGGACGGTGAACTGGAACGAGTTGATGAGCGGCGACGGAGTGCCACTACTGATGCCAGGATCACCGAGGTAACGGGATGCATTGGTGATGTCAGTCGCGACAAACGGCGCCAGGAAAGCCGCGATTTGATAATTCGCGTTGGACTTGGAATTTACAGTCAACGCCGCTGATACACAGACTGGCGAGGGCGATGAGTTCGTTAGAGTATAAGCGTCGAATGGAAATGAGCCGGAAGCAGTATTCCCGGGGAAGGAATTCGTGTTGCAGGTGCCCTGCGCGTCGCCTCGGAGCAATCGCGTCGTCATCGTGCCGGTAGCGGCGGGCGCCGGCGGGCTGCCGAGGTTCGCTGTAAAACCGCAACTAGCGTTGGCTGTCGGCGTAGGAGTCGGAGCGGACGTCAAATCGAAGGTATAGGCCGCGCCAGTGTTGGAGTTCTTACCCACAGCACCGACCACTACTGTGTCGCCATCGATCCCTACCGACGAACCAAATTGGTCATGCGCCGCCGCATCATTCGCGATGAGTTTCTGCACCTCTCCCCAGCCTTCAACGCCATTCTGATTGCGCTCGAAGATGTAGGCCGCGCCACCAGTGGCGAGATTTATGGCCCAAGCTCCGACCACCAGCGTGTCGCCATCGATCGCTACCGAAATACCGAATTCGTCGAGTAGTGTCGCATCGCTCGCCGTCAGCTCCCGCACCTGTCCCCAGCTTTCAACTCCATTCTGATTGCGCTCGAAGATATAGACCGCACCACTAGTGCCACGGTTCCCATGATTAGCTCCGACAGCCACCGTGTCGATATTGATCGCTACCGAAATACCGAATTGGTCGCCTCCTATCCCATCGCTCGCGGTTAGTTCCTTCACCTGTCCCCAGTTCTCGGCTCCACCCTGATTGCGCTCAAAGATGTAGGCCCTGCCAGGGTTCTTACCGTAAGCTCCGACCACCACTGTGTCGCCGTTGATCGATACCGAGTAACCGAAAGAAGCATAGTTCGCGGGATCACTTGCGGTCAGCTTCTGCACCTGTCCCCAGTTTTCAGCTCCACCCTGATTGCGCCCGAAGATGTAGGCCCCACCGCTGTAAAACGTGCCAGTGATCGAGTTCTTATTGGAAGCTCCAACCACTACGGTGTCGGCGCTAATCGATACCGACGAACCGAAATCGTCTCCTCCCGCCGCATCACTGGCGGTCAGTTTCTTCACCTGTCCCCAGTTCTCAGCTCCACCCTGATTGCGCTCGAATATATAAGCTGCGCCAGCGTAGGAGTTCTTACCTTGAGCTCCCACCACCACCGTGTCGACATCGATCGCTACCGACCAACCGAATTGGTCATTTGCCGCCGCATCACCAGGAGTTAGTATCTTCACCTGTCCCCAGTTCTCAGTTCCACCCTGATTGCGCTCGAATATATAGGCCGCGCCTTTTGATATTGGGGCCATTCCTGGTTGCCAGTTCTTGCCGTAAGCTCCGACCACCACTGTGTCGCCGTTGGTCGCTACCGAGTAACCGAATCGGTCATCTGCCGCCGCATCGCTCGCCGTTAATTTCTTCGTCTGAGTGAAAAGTGGATCAATCCGAAGTGGGTAAACTGCCTCCGTGTCATCTATCAAGAGCGAAATCTGTTTTCTGTCAGCCCTGAAGCGGGCGTGTAATTGTCGACCCGACGCATCGGTAGCCATCAGATGATCATAGCGCAGCCAATGCTTGCCATTGCCGCCGATCAGTTCTAACGCCTTTCCCGAATCCACCAGCGCCGGTCTGACTTCACCCATAACCGTCAGGCGCACTCGCAGTGGCGTTCCCTCGTGCCTCTTCCCGGGCGGCGCCGCCAGGGTAAAGCCCTGCTCGAGGCCATCTTTTCGGTTTTGATACCACTCGACGATCTCATCCGAACTGCCCTGGTCGGTGTTAGTGGGACTGGATTGCGTAGCGAGTCGTCGGTCAATCTCGATGCGATTGCCATCGACGCGCATCGTTCCCGTTCCGGCAGTCAACATTCGGCGACCATAACCATAACTCCGCAGCCTTAACCGCGCCTGTAACGTCGTCGTGCGATTATTGGTGAGTGGCTGCAAGACTACGTCGCGTCCATTGAAACGGGCCGTCAGCTTCTGGGCCGGATTTGTTGCTTCGTAGATCTCAGCCGCATTGTTCTTTCGTAGTCCTGATCGCAACGCACTCGACTTTTGGGCTTGCGGCTGCAGGTCGATCTGGTACTGTGCCGCCTCGATCAAATTCTGCAGTCGAACATAAAGGCCGTGCTCTTTCAGATAATCACTGGCTGGCTTGCCTTGCAGGCTGGGCAGCGGTTGGGTAGATTGCGCCTGTGAGGCTTTGACTGAATTATCCGAGGCCAGGCGTTTGGTCAGCTTTGGAACTTTGGTGGCTGGGCTGTTTGCCTGAGAGCCGTGCCGACTAATGATTAATGGCAGCGCAAGGGCGACTAGAGCGAGGAGCGCCAGGGAAACGATTGTGCGAGAGCGCATTCGACGGAATCTCCTTATTACAACGAATACGCAAGCAGCAGCAACTCCTCCTGCCCATCCGCTACTTCCTCGTGCGCGATAGTGAGCGCTGCGACTCTTGTCCGGGAGAACATTTTTCTACACGCTTTCCGCGTCGAACATGAGGTAGTCTTCTTATCAAAGCAGGAGTTCGGCCCTTCTAGTTGGGCGAATTTTTCGTGGCCGATACTCACGGATCGAGACTGTCTGACCCGCAAATTGTAGCACGTCTCAGTCGGTTCGAGCCTGCTCGGGCGATAGGTGCGCGATCCTTTGGGAGCTGGGAATACATTGGAAGGTATTGTCAGCTTAACGTTGAAAGATGTAACAAGAGTTGTTCATGCGACATACTCCATGGATGCACTCCAATTCTCTCTACCATCGCCATCGTTTCTCTGCCGAGATCATCAGTCACTGCGTTTGGTTGTATTTTCGCTTCGCGCTGAGTTTCCGCGACGTCGAAGAAATGTTAGCCATGCGCGGCGTCTAGGTGAGCTATGAAACCGTACGAGAATGGTGCCTTAGATTCGGCCAGACCTATGCCAACGGCCTGCGACGCAAATCTCCTCGTCCATTCGACCAGTGGCACCTCGACGAAGTGCTCCTCAAGATCAACGGTCGCCTCCATTATTTATGGCGTGCGGTAGATCAGGATGGCGATGTCTTGGATATTCTCGTCCAAAGTAAGAGCGATAAGAAGGCAGCCAAGAAATTCTTCCGCAAGCTGTTAGGGATTGAGCTATATCCCGCGTGCGATCATTACAGACAAACTGAGGAGCTACGGGGCGGCGAAGGCTGAAGTGTTGCCCAGTGTCGAGCACTGCCGGGAAACGTGGCAGAACAATCGCGCCGAGAATTCGCATCAGCCGACCAGACTCCGGGAGCGTGTGATGAGGCGATTCAAGTCAGCCGCCACGCGCAACGTTTTCTCTCGGCCTTCGGCATCATTATTTCACACTTCCGCATGGGGAGACATCAGTATAGTGCTCATGGTTATCGGGAAGTGAGGAAGTCGCGCTTCGCAGTATGGCAAGAAGTAGTTGGTCTTGGGGCAATCGTCAGTTGACCAGTGGACGAAAGTGGGATTCGTCTTGTTTGAGTGCCGAATTGTGTTTCCTCTTGAGTTAAGTTGACAATACCGTCAAACGGCTTGGGAATGTAATGACCGTCCGTCCGTCCGTCCGTCCGTCCGCCCGCCCGCCCGCCTTGACCACTTGAAGGGGACTTAGTGAGAAATTGTGGAGCGGGCGACGGGAATCGAACCCGTATTACCAACTTGGGAATCAAAAGTTTCGATCCTTTATTTTCAAGACTTACAAAATCGCTCAGAAAAAATGTACGTGCATGCGCTGCATGTCGTGCATGCGTTGCCTGATTTGCGTGTCGCTGGGGGACGTTTGGGGGACGGTGTGTCAGGGTCTGATGGAACAGAGCACTCTTCTGGATCAAGCAAATGGCTCGTCGGGATGAGGTGAGTCAAGGACGTAGTCGCTCCTCGAATTAGCTCGATCATTATCCATACCAGATTGCGCTCACCACCATCCCGAGTGTGCTCTCTTAGCTCAGAAATTCGGGACTCCTGCGCACACTGGTCACTGTAAAAGACTTATAGTCACGCTAAAATGCGTTCGGCTAATAATGGCCACTCATTTTTTCGAGCGTTTCAAGAAATGCGGAGTCGCAGTGCAGTCATCCGTTCAAACCTGAGTACGGCAATCTAGCTCTCTGTCTTGATAACCTGACGACGTACGGTCACGTGGCAAACTACGGTCACCACAAGCAATATCGTCGGACCGTCAATTGACTGATCTCAGAGCCTCCCACACAGTTTAGCCGATGTAACTCCGATCTTACTTTCAGTTCGCCCAGCACTCAGAGGTGGCAAGGCACTTGCAATGTCAACGAATGACATCCGAGCAGAGCTTTAAGAGGTAACAATGCCAACGCGCATTACACAAATTGAGAGCCCAACAAACGAGACCTCAGCGCTAAACGATATTGTAGGGAACGGTGATCAGCCTGACAGTTCTCATCCTGAGAGCGTCACGAGAGACCCGGGCACCGTGCCGACAGTGTTCAAGGTTGAAGGTACGCTCCATCTACAAGACGCCGAGTTGCTGGAGAAGATTTGCCGGGATGTCGGTAATCAAACCAAGCGGCCCGTGACTCTCGAACTTGACGGACTCAGCTACCTCGACAGTGACAGCGCGGCTGTGCTCTGCCGCATGAAGCGAGAGCAGAACGTAAGCCTTGAAGGACTGCACCTCTTCATAGAGAAGCTGGTTGAACTAACGGAAGAATGCGAAAAGGCAACGAAGTACCTGCCGAAACCCGAGCTACCACTCGAGTAAGTTGAGCGAGCTCGCCTGCAGATCACACTCGCGACTATTCAGGGAATTTAAACGAACGTTCCCTTGCGTCTGAGACGCTCAAGCTTTGGCAGTGAGCACCGCCAAGTCACCTACGCGCTCTTCCTGGTAAGGTTGGGACATCTGCACGTTGTAATGATCCATCAACCAGAGTTCGGGAATGATTTCAGCCACCAGCTTGCCGTCATCGAACACTCTCACCATAGAGCTTTCGGAAACCACGATGGCCACAGCGTCTGTAACTTGAGAGACAGAAGCTCCGGCGAGATGCCGGCTTGCCATGCCAAATGGTAACACCACGTCCGAGGCCATGGCATCGAGATAGCGGCAAGCTGACAGCACAATTCCCTGGTCTGAGACTACGAATGCGCCGTCAAGCTGTGCGAGTTCCTTAATTGTGCCGCGAAGGTTCGGGTCTCTGATCTGGCGCGACTGTTCGGGGTGCCCCGCTAGCGGATCGAGAATCAGCGGCCGAGAGCGCGCCAGCACTGCATCAGCGTCCCCAAATGTGAAGAGGGTTCCAATGCGGCGACCTTCGCGCCCTTCGCGCGCGATCTCGACAGCTAACTCGATCGTCGGTTCGAGATTCTTCTTGTCGCACCGACGCACTCGCTGGCAAATTGATTTGAACATTCCTCTACTGCGACCGTTCGCCGAAATGTCGCCGACCAGAGGCAGCGATTGGCGCGCCGACAACAACTCGTCACTGGTTGTGCTAACAGATTGAGTGTTATCAAGCATTAAGTTCTCGCTTTCGTATCCTGATGTGTCGCCTTCGTTAGTTTCAGACGTAACTAGAATTTCGTCGATGTAACACCAACGCCAGTTCTCGCCTGGCTCGAGAGATTCGATGATAGGGTGACGAGTTGAATGAAAGTGCGCCGTGGCGTGTTTATTCTTTGAATCATCATACTAACCAACCTTGCCGCAAGTAAGGCGATGCACAATCGTCACTAATCCGCAGACACTCTTCGCTTCCATCTTCCGCGGAGTCGACGACGTCCAGTTTGATCGAGATGGCTACACGTCATTGCCACAACATCTAGATCTCGATCTGCATCGAGGGCGTTGAGCAAGCTGTCGACGCCACCTTCATATCTCAGGTGCGCGAGTCGCGAACGATCTTGCAGCGTCGTCACCAACAGTTCCTGTTGCACGCGAATCTCTTTCACCTTGCGATACTGGACGAGCGCATCCGAGACTTCGCGGAACGCTGTCTGAATCGTTTGTTGATATTGAACCAGAGCTAATTCCTGTTGCGCCTTCGCAAATTTAACGTTTGATTTAAGCCGGCCTGCAGTAAATATTGGCTGCGTGACCTGCGGCACGAAACTCCAGGCGCTGCTGGGACCAGTAAACAGGCTCGAAAGCTGATTGCTCTGAAATCCCAGAAACCCGGTCAGACTAATCCGCGGGAAATATGCGGCCTTGGCTGCGTAAACAAGCGCGTGCTGCGCTTCGAGGTTATTCTCTGCAGCGCGAATATCCGGGCGACGCTCAAGCAATAAAGATGGTAAGCCAGCCGGGACCTGCGGCAGCTCTTGTTGCTGAGTGAGAGATTGACCTCGTGGAATTGGACCAGGATTGTTGCCGAGAAACAAACTAATCTGGTTCTCCGTCTGCTCGATTGCTCGTTCAGTGTCGGGAATCGTCTCTGATGCCTGATAGACCAACTCTTCTGCCTGACGCACATCGAGCATGGTGGCCAAGCCGCCTTGCTGTCGTAGTGTGATGAGTTTTAGCGAGTTTTCTCGAGTTGCGAGCGTGCGCTTGTCAATATCGAGTTCGCTGTCGAGTTCGACCAGACTGAAGTAGCCGGTAGCGACATCACCCACAACAGTCGTCATCACTGCTTTGCGATCTTCCTCGGAAGCTCGCAACTCCGCGCGCGCAGCTTTAGTTTGCTGGCGCAATCGTCCCCAAACATCTATCTCAAAATTGAGGAGATTCAGCAAGACACTGCCAAAGCTGCGTGTTCGGCCTCCCTGGCCTGAAGCGCCTAGGGATCCATTTCTGGACGAACGTGTAGTTGTAAGATCAGCGCTTGCCTCTAACTGCGGAAATTGATCAGATCGCGCGAGCCCCAGATTGGCGCGCGCTGCATTGATGCGTGCGACCGCCGCACGCAGATCGTAATTCTGTACCATCGCCGTCCTGACCAGCTTCTGTAGCTCTTCGTCTTTGAACACTTCAAACCACTTGAGGTCGCCGATAGAAGTCTGATCAGTTGGCGCAACGGCTTCGCTACCGCGAAATGTGTCGGGCGTCTTGACCGCCGGACGCTCATATTTCTTTTGGCCGGCCACATTGACCGCCAGGAGACTTGCGAGTAGCGCTACGTTGATTAGGCGAAAGCGCCAAGGGCGCGAAATGTAATAGCCTGGGCCATCGGCCCAGGTTGCGGCAACGTGCCTCGTTAAGCGCTGAAGGCGCGAAATAATACATACGCGAAACACAAATCGAACCGACGGTTGATAGTGCGCGCCTTCAGCGCTTGCTAAATTTATCAACTGCAGACCCACGGCGTTGCCCTGGGCTATTACATTTCGCGCCTTTGGCGCTTTGCGGCTCATCCTTCTTCAATCTCCTAACAAAGGCGCGGGCTCCGGTGAATCGCCTTTTGTTTCGTGCCGCCTGCTGAATCTCGTGGTGAACTTTTCCACCAAATAGAAAGTCGCCGGGATAATGAAAATCGCGATGGAGGTGGCGGCCAACATTCCCACGATCACAACCGTGCCAAGGATGCGCCGTGAGGCCGCGCCCGCGCCTGAAGCAACCCATAAAGGAGCCGATCCGAAGATGAATGCGAACGAGGTCATCAGAATTGGCCGCAAGCGCAAACGTGCTCCCTCGAGGGCTGCCTCAATCAAGTCACGACCCTTTTCCAATTCCGCTTTGGCAAATTCGACAATCAAGATCGCGTTCTTCGCCGCGAGACCGATCAGCACGATTAGTCCGATCTGTGCATAGACATCAAGGTCGTAACCGCGCAGCCAGAGTCCGAGAAACGCGCCAAAGATCGCGATCGGTATCGTTAGCAGAACCGAAAATGGAAGGGACCAACTCTCGTACAGGGCGGCCAGGATTAGAAACACAAACACCAGCGACAGACCGAATACTCGGGTCGTTGTTCCTGACGCTTGCCTCTCCTGATACGAAAGATCGGACCAGTCGTAACCAATTTCCGGTGGCAGCGTCTGCTTTGCCACATCTTCGAGCGCGGCCATAGCTTGTCCCGAACTGTAGCCGGGCGCGGCTGATCCAATTATCTGGGCCGCGCGATAGACGTTGAAGCGGTTGGTATACTCGGGGCCGGAAATTCTGCGGGTCCTTACCAACGAGGACAGCGGCACCATGTTGCCATCGTTGTTGCGGACGTAATATTGGTCGATGTCGCTGGGGCTGAGACGTTCCTCACCTTCTGCTTCCAGGAAGACACGCCATTGTCTGCCGAAGCGATTGAACTGATTCAGAAAGAGCCCGCCCAGGTAGGCTTGCATTGTTTGATAGACGTCGGCTACCGCGACTCCCTGTTTGAGCACCTTGTCACGATCCACGTCGGCGTAAATC
>WNFQ01001210.1_pt1 | contig 21642 bp, 19 predicted proteins | sample 5400171 | NCBI WGS metagenome assembly WNFQ01 (sample SAMN13153356, study PRJNA577476) | soil metagenome | isolation source: 20 cm soil under Madrone tree | place: USA:California | collected 2016-06-14 | reverse complement strand
GCAGATACGAATCCCTTGAAGAATTTCTTTGTACGGTTTGGAGGGAAGTTCCAGCTTCACCGCGAGCATCATATCATCAGGCGCAAACGAAGTGTGACGGTATTCAAAGGAAATTTGCTCGCCCCTGAGGATTTCTATCCGGCGGGTGGCCGCGCGGTAGACCTTAACCTCGCGGACGTAGGAGCCGATCTGCATGCCGTAAGCCCCCGCGTTCATGCGCAGGGCGCCGCCAACGGTGCCAGGGACGCCGATCAGCCCTTCCATGCCGCCGAGGTCGTGCTTGGCGCAGTAGGTAACCATGCGGCCGAGGTCCGCGGCCGCGTCGACCTGCGCAGAATTGCCCTCGAGGACCACGTCTGGGTCGGGAGACGCGAGCTGCAAGACGATCCAGGGGAGTTCGCCGTCGCCGACCAACAGATTGGAGCCGCCGCCGAGGAAGCGGTGCGGCACTCCGTGGTAATCAAGCAGACTCAGCAGGCCGGGAATGGATTCGTGGTCCCTGATGCGGAGGAGATCAGTGGTGCCGCCAATGGCCAGGGACGTGAGCTCGGCAAGTGAAGAAGCGCGGCGAAGCTCGACGCTGAGCTCGGGAAGAGCAGCGACGATTTTGGGGTCTTCAATGCGCATGGGGAGTGGGGTGTTCGGTGCCGAGCAGAACCATGAGCTCGTTGCTGGCGCGGCTGACGTTTCCAGCGCCGATGGTCAAGATGGCGTCGAGGGTACGGGCTTCGCGCAGCAGGTACTCGATGCTTTCCTGCATGGAGCGGAAGTAGAAGACGTTTTTATGCCCGGCTTCGCGAATGGCTGTTGCCAGTGTTTCGCTGGTTATGCCGGGAATGGGCGGCTCGCTGGCGGCGTAGATTTCCGTGAGCACCAGCACATCGGCTTGATTGAAGGCGCGGCAGAATTCGTCCCACAAATGCTGCGTGCGCGTGTAACGATGCGGCTGGAAGAGCACCAGCAGGCGATTGAATTTGCAGATGCGCGCGGCTTCCAGCGTGGCGCGGATTTCAGTAGGATGATGACCGTAATCGTCGATCACCGTAATGTCGTTGACCACGCCTTTGATGTCGAAGCGGCGGCCCACGCCCGCGAATTTGCCGAGGCCCTCGCGAATCAGCTCCGCGGGAACGTTGAGGTAGAGCGCGACGGCTGCGGCGGCCGCGGCGTTGCGCACGTTGTGGATGCCCGGGGGATGGAAGAGCTGGAAAATGCCGAGGTCGTCGCCTTTGTAGGTCAGGCGAAATTCGCTGCCAAGGCCTTCGAGCTTGATGTCGCTGATGATAAGGTCGGCCTGGCTGGAAGTCCCGTAGGTGATGATCGGGCGCTTGACGTTGGGGATGATGGCCTGCACGTTGGGCTCATCGAGGCACAGAATCGCCGCGCCGTAAAACGGCACGCGATTGACGAATTGGACGAAGGCACCCTGAATGTCTTCCAGCGAGGAGTATTGATCGAGATGCTCGCGGTCGATCGTCGTTACGACCGCGACCACCGGCGCGAGCAGCAAGAAGCTGCGGTCGCTTTCGTCCGCTTCGACCACGAAGAATTCGCCCTTACCCAGCCGAGCGGTGGTGCCGGCCTGATTGACGCGCCCGCCAACGACAAACGTGGGATCGAGGTGCGCCGCAGCTAACACGGAAGCAACCATGGAGGTCGTGGTCGTTTTGCCGTGTGCGCCGGCCACCGCGATGCCGTATTTCAGGCGCATCAGTTCCGCGAGCATTTCCGCGCGCGGAATGACCGGGATTTTCTTCTTATGCGCCTCGACAACTTCCGGATTGTCCGACTTGATTGCGGAAGACGTCACCACAACGTGTGCGCCCTCGACATTCGCGGCTTTGTGCCCTTCGTGGATTGTGGCGCCGAGATTCTGCAGCCGTTCGGTGATGGTCGACGGCTTAGTGTCCGAGCCGGAAACCGAATAGCCGTGCGTTAGCAGCACTTCGGCGATGCCGCTCATGCCGATGCCGCCGATGCCTACCAAATGAATGCGTTGAAAATTGCGGAACGAGACCATAAAGGATCTAACCTCGGGCAACCTCTTCAATTATGTTCACGATGTCGCGCGCGGCGTTCGGCCGGGCCAGGCTTCGCGCAGCACACGACTGGCGCTCGATTTCCCCGGGCTGGTCGAGGAGGGAGAAAATTTCGCTGCTCAGGCGCTCGGGCGTCAGTTCCGGCTCTGGAATCACACGTCCTGCGCCTGCGCGCACCATCTCCTGGGCGTTGCGCAATTGGTGGCTGTCGGTGGCATGCCCGAAAGGGATGAAAATGGCGGCGCGTCCCGAAGCGGCAATTTCCGCCGCGGTGATCGCTCCGGCCCGGCAGACGATGACGTCGGCCCAAGAGAAGCGCTCCGCCATATTCGACAGAAAGGGCACGACCTCCGCTGGATATTCGCGCCGCGCGTACGCGGTGCGCACCGCATTATAATCGCGTTCGCCGGTCTGGTGCACGATGGCCAACTCGTTTTTTCGCGCGGCGAGGCGGTCCATGGCGTCGACGACCGTGCCATTGATCGCCAGCGCGCCCTGGCTGCCGCCGGTTATGAGCAGATGAAATGGTTTTTGCGGCGTGCGCGGCGCGATCGAGAAGAATTCGGTACGCACGGGGCAGCCGGTGACCACCGCTTTCGCGCCCCACGCGCGCGCGGAAATGTCGTAGCCGGTGGCGATGCGCCTGGAGATCTTTGCCAGCACACGATTGGTGAAGCCCGGCTCGGCGTTGGGCTCGAAAATCACATTGGGCACGCCGCTCAGCCACGAGGCGAGCATCATCGGGCCTGCCGCGTAGCCTCCGACTCCGAAGGCCGCGATGGGTTTGTGCTTGCGGAGCACGCGGAACGCGTCGGCAAGACCTGGGCCGAGCATCGTCAGATTCTTCAGTAACGTGGTGCCGCCTTTGCCCTTTAGGCCTGCGACGCGCAGTGTCTCCAGCGGCAGCCCGGCCTGCGGCACCAGCTTCATTTCAATTCCGCGTTGCGTTCCAACTAGCACGACGTCTCGTTCCTTTCCTCGCGACATCCATTCGCCCGCGATGGCCAGCGCCGGGAAAACGTGGCCGCCTGTGCCGCCGCCGGCGATCAGCAGCTTCATGCGCTATGCCCCTGCCCAGTAGGGGCGCAGTTCGCGCGCCGGCCGCAGGCGAGTTGCGTCCCTACGAGCAAGATCGTTCACCACGCTGGTTCCCTGGCTTGCTGCGCAATATTCAGGAGCACGCCGGTGGCCAGCAGCATCACCAGCAAACTCGAGCCGCCGTAGCTGACAAACGGCAGCGGAATCCCTTTTGTGGGCACCATGCCGAGCACCACCGCAAAATTAATCAGCGCCTGGCACAGCACCATGGCAGTGATGCCGAACGCCAGAAGCCGCCCGAATCCGTCTGGCGCCCCGAAAGCTGCACGCAATCCGCGCCAGCCGTATGCCGCGAACAAAGCGACTACGATGATTGCACCGAGGAAGCCGAGCTCCTCGCAAATCACGGCGTAGATGAAGTCGGTGTGCGCTTCGGGCAAATAAAAAAGTTTCTGCTTGCTCTCCATCAAGCCCACGCCGGTGAATCCACCGGAGCCAACCGCAATCAGCGACTGCAACAACTGAAAGCCTGAACCTTGCGGGTCGGAACCAGGATCGAGAAAGGCCATGAGCCTTGCCTGCCGGTACGACACCTGGGTAATCAGCAGATAGAGTATGGGCAACGCGGCTGCGGCGCCGGTGACCAGCCACTTCCAGGAGAGCCCGGCAACATACAGGATGGCTGCCGTGACCAGCACGATATCGATTGAGGTCCCGAGATCAGGCTGCAGAAGAATGAGCACGACGCAAACGAGAATCGGTCCGGCCGCGGGCAGAATCGTGTGGAGGAAATCCTCTTTGCGGAATTCCATCGACGAAGCGCCGCGGCGCTTCAAATCCAGAAACCACGCCAGATACAGAACGACAGCGAGTTTCGCTGACTCTGACGGCTGAATATTCACCGGACCAAACTTGATCCAGCGATGCGTGGCGTGAGACTTATCCAGGAAGAAGGCGCCCCCTAGCATCAGCAAGACGAGGAAAATCGCCGGGTACACGACGGCGGGCTCGCGCAGTCGGCGGTAATCAGTGCGCATCAGCGCGAACATGCCGAGCAACCCGAGCAATAGCCATGCAGACTGCCGCAGTAGAAAAATATACGAGCGGCCGTACAGCTGGTCGGCAGTGACGGCGGACGCGCTGTAGATCATTACCGCGCCGAACAAACACAGCGTCAGAGTCACGCCAAACAGCCAGCGATCATTTTCCAGGCGTCTGGACATTTATGCCGACCTCCTGGCAGAACTAGCGCCGCGATTCGTGCCCGGCAACTCGTTCGTCCGCAGTTCCAGTTCGTGCACCAGCGCTTTGAAGACGCGCCCGCGGTGCTCGTAATTCTGAAATTGGTCGAAGCTCGCGCACGCAGGACTCAGCAGGACGATATCGCCGGCGCGCGCAGCTTGCGAGGCGATCTCCACGGCGTGGTCGAGAGCGCCCGCGCGCTCGATGGCCACGCTGCCGGAAATCTGGCTCTCGATCTTGTCAGCTGCCGCGCCAATCAGCAGCGCCAGAATCGCCCTTTCGCGCAATGGCGTCTGCAGAACGGTGTAATCGCTTCCTTTATCCTTGCCGCCCAGAATCACCAGAATGCGGCCCGGGAATGCGTCCAGAGCTTTCAGCGTCGCATCGACGTTAGTGGCCTTGGAATCGTTGTAGTAGCGGACGCCGTTGATCTCGCGCACAAATTCGAGGCGATGCTCGACTCCGGCAAACGAGCGCACGCCCTCTGCGATCGCTTTGGCGCTCGCGCCTGCGAGTCGCGCCGCGGCAATCGCGGCAAGCACGTTCTCCAGGTTATGCGTCCCCGGCAGCGGCACCTCTTGCCGCTTGAGCACCACTTCTTCCCTGCCCTCATTGCGAAAAACAATGTCGTCGCCGTGCAGGAACGCGCCTTGCGCAGCTCGCTGCTTGCGGCTGAACCAATACACATGCGGCCGCGTGGGCGCAAGCGGGGTTGTTCCAGGGTCATCCGCATTCAAGATCGCGAAGTCTTCTTCACGTTGACTTTCAAAAATACGCGCCTTGGCTTTGCTGTAAAGCTCCATGCTGTGATGGCGGTCCAAGTGATCGGGCGTGAGATTGAGGAACACGCTGACGTCCGTGCGGAATTTCTGAATTAGCTCGAGCTGGAAACTGCTCAGCTCCACAACGGTCACCGTGTCCGGTGTCATGCGTTCGACGCAGGAAATCAGCGGCGTGCCGATGTTGCCGGCGAGAATGGTGGGAAATGACGAAGTCCGCAAAATGTACTCGACCAGCGAGGTCGTGGTGGTCTTTCCATTCGAGCCGGTGATGCCGATGAGTTTGCCCTGCCGAAAGCGATACGCGAGTTCGATCTCACTCCAGATCGTGACGCCTTTCGCCCGCGCGGCCTGCAGCAGCGGCGCGTCTGCGGGCACTCCAGGACTGGGAATGATGAGGTCTTGCTGCAAAAATGTTTGCTCCTGATGGCCGCCAAGTTCCAAAGTCACATTGGCCGCGCGCAGCTTGGCCGCGGTTTCGTCCCCGATCTCAGCCTCACTGCGCGAGTCGGTCGCAGTAACAGCGGCGCCGCGCGCAGCGCAGAACAGCGCGGTCGCCACTCCTGTACGCGCCAGCCCTACAACCAGCACGCGCTTGTTTTTCAACTCCATCGTGCCCGGCATGCTTACCTCAATTTCAAAGTTGTCAGCGCAAACAGCGCAAATACCAGCGCGACGATCCAAAACCGCACGATCACTTTCGATTCGCTCCAGCCCAGCAATTCAAAATGATGGTGGATGGGCGCCATGCGGAAGATGCGCTTGCCGCGCATCTTGAACGAACCGACTTGCAAAATGACGGACAGCGCCTCAATGACGAAAATTCCGCCTACAAAAAAGAGCAGAATCTCTTGCTTGATGATTACTGCGATCACCCCAAGCGTTCCTCCGAGCGACAGCGAACCCACATCGCCCATGAAGATTTCGGCGGGATGCGCGTTGTACCAGAGAAATCCCAGCGAAGCGCCAACCAGCGCGCCGCACAAAACGGTCAGCTCGCCGACGCGCGGGATGTACTGAATCTCGAGATACGTCGCCCAGCGATAGTTGCTGCTCACGTAGGTCAGCACCGTCAGCGCGCCGGCGGCGATCACCGTGCATCCGATGGCCAAGCCGTCTAGCCCGTCGGTGAGATTCACCGCGTTGGACGCCCCCGCGATTACCACGGAAACGAAAATCAGAAACGGCACGAAGGCCAGCGGCCACAGGTGCGGTGACTTCAGCAGTGAATGAACGACCAGGTCCGGATGGACGCGCTTAAGGAACGGAATCATCAGCTCGGTGGAATAGGCGCTGCGCGTGGCAAGAGCCAGCAGCCCTATCCCGACAATCGAGCTAACAAAGATCTGCAGCAGAAATTTGTTCCTGCTGGTGAGCCCAAGGTTGCGCTGCTTCGAGACTTTCGCGTAATCGTCGACGAACCCAATGGCCGCGAACGCCAGCAGCGCGAAGAGCGTCAATAGCACGAAGCCGTTGGTCAGATCGGCCCACAGCAGCGTGGGCACCATGGTGGAAAGAACGATCAGCACGCCGCCCATCGTCGGAGTGCCCGCCTTTTTCTGGTGATTCTGCGGGCCTTCTTCGCGAATGTACTGGCCAATCTGCAGCTCGCGTAGCTTGCGGATCAGCCAAGGTCCAAAGACGAAGGCCAGGAACATGGCCGTCAAGCTGGCGTACACCGTGCGAACGGTGATGTAGCGAAACACGTTGAACGGGCTGAAATATTTTTGCAGGACATGGTAGAGAAGGTAGTAGAGCATTTAGTGCCGCGCCTTCTCCGGGCTCGCGAGCTCCGGCGCGTGGGCGGCGAGCAAGCTCTCGACGATGCGCTCCATCTTCACGCCGCGCGAACCTTTCACCAGCAGCAAATCTCCGGGAGCGACAAAATCAGCAAGAAACTTCGCAGCCTCTTCGGACGACGCAAACATTTTCGTCTGCGCGCGCGGTACGCCTGCGGCCACCGCGCCTTCCACAATTTGCGTGGCATCCCCTTCGACGCCCACGACCCAATCGATTTTCCCGGTTTCCGCCGTACACTTGCCGGCCTCGCGATGAAGCTGCGCCGACGTCGCGCCAAGCTCGCGCATTTCTCCGGCGGCCAGAATTCGGCGGCGATAACCCGGAGTCGCCGCCAATACCTTAATCATTGCGTGCAGCGCCGCGGGACTCGAGTTGTAACTGTCGTTGATCAGCGCCGCTCCATTGGAAAAGCGCAGCAATTCCCCGCGCATCGCGGGCGCGTGCATAGAGCGAAAGACGATTTGCGCTTCCGCCGCCCCAATTCCCCACACGCTGGCCGCCGCCAACGCCGCCAACGCATCGGAAATGACGTGACGGCCCGGCAACGCCAACTCCAGCCGGGTGCGCTTTCCATTTTCCACCAGAACAAAGGCGGAGCCCAACGCTCCGCGATCTTCAATCGCTTCCGCGCGGTAATCCGCGGCATTGTCGATCCCGTACGTCAACGCGCGTCCCGGCGCGTGCGAAGCAAACGCCGCCACCAGCGGATCGTCGGCGTTCAACACAGCTACCGAATCGCGCCCGTTCAATCCTTCCATCAGCTCGCGCTTGGCCAGCGCAATTTCCTCGACCGACGCAAAAAATTCCAGGTGCGCCGGCGCAACCCGCGTGACTACTCCAACATCCGGCTTGGCGATCGCGGCAAGCTCCTGCAGCTCATTCCGCCGCGACATCCCCATCTCCAGCACCGCGGCATCGTGCTCGTCTTCCAGCCGAAACAATGTGAGCGGCAGCCCGTACGCGTTGTTGAAATTGCCTTCCGATTTCAAGACCCGTAGCTTCGCGCCCAGCAGCGCCGCCAGGATCTCTTTTGTGGTGGTCTTGCCCACGCTGCCCGTGACGCCGGCAATTTTCTTGCCCCAGGCCAGGCGCACGGCGGTCGCGAGCCGGTGCAGCGCGCGAAGGGTGTCGTCGACAACGAGGCAGTGATTGCGCAACGATTCCGCAAACCCACGCACGCGGGATTCCGCCACCACTGCGGCCAGCGCTCCGCGCTCGAGAGCCGAAGCCACATGATCGTGTCCATCGTGACGCGGTCCGTGGATGGCGAAGAACAGCTCTCCAGCACGTATCGTGCGAGAATCAATCGAGACGCCGGCCACCCGGGCCAGGGGGTCGAGCCCCGCCCCAGGCGCAGCCAGCATCGGCTCAGAAATGTGTAGAAGCGTCCACCGCATAAATTCCTCAAAGAGCTGGCGTTACGAAGATACCGCGCGCGTCGGTCAGTTTTCACCGTTTTGAGGGCTCCTCCTTAGTAAGGGTAACTACGGCCCGAAGCGCCTCTCTCCCGCTATGGATAAAGCGCGCTACGTGCCAAACCCTGGGCCGCTCTCCGGCCGGTCGTATCCACGCTCGCGAAGCGCGCGGCGCGCCATTTCGCGATCGTCAAATTCCAGCGTGCGGTCGGCGAGAATCTGATAGTTCTCGTGGCCCTTCCCCGCCAGCAGCAGGATGTCTCCGGCGCGCGCTTCGTCCATCGCAAGTCCGATGGCTCTTTCGCGGTCCGGCTCGATCATGTACTTGCCGTGCGTTTTTTGCAGGCCGACCACAATGTCGCTGATAATTTTCAGCGGGTCCTCGCTCTTCGGATTGTCGGTTGACAATATCGTGAGATCGCTGAGGCGCCCTGCCACTTCGCCCATCACCGGACGCTTGGTGCGGTCCTTTAGTCCACCGCAGCCGAACAGCGTGATGATGCGGCCTTTGGGGTTCAGCTCCCGCGCGGTACGAATCAAATTCTCCAGCGCGTCATCGGTGTGCGCGTAATCGACAACCACCAGAAATGGCTGGCCCATGGCGATCGGCTGAAATCGGCCGGAAACATTCTTGAGATTGCGGATACCGTTCGCGATGACTTCATTGGGCAAGCCAAGCGCCTGTGCCGCTCCAATGGCGGCGAGAATGTTGTACACGTTGATGCGCCCCACCAGCGACGACTCAATATCGATTTTGCCGTTGGGCGTCAGCGCCGTAAACGAAAGCCCGGAAAAACTCAGTTGAAATTTCTTGGTGGTAAGCCGCGCGCCGGAATTCAAGCCATAGGCGATCACATTTTTCGCCGCGCTAGCCAATCGTTTTCCGTACTCGTCATCGATGTTGAGCACCGCCATATCCGGCGTGCCCGCTCCGGTGCCTTTAAAAAGCCGCAGCTTGGCCGCGAAATAATCCTCAAACGTTTTATGATAATCCATGTGCTCGCGCGTGAGATTGGTGAAAACAGCCGCGGCGAAGTGGCAACCCCACAAACGATCCATCGCCAAGGAGTGCGAGCTCGCTTCCAGCACGCCGTAGCGGCCGCCGGCGTCACGAATTTCGGCAAAAAATCCCTGCAAGTCCACCGATTCCGGCGTCGTGTTCGGCGCGGGATAATCGCCGAGCGGTGTGTGGTACGCAATCGTGCCGAAGAGCCCGGTTTTCGCTCCCGAAGCCTTGATGATAGCGTCGACGAGCGAGGTTGTCGTGGTCTTGCCGTTCGTGCCGGTCACCGCTACGAGCTGGAGCGCCTTGGCAGGGTGCCCGAGGAAATTTGCCGCGGTGATAGCCAGCGCCTTGCGCGCATGCGCCACGCGAATCCAAGCCACGCTCGACGGTATCGTCGCAGGCGGCACATCTTCGCTGGCAATGGCCACTGCTCCACGCGACACCGCGTCGCGGATAAAAGCGTTTCCGTCCGCCTTGGCCCCATGCAGCGCAAAAAACAGCGCGCGTGGCTGCACCTTGCGCGAATCGCAAACCACTTCGCGAATATCTAAATTGCCCGCGCTCGCGGGCATGCTGGCTTCGACCCCGGCAAACAGAGCACTCAACTTCTTGTTTTGACCGGCAATGCGCCCCGGCATGAAATGGCCTCGTTCATTGTTCGCATGCTTCGCGGTTGCGTCACTTTTTTCCTCTTCCGTGCGCGTCAATCCGATACTCATCCTAGCGTCTAGACCTCGCATGCGCCTTGGCAAGCTTCGCCGGCGGCGGTGTGCCAAACTGCACGGTCACCTTCGCGCCGCGCCGCACCTGGGTCCCAGCCTCCGGACGTTGTTCAACAGCAAGATTGCTTCCAACCAACAGCGGCTCCAGCCCAAGGTGCAAGCACATCTCGGTGACCTCGCGCATCGTCTTCCCCGAAAAATCAGGCACAGTGATGTCGCCGCCCTCGTCGGCAGCCATGGTCACTTCGGGAGTGTGAGACTTAACTTCGGCCTCTGCTTGGTTCGACGCCGCGGGAGGCGCATCGGGCTGCCCGGAGAAATCCGTAGGGGAGAAATCCTCCAGGGCCGCGGCTTCCCCGGCCATTTGGCGCTTGTATGCCGCCTCCATCAATCGCGGGTTCAACGGCACGTCACGCGGCACATCGAGATACGATAGCACCTGTTCGGCGATGCGCTTGAACACGGGAGCGGCAACCTGGCCACCTTCGTGCAAACCAATCGGCGAATCCAGCGAAATCAGAATGGCCACCGCCGGGTTGTTGATCGGCGCAAAGCCGGTGAACGAAGCAATCAGTTGTGTCGGCGAATAGCGCCCCGTCGCAGGATCGATTTTTTGTGCCGAGCCGGTTTTGCCCGCGGCGGTCCAGCCATCCAGGCGCGCCAATGGACCCGTGCCGTGCAGCACCACTCCTTCCATCAACCGGCGCAATGTCGCCGCCGTTTCCGGACGAATGACACGCCTGGGCTCGGCGGCGGAAAGCGACGCCGGCGTTGGCAGCACCTGCTCGCCGCGTTTGATCTGCTGCACCACATGCGGCTTGACCAGCAAGCCGCCATTGGCGATGGCGGAAACCGCGGTAATCAACTGGATCGGGGTAACGCCAATCTCCTGCCCCATGGAAACCGAGCCAATGGAAATCGCGCTCCAACTTTCCAGCCGGTGCAATATCCCCTTGCTTTCGCCCGGCAGGTCCACGCCTGTCGGCGCGCCAAAGCCAAACGCGCGAATGTATTCGTAGAATCGCGGCGCGCCCAGCCGCACGGCAATCTTGATTGCGCCGACGTCGCTCGATTGCGCCAAAATATCCGCGACATTCAGGAGTCCGAACGGCTTGTGATCGCGAATGCGGTGCCCCGCGATGTAAATGGCACCATTCTCGCAATCGAACACTTCGCTTGGCCGTGTGATGTCCTGATCGAAAGCAGCGGCCAGCGTGATCAGCTTGAACGTCGATCCCGGTTCGTATAGCGCACTGACCGCGCGATTCATCCGCGATTCCGCCGGAGCCTCGCTCGCGACATTGGGATTGAAGCGCGGCCAATTGGCCATGGCCAGAATTTCGCCCGTGTTCGGGTTCATCACGATGACGCTGCCGGCCATCGCGTGCGTCTTCTCGATGGCCGCAAGCAGTTCGCGCTGCGCGATGTACTGAATTTTTTCGTCCAGCGCGAGCACCACGTTCGCGCCCCGTTCGCGCTGCGCTTCGCCGCCGTCGAACCAGCGTTGCCGCGCGTCCGCCATCACCACGATTTTTTCGCTCTTGCTGCGGATCTGGCTGTCCAGCTCGTATTCGATCCCGGCCAGGCCTTTTTCGTCGCGATCGACAAAGCCCAGAACGTGCGCGGCTAAATCGCGCTTCGGATAAAATCTCTGATTTTCGTCCTGGAAGTAGATGCCATTGAGGTTCAGCGCCTCGATCGCTTCGACTTTCTCAGGAGGCAGCTTGCGTGAAATCCACACAAAAGATCGCGACGATGCCATGCGCGTCTCCAGCACGTCCTGCGGCACGCCCAGCACGCTCGAGAGCAGCCGCGCGGCCAGCGCTTCGTCCGCGATTTCCGCGGGAACCGCAAACGCCGACTTCACCGGCACGCTCATCGCCAGCACCCGCAGGTTGCGGTCGTAGATGATCCCGCGCTTCGGCGTGATTTCAATGGTGCGCTGTTGCTGCCGCTGCGCGCGCGCCAGATATTCGCCGTGCTTGAGAAGTTGCAGGTAGGAAAGCCGACCGAACACCGCCGAGGTCCACAGCAGAGCCACGCCAGCGACCATCAGCAAACGGACGTGGACTCGATTTTGTCGCATGACGGTTTCAGGTCGGCTAGCGCTCCGGTCGGTAGTTAATTTGAATTGCTGAAATCGTGAACGGCGCAACCCGCCCGCGAATTACTGCGCACGGTTTGCGCGCACGTAACGCACTGCCGCCACTTCTGCACCTGCCGGCGATTCGTACTCCTGCACCTGCGTCGGCAGCGGCTCGGTCAAGCCAAGCTGGCGCCGCGCAATCACATCGATGCGCCGCGGATCGCGCAGTCCCTCAATCTCCAGCCGCAATTCCGAGTTGAGCGCGGATATTTTCGTTTGCCTGGCCCTCATATCCTCGAGCTGAAAACTCAAGTCGATGCAGCGAAAATGCTGGTACACGTAGGACATCAAGAACACGGCTACTACCGCGCCCCAGCCTGCCGTGCGATAGAAACCCTGCATGCGCGCCGGCTCCGCATGGCGCACCAGCCGCGAATTATCGATCCGCTTCACGGTGTGAAATTCTGTGTGAATCCTTTTCTTTCTGCTTCTTGCCATGCTCAGACTCTTTCCGCGCACCGCAATTTCGCACTTCGCGAACGTGGGTTCGCCGAGATCTCTTCTTCGCTCGGCTGGATCACATGTTTGGTCAGCACCTTGAGCGTGCCCGCACGCTCCCCCTGCTGAAACGCCTGCTTGACCTGGCGGTCTTCCCCCGAGTGGTACGTCAGCACCACCCACCTCCCGCCGGAATTTAATGTAGCTGGGGTCCGAGAAAGAAACTGCCCGAGTTCCTCCATCTCTCGATTCACCGCTATCCGCAGCGCCAGAAACGTTTTTGTTGCGGGATGCAGTCTCTGCCTTCCCCATACCTTTCGGGCCCCAGCCACAACCGTTGCCAGGTGCGCGGTGTCGCGTATCGGCCGCGCGCGTACGATGGCCCTGGCGATCCTTCTGGAATCGTGCTCCTCGGCTTCCCGATAGAGCAGGTCGGCCACTTCCTTCTCCGACCAGCGATTCACAATTTCGTCTGCCGTCACTTCGTCTCCCGCATCCATGCGCATGTCCAGCGGGCCCGCCTCGCGAAACGAAAATCCCCGCGCGGCTTGATCAAGCTGCATGCTCGAAACTCCCAAGTCGGCCAAGACCCCGTCCACCCCGGGAATCCCCAACTCGCGCACGGCCTCCGCAATCCTCGAGAACGGCGCCTGCACCAGCGTCACTGTCGCCCCAAAGATCTTCAGCCGCTCCCGGGCCACCTCCAGCGCCTGTGCGTCCCGGTCCACGCTGATCAGTCGTCCGGAAGGGTGCTCTGGTGTCGTCCCAGAGGTCAACTTCTCCGCTATGGCCGCCGAGTGCCCGCCGGCTCCCAGCGTCGCGTCCACGTAGATTCCGCCCGGCTTTACGCGCAACCATTCCAGCACCTCATCCAACATCACCGGCGTATGCGGCGCAGCTCTTTTTTCTCGCCACTCGCCACTCGCCACTCACCACTTCCTAACTAAATCCCCAAATCTTCCAGCGCCTTGTCGTCCTCGCTCGTATACGGTTCATTCTTCAGGCTATCGACCACGCGCGTATGGTTCATCACCTCGAGATAATCCAGGTTCCCGAACACATCCACTTCGCCCTTCATCTGCGCCGATTCCCGCAACACCGCGGGTACCAAAACTCTGCCCTGCCCGTCGAGCTCCACCGTTTGCCCGTAATAGCTGGTGCGCATCAAAAACTTGCGCTTCGCCCGGTTTTGCGAAGACACCTTGGCCAGCTTGTCTTCGATTCCCGACCAAACTTTCATCGGATAAATGCGCGCCGATTCGCCCGTGGGGCTGGTGATGTAAAACTGGCTGCCGTACTCCCGCAAGGCTTCCAGAAACACGGCGGGTATCTTGAGACGACCCTTCTCGTCGACTTTCGCCGGACAGTTGCCCCGCAGCGTCATGTGCCCCGTCTTGGGCCGCCCCGTCTTCGATCAATGGACGGCCCGCCAATAAGAAGAAGTGGTATCGGTTGCCCCGTTGCACCACGGTCCTCTAGGACTGCCTACTTTGTTCTACAGGATTCTACTGCTGCCCACTTTGCACCACTTTTGGCCACATCATAAGCTGCTTTTGGGCGTTGTCAAGGGGAAAAAGCACGTACGTTCAAAAAAAGCTGCGTACCGAACAATGCAGGATTGTGAGGAAAATCACCGCGATAGGTTGTGTTCGCGACGTGCCTCAAAATCTATTCCTAGCGTTCCACTTCTAGATGAGCAGATACTTACTTTGGAAGGTCGCCGCGCCTTGAGACTGAACCCTTACACTGCCCGCGCCGTGAAGAATTCCCCTCTTCCTCTTTCCTGGGCGCCCGTGCTATGCTCTCGCTTGTCGTTGAAACTCCCTCAAGGAGCGCCGCTCATGGAATGGGTTACCCCTCAGCACGAAGAGATCGACCTCAACTGCGAGATCAGCTCGTACGCCAACGCCGAACTCTAACCGTCCGGGCACGCCCACCTAGCGCCCGCTTTCTGAAGCGAGCTCCTAGCCTTTTGTCTTTCCCCGCGCCGCAGCATCACCCTTTGTGTTTTCATGCGCGTTAAGGTCCTCGGCTCGGCAGCGGGAGGCGGCTTCCCCCAATGGAATTGCGCGTGTGCGAACTGCCGCCGGCTGCGCGAAGGCACGCTGCGCGGCGCCGCACGTACACAAACGCAAATCGCATTCTCCCCGGACCCCGACGCGAAAATTTGGTTCCTGGTATGCGCGAGCCCGGATTTGCGCGCCCAAGTCCTCGCGACACCGGAATTGGCGCCGCAGACGAAGTCAGAAACTCACTCGCCCATCGGTGGCGTTTTCCTTCCCTCTGCCGACGTCGACTCGGTGATGGGCCTTCTCCATCTGCGCGAGTTTCAATCCTTCTTTGTGTTTGCCACGGCTGCCGTGCAACGCATCCTGAAAAAGGAAAACAAGATTTTCGGCGTGCTCGACCGCGCTGACCCTCCAGTGCAATGGCAAGTGCTTTCCAGCAAGGGACGCCTCGGTTGTCATCTCTCGGAAAGCCCCGGCGAAGCGCCGGCCTTCGTCTGCGTCACACTGCCGCTCGGCGGCTCCTATCCCGACTACGTCAGCGAAGAGCTTCAACGCACTCTTTCCGGCGAAGAGGCTGTGCTTGGCTTTGTTTTTGAGCAAAACGGAAAAAGCGTTTTCATCGCGCCATCACTATCCGGACGCAATTCCGAATGGACAAAAGCGGCAGCCTCCAGCGACCTCGTCTTAATAGACGGCACCTTCTGGAGCGACGACGAATTGACCAAAACCGGCCGCAGCAAAAAAACGGCGCGCGAAATTGGTCACTTGCCTTTATCCGGCGCTGACGGTTTGCTCGCGCAATTCCCCAAGGCCGCGAGAGGCCGCAAAGTCTTGCTGCACATTAACAACACGAATCCGATCCTGGACGAAGCCAGCCCCGAACATCGCGCCGTACTGGATGCCGGCTTCGAAATCGCCTACGATGGAATGGAATTCGAGTTATGACCGTCGCTGCCGACAAATCCGGCAAGCCCTTGCTCTCCGAGGCCGAGTTCATCGCCGGCTTTCACGCCATCGGCGAAGAACGCTATCACCACAAGCATCCGTTTCATCTGCTGATGCACGAGGGAAAACTCACGCGCGGCCAGTTGCAAGCCTGGGCACTTAATCGCTACTACTATCAGAGCCGCATCCCCATCAAAGACGCCGCGATTCTCGCGCGCAGCGAAGATCCCGCCTTCCGCCTGGCGTGGCGCAAACGCATCCTCGATCATGACGGCGACGGAACCAAGCCAGGCGGCATCGAAAAATGGTTGCGCTTGGTAGAAGCCACCGGCCTCCCTCGTGAGCAAGCGTTGAGCGGCGAGGGCATTCTGCCCGCCACGCGCTACGCCGTGCAGGCCTATGTAGATTTCGCCTCGACCCGCTCGCACCTCGAAGCAGTAGCGTCCTCTCTAACCGAACTCTTCTCGAAAAAATTGATCGTCCTACGCATGGATCGTCTTCGCCAGCATTACCCATGGCTCTCCAGCGGCCTCGACTATTTCACCGGCCGCCTGACGCAAGCCCCCGAAGACGCGGACTTCGCGCTGTCCTGGGTCGTAAAGCACGCGAACACGCGCGAACAACAAGACCTCGCCCACGCCGCCCTCCGCGCCAAATGCGATATCCTCTGGGCCCAACTCGACGCCCTTTATTTCTCCTACGTAAATCCCGCCTGGCCCCCGCCCGGCGCTTTCCTCCCCAGCGAGAAAAGCACATGACTCCCGACCTCCAATCGCATCCACAGCTCGTGCCTGGCGTTCGTTTGGGCGAAAATAATCAGCAGCGCGTGCTGCTCATGCCCGAACGCGCCCTACGCCTCAACGGCCCCAGCCTCGAAATCGTCCAGCGCTGCGACGGCAAACACACCGTGCAAGAAATCATCACCGATCTGCAGCAGATTTACTCGAAAGCCGAGCCAAAAAAAGTCGAGACCGACATCCTCGGCTACCTGACTCTTCTGCACGAGCAGCGCGCCCTGGACTTCGATTCGTAGCGTCGATTTTTTGGAGTGCGGCAGTCTTGCTGCCGCTTTCGCGATGTTCAACAGATTGGCGACGTAAGCGAGAATTACAGCTCTATCAGACTCCGGCAATGACCACCATGGCAAACCCACTAGCCCTAATCGCCGAGCTAACCCACCGCTGCCCGCTGCACTGCGTCTACTGCTCCAACCCTCTGGAACTGCAAAATCGCGCCAACGAGCTCACCACCGCAACCTGGACCCGCATCTTTCAGGAAGCCGCGCAAGCCGGCGTCTTGCAAGCCGACCTCACCGGCGGTGAGCCTCTCGCACGCACCGACATCATCGAATTGGTCCGCGCCGCCCGCACCGCCGGCTTGTACGTAAATCTCATCACGTCCGGTATGCCGCTCGACGAAGCTCGCCTCGCAAAATTAATCGACGCCGGACTCGACCACCTGCAGCTCAGCTTTCAAGGCGCCCGCGAAGAAACCGCCAACGAAATTTCCGGCACCAAGGCGCACGCACAAAAGCTCCGCGTGCTCGAATTGCTCAGGCAAGTTCGCGTCGCGGTAACTCTGAATTTTGTGATTCACCGCGCCAATATCGGTCAAATCGACGAAATGCTCGCGCTTGCGGAATCCTCCAGCGCCACCCGCGTCGAATTCGCCAACGTGCAGTATTACGGCTGGGCCTTCGCCAATCGCGAGCGCCTGCTGCCCACGCGCCCCCAGCTCGATCGCTCCATCGAAACTCTGAAATCCGCGCAAGAGCGCCTGCGCGGCAAAATCCGCGTCGAATATGTCGCGCCGGATTACTACGCAAAATATCCCAAACCGTGCATGGGCGGCTGGGGACGCAAGCTCATGCTCATCACGCCCACCGGCGACGCGCTTCCCTGCCACGCAGCGAGAATTATTCCGGGATTGCACTTTGAAAACGTAAAGGATCGCAGCCTGCGCGAAATCTGGCAAAATTCCGCGGCCTTCCAAAAATTTCGCGGCGAAGCCTGGATGCAAGAACCCTGCAAATCGTGCGACCGCCGCGAACAAGATTTCGGGGGCTGCCGCTGCCAGGCTCTGCTCCTGGCCGGCGACGCCTCCGCCACCGATCCCGTCTGCTCGCTGGCGCCCACGCGCGCAAAAGTCGACGCCATCCTGCAAGCCGTGAACAAACCATCCGCCGCCGAGCCCGCCCTCACCAGCACCGCGTGGCTCTATCGCCCCAATCCTGCCTCGTAGCCACGCCCAGGCGTCGTAGGGGCGCACTTTAGTGCGTCCCAGCAAACTTCCGCCGGCAGATTGATAACGCCGCTTGCCAGGCCACCCCTAATCCGTATGCGTAGCCGCCGCCTCAACCGGCCGCCGCAGCCGCATCACCACGCGAAATAAAAACACCAAACTCCCCACCAGCACCAGCAACCCGAAAACTCCCAGCGTATACGGCGCCCCGATGCGTTTCGCCACGCCGCCCGCCAGCAGCGACCCGATCGGCTGCACGCCCATGAACATCGTATTCGTCCGGCACGCGACTCTGAATAATCGTGTTCGTCGCTGCCATCTGCACCGTCGCGGAAAATCCGACGACGAACAGCACCACCATCGACATCCAAAAAGTGCGCGACGCCGAGAAAAGCACAAGGCCAATCGCACAGGACATCGACGTTCCGGCAATCCAGCGCGCCAGCCCCTTGAACTCTGTGCGCGCCGCAAAGTGCAGCGCCCCGAGCACCGCGCCAACGCCCGCCGAACTCATCAGCAAGCCCAGGCCGCGCGGTCCGCCATGCAAAATATCTTGGGCGAAAATCGGAAGAAAAACCGAATACTGCAGTCCCAGCAAGCTCAGCCAGCTCAGCAAGAGCAGCGCGGAGCGGATCGGCAAATCGCTCATCGCAAAATGAAAACCCTGCATCAAGCTGCGCAACGGCGATTCCGTGCTCGGTTTTCGTTCCACCGGCTTCAGCCGCATCGCCAGCAGCGCGATGATCACCGCCAGGAAGCTCACGCCGTTCAAAAAAAAACACCAGCCCTCGCCGATCCACGCAATCGCAAAACCCGCAATCGCCGGGCCCACTACGCGCGCGCCGTTAAAGATCGACGAGTTCAGTGCAATCGCGTTCGGCAAATGCTCTTGCCCTACCATCTGCACCAAGAATGCCTGCCGGATCGGTACATCAAACGCGTTGACGATGCCCACCAGGAATGCGATGAAAATAACCACCCACGCGCCCCGCGCATCGTGAATCGCGCCGCTCAATGTCAGTCCCGCCAGCACAAACGCCAGGATCATCGCCGCCGTCTGCGTGGCGATCACGCCGCGATGCCGGTTGTAGCGATCACCGACATATCCGCCGATCGAAGCCAGCAATAAAATCGGAATCTGATTGGCGAAACCGAAAACGCCCAGTAGCGCCGCCGAATGCGTTAGGTCATAAACGAGCCAAAGCTGCGCGGTTGACTGCATCCACGTGCCGATGAGCGAAACAAGTTGTCCCGCGAAAAAGAGCTGGAAGTTGCGGTGCTGCAAGGCGCGGAAGCGCGTGGACACGAGCGAGAAATTCCTCCGTAAATTGGACGCCGCACGCCGCCATTACGGCGCACGCAATCATTCACGATGACGTGCCCAGCCCGCCGCTGTCAATCCATTCAGACAATCCGCAAAAACCAATTTGCCTCAGCGCTATCTTGGATTCGAAGAGAAAGCTTTAACACCGAGCTCACAGAGCAAGGCACACGGAATTCATCTCTCTGTGCACTCAGTGCTCCGCTCTCCGCGAACTCTGTGTTAAGTATTCGCCTTTGGCCCCGAGAAAAACTGAGGATTGGAAATTGAGGTTTTCCTGGAAAGAAAAAATTACTGCTCTTGCGGCCGATCCGGCGCGCCCACGTGCTGATGGCTCAAATCCCGCAACATCTGCCTGTCTTCTTCGCTCATCCCGCGCGTGAAGCTCGGATCGTTCAGGTGCCGGTTGCGCGCGGACTCCGGCATGTTCTGCAGCACGCCGAGCCTTTGCTGAATGGCTCGCTGCCGGTCCCCGGGCAATTGCTGCCACTTTGGCAGCACGTCATTCCTAATGTGGTCTCGCTGCCCTGGCGTAAGCTTCTCCCAATTCTCAGCAGCTCTTTTCATATCCTGTTGTCTTTGCGGCGGCAATTGATTGAACTTCCTTTGATTTTCCGCTAAGCGGTTTCGTTCTTGCGGACTCATATTCCGCAAGCGATCTTGCATGTTCGGCGGTGGCGTGGCCGGCGCCTGCTGCCGATAGGAACTCTGCGGACGATCGTTTCGGTTGCCTCGGCCGTTGTCATACGCGCGTGGATTCTCATTCCCCCGCGGACGATTGTCGTTCGCGCGGCCGCGGTCCGGATATGCCGGTTGCCGACTCTGACCGCCGCGCGGTCCCTGTGGATGATATGAACCCGAAGACCTATCATTTCGCGGCGACCGGTTCGCTTGATGCGGCGCCGGTTGCTGCCTCGCGGGAGGCCGATCGCTCGACGGGCGGTTCTGCGCGCTCGCGCAAGGTAACAGCAGCGCCGCGCTGAGTCCCAGCCCGCACACCCAAGCCCCGAATTGGAATCGTGGTTTCATTGCACCTACATCGATTGGTTGCTGTCGCTGTCGTCCGTCTCACCAGCCTGCACCGGCTGCGGCAACTCCGTCAGCGGCTCGAAATTCGCCAAAACGTCGTAATTCTCCAGCACTGGCAGATCGTTCGGATCGACCGCCGCGATGGGATCATTCGGCCCACTGTTGCCCGTGTTCACGTTGTTCGGTCGCGAACCAATCCAAATCGTCGCCAGCAGCAGCATCGACGCCGCAAACGCCGCTCGCGGCGATGGCGCAAACACCGCCCACCAACTCTGTTTCACAGGCTCTGCCGCCACGCGCGCGCGCACCCGCGCATCAAACGCGCCCGAAGGCTCGATCTGCGGCAGCTCGTCCAGCAATCCCGAAACCGCGCGAAACTCATTCACGCGCACCCGGCAAGCCGCGCACACCGCGAGATGCGCTTCCACTTCGCGCTGCTCGCTAACCTTCAGCCGTCCATCCACAAACGGCATCATCTGCTTTTCCATTCGACTACAACTCATGTTTCCCATCCTTCCGTTCTTAAACTCTCAAATTCTTCTACCTAGCGTCTGCCCACCAACGGCGCCAACTCCACCCGCAATACTTCATACGCCCGGAACAACAACGACTTCAGCGCGCTTTCCGAACAAAACAAAATCTTCGCGATCTCTCCGTAATCCAGCTCCTGATACTTGTGCAACAGCACCGCCGCCCGCTGCTTCTCCGGCAACTTGTCGATCGCATGCCGAATCATGGCCTTCCGCGCTTCCTCCACCAGGTGCTGCTCGATGTCCGGATGCTTGTCCGCCACATCCAGCATCCGCTCGTCGCCATCTTCCGCACCCGCGGTCACCGGCGCATCCAGCGAAATCTCCATGCGCTGATGCTTCGTGTCCCGCAACGAGTTCAGCGCCAAGTTCGTCGCAATCCGGAACAGCCACGTCGTGAATTTTGCGCTCGGTACATAGTCCGCCCGCGCCCGGTACACGCGAACAAAAACTTCCTGCGCCAAATCCTCCGCTTGCTCCCGGTTCCTCACCATCCGGTACAGGAAATTGACCAGAGGACTCCTGTAGCGCTGGAGCAGAAGCGCGAACGACTGTTCATCGCCCGCCTTCACGTCCAGCATTAGTTGGACGTCAGACCTGGCCATAGCCGCCACACTCTACCAAACCCTTGCGTTGTCAGAAAGTTGCGAAGCTAGGAAAAATGGAAGCGAAGCTACGGCGAATTTACACGCGCACTAACCACTGTAGAATCAACAAACTAGCCACCCCGCCAAACACCAGCAGCGCCGTCCGCCAGCCCGGTTCCCGGTTCACCTCCGGTAGCAAATCCGTCGCCGCCACGTACACCGTAACCCCTGCCGATAGCGGCAGCGCGTACCGCAACTGCGCCTGCAGCACGCTCGTCAGCAGCACGCCCAACAGTGTAGCGACCCCCAGCGCTCCCGCCGCCGCCACCGCTTTTCCCCGGCTCTGCCCGCTCGC
>WNFQ01000788.1_pt1 | contig 21684 bp, 34 predicted proteins | sample 5400171 | NCBI WGS metagenome assembly WNFQ01 (sample SAMN13153356, study PRJNA577476) | soil metagenome | isolation source: 20 cm soil under Madrone tree | place: USA:California | collected 2016-06-14 | reverse complement strand
TTCTCGGTTTCCGGATGTAAGGCTGGTATCGGAAAGGAAATACTGAATTGGGCGATAAACAATCTTTTCTGAAGGGACAAACTTGTTTGTCATAGGCTATCTTCTTGTGGCGTTAGCGTTCTTGGCGGTTGGCCTCTGTCTGCTCCTATCGCCTGGCACTTATTTCGGTTTGCTCGACCGCATGGCCCGGGTAGACCTCTGGGCAAAGCCTAGCTCTTCTTGGGATCCGAAGGCACCACGATGGCGAGCAGCGGGACTGGCGCTAACGCTGTTCGCATTGCTTTTGATCGTCGGTCCTCCCTTATCGGTCTATCTGCGATCTCCTGAAGAGTTTAACCAAAGTCTCCACTCCTCTCATCACAGTGTGAGTTGGGGGGCGCTTATCGTCTTGTTGTTCTTCTTTGCTCTCGGAATAGGCTTCCTGGTCAGGCCGCTAGCCGTGCTGGATAGGGTATCGCCTCGTAAGCTTTCGGTTGAACCCGATGTCCAGCGGCATACATACAAGCTTCGCATCTTCGGGGGCTTATTGTTCCTCATCTCGCTCCTTGGGATGTGGGTTCAACTTTTGCGCCATTTCCGACATTGAAGAATCGATCCAAGCCTGATGGTCAGATGCCGCACTGTAGAGTGTCCGGAGGGACGGCGCTGACGCGCCGGGAGGGGCTAGACACGATCACCCCAGAGCGGGTGCTGCGGAGCGGGCTGATTGGATGACGGCGTCGGCTCCTTCGACCGAGTAGACTTGCCGGTTCTGCTCTAGTTGAGGAACGCCGGTCATCGTTTTCTCTGCCGGTCGAACGCCAGCCAGCCAGCTTGAGAAGTTCTTCGAAATTCGCGCTTGTCCTCGCCCGATTCGCGCCGTTCCTTCGCATTCCAGTGATGGCCGTCACGCCACGACAACATGTGAAGCAAGACGCCCCAGATTTATGAGCAAAAGTGTGAGCAGGTCTACCAGTATGTTTTCGATTCATACGCCGGACAAACAAGCAGTATCTACGTCAACTGACGGGACAAACATGGGCGACCCGTTTTGGACAAGGTGAAGACTTCTTCTGCGTGATGAACTGCAAGCAAGGTTCACCGTGTTTGCCTGGGTCTTTGCCGACTTCGTTTTCGATCCATTTCACAAAGCTTGCTATGTACGCATCGTCGAAGCGCGACTTGAACCTTCGGCCTTTCTTTTCCAGGCCGGGGAATCCTTTCTTCGGGATTGAGATGGCGTTTCTGCCGAAATAGTAGAATTGCTCTGATACCAGAACGAACCGCTCGTGTTTGTCAAATTCTGTTCGAGGTTCAAAGTTATCGCCGTACTTGTAATTGCCATTTGCTCGCGGTTTCTTACATGCGAACTCAGCACTGGTGAAGTACTCCTGAAGCGTCATCTTGTCGGTGACTTTCATCGCGTAGACGACTTTTCCGTGGCCTGCGCTCTTTCGTAGGTCCGCGCCGCCCGTACCCACAACCCAATCACCTATTTCTGCCAGTTCGACAACATTCCTTGGCTTGTCGGGGGATTCCCTGTATTTGCATACGCATAGCGTGCAAATCCCGAAGTAAGGGTTCGGAGCGTCTCCTGTATCGTGTTCTACGACGTAGGAGAATAGTTTGGGCGTGCGACTTCTCAGGCCGGACTTCATGGCTGTCGTGGGGCAGAAGTCCTAATTTTAAGATCGTCTACGAGCCTTTGAGCAGAGTTAATCGTTTCTTTCTCTCGGTTCTTTTCCCTCTTCGCCAATCTTCTGTGGTCCGTCTCAGCCCACAGGGAGTTCTTTGTCTTGGCATCGTAAATCGTCAGTATTAGCTGAGGATCGATAATTTGGGCGCTGTGAACCTGAGTTGTATTGTTGTACGTGTTCGTCGAACTCCAAACACGAGTGCCCTTGTCTTCAACGCGGTAAGACAATTCAACGATGAGGTCCGCCTCCTCGGGCGATCCGACGATCTCGTACTTGCCCCACTCCTTCATCTTTGAATAGAAGGCATCGTAGGCAAAATTGCTGCCGCCACCATTCGAGAGAAAAATCTTCTTCGCATTTACGATCACCGCAGGCAACGGCGCGATGGGCACATCTTTTTTCTTGTCCTTGGTACCTCCGAAGGCAGGCGACAACAGAATTGCCCCCAAGGCTAAGGATATGACAAGGTTTCGCATCGGGTGCTCCATTCAAGGCAACGTACATCTAGGGTAGGCCGAAAGAATCCGCCCGAACGGTTTTATCGTAGTGGACGTACGCAACATGTAACGGGCGGCAACAGCATATGGGCGCCTTAGTACCTCAGTACTATTCGTCTCCAGGCGAGATCGCGGTATCCTTATCACTGTATCAAGAGTGGCGGCGATTTTGGCCGTCCAGCAACCGAGCCGACAAAGGCCACGGTGCTAACCTTCGAAAGAAGGGATACGGCCTTCAACGGGGCAAAACCCACCGTTAGTCCTCTCCCAAACTTTCGAAGGCATCTTCTCTTAATTGGAGGAATGATGTCTTCGCACAGCGATTCTTTTGCAGCTTCAGGTAGTTCACCAACAGACCTCATTTTTGAAAACTGCGGTTCTCTCTTCCTGATTCGCCCCGCCTCACAAACTGGTCAACTGTGGCTCGATGAAAACGTCTGTGATGAAAATACACTGACGTTCGGGGGTGCAGTTGTCTGTGAACCGAGATATGTCGAAGCGATATATTTCGGAGCGAAACAAGCAGGGCTGGCGGTGCAAGCATGAGTACTCAAGAACAGATAACAGCGTACCAAGAAGTTAGAAAGACATTGGTCGAGCGTTTGCGCCGATTGGAGATTGCGCCTGCGCTGGTTGACGATATGTCTGTGTTCCAACTCATGAACCTCCTGTGGCTCATGGCCGGACATGTGTCATATCTCGGTGTATACCCGAATACATGTTGGACACTGGAGGAACTTCTTGGGAAAGACGCACTTTTTGATAAACCGAGTGAGCAAAGACAGACAAAGTTTGAATCTGAGCCGAAGCCTGAATCAAAGCCAGTGGTGAACTGATGGAACCAAGAGTTGACCCGCAATACATCGCATACATGTGGTTGCGGTTCTTGCTGGCTCCAGGGCGAAAAACTGCGCCAGGAGAGCCCGTGGATTTGGGAGAAATTGGCCAAGTACGGGGGAAGAACTGGTCCAAGGCAACACCTTACAGCATCGCGGAGGTCATGAAGTAATCGCTGTCACAGGAGGGAACATGGCGAAGTTCGAAAACTTTGACTCCAGAAAACAAATTCGCGGACTCGCAGAAGCGGCCCGGCAGATTCTGTCCGAGGAACTTATCCGCGATGGCAAGATGGTATCGCTCGACCGGGTTGTCGCCGCGATTGATGAGACCCGGCGTGAGTACCGTCCACGTATTTTAGCGGCCCGGCAGAAAAAGTCAGCCGGGTCGAAGCGGGAACGAGAAGAATCGCGGCGGGTGAAATGATGGAAGGCACAATTCAAGAACTCGTTGAGGCAATAACTGCCGAGGTAAGGAAAATGTCTGTTGAAGAGAAGCGAGCGTTCCGGCAGCCGTGGCTGGACTATGTTGCAGAAAAAGAGCGAGCGAGAAAGTACGATAGACGATTTCTCAAATCATGCGGCGTGGACCCGGACGGCGACCGATCGATTGCATGTGGCCTGACAAACTCGTGCTCGTGTTCGATGCTGCCGGGAAACTTGTCGAGGCGTGGTACACGATGACCAATGAGTATGGCGAGTATTGCGGAGGTGACCCGATATTCCCGGAGACTTGGAAGAATGCCTAAACCAGCTACCCCGATGACTGTTATAAATGACGCCGCCAAGAAGGGTGTCGCAATCCATCGCTTTCGCATTTCGAAGTCCCAGGGCGACGAAATTAAGGGGATCGAGCCGGTGCAGAGGCGCGATGCGGCGCTCCGGCGGGTCTTGGACATGCTCCTAAGCCGCTGAATTGAAGCTACTTATGTAGTACCAAACTTTAGTACTAGAAAATGCTTGACTTTTCCTAGTACTTAGTCTACCATTCGTTTGCATCAAGAAAAGTCGCATTTCTTTGCGGCTTACCAACCGAGCGCGGCGTCCTGCTGGGCCACGGTGGATTCGATGATGCGGTCAGCTTCGGCTGGCAAACTTTATCAGGACAGAGCATTGCGGTGAATTCGCAGCGCGTTAGGACTCGAACTGGGTCTCGTATTAGCGCTCTTTGGCGAAACTCAATGCCGCACGCCGCAGCGCATGTGCGGCGAGAAAGGAGGACCTATGGCAAAGACGCACACAATTACTGCTGGTAGAAGAAAACTTGAACTATCCGACACCGATTTCAATCGCGTGAAGAAGGACGGCGAAGCTAACGTGACCGACTTACGCACCGGAAAACGTTTCAGAGTTGAAGTTACAGAATATGCGGTATGGCAAGGAACACCAAAACCGTAACAATCAGCCGCTCGCCGTTAGCGTCGAACCCGTGAGGGAAACGGCACCAAAATTACGCAGCGCCGGGGCGTGATCGGCGCGGAAAGAAAGGTGAGCTATGTTCGAGACAAATATTAAACCGATTGCACCAGCCGAATTCAGAGAGCCTGATACTCGGGAGAGAGTCATTGTTACGCAGTCACATCGTCAAGAGGATAGAAAGTCTTCCAGGACTTTCTGGATGAAGTTATCCGTTAGCAGTGGCGGTAGCGACGGTACAGTGGAACTTGAAGTCACAGCGAACAAATCAGGAGAAAGGCTTATCAGCGAGACAAATGGTTTTCTTACCTTGACTCGTGAACAAGCTGAAGAATTAAGCAGACATCTTCTCGCAGCCGTCAAAGAAGCAAAAGAAGACGAAGACGCTTACGCTGTCTCTAAATAAATGACAACTGTGTCCATCATCAGAAAGCCTATGCCGAGAAGGCCGCCTGCAAAGCGGCTTTTCTACGGTATGGCTGGCTCGCCGCTGGCCCAGGTCAACGAGCCTACGACGGAACCTGCTTTGTTTGTGCCGAAGAGACGTGGGCCGAAACCGAAGCATGGTTATGTAATGACGCCAACAGAGCGAAAGCGCAATCAGTATGAGCGTCAGCGTGAACCCGAGAAGAGACAACTGGTCGCGAAGATTCTAAAAATAATGAAACGTCAGATGACTGTCCCTGCGCATGACGAAGACTTGAAACGGAGGTCCTCGACAGACAAGGTTAACGAAGACAACCGGATTCGACTGCGACGACTGCGCGATGAACTGACCCTGCTGTCGGTGATTGATTTGCGAAAGTACGCTAAGACCTTGAAGGAAGCGCCGGACTCACATGGACGTTTGCACAATGAACGCAGCGGCGAAGGGCCTCGTATCAATGGCATGTCCGAGATGGAACGGATTATCGCAGCCCAAGAACGTGGCGAACACGGTGGCAGAGCACGACCACAGGGACACGGCCCAACGTCGTATGAGCCAGCCGACCCGGCTGATGTGAAAACATCGATATACAATCCTTTGCAGAAGACCGAATCGGAAAAGCCCATCGATGAAGCGATTGAACAACTCGTCGAGGAATTCAGACAAACCTTAGCCAGCCCGGATGTCTCCGCAGTGAAGTGTCCGTGGTGCCCAGTGATGCCGACGAGTCCGACAGGGGCGGAGAATCATTTCAATGCGGAGTACACCAAGGGAAAGAATCAGAAGGTGTACATCGAAGAACTCGAAGCGTACAACGAGGAAGCGTACAGCCCGGTGCCCACGGCCATTCTGGACGCGGCTAAAGAATCACTCCAGAATAATCTGCATTTCACAGGCATCAATGAAATCATCAAAGAACGTCGCCTGGCAGACCGTGAGTGGAAGAGGAAGGCCAAGGACGCCGGATTCAAACCAGATCGGGGAGCCTGGAAGACCGAGGTAATTACGTGACATTTGATCCGAACGGTCGAGGCACATCTAAGTTGTTTACTGTCTATCAGTTGTGAACATTTCCCGGTCCTTAAGCAAACCTGTGGTGCATATATAGGAACAGTAGAGACTTTTCTTCATCCCCTTCCAGACAGTCGGGGCGTTCCCTTCGTAGGATGTCCATGTTTCCCGGCCACCTTGATTTTAACGCGGCAAGCTTTGCTCCCGGTGAGCGTTAGCTGCCGCTATTTTTCTGTGCTGATTTTGAAACCGCAATCTATATTTTTGTAGGAGCATCCCATGACGGTGCCAACACTGAGCATCGAAGCTAAAGTCGAAATGTTTATCAGGCTGCGCGATACGTCCGCCGACTTCATGAGTTCTTTGGCTACCCTCCACGGCATCTCCGGTGCGAGCACATCACGTCTTTATCAATCAATGCGTGATTCGACCCGTAGCCTTCCGGCAGAGACGGCAATTCCACTTGGAAAGCTAGTTGACGATTTGGAAGATTATTGTAGATCGGTGCATCCGGTTCCGGTTTCTCTGCGTAACGCGGTCCTAATTAAAGAATTGGTGGACAACTTTCGTGAGTCCCGCAAAGAACAGGTCAATCTCCGTCCGACACCATTCAGTATTGTGTTGATCGGCGGAAAACCATTCAAACGAATCTCATCTGGCCAAGTGGAGACCGTCGCTGTCGATGATCTTCAATCCTGTGCAGCATTCGAGGATAGTGCAGTGGCCTATGCTGCGGCCCAAATTCTCAGTGGCCACATGGGGCAGATTGGAGTGAGATTCACGAACATTTCAAATGAGCGGCGCGACCCGGAGACTTTTGTCAGCAAGCTGGCCGATCTTGGGTTCAAACAGTAAAACAATAGTCTAGTTGCTAGTGAAATTGTCGGTCGCTTCCGTGGTCAATCCCGGCAAGTGCGGTCGCCGGAGGATTGAACATGGAAGAACAGCAATGCACATCAGTTTGCGGTGACAACCGATGCCAACTGCCAGCGGGACACAAAGGCAAACATAGGTTGGACGGTTGTAGCTGGACGGATGCAGGCGCAGAGCGCGTCAACAAAGAAAAACTTCGCAGTTAAAGGAATCGCGGATGGCTTCCGGGAATTCCTGCCTTAATCGTCTTCGGACATCCACGGGCTTAAGCCAGAGAGTAGGTGAACTAAGCCGCGACAATCGCGGAAAGGTGAATTAATATGATCGGTCGTATCAATTATTGGAACAACCCGAAGGGATTCGGATTTATCACGGTTGCCAACACTGAAGGCACCGCGACGTTCCAAACGCAGTACTTTTTCCATCACAGTAATTTCAAAGACGGTCAGCCAGTACTCGGCGGAATCGTCGTGTTCAACCTGGGAGACCCGGTTGCAATCGGTAAGAAGGTTCAAGCAGTCGCCGTAAGGTTTGCAACTCAGGCTGAGATCGACCAAGCGAATTACGCTCGCAGCTTCGGTGCGGGAGCGAATGCGCTCGCTTCAGGGGTACGCTCATGACCCCTGAACAGATTGTAGAGACCACGAATAAAATCCATCAATCACTAACCCAAGGAAAGACACCAAACGCTCTTGATATCGCTCCAATGGGCGCACAGATTGCCGAAGTTCAACGATTGATTGACCAGGTTCAGGAACAACGAAGCCAGGAAACGCAGACTGCGGCTGCTGTAGCAGAGCCGGAATCGGAAGCTACAGAACCAGACATTCCGTTGTTGACTGAAGTCGAGAAAGAGCCTGAAGAAGTCCGTCAGTATGAAATGGAACGAGAGATATTTTGGGAGCAGTTTTACAAGAAACACGCAAAAACTCTCCCGCCTGCACTCCAGACTCCACAGATGATGCAAAAGCTTGTGTGGGACGCCGTAAAAGTAGACGTTGATGAATTCAAGAAGCGCATGTACCACATTATCGGCGCAGATCGAAAGCCAACGAGCGATACAATACTCGTGTTTAAGAACGAACAAGACGCAGATCAGATTCGTGAGTTGGGGTTTGATACCGTCGCTGCGATAAAAGGACCGGGGAGTATTCCGTTTCAGGTCGCGACGACAATGTTGAAGATGAAATACAAGCGGGTGCTGTTGGTCGGTGATGTTAGCTCAGTTGCATTCGAATTGATTCACAACCAAATAGAAATCGGTTCGATGTATCTCGATGAGGAAACTCTTCAAACTCTTGATAAAGAATTAAATGGCGACCCGGAGGGATACGACGAGAAAACAATCAAGAAGCTGCTGAAGGATTACATCAAGTCCGATGTGGTTCAGGCGTGCAGCATTCTTCGTTCTGCTGATGCGGTTCGAGAGAACGTATTGAACACTCTTTCATGGGGTGTTGAGAAGATCGATGAATTGGACCCACGCACCGTCATCCAGGTAACGATGGATGGATTGCGCCGGATTCAAGTTCTCGATGGACGTTTCCCTGCTCCATTAACTGAGAAGTCTTTGTGGGGCATTGTCGGTGACTTCGTAGAGATCGCTTATCCAACTACCATCGCGTGCCACGAGATGTTGGCGTATCAGTTGTTGCCAATTCTTGGTGTGCTGATGGGCGATGCTTACTACTTACCTTTCGGTTCGGACAGACATTACCCGGCGATGTTCTCACTAGCAATTGGAAAGACATCCGAAGGTAAGGGTCAGGCCAAACATCACGTTGAAGATGCTGTTCAGATGGTGGACCCTGGGTGGTTCAAGAAGAATGTTCACTCAAATCCAGCATCCGGTGAAGGTCTAGTGCGTATGCTATCGGACCCACGTCTGAACTTGAGCGGTAGTCAGGTTCGAAAGAACAGAGTCGCTATCTTCAACTCGGAAATGGTAACGACGTTCAATGCGGCAGCACGTAAGGATTCATCACTATCGGGTTTCTTACGCGGTGCGTACGACGGAGATCGTCTCGAAAACTTCCGTTCTGACAAACGGAATAGCACCGCTGCTGAAGACTATCTTCTAGGATTCTGTGGCACGATCACTCCGCAGGAATTGAGAGACGTGATGCCTGCCATCGACTGGAAGAATGGTTCGGCTAATCGGTTCCTTTGGTGCGTTGGTTACAGCGATAAGAAGCTTGGACGATCATCAATACGTCCTAACTTCACAGAATGGGCGAAGCGGGTTCAGAAGCTTATGACCCTGAACCTAAATACCGAACCGACAGCTATCAATTATTCGGCTTCCGGGATGGTAGTTTGGGACACCTGGGAAGGCAGTCTGCCAGGACCCGGCGATGATCTGCTATCTGAAAGTCAGGCGCGTATCAAGGCGAACTGTGCCAGGATTGCAGTGCTGTATGCCGTCCTGGATGAGCGCAGGTTGACTGGCTGGAAACCACAGATTGAGGACGTTCACGTTGAGGCCGCTATCGAGATCGTGACCCGTTCTCGGCAGTCGGTTGAGTGGTATCTAGGGCAGGCTACTGACGTTCAAAGAGCCGATTCTACAGCGACTCAGGATGATCTGATAAAGCTTAAGAAGGCTGTGGCCGCTGCTGGTAGAGAAGGCGTGCCGGAACTAACTAAAACTGATGTTGCTGAACTATTCCGTCATAAGACGGCTGACGAGCGCGAGGAACTTTGCGTCTTGGCTGGACTAAGAGCGTATACACGGGAAGGTGGTAATAAGGGCGGAAAACCAACGACGGTATGGACATGGAATCCCCAACTCGGGACAGATAGGCCGGAGTCGTCTATAAAATAGGACGATTCTGGTGCGTGAGAGGAAACGGTTAGCTCTCAGGGTATTGCACTATTTTGGTGCAATCGAGGGAGAAGGGAAATAGGGTTAGCTCTCTTCTCATGGCATGGGATACACAGCAGTTAAAGTATATATAAATCAATAAGATATATTTTTTGTGTTGAGAGCAGTGGGTTTCCTCTCAGTGTGATATTTGCAGATACCGGCAAAGGGTGTGTGGGACAGGGATGTATGGTAACTAACCTACCTAATTGGACCGATTGGGCAGCCAGTTTTAAGCCTTCTCCCCATCTCCCGGAGAGGACCGTGTGCCACACTTCAATAGGAATAGCAGTGCGGCGCAAGGGTCAAATCAGAAATTATTTATCGCGTCGAGGTTAAATTTCCCAGAATTCCACAGAATTCGATGTAACATTTTGTTACATAAGTACTTATCCGTAATCTGGAAACGTGATCTCAGGCACCAAACACCGTCACATGGGTCGAATCACATAAAAGCCCGTATGTACCCTGGAATGGGCTAGAAATGACATGGCGAGGGGTATCCGGAGGCGGTCAGGCGATCAGAAAACAGCAAAGGCCCGGCGATTAACCGGGCCAGCAACAGCGGGTCGGATTGGCGGATGGGTTAAGCAGTGGCAAAGACAGACGCGATGGCATCGTCAGCCAGCCGCCCGTCATTTTCTTGGACGTAGGTGAACGCGGCGCTCGCATCGGAGTGGGCCAGGAATCCTGACACGGCACCGATGCGTTGGGTACGTTCGTAAACGCGCATCGCAGCAGAATGTCGTATCGTATGGCAATGAACCATGTCGGCGTGGAGGCCAGCAGTCGTGGCGAACTTCTTAATCAGAGTGTGCATGTAATGACGAGACAGCCCACCGAACAGATACGAGGTTCCACGGGCGTTCGCCAATGTTACCAGATCACGCATATCGAGCGCCGGGTCCGGTGAGACCAGCACGCGGAACGTTCGAGTCTTACCACGTTTCGCCTTCATGATGCGAATGCGCCAGCCGCCTGTATCGTGGTCGGGAATCACGTCAACGCCTTTCAAGCCTTCGATGGGTTTTTTCGCGTGGCGGTCGCCAACGATTTGAGAGATGCGTGCGCCAGTGGCGTACATGCAAAGTAGAGCTAGATGTGCTTCCCGGTTGCCATAGTTGTGGCTGACCTTGAGAAGTGCTTTGATTTCAGGGTGTTGTAGATATTCCATCGGTGTTTACCTCGTAGAACATTATCCTGTATCGCTTTGGGTTTGTCAAGAAAAAGTGTAACGAAAATAGAAAAGGGAACAATGTGTTGCAAACACAGAGACTTAAAGTCGGGTTGACAACCTACATCGCTTCGGGTTATTACACTGGTATGCAGGAATCAACGCTATCGAGGGCAGCAGCGGAATTGGGCCGTCGTGGTGGCCTGGCCAGTGGCAAAGTATCTACGCCTGCCAAACAGGCTGCAAGTCGCGAGAATGGGCAATCAGGTGGCAGGCCGAGGCAGTTCAGGAAATGTACGCGGTATGGTTCGCACCGATTCGACCCGAAGACTCAAAGGTGTCCGTGCGGATTTAGGCGTGAGACAGCGCAGCTTAAGACGTAGTTGATCGCAACGAAGCGAGACCGCAAGCAATAAAGCTTGCAACAAACCGTCCAACCAAATAAGTTATCTCTTGAGTAATACCGACGAATCGGAAACTTGAACCGCAGAGCATTTCTCTCCGGAAGTTTAGCGAGCGTCGAAGGGACTCCTTCTAACGTGTTGATTTCAAAAGGCAGGCCCCAGGGGTCCAGTGATCGGCCCCGCCCCCCGGCTAGCCTTGACCGAGGACAGCGCCATCGATCTGTAGCTTTTTCAAGGTACCCCCAGGTCTCCGGGTAAGGGCATGCAAAATTCGGGATGGACCCAAAGTACCGGGGTATAGGAAAGGACATGAAGTGTGAACACGAAAAAGAAAAGTCAAGATGCCGAGAATGCAATGGACCAGGTGAGGGTTCGTTCTGTCTCCACGAAATTATCCGTGGCACATGCAGTTCATGCGAGCCTGAGAAAGCATTCCTGAGATGTCAGCACCAGGCCCAGGAGCGGGGAATTAGGTTCGAGTTAAATCTGGAGCAGTTCAAACGAATAGTTTTCCAAAGCTGTTACTGGTGCAACGAGTACGGCTCTCCTCGCGGAATTGACCGTAGAAACAACTTTGAAAATTACACGGTGAAGAATTCGCTTCCATGTTGTGCCCGTTGTAATCGGTGGAAATCTAACGAATCTGAGTCCGTCTTTCTTGGTCACGTCCGCAGGATACAGCAGCATCAGGAAAAGTTAAGACTGAAATCTGAGATCGACCAGGGTGGGCTTGCCGGAGTGGCATCAACCCCCGCCCCGGTTGATTCTTTCAACGAACAATCTGTGAGTTGTTCCGGCACAACCGGAGAGGAGTGATGTATGAAAAAAGATCGAAGCAAAGAACGAACAGCCGCGTATCGAATTCGGCTATCAGAAAAGAAAGCATCTGCTGCCGAAGAGCGGGAAACCGCCGCCGACGACATTGCTATCCGAAATCGCATGTGCTATTTCGGTGAAGTAACCCCGCGAATCAACGCTAGGACTCACGCTGAAGAATTGGCCATTCATAGGGAGTTTCTTAGATGCCTACGTGCCCCTGACGTGCAGCCAGGTGAAAATTTACGAGACGTTGCTCGTCGTACCTGGGCCGCATGGACTAAGGGAACAATCCACGACGACCCTGACGCCGTATATTGCCCAGGATTCAATCGTAATACTCAGCGGTGGGAGTTCTGCGAAGGCTTTGGGGTCAATAAAGTATTTGTATTCGATGAAATTTGGGTTCCGCCTTCTGACTGTCGAAATGGAGAAGAAAATTTACCAATAGACATCAACCATCTGCCTCCGCTGCCCCCGGCTCCTACGAAGCCAGAAGTGAAGCATGTAGTCGAGCGAACCGCAGTGGAGCCACAAGACTTTGTATACCCGACTCCACCACCTAAATCTGATTTCGGAACGTACGGGCTTTCAAGGACTAGCCACTTATGAACGAGACCTTGAGCGAAATCAATACATTGGTACAGCAGGCCCTGAAGCTCTCCGGCAGCAAGAAGCGTTCCCCTGGGACAGTGCAGGGTTACGACGGCAGCACAGTTTTTATCAGTGATGGCACCAAGACACTTCTCGCATTCACAGACCCGAAACATCCGCTTCAGATTGGAGACCAGGTAACGTTCCGTCTCGATGGCATGAGAGCGAAAGATATAGAGATTCTCACACCATGAGTTACAGATGCCGAATCTGTTCAAAAGAGTTCACTGAAATTCCATCAGACGCGGTTGAAATTGCAGCCAAGCGACGCGGGACACTCTACCAATTCGTCGGGGGCGAGGTTCACGATCTTTATCGCGCCAGGTCAGTGAGCGCCGACCATCGTTGGCATAGGAACCCGCGATGGGACTGCATTTTCTGTTTCCCGAAGCCAGCACCGCCCATCATAACCAACCCGGAACCACCTGTGGTGCATACCGAGTTGGTCCAGGAAGTTCAAGCCCCGGTGCCGGAGCAGAATCTGCCCGTGGCGGAACAAACAGTTCTGGAGAAGCTGCCGGAACCAGAGATCGAAGACGAGCTAACGGCCATAACCACCCTCGCCCACGCATTCAGCCGCGTAAACCGAAAGTAATTCAAATTTCTGCTGGATGCTCCAATTCGTGGAGCGTCGAAGTAGACAAACAGCCGGGAGCATATCTCCTATAGCCAGTGTTCCCGGCAACCAATTTTCTATGTCAACCGCCGCATCGCGGCAAAGGAAACAATCATGTATCGACCCGTAAAACCTAAAAGTCGAAGAGAAGAGTTGCTCGATCTGCTCGTAGCCCGAACCACTGCGTCGCGCGAAAGGCTAGACCGACTAGAGACCGATGAACTTGAGGAGGCGTTTACAAAAAGCCTCTTAAACGAAATCCACGCTGAAGTTATGAACAGCCCCGAGATACTTGCGCGTCAGCAGGAAATCGATCTCATCGAAACTGATCGTCTATGGACTCGCTTCTTCTTCAAAAACCCCGGCATCCGCGAAACGACCGCTAATCGAAAGATTATTTTCGAATATGCGTTGAGCCTATCTGATGACGGAATTGTAAGATTTGAACATCTGGACGAGGCTGCAAAGACTCTTCGGGGTTTGGACCGCCAGAGAGTCAAGCAACCCCCGACGCCTGCAAATCTAAAACAAGACGAGGAAATCCTCCGCCAGTTTTGCAGGACTAATCAGTTAGAGCCTAACACTGCGGCCTTGAATCTGCTGCGGTCAGAGTACGGAGCGGGTTTCGATTCTGCCCAGATCGACCAGGCTTTGCAATCGGGTTTAATCAATCTTGGACCAGCCAGTACCAAAATTCTTCAAGAGGCTGCAAAACAAAGACAAGATTTCCTAATCAACGAAGCGTCCCCAGAGGAATTACGCCAAGCCGCTCATGCTGAATCCGTGGCGCACGCCGCACGGGCGCAACAACAGCATGTAACTCAGCAAATCAAGGCCCGTGAGCAGGCGGAGGCATATGGTGGACATCCGGCCCTGCCTGAGACAGACAAGGACGGAGTCAAGATCGACCGCGCATATCTGCTCAGACTCGCGGACAGCGATATCAAGAGATACAAGCAGTGGTGTTCGTTTTACAGTTTCAGTCAAATCACAACCCGCCTCAATGGCGGAGTCTAAGGGAGAATCAAAATGGCTAGAGTAAATGTAGAGATACAACCCGATGAAGTACGGGCATATGAGAAATTCTGTATCGAGCACAACATCCTGCTTGGCGATGGTAGCGATTATGCCGCGTCTATAGCAAACGCAAATCTCGTGCGTGACTACTTCACGAAGACATGGAATGAAGTAATTACACAGGAGACCTTGACAAAAGCACTTCCGGCACTCCGTCCGCATCTGAAGTTTAAGAGCGCGGCACGAGTGGAATTCGAAAAGATCGCGGCTGCTGCACCTGACAGAGCTAGTGAACTCGACCAGTGGCTCCAAGCCCAGGGCGGTAGGCCAGGTCAACTCGAAAATTCTCTTTATACCGATGAGACATACGAGAACCTGAGCCTACTTTTAGGCACGCTCCAGGGCTACGAAATATCTACTGCGCGTATTCAGGACGCCGAAAATCGAATCCAGTCGAAGCCGGGTCGAAAGCTGCATTACGTTGCGCAGCCACGCCGAACCGAGCCGCAGAGTCGAGCGGCGGTTGAAAACCCTTCGGACTCAACGAATTGGTTGGGTAGCGACATGATAAGGCAGGCCGATGGAAGTCTGCGCTCGAAGACCTTCCACGAACAGAAGCGTGATCGCGAGGCAACCGAAGCTGCAAAGGCACAGACGCAAACTTCGGCCCTAGATGAATCCGAATCAACATGGCGTCGAATGGCCACTGAACTTTTAGCCGATGGCACTCATAGCCAGCAGCAACGAGTTCGCGCCGTCTACGATTTCGAGCAAGGGAACGGCTGGCGTAGGGTTTATGAGGCTTGCAAGAGAGAAGCAAGTCTTTATCGGAACGCCAGGAGCATTCGATGACTGAAGAATTGAAGTCATCACCCAGAATAGCCGCACTCAGGTCCGCCGTCGAATCCTGCCTGAAATTTGGCATGTCGAGAGCGAAAGTGCTTGAGATATGCACGGCAGAAATATCCGGCGCAGCGTCTCTTCGGGCAAGCATCGCGGTTTGCCAGGCACCAGACAAGTCTGTCCAAATGAGTTACTACGAAAAAGTTATCGACAAGCAGGTTAACGACGAGAGCATACTCGCAGCAGTCAATCACGTAGTTGGAGGAAACCATGAGCCTATATCCTGACGACCCCGTCGCCGCCACACCGTCACTTCCACAAACGTTTGATTACGATGACCAAACTAAAACACTGGTCGTAACGTACACAGATGGCATCCGAGAACGCTATTACGATGTGCCTGCAACATTACATTTCTTGCTACCGCATGATGTCAATCCCCACAGGGTTGCCGACTTCCTTAACCAGAAGTCTCAATACCGTTCAGAGTGGATTCCTCGGGCAAACCCGCCCAGGGATGATGATGTATGAGACGCGGCGCAGTAAAATCCGAATTGATAAAGTCAGTCGGCTACGACCCCAAGAGCAGAATACTCGAAGTTCGTTATTCTGATTCGACCGTGTTCCAGTATTTCCAAGTCCCACCCGCCGTTGCGCGAAGGCTTCAGGAGAAGAACCCCGGAAGTTTCTGGACCCATCACTGGAACGATTACGACTACAAGCAAGTTTCATAACTTTGATTTCGTTTGAGATTCACTGAACCTGTCACTCGTCCGCCTCCCTTCCTAAAGGATTTGATTGGGTGGACGAGTTCTAAATCCAGGGACAGTGAAAATCAAACCGAGTTGAATATCCAACCTTTACCAAGCCCGACAATTTCGGAAATCTTGGCATTGCATCTAGTGTTGGAAGGAACGCCGGACCAGCACCATCGAAGCGTAAGCGTTCTTCAGAAATGGTCCAGGGGCCGGACGAGGATTCGAACCCTGTCCGGCTTTCCAATCTTAACGAGTTTCGTCTCCGTTCAAACTAGCGGGGACATTGCCTCAACAATAGTTGAGCCGCAGGCCAGGGTCGATTCCGCCCGGACTCGATTCGGGCTTGCCAGCATTTAAGAGTTTCAGCGCATCGGCGCGAAAGAGAACGGCTTACGAGCCGCAAGGGAGATTTGAAATGAGTCACATAGTTAGATTTGCGGAAGGGGAAGTGGAAGAACGTCTAGGCGCGTTAGAGAAATATCTGACGGAAATGCAATTACATAGGGATTCTCGCCGTGGTCTTGAAGGAGTACGCGGCGAAAAAGGCGAGACCGGAAGTACCGGAGCAGTGGGCGCACAAGGTGCCCCAGGGAAGGATGCAGACATCACCCAGGTTGTTGAAGCGGCTCTGAAAAAAGTAAAGGAAGAATTCGACCAAGAATACGCCATTCTGGCACAGGTTGTGCGCCATGCGCTTGTAACGGGCGGAGTTCTAGATGAAAACGGTAAGGCGATTCTCATCCCAGGTCCAATCGGACCTGCGTCAACAATCCCCGGCCCGAGGGGCGAGCAAGGTGAGCGCGGTGAACGTGGAGATCATGGTTCGACAGGCGAGCCTGGTGTTTCAAATATTCCGGGTCCAGTTGGCCCCCAAGGTGAACGTGGCGAGCGTGGAGAACAGGGTCCAGCAGGCGCAGATAGTGTTGTACCCGGCCCGGTCGGGGAGCGCGGACTTGAAGGCCAGCAGGGAATCCCAGGATTGAGTTTGTCACGCGAAGATATTGGGAAGCTTGTGCTGTCGATGAAGCAAAGAGGGTCAATTTAAGTTTCGAGGCGATCACTGTACCGTGCCTCGAACCAGCAATTGCCGCGAGGTGATGTTGGTGTGAACAGACGGTGCGGTCAAGGGGCACGGACGGGAAACCCGTGCCCCAACGTTTTATTGTGTCAAGCATAGAAAAGTTTATCCGAGATCAACTCGGGTGAAAGCGTCGAAGGTGTCCTAAACATCAGCGAACGCAATTTAGGAGAAACAGATGGGAAATGAGGGAAGAGCAAGATTTCCCAGCAGAACCGCCGGGATTCCAGATGTTAGTCTCGGTTCCGCGAGAAAGAAAGCGAAACAGCGCGATCACGGAGAGAAGGTGGCGGTAGCGCAGCCGCAGGTATCGAGTCCGCGCAAGTCTGCCGTTAGGAAACACCAGCCGACAGACGGCGCAAAGTAAATAAAGTTTCGGGGTGTCTTAGCCGTCGCATTCCCCGAATGCACTCTCATCATCTCTTTTGAGACAGATGAGAGGCACACTTCAGTGCGGCGGACAATAAGGGCGGCTCTCTTTTCTTAGGGTCGCCCTTTCACTTGAATATACGAGGAGAAATTATGGTTGGCACAATAAAGGTTCAAGCACCGTGGGCTATGAAGAGAATGGTCACGAACAACGAGGGAAAGATTACCGTCACAAACGAGAACCCAATAGAAATTCCGGATAAGCCTAAAGAACCTGAACCGCCACTTGCGACGCAGTGTGTTGTCACAGAAAAGTTCCGTGATGGCGGTCCCGGCCATCCTTTTTCTCTATTTGTTAACTACCGATGCCTAAGTTGTGACCAGTCCTACCGGGTCGCCCTCGACGGCGTGTTCGGACCAGGGAACAGAATCGTTAAATGCGAATGCGGCGCGAAAACAACTCTTCCGTTAGCATTCGACAAACATTAACAATTGTCCCCATCTTTTGATGGGCTGAGGTAAACCGATCTCATGGTCGGTAAGGAGAAGTTATGTCATTACAAAAAAGCGGCGTGACTCAAACCAACGCGGTTGAGATCGGAGGAAGTTTGACTTCGGCGCTCCAAAATCTTCCTACCCTAAATATTTCAACATCTGGGACGATCAGCCTGGCTGCGGTTCCAGGAACGCCTGGCGGAATCCGATGCGTTAATTTCATCCAGGGCGGTGTATTCGTCTTGACGAGTTCCACGCTCGTTACAAACCAATTGGTGCTGTTCATTTCGACCGGAGCAATCGGGGCCGTCAGAATGTCACTTAGCGGGGGCGGAACCATTGCGGGAAGTTCTGTCTACACGCTCGTTGGTCCTGTTCAGTTCACTTTCGACGGGACTAATCTTAGCTAAGTTGTGTGGCAAGGTAATGTTTTGCTTTACAAACTCGATTAAACAGGCTAGAAAATGCACCCGTGGCAAAGGAACGGCACGAGCTATGGGCAGAGGCGATTCGAGATATCGGAATTCTTTTCCTTGTCTTTGCGCCCCTCGACACATTGATCGTGGCCGACCACAGCCATTGGTGGAATTGGCCTTTAGCAATCGGTATAGCTGTCTGCGGTCTGCTTCTCATCGAAAAGGGCGTTAGAATGGGAGTTGGTACACCATGATGATTTATCTTCCTTGGATTGTTTTTGGTTTAGCTATTTGGTACATGATCTATCAAGGCGATAAGGCCAAAAAAGACTATCTGCGTCGAAAGGCTGACGAAAAACAACAGACGCCCTCATCTTTACATGCTGGAAGGGGTATGGCTGCGTCTGCTGGCTTGATCCAGCAAGCTGCCGCCACATCTGCGCACGACCAGAGTCAGACTTCTGACCCTGGCAAGACGTTCGGCTTCGCTGGCGGAGCGCAAGGAAAGTAATGCGCATAGCGTCTGTTCTACAAGCTACTGCAATGGTGTGGATAGAGCCTACTGACTTAAATTCTCGTCCGATTCCGTTCTATCCCGATATCGTTAAGGCTCTAGCCTCTCGCTACAATTTTCTCAAAGTGCCGGAAAAAATTGAGGAATTTGATGAGAGCAAGGGCATTACGTTTTCCCAAGGCCGCCTCGGTGATGCGGCGATTGACCAACTTGTGATCTACACATACGGAATAGGACTTAGTACCCGGATATCGACCGAGAAATCTAAACAGTTGTTGGAAGATGCTCTAACATGGGCTTCTAAGGAACTCGGTCTAACTTTCAAAGCAGACATGGCTAGACGTTGGCTGTATACCAGCCACTTGACTTTCTATAGCGACGTGATGCCGTCGAAGTTTCCCAGGCCGATCATGGAGTTATCCGACAAGGTTAGCCGCATTATGCAGGAATTGACGCAAGAAAATCTCAAGTACGAGCCGATAGTCATTTCGATTGATTACGACCCATTGACGAGGAAGCATCCCCTGGGACCCTTCACGATTCAGCGCCGCGACAATACTCCGTTCTCTGAAGGGAAGTACTTTTCCAGTGCTCCTCTACAGACCGAAATGCATATTAAATTATTGGAGGACTTTGAGAAGGCATTGGGCAGCACAATAGAAAAGCCCCGATGAAAATCAACCTGCGGCAAGAGATTGCCATGTGGGTGCTAGGCCTACTCTGGACCTATTCCATCCTCATTGCCTATGGCCACGTGGGAGACTGGTCTGGTTGGCCTCCGCTGGCATTGTTGGTTCCTGCATCGCTCATAATTTTCAGCCTGCGAGACCGCAAGAAGCCAAATTAAGGCTCGAAAATAGGGATTGACTTTCTGGCCTAGTTCTAGTACCCTCTTTTGTGACGGCCTCAGGTCTTCCTGGGGACTTCTTTTTGCTCGTACCGATGACGGGCACGCCTGTAGTATCCGGTCACATGTGGCTAGGGTTCAACACCCGAAGGGATAGGCGAAGTAGTTTGTCGGCATTTGATGTCTGCTCCGTACAGGGGCAACTGTTGTCGGTAGCGCGAAAGCGAATGGTCGTCCGACAGCAGGGATGTACAGGGTAGTGGATGCAGTACCGTAGCGGAACCGCTTCGGGAAAGTCCCTCAAAGTCCACTGATAGTCCTCAGACGCAATTTCTAAAGGACAAGCCAAAATCAAATTTGGGCGCAGAATTGCGCCCTGAAATTGGCTTGTCTATGGCTATACGAAAGAATGCCCCGGCAGTTCCCGCAGTTGTTCCTAATGATTTGTTTTTGATGGATATCCCGACTGCTGCGCAGCGAATGTCTACAACCGTGTTCGCTGTTCGAGAGTTGATGCGCTCAGGCGAACTAATCAAAGTCGAGATTGGTCACAAATGGCTTATCAGTCCGGGTGCGATTCAGGACTTCATTCGCCGCAAAGAGCAAGAAGCGCAAATGGCAGCATGAGGCGACGGTTTAATCACCTACCGTAGCGTATCGGTCGAAGGAGCGCGTCGCCTTGCGACGGTTAGCAGCATCCTCTAATTTCAGTTTTTCAGCGTAACGTTGGAGAGTCGCCGTGGATTCATGCCCAACCCACTTCATCACGTCAAAGATGGTGTTGCCGTCGCGGAGCCACTTTGTAATCGCCGTGGCACGAAACTTGTGATTATCCACGCGGCCAGTGACGCCAGCCAGTTTCGCAATTCGTTGCGTGACACGAATGAGGTGGGTATCAACGCCGCCGCTCGAACTGGGGAAAATTAAATCTGTATCCTGCCTACCGTCGCTCTTCTTGCGTTCAATCACCTTCGCGGTCAGCCACTCTCCCACAGGAACGTCGCGCTTCGAGCCCTTTGTCTTCAGATTGTGGGCCTCTTTGGCGCGGACTTTCCACAGGGAGTGTCTTACATCGATGTCCCAGTAGGTCAAGTGCGATAATTCGCCATCCCGAAGCCCGGAATTCAGGAAAGCGTTGAGTAACAGGCGGTCGTCCTTTTTCTCACCGAAGCTTTTGCTCTTTTTCTCAGTACGCGACAATCCTCGAAATGTTCCTGCCGCCGTTTCCAACATCAACTTAATCTGCTCCTCATCGTATGCCTCGGGGTCGCGCTCCGGTTTTTCTGGCCAATCGTTTTCATTCAGGCCGAGCGTATCCTCTTCGCCCTTCGCCCATACAAAGAAAATCGTGATGTTCAAGAAGTGGTTGTATATGGTGCGACCGCTAAAATCTTGACGCTTCAAGTAGGTTTTGAAATGGAGCATGTCGGTGCGATCAACGTCCCCGACGTTCAGCTTCTTGCAACTCTCCAAAAACAACTCGGTGCTGCGACGGTAAGCGTTCCACGTTGCGATGGATTTGTTGGATTCAATCTCAGCTAGGTATGCGGCAACCTTGGAAGCCAGCCGTTCTTTGTTCTCGTCAGATGCAACAACGACCTCGACGCCCTTGGCAATGGCCTGCAAGACGTGCTGCTGCTTTTCTGCCTCTTTCTTGGCATCAGTCAGTGTCCTTGCCTCCAGCCGAATCCACTGCGTACCGCCGCGCTGGTCGCGGACGTAGAATGGGGGTAGTTCAGCAGCCTCAGGGAGCTTGCCGCGCTGGCCCGGGGCGAACGCCAGAGCATAGCCGATGTACTCTTTGCCGCTTTTGCTGGTCTGCCTCTGACGGTTATAAATGCTAATTTCCAGGGCCATTCTACCTCCGAAAACATATGAACTTCAAATTACCTCTTCAAAGTACACCTCCAGTACACCAACGTCAATAGTACTCAAGTTTATTGGGGTTTTTGAATTATGGCGGAGAGGGTGGGATTCGAACCCACGGTACGGTTTCCCGTACGCTCGCTTTCGAGGCGAGTACTTTCAACCGCTCAGTCACCTCTCCGCGGTCGTTACTGACTTAATCGTAGCAGAGCGGGACA
>WNFQ01000786.1_pt1 | contig 21691 bp, 22 predicted proteins | sample 5400171 | NCBI WGS metagenome assembly WNFQ01 (sample SAMN13153356, study PRJNA577476) | soil metagenome | isolation source: 20 cm soil under Madrone tree | place: USA:California | collected 2016-06-14 | reverse complement strand
TTCCGGAGCCGGCCGGAATCGGGTGAAGCCTCGCGGACCGGCCTAAGTCTCCGATCTTGGGCCGATTGACCAAGCCGGTCCGCTGAGCTTCGAGGGCTGGCGGGGGGCTTGCGCCCCTCGCCTCATTTCCCTCAGGTCCCGGTTACGGCCGGGACCCGGTGGGAAACGGCCATGCGGCCGCTGGATTCAGCGCGGTTCTCGCGCCTGGAGTCGCAGCGGTGGACGGCGGTGAAGCAGGTGCCGGTGCCGTCGGTGCCGCAGGGCTGGCCTGAGTTGTGGCGGCTTGCTTCGCCTTTTTCTTCTTTCCCGCCTTTTTCTTCTTCTTGGCGGATTTCTTTTTAACTGCCGCCTTTTTCTTACCAGCTTTCTTCAATGACTTCTTCTTCTTTTTTGATGCTTTCTTCTTTTTCTTTTTCTTTCCGCCTTTTTTCGCTTTTTTCTTCGCCATTCTCAATCTCCTTCAAGGTTGTTGAACAACAGAAGCCCGGCCCTGCCGGCCCGGACTATCCAGCCGCCGACGGCGGCTTTCCCGCGCCGGCATGCTGAATTGGGTGCATCGCGCTTCTTGACGCGACGTCATGATAGAGGATGTCGGGGTCGAGCCGGATGCCGCCCTCCCAGGTGACCGTCGCCGTCTGCGGGTCGACGCTGACCTTTTCGAACTCGCGCACGTCGCGCCACAGCTGGAAGGCGCCGATCTCGAGGAGATTGCCGAGGAACACGCTGCCCTCGAGGCCGTCCTCGAAACGCAGCCACAGCCGGTAGTCCTCTTCCGCCTTGCACGCGGTCACTCGGTGCATCTCGCTCCAGCGCTCTTGCACGGTTTCATCCCCCTGGTCTAGTCCCAACTCAGCGCGCCGCCGGTCTGATACTCGATGACGCGGGTTTCGAAGAAATTGCGCTCCTTCTTCAGGTCGATCATCTCGCTCATCCACGGGAACGGGTTGGCCGCCCCGGGATAGAGCGCGTCGAGCCCGATCTGCTGGCAGCGCCGGTTGGCGATGAAGCGCAGGTACTCCTTGAACATCGGCGCGTTCAGCCCCAGCACGCCGCGCGGCATGGTGTCCTCGGCATAGCGGTACTCGAGCTCCACCGCGCGGCGGAACAGCTCCACCATCTCGTCGCGGAACTGCGCCGTCCACAGATGAGGGTTCTCGAGCTTGATCTGGTTGACCAGGTCGATGCCGAAATTGCAGTGCATCGACTCGTCGCGCAGGATGTACATGTACTGCTCGGCCGCGCCGGTCATCTTGTTCTGCCGGCCGAGCGACAGGATCTGGGTGAAGCCGACGTAGAAGAACAGGCCCTCCATGAGGCACGAGAAGACGATCAGGCTGCGCAGCAACGCCTGGTCGCTCTGCGGCGTGCCGGTGACGAACGCCGGGTCGGTCAGCGTGTCGATGAACGGCACCAGGAACTCGTCCTTCTCGCGGATCGAAGGGATCTCATGGTAGGCGTTGAACACCTCGCCCGCGTCGAGGTCGAGGCTCTCGACGATGTACTGGTAGGCGTGGGTATGGATCGCCTCCTCGAACGCCTGGCGCAGCAGGTACTGCCGGCACTCGGGTGCCGTGATGTGGCGGTAGGTGCCGAGCACGATGTTGTTGGCCGCGAGCGAGTCGGCGGTCACGAAGAAGCCGAGGTTGCGCTTCACCAGCCTGCGCTCGTCCTCGGTCAGGCCGTTGGGATCCTTCCACAGCGCGATGTCGCGGCTCATGTTGATCTCCTGCGGCATCCAGTGGTTGGCGCAGGCGGCGAGGTACTTTTCCCAGGCCCACTTGTACTTGAACGGCACCAGCTGGTTGACGTCGGCCTTGGAGTTGATGACCTTCTTGTCGTCGACCGTCACCCGGCGGAAGGCCTCGCCCGCCGGCGAGCGCTCTTCGGTACCCGCGCTGGGCGGCACAAACCCTTGCGTGGGCTGCACGGCGAGTTCCTCGAATTTGAGCATCGCGCCGCCTCCCTATCTCTCGTTCTTGTTGGTGCGAAGCGCCTGTGCCAGCAGCAACGCCTTCAGGCTGGGCGTTTCGGGCGTCGGCGCCGGGTAGTTGAATTCCGGCCGGTATTCGCGCGCGATCTGCCGCTCGACGGCCTCGCGCTGCGCCGGAGTGGAAAAGGACATTTCGTAGGTCGCGATGTAGAGGTTCCAGTCGGTGCCGGCGATCGCGAGCCATTCGCGGTAACGGGGATGCCCGCCGAGGAGCTCGCGCGCCGAGAAATCCTCCGCCTGCCCGAAGTGGAGCGCGCGGAAGGTGAGAAGGCGCCAGCCGGGCACCATCAGCGCATACAGCCCGGCGCTGCGCGGCGCCGACCACAGCGGCAAGAGGAACGGCCCGGCGAAGGGGCGGCCGGCGAGCGTGATCACTGGCAGGCCTCGCAATCCGGCGTGTCGACAGAGCAGAACTTGGGTTCTTCGGCGCCTTCAGTCGGCACCGCGTTCAACTGGCCCGCCTTGACCGTTGATTTCTCCGCATGCGTCGCACCCATCGCCCGCAGGTAGTAGGTGGTCTTCAAGCCGCGGATCCAGGCAAGCTTGTAGGTTTCGTCGAGCTTCTTGCCGGAGGCGCCCGCCATGTAGATATTGAGCGACTGCGACTGGTCGATCCATTTCTGCCGGCGCGCCCCGGCCTCGACCAGCCATTTCGGCTCGACCTCGAAGGCCGTGGCATAGAGCCGCCGCAGCGCCGCCGGCACGCGGTCGATGCGCGCCAGGTTGCCGTCGAAGTACTTCAGGTCGGCGATCATCACCTGGTCCCACAAGCCGGCCTTCTTCAGGTCGGCCACCAGGTACTCGTTCACCACGGTGAACTCGCCCGAGAGGTTCGACTTCACGAACAGGTTCTGGAAAGTCGGCTCGATCGACGCCGACACGCCGACGATATTGGCGATGGTGGCCGTGGGCGCGATGGCGATGCAGTTGGAATTGCGCATGCCGTGGCGCTGGATGCGCGCGCGCAGCGCGTCCCAGTCGAGCCGCGATGAGCGGTCGAGCTCGACATAGCCGCCGCGCTCGGCGGCAAGCAGATCCAGCGTGTCGCAGGGCAGGATGCCGCGGTCCCACAGCGAGCCGGGGAACGTCGAGTAGCGGCCGCGCTCCTCTGCCAGCTCGGTGGAGGCCCAGTACGCCGCGTAGGCCGCCATTTCCATCGAGCGGTCGGCGAATTCCATGGCCTCCTGCGAAGCGTAGGGAATGCGCAGCCGGTGCAGGCAGTCCTGGAAGCCCATGATGCCGAGGCCGACCGGGCGGTGGCGCTTGTTGGAGTCATGCGCCTTCTTGACCGCGTAGTAGTTGATGTCGATGACGTTGTCGAGCATGCGCATCGCGGTGCGGATGGTGTTTCTCAATTTCGAAAAATCCAGTCCTGCATCGGTCATGTGGGCGACGAGATTGACCGAGCCGAGATTGCACACCGCGATCTCGTCGCGCGAGGTGTTGAGCGTGATCTCGGTGCACAGGTTCGAGCTGTGCACCACGCCGACGTGCTGCTGCGGGCTTCTCAGGTTGCAGGGATCCTTGAAGGTGATCCACGGATGCCCGGTTTCGAACAGCATCGACAGCATCTTGCGCCACAGCTGGACCGCGGGAACCTTCTTGTGGAGCTTGAGCTCGCCGCGCGCCGCCTGGTCCTCGTAGCGCAGGTAGGCCTCCTCGAAGGCTTTGCCGAACTTGTCGTGCAGCTCGCGCACGTCGGACGGGCTGAACAGCGTCCAGTCGGCGTTCTGCATCACGCGCTTCATGAACAGGTCCGGGATCCAGTTCGCTGTATTCATGTCATGCGTGCGGCGCCGGTCGTCGCCGGTGTTCTTGCGCAGCTCGAGGAACTCCTCGATGTCGAGGTGCCAGGTCTCGAGGTAGGAGCAGACCGCGCCTTTCCTCTTGCCGCCCTGGTTCACCGCCACTGCGGTGTCATTGACCACCTTGAGGAACGGCACCACGCCCTGCGATTTGCCGTTGGTGCCCTTGATGTGCGAGCCGAGCGCGCGCACCGGGGTCCAGTCGTTGCCCAGGCCGCCGGCGTATTTGGCGAGCAGCGCGTTCTCCTTGATCGCCTCGTAGATGCCGTCGAGGTCGTCGGACACCGTGGTCAGGTAGCAGCTGGAGAGCTGCGAGCGCTGCGTCCCGGCGTTGAACAGGGTCGGTGTCGAGCTCATGAAATCGAAGGTCGACAGCACGTTGTAGAACTCGATCGCGCGCTGCTCGCGGTCCTTCTCCCTCAGGGCGAGGCCCATCGCCACGCGCATGAAGAACACCTGCGGCAGCTCGATGCGCCGGCCATGCACGTGGAGAAAGTAGCGGTCGTACAGCGTCTGCAGGCCGAGGTAGCCGAACTGCAGGTCGCGCCGCGCTTTGAGAGACTTTCCCAATTTATCTAAATCAAAGCGAGCTAGGTCGGGATCGAGCAGCTCGGCGGCGATGCCACGCTCGATGCATTGCGGGAAGTAGGCGGCGTAGCGCGTCTCCATCTCCCCCTGGCTCGCTTCCTCGCCGAGCACTTCGAGCCGGATGATGTTGAGCAGCAGCCGCGCCGTGACGTAGCTGTACGCCGGATCCTTCTCGATCAGGGCGCGCGCGGCGAGCACCGCCGACTTGCGCACTTCGTCCATCGGCACGCCGTCGTACAGGTCGCGCAGCGTCGCCTCGAGGATCGGCTCGGGAAGGGCGTCGGCGAGGCCCTCGCACGCGGCGGCCACCAGGCGACGCAGGGCGTCGCGCTGCAGGGGTTTTCTCTGCCCGTTCTCGAGCACGTGCAGCTCGGCGTCGGCGGCGCGCTCGCGCGCCTTCTCCCGGGAACGCGCCTTGGCGCGCTCTTCGCGATACAGCACATACGCGCGGGCGGCGTCGTGCTCGCCCGAACGCATCAGCGCCAGCTCGACCTGATCCTGCACGTCCTCGATGTGGAAGGTGCCGCCTTGCGGCTGGCGGCGCATCAGCGCGCCGACCACCGCCTCGGTGAGGCCGGCGACGAGCTCGCGGATGCGCGCCGAGGCGGCAGCCTGGCTGCCGTTCACCGCCAGGAACGCCTTGGTCATCGCCACCGTGATCTTGGCCGGCTCGAAGCCGACCACCGCGCCGTTGCGGCGGATCAGCTTGTACTCGGAATAGGGGCTGCGCCCCCCCGTACTCGACTCAGGAAGGGCTACGCCCAGTGCAGCGCTTGCCGCGGCGTCTTCCTGAGCAATCTGCATTCTCGTGCCTCCCGCGTTTCTGGACAAACCTACCCTTACCTACTAGATTTAGTGCTCTAGTAGTCCCTTTGGACTAGGTTTAGTGGACTGTAACCCAACGCGGAAACGTTTTGCAAGCTAACCACGCGAAAAAAATTTGTCGTGGCGACGCGACGGCGACGCAGCGACGCGATTGACGCGGCGCAACAAAAACAACAAGCTGTAGTTCGATGCGACCTGCTGAGCACTACATCTAGTCAGCGTGCCAGGTCGGCGAGCAGGCGCGCCCAGTCGAAGCGCGCGCCGGGATCGGTCTTGCGATCCGGCGCCACATCGCTGTGCGCGGCGACGTCGCTCAGGGGAAGCGAGCCGCGCAACGCGCGCAGCAGCTCGTTCAGGCGCGCATATTGAATGTCCTCGAACGCGCTTTCCTCAACGCCTTCGAGCTCCACGCCGATCGAGAAGTCGTTGCAGCGCTCGCGGCCGCGCCAGCACGACGCGCCGGCGTGCCACGCGCGCCGCTGGACCGGCACGAACTGCAGCAGCTCGCCGTCGCGCCGGACGAGGAAGTGCGACGACAGCTTCAGCGCCGCGATGTCGCGGAAATACGGATGCGCGGCGGGGTCGAGCCGGTTGGTGAACAGCCGCTCGATCGCGTCGCCGCCGTACTGCCCCGGCGGCAGGCTGATCGAGTGCAGGACGAGGAGCGTGATCGCTTCCCCGGGCGGACGCTCGTCGCAATTCGGCGAGGCGATGTAGCGCGCCTGCGGCAGCAGGCCGTCAGGGTCGATTTTCATCGCGGATGCCGAGGCGCTGCATCCGGTAGCGCAGTTGCCGGAACGTGATGCCGAGAAGCTTGGCGGCCGCCGTACGGTTGAACTCGGTTTTCGACAGCGCATCGAGGATCGCTTTGCGCTCCAGCCCGTCGAGGTAGTCGGGCAGCGTTTCCCCCGAGCTGCTCTCGGCGCGCTCCTCCGCCGCCGCCTGCGGCGGCGTGAGCCGCAGGTCTTCACTGCCGATCTCCTGGCTTGTGCTCAAAGCGAGCGCCCGCTCCAGAATGTTCTCGAGTTCCCGGATGTTGCCGGGGAAACCGTAGCGCATGAGCTCGTCGGACGCCGCGGGCGTGAGCTGCGGTGGCGTGGTGCCGCCCTGGGCCGCCAGGCGTTCCAGGATCGCGACGGCGATGAGCGGGATGTCCTCGCGGCAGTCGCGCAGCGGCGGCATGCCCAGCTCGATCACGTTCAGGCGGTAGAACAGGTCCTGCCGGAAGCGCCCGGCGGCCACCAGCGCGGCGAGGTTCTGGTGCGTGGCGCAGATGATGCGCACGTCGACCGGATCTTCCTGGGTGGCGCCGACCTTGCGCACGCGCTTTTCCTGGATCGCGCGCAGCAGCTTTACCTGCATCGCGAGCGGCAGCTCGGCGACCTCGTCCAGGAACAGCGTGCCGCCGCCCGCTGCCTGGAAGAAGCCTTCGCGGTCCTCGGCAGCGCCAGTGAACGCGCCCTTCTTGTAGCCGAAGAACTCGCTCTCCACGAGAGTATCGGGAATGGCGCCGCAGTTGACCGGCACAAAGGGCTTGTCGCGGCGCGCGCCGTTCTCGTGGATCAGGCGCGCCGCGAGCTCCTTGCCGCTGCCCGACTCGCCCGAGATGTATACCGGCGCCTGGGTGCGGGCGAGCTTGCCGATCAGCTCGCGCACCTGGGCGAGCGGCGCGCTCTCGCCGAGCAGGCGCTGCCCCTTGGCCGGGGCGGCGGCGGAACCGGGCAGCGACAGCGCCGATTTCACCAATGCGCGCAGCTGCTCGAGACCGACCGGCTTGGAGACGTAGTCGAAGGCGCCCGCCTTGAGCGCGGCGACCGCGTTCTCGGTGCTGCCGTGGGCGGTAATCACGGCCACCGGCAGGTCGGCGCCGAGGCCGGCGATATGGCGCACCAGCTCGAGGCCCTCGCCGTCGATGAGCCGCATGTCGGTGAGGCAGAGGTCGTAGCGGTCGCTCTTCAGCCGCTCCTTCGCCTCGGCGATCGAGCCGACGCTGTCAACGCCGAGCCCCATCTTCACCAGCGTCAGCTCGAGCAGCTCGCGGATGTCGGGCTCGTCGTCGACCACCAGGACGTTGGCGCCGCGCGAAGCGGCGCGCCGCTCGGCGCGCTTCATGCGGCGCGCGCCTCCCTGATCACGATCCTGAAATGCGCTCCCGGCATGTCGTTGACGTATTCGAGCAATGCCCGGTTGGCGGCGCACAGCTCGCGCGCCAGATACAGACCCAGGCCGGTCCCCTTGCTGTCGGTAGTGAAGAACGGCTCGAACAGCTGGCCCTGGCTCGACGGCGGCACTCCCGGGCCGTTGTCGATGACGCTCAATTCTACTCGTCCGGCGAAACCGCCCAGCGCGATGCGCACGCTGCGCGGCTCGCCGCGCGCGTAGCGCACGGCGTTGCGCAGCAGGTTCCACATCACCTGGTGCAGGTGCTCGCGGTCGAACTCGATCCAGGCTTCGCGCGTGGCGCCGATGCTCAGGCGCGCGTCCGGCACCGACTCGTTGGCGACGAACTCGGCGATGAAGCCGGGCAGCCAGGCGTCGAGGCGGATGCGCTCGGCCGAGATGCGGTCGCGGCGGTTGAGCTGCAGCACGTCGGCCACCAGCCGCTCGAGGCGCTGCGTATTGTCGTGGACGATACGGGTCAGGCGCTCGCGGTCGCCGCCCCGGTCCTCCTCGTCGAGAAGCTCAGCTGCATGGCTGATCGCCGCGAGCGGATTGCGGATTTCGTGCGCGATGTTGGCCGTCAGCCTGCCGAGCGCGGCGAGCTTGAGCTGCTGCGCCTGCTCGCGCGTGCGCGTCATGTCCTCGATGAACACCACGCTGAACTGCTCGTCGGTGCCCGTGTCGAGCAGCCGCAGCCGGATGTCGCGCCCGAGCAGGGCAAGGTCGGCGGGCCCGCCCGCGGCGGCATCGCCCGCGCGCCAGGCGCGCCAGCGCTCGCCGAAGCCCGGCAGCAGCTCGGCGATCCCCGCGCCGAGCAGCCTCTCGGCGGCGAGCAGGCGCTGCGCCTGCGGGTTGTGCTGCAGGACGCGGCCATCGCGGTCGAGCACCAGCACTCCGTCCTGCATGTCCTGGATCACCAGCTGGTTGACGCGCGTCTGCGTAGCGAGCGCCCGGCCGCGCTGGCGCGCCAGCGCCTCGTTGGCGGCGACGCGCTGCGCGAGCCACCCGGTGACCCCGACGGTGGCGAAGCAGCCCATCGCCAGCAGCCCGGGCTGGATGAAGGTCGCGCTCGGCGCGTCGTGCCAGAGGACCCAGTAGCCGTGTTCAAGCAGCAGCGCGATCGCGGCGAGCGCCGCGTACAGAAAGCTCAGGCGGCGCGGCGCCACGATCGCCGCCCCGGTGAGCGAGATCAGCAGCATCACGCCCAGACCGCTGCGGATGCCGCCGCTCGCGTACATCAGCAGCGCGATGGCGACGATGTCGGTGCAGGCGTGCAGCGTGAGCTGCAGGTTGAAGTAGTCGGGCCAGCGCCTCAGGCTGCTGTGGAACACGATCCCGGCCGCCATGTAGCCGGCGGAGACCAGGCGGAACAGATACAGCGAGTGCGCGCCGAAATTCAGCGCATCGCCGTAGACCAGGCTGAGGGTGAAGAACAGCCCCGCCAGCGCGACCCGGTACAGGTTGAAGTAGCGCAGCGAGATCCAGAACGATTCCGGCGTGCGCTCCTCGGGCGCGAGGAACAGCTCCGGATAGCGCGCCGGAGCCGGCATCAGCGCCGCCCCGGCCCGAGCCGGGCGTGCTCCTCGCTGCAGTAGAGGCGCTCGCCCGCGGTGCGCGCCTCGCTGCGCGGCAGATGCACCCCGCAATGCGCGCAGCTCACCAGGTCGCCGTGCACCGGCGGCTTGGTGTCGAAGTCCGGCCGCTCGCCGGAGCGCAACGCGCGCCGCAGCAGCCAGACGGCGACCACGACGAGCAGCACCAGCACGATCAGCTTGCCCATCGCGCGATTATCTACCGGGAAAACAAACGGGTGGTCGGGGTGACTGGATTTGAACCAGCGACACCTGCGTCCCGAACGCAGTACTCTACCAGGCTGAGCTACACCCCGATGCCAGAGAAAAGCTAGCTGTGGCGCGCCACGGAGAAGGACGCCAATTCTAGCAAACAATCCTTGAATTCCGAGGGCTCCAGCCCCTCCAGCGCGCGCGCAGCCGCCTGCGCTTCGCGCTGCGCCGCTTCGCGCGCGTAGTCGAGCGCGCCGCAGGCCCGGACCACGTCCAGCACGCCGCCGAAGTCCTCGCGCCCGCCTTCGAGAATCGCGTGCCGCACCACCGCTGCCTGCTGCGCCGTGCCGGCGCGCAGCGCATAGATCAGCGGCAGCGTCGGCTTGCCCTCGGCGAGGTCGTCGCCCAGGCTCTTGCCGATCGCCGTCGCGTCGCCCGAATAATCCAGCACGTCGTCGATCAGCTGGAACGCGGTGCCGACGTGCCTGCCGTAGTCGGCCAGCTCGTCCTCCAGCGACCGCGGCGCGCCGCCGAGCACGCCGCCGAGCCGCGCGGCGGCCTCGAACAGCTTCGCCGTCTTGCGGCGAATCACCTCGAGATAGCGCGTCTCGTCGACCTCGGGGTCGTGGCTGCCCATCAGCTGCAGCACCTCTCCTCCGGCGATGGCGTTGGTGGCCTCGGCGAGCACCTGCATGACGCGCATGTTGTCGACCTCGACCATCATCTGGAAGGCGCGGGAATAGAGAAAATCGCCGACCAGCACCGCGGCGGCGTTGCCGAAGGCGGCGTTGGCGGTGCTGTGCCCGCGCCGCAGCTGCGATTCGTCGACCACGTCGTCGTGCAATAGCGTGGCGGTGTGGATGAACTCGACCACCACGGCGAGCTGCAGGCGGGCTTCGCCCCGATAACGCGCCGCGCCGCACGCGAGCAGCAGCAGCGCGGGCCGCAGCCGCTTGCCGCCCGAGGTGACGATGTATTCGGCGACTTCGCGCACCAGCGCCACGTCCGAATCGAGTCGCCGGCGGATCAGGGTTTCGACGCGCTGCAGGTCCTGCGCGACCGGCGCCAGCATGGACACAAAACTCATGATTCGCTTATAATTCCAAGTCTTTGCTGATGCAAGACGCAAGTCCGGAGCAATGAGCCAATGTACGCAGTGATCAAGTCGGGCGGCAAGCAATACCGCGTCCAGTCGGGCGCCCAGGTGCGCGTCGAGGCGCTGCCGGCGGAAGTCGGCGCGGCGATCTCTTTCGACGAGGTTTTGCTCGTCGGCGAAGGCGATAACCTGAAGGTCGGCGCGCCGCTCGTCTCCGGCGCCAAGGTGAAGGGCACGGTGCTGGCGCACGGGCGCGGCGAGAAACTGAAAATCTTCAAGCTGCGCCGGCGCAAGCACTACCAGAAAACGCAGGGCCATCGGCAGTCGTACACCGAGGTCCGCATCGACGATATCCTGCAGGGGTAAGGCATGGCCCACAAGAAAGCAGGCGGCAGCTCGCGCAACGGGCGCGATTCCCAGGCCAAGCGCCTCGGCGTCAAGGCGTTCGGCGGCGAGCGCGTCAACGCCGGGCAGATCCTGGTGCGCCAGCGCGGCACGCAGGTGCATCCCGGCGCCAACGTCGGCATGGGGCGCGACCACACGCTGTTCGCGCGTGTCGCCGGCCAGGTGCTGTATGCGGTGAAAGGCGAGGACTCGCGCAAGACCGTGAGCATCATCTCGGAAAACTCGCCGGCGTAAGCCGGACGCTCTTTCAAAAAAAGCCCTGTCGACACCGATAGGGCTTTTTCATTTCAGGGCCATGAAGTTCATCGACGAAGCGAAGATCGAGGTGCACGCCGGCAAGGGCGGCGATGGCGCTGCTTCGTTCCGGCGCGAGAGGTCCGTGCCGCGCGGCGGCCCTGACGGCGGCGACGGCGGCCGCGGCGGCAGCGTGTGGGCGCGCGCCGACCGCAACGTCAACACCCTGATCGACTACCGCTTCGCGCGCATCCACCGCGCGCAGAACGGCGGCAAGGGCGCCGGCGCCGACTGCAACGGCAGAGGGGGCAGCGACATCGAGCTGCGCATGCCGGTGGGCACCGTGATCCGCGACGAGGCGAGCGGCGCGCTGGTGGCCGATCTCGCTCGCGACGGCGAGCGCGCGCTGCTCGCGCGCGGCGGCCAGGGCGGCCTCGGCAACCTGCACTTCAAGTCGAGCGTCAACCGCGCCCCCCGTCAGTTCACCCGCGGCGTGCCCGGCGAGAGCCGCAGCCTTGCGCTGGAGCTGCGCGTGCTGGCCGATGTCGGCCTGCTCGGCCTGCCGAACGCAGGCAAGTCCACCTTCATCCGCGCGGTGTCGAGCGCGCGTCCGAAAGTCGCCGACTATCCGTTCACCACGCTCAGCCCTTCGCTCGGCGTGGTCCGGGTCGGCGATGCCAGCTTCGTCGTCGCCGACATCCCCGGGCTGATCGAGGGCGCCGCCGAAGGCGCCGGGCTCGGCCACCAGTTCCTGCGGCACCTGGCGCGTACCAGGCTTTTGCTGCACATCGTCGACCTCACACAAGAGGATCCGGCACGCGACGCCAGGGTCATCGCGGCCGAGCTGAAGAAATACGAGGACACGCTGTATCGCAAGCCGCGCTGGCTGCTGTTCAACAAGATCGACGCGGTCGAGGACGCCGACGCGCGCATCAGGCAGGTCCTGAATCAATTGCGCTGGAAACGGCCATGGTTCAAAGTGGCTGCCATCAGCGCCACAGGAACGGAAGAACTCTGCTGGGCGGTGGCTCGCGAGTTCTCCAAGAAATGATCTCGAGGGCAAAGACCCTGGTCGTGAAGGTCGGCACCTCGCTCGTGACCCACGCCGGCCGCGGCCTCGATGTCGAGGCCATCGCGCGCTGGGCGGCGCAGATCGCGCGGCTGCGGCAGATGGGGCGGCGCACGATTCTCGTCTCGAGCGGCGCGATTGCCGAGGGCATGCAGCGGCTCGGCTGGAGTCGCCGCCCGCACAGCATGCACGAGCTGCAGGCGGCCGCGGCGGTCGGGCAGATGGGCCTCGTGCAGTGCTACGAGAGCTGCTTTCGCGAGCACGGCCTGCACACCGCGCAGGTGCTGCTTACCCACGCCGACATGGCGGACCGGCAGCGCTATCTCAACGCGCGCACTACGCTGCGCACGCTGCTCGAGCTCGGCGTGATCCCGGTGATCAACGAGAACGACACCGTGGTCACCGACGAGATCAAGTTCGGCGACAACGACACGCTCGGCGCGCTGGTCACCAACCTGGTCGAAGCCGACGCGCTGATCCTGCTGACCGACCAGGCGGGTCTCTATGAATCGGATCCCCGTCGCGACTCAAGTGCAAAACTGATCGAACAAGCGGAGGCGAGCGACCCGCGGCTCGAAACCGTCGCCGGCGGTACCGGCAGCGCGCTCGCCAAGGGCGGCATGCTGACCAAGGTGCAGGCGGCAAAGCGTGCCGCGCGCAGCGGCGCGCACACCGTCATCGCCTCGGGACGCGAGCCCGAGGTGCTGGTGCGCCTCGCGCAGGGCGAGCGCATCGGCACCCTGCTGACCGCGCAGACCGTGCCGCTCGCCGCGCGCAAGCAATGGCTTGCCGACCACCTGACCGTCACCGGCCGGCTGCGCCTCGATGCCGGCGCGGTCAAGGCGGTGGTGCGCGACGGCAAGAGCCTGCTGCCGATCGGAGTCGTCGAAGTGTCCGGGGAGTTCGACCGCGGGGCGGTGGTCGGCTGCCTCGACCCGCAGGGCCGCGAGGTGGCGCGCGGCCTCGTCAACTACTCGGCGGCCGAGGCGCGGCAGATCGTGCGCCGCCCGTCAGCCGAGATCGAGTCGGTCCTCGGCTACTTCGACGAGCCCGAGCTCATCCACCGCGATAACCTGGTGCTGCTCTAGTTGCTGCCGCCGAGATTTTTCGGGTCGACGTAGACCGACGGGTGGCTGCCGCGCCGCAGCGCATCGATGCCCTCCGCAGCGCTGCGGATCGGGTCGCGGTGCGGACAGAAGAAGTAGTGCGCCAGCGCATATTGCCAGCCGAGCGATGTGCCGCGGGCGAATTCCCGCCAGTCGCTATCCCTGCCGCTCCAGCTGCCCTCGGCACGCGCGACGGCGTAAAGCCGGTGCTCGCGAGGGCAGCGGATGCCTGCGTAGCTCACGTTGTCGACCCCGCTCGGGCTGCGCGCGACGAGCGTGAAGCGCACGATCCGGTCGGCGCCGACGCTCAGTGAGCGCGCGTCGACGAAATACTTGAATTCGGCGCTCGGGCCGACGTAGAACTCGATCAGGTCGGCCTGGCGTGGATAGGGCGGCGGCGGCGCCGTGTCTTCGCTCACCAGGCTCTGGCGGTTCTGCCGCTCCCAGTCGCTCACCGGCTGAGTCGGCGCGCAGCCCGCCACCAGCAGGACCAGAAACCACCTCAAGCGAGGTCCGCCGCGAGCGCAGCGCGGATCTCGGCCGGCACTTCCGCGCCGACGCGGTATTGAGGATGATCGACGCCCATCGACAGCCCGGCGCCGCGCGCGAGTGCCGCGCGCATCGGTGCCGCCAGCTCGAAGCGCAGGAAATGCACCGACGAGGTCTTCTCGTCGTTCTCGCGCTCCAGATCCTCGTCGGCGATGGCGTAGACGCGCTCGCTGCCCGCGACCTGCGACCAGACGCGCTTTTCGATGCCGCGCAGGAGCCCGAGCATGCGGCGGCGCTCGGCCTCGTCCGGATACTCGATCAGCATCGTCGCCTTCCAGTTGGAGCCGTCCGGGATCAAGGGGTTGTAGGCGTCGAGCTCGCCCTGGATCCCCGCGTCCTCGAAGATGCGCTCGATGCGCAGCATCTCCTGCACCTGGTAGCGGATGGTGAGCTCGTCCTCGAACTGCAGCAGGACGTGCTCGCCCAGGTGGACATTGCGGTGCTTCTTGTGCTCGATGACCTTGGCGCGGAATTCCCTGCGCTGCCGCGCGTACGCCTCGAGCGACAGCAGGCTGTGTCGTGTGAGCATGCCGCTATTTTACGAGCGCAGCGGCAGCCCCTGGTAGATCCGCTCCACGCGCCCTAGCCCACCGGCAGCGCGCGTTGCAGCCGGGCGCGGCGGTCGGTCAGCAGGAAGCGATGCAGCTCGATCAGCGCCTGGCGGTACACCTCGCGCTTGAACTCGATCACCGCCTCGAGCGGCACCCAGTATTCGTGCCAGCGCCAGGCGTCGAACTCGGGATGGCCGCTGGCGCGCAGCTTGACGTCGCAGTCGCGGCCGGTCATGCGCAGCAGGTACCAGATCTGCTTCTGGCCGCGGTACGCGCCGGCATTGGACTCGCGCGCGCGACGCGCCCATCTTTCGGGCACTTCGTAGCGCAGCCAGTCGCGCGTGCGACCGAGGATGCGGACATGCGCGCGCTGCAGGCCGATCTCCTCCTCGAGCTCGCGGTACATCGCCTGCACCGGCGTCTCGCCGGAATTGATGCCGCCCTGCGGAAACTGCCAGGCGTGCTGGTTGACGCGCTTGCCCCAGAAGACTTCGTTCCGCTGGTTCGCAAGGACGATGCCGACGTTCGGACGGTAGCCTTCCTTGTCGAGCATGGCCGCGCCGCCTCAGGTAGCTTAAGTTAGAATCGCGCAACGATTTTTTCACAGCCCACCGCCAATTACAACGGCGGCGCGGACCATGAGAACCAGCAGGTTTTTCATCGCCACGCTGAAGGAAGTGCCTGCCGAGGCCGAGATCGCGAGCCACCGGCTGATGCTGCGCGCCGGCCTGATCCGGCGCCTGTCGGCGGGCATCTACACCTGGCTGCCGCTCGGCCTGCGCGTGCTGCACAAGGTCGAGGCCGTCGTGCGCCAGGAGATGAACCGCGCCGGCGCGATCGAGCTGTCGATGCCGGTGGTGCAGCCCGCCGAGCTGTGGCAGGAGTCGGGCCGCTGGCAGGCCTACGGGCCGGAGCTCGCGCGCTTCAAGGACCGCCACGAGCGCGACTTCGTGCTGCAGCCGACCTCCGAGGAGGTCGTCACCGACCTGGCGCGCAGCGAGCTGAAGAGCTACCGCAGGCTGCCGCAGCACTTCTACCAGATCCAGACCAAGTTCCGCGACGAGCGCCGTCCCCGCTTCGGCATCCTGCGCGGGCGCGAATTCGTCATGAAGGACGGCTATTCCTTCCATGCCGATTCCGCCGACCTCGAACGCGAGTACCGCAACATGTACGACACGTACACGCGCATCTTCACGCGCCTCGGCCTGAAGTTCCGCGCTGTCGCGGCCGACACCGGCGCGATCGGCGGCACCGGCTCGCACGAATTCCACGTCCTCGCCGAGTCGGGCGAGGACGCCATCGCCTGGTGCCCGCAATCGGACTACGCCGCCAACGTCGAGCTTGCCGAAGCCGTTCCTCCCAGGGAGCCGCGCAGGGCACCAGCGGAAAAGATGCAGAAGATCCCGACTCCCGGCAAGACGAAGTGCGAAGACGTGGCGCAGTTTTTGAAAGTGGATCTGAATCAGACTGTAAAGGCCGTCGCGGTGATGCACGACGACGTCTTGCATCTTCTGCTGCTGCGCGGCGACCACGACCTGAACGAGGTCAAGACGCAGAAGCTGATCGGCGCGTTCCGCTTCGCCACCGACAAGGAAATCGAAACCGCCTTGAAGTGCAAGGCGGGCTACATCGGTCCGGTCGGGGCGAAGAACGTCAAGCTGATCGCCGACCGCGCCGTCGCTGCGCTGAGCGATTTCGTGTGCGGGGCGAACGAGGAAGGCTTCCACCTGCGCGGCGTGAATTTCGGCCGCGATCTTCCCGAACCTTCTCTGGTTCATGACCTCAGGAATGTCGTGGCGGGGGACGCGAGCCCGGATGGCAAAGGGCGGCTGGAAATCGTGCGCGGCATCGAGGTCGGCCAGATCTTCCTGCTGCGCACCGAGTATTCATCCGCAATGAAAGCCAGCTTCCTGGACGCGGCAGGAACGGAGAAACCTTTCGAGATGGGTTGCTACGGGATCGGCGTCACGCGCGTGGTCGCCGCCGCGATCGAGCAGAACAACGACGCGCGCGGCATCGCCTTTCCGGCGCCGATCGCGCCTTTCGCCGCGTGCCTGGTGCCGATCGGCTACCAGAAGAGCGCCGCCGTGCGCGAGGCGGCCGATCGCCTGCACGACGAGCTCGAGCAGGCGGGGATCGATGTGCTGATGGATGATCGCGACGAGCGACCCGGGGTGCTGTTCGCCGACATGGACCTGATCGGCATCCCGCACCGCGTCGTGCTGTCCGAGCGCGGGCTCGCGGCGGGCAACGCGGAGTACAAGGGCCGGCGCGACGAGAAGCCGCAGGAAATGCCGCTCGACTCGATCGGCGGCTTTCTCAAGGAACGCCTGCGCGCGTGAGGAGGATCGCGGCTCTCTTTGGCCTGCTGCTGCCCCTGCCCGCGCTCGGCGGGGCGCAGATTTACGAGCCGCTTGCCGACAGCGTGCGCGCGCGCCTGTCGACCCAGGTCGCGGATCGCGCTCCGGCGAACCTGCATTTCCGCTCGCCGCACGATGCGCAGCGCTGGCTGAACGAGATGGAAAAGCGCATCGCCGAGCGCATCCCCGACCGCAAGCAGCGCCTGGAACTGCTGCGCACGGTGCATTACGAGGCCACCCGTGCGCGGCTCGATCCGCAGCTGGTGCTCGGCCTGATCGAGGTCGAGAGCGCCTTTCGCAAGTACGCGGTGTCGAAGGCCGGGGCGCGCGGCTACATGCAGGTGATGCCGTTCTGGCTGAATCAGATCGGGCAGCCGGGCCACAACCTGTTCCACCTGCGCACCAATATCGCGTACGGCTGCGCGATTCTCAGGCACTATCTCGATGTCGAAAACGGCGATTACTTCCGCGCGCTGGGGCGCTACAACGGCAGCCTGGGACGCGCGGAATATCCGAACATGGTGCGCGCAGCCTGGCAGGGACGCTGGAAGTACGACGGACCGACCGCATGATCGGCGCGCTGATCGAGCGCCATCCGCGCTTCGCCAACTGGCTCTACGGCTTCACGCCGCCCGAGCACGGCAGGGTGGTGCTGGTCCATCGCCGCGTCTATATCGTGCCGGCGCGCCTCGGCTGGCTGTTCGCCGCGACGCTCGCCATTCTCCTCATCGGTTCGATCAACTACGCGCTGTCGCTCGGCTTCGCGCTCACCTTTCTCCTCGCCGGCCTGGGGCTCGCCGGGATGGTGCACACCGCGCGCAATCTGGCGCGCATCGCGATCAGCGTCGGCCGCGCCGAGCCGGTGTTCGCCGGCGAATCGGCGCAGTTCCGCCTGTACCTCGACGGCGGGCCGGGATTCGACCGGCCGGCGATCCTCGCGCGCCATCTCGTCGCCGGTTCGCAACTGGTGGTCGACGTGCCCGCCGGCGGGCTCGCCGAGGTGGTGCTCGCGGTGCCCGCGGCGCGGCGCGGCTGGCTGCCGCTCGGGCGAGTGATGCTCGAGACGCGCTTTCCGCTCGGCCTGTTTCGCGCGTGGAGCTACATCGAGCCGGACGCGCGCTGCCTGGTCTATCCGCAGCCGGAGCGCTCGGCGCTGCCGCCGCCGAGCGCCGAGGCGGCGGCCGGCGCGCTGCGCACGCAAACCACGGGCAACGACGATTTCGCCGGCCTGCGCGGCTACCAGCCGTCGGACTCGCCGCGGCACGTGGCGTGGAAGGCGGTGGCCCGCAGCGACCTGATGCTGACCAAGCAGTTCACGGGCGAGGCGGCCGCCGAGTTGTGGCTCGACTGGCGGCTGCTGCCCGCGCGCATGGGCCCCGAGCAGCGCCTGTCGCGCCTGGCGGGATGGGTTCTAGCCGCCGAGCGCGCCGGCGCGCATTACGGCCTGCGGCTGCCGGGATTGGAGATTGCGCCGCGTCGCGGCGATTCGCACAGCGCCGCCTGCCTGCAGGCTCTCGCGCTGTACCAGGCCTCATGACCCAGGCAGCGCACCCGCTCGCTCCTGAAGTGCGCCTGGTCAGCACGCGCGATCTTGCCTGGCTGATCGGCTCGCTGCTGATCGTAATCGCGCCGCACACGCTGCGCGCGCCCTGGTGGCTGACCGTGCTTACGCTGTGCCTGTTCGGCTGGCGCCTCTACTGCACGCTCAACCGCGCGCCTTTGCCTTCGCGCTGGCTGGTGATAAGCATCGCCGCCGTGGCGATGCTCGGCATCTGGATCGAGTATCGCACCCTCTTCGGGCGCCAGCCGGGGATCATCCTGCTGACGCTGTTCGCCGGGCTCAAGCTGCTCGAGACGCGCAGCCACCGTGACGCCGCGGTGGCCGCTTTCCTCGGCTACTTCCTGATCATCACCAACTTCCTGTACACGCAGTCGATGCTCACCGCGATCGTGATGTGCGGCGCGTTGTACACGATCACCGCGACGCTGATCGGCTTCAGCGCGCCGCAACGGCCGCCGCGCGCGAACCTGCGCACCGCGGCGCTGCTGCTCGCGCACGCCGTGCCCGCCGCGCTGGCGCTGTTCTTCCTCTTTCCGCGCGTGCAGGGCCCGCTCTGGGGCCTGCCGCAGGACGCTTACAGCGGCATGACCGGGCTGTCGGACAGCATGAGCCCGGGAAATCTCTCGCAGCTCGCGCAGTCCGACGCCATCGCGTTCCGCGCCGAGTTCGAAGGCGACACGCCGCCGCAGCCGCTGCGCTACTGGCGCGGTCCGGTGATGTGGGATTTCGACGGCCGCAGCTGGTCGATGGGGCCGACGCTGCTCGCCGATTTCACGCCCCCCGAAGGCGGCAGGGGAAGGTACCGCTACGGCGTGGTGCTGGAGGCGCACAACCGCAACTGGCTGTTCGCCCTCGAAACCGCGGCCTCGCTGCCCGAGCGCGCGCGCTACACCGCAGATGGCCAGCTGCTCGCGCGCTCCCCGGTGCGCGCGCGAATGCGCTACGACCTCGTTTCCGTGATCGCTCCGGCGGGCCTCGACAGCGACCAAGAGCCGGCCGCCTTGCGGCGCGCGCTGAGCAGGCCGCCGGGGTTCAACGCGCGCACGGTCGCGCTGGCGGAAAAACTGCGCGCCGCGTCCAGCTCGGACGGCGAAGTGATGACGCGCGCCATCAGTCTGCTCAGGGAAGGCGGCTACGTTTACACGCTCGAGCCGCCCCTGCTTGGCGCCGACTCGGTGGATGAATTCCTGTTCGATACCAAGGCCGGCTTCTGCGAGCACTTTTCCTCGGCGTTCGTGTTCATGATGCGCGCCGCGGGGATCCCGGCGCGGGTGGTCACCGGTTACCAGGGCGGCGAGCTGAACCCGGTGGACCAGATCATCACCGTGCGGCAATCCGACGCCCACGCCTGGGCGGAGGTGTTCCTGAGAGGCCGCAGCTGGGTTCGAGTCGATCCGACCGCCGCCGCAGTGCCGGGCCGCATCCAGTCCGGGCTGGCGCGCGCGCTGCCCGCGGGCGAGCCGCTGCCGCTGATGATGCGGCCGCAGCTCGAATGGCTGCGCAACATGCGCTTCCAGTGGGACGCGCTCGCGCACAAGTGGAACGTGTGGGTGCTCGGCTACAACCCGGAGCGTCAGCGAGACCTGATGCTGCTCCTGGGCGTTCGCGACGCCGACTGGCGCAGCCTGACCGCCACCCTGTTCACGATTCTGGGTGTCATGACGCTCGTCCTGCTCGCCTGGTCACTTCGTCAGCTGGCGCGCCCGGATCCAGTGCAGAAGGCCTGGGGTGCGTTCTGCCGCAAGCTTGCGGCGCGCGGCGTCGAGCGCGTGCCGCACGAAGGGCCACGCGATTATTCGGCGCGGGCGGCACGCGCGCTGCCCGGCTCGCGGCGCGCCATTCTGCGCATCGCCTGGCTGTATATCGGCTTGCGCTACGGCTCCCAGGCGCGCACGCGCGCGGTAGCGCGGCTGCGCCGCCTGGTGCGCGAGCTGCGGCTCACGTGAAACGCTTTTTCGTCGTCTTCCTGGCGTTGATTTCCCCTGCGGCTGCGCAAGAGCCCCGCTATGCGGAACGCCCGGAGGTGCGCGCGTTCGTCCGCGAGCTGGTCGAGCGCCACGGTTTCGTCGAGCGCGAGCTCCTTGCCATGTTCTCGCGCGTGCAGCGCGCCGAGCCAGTGTTGCAGGCGGTGCAAGCTCCGGCGGAGCGGCGCCCCTGGGAGGAATACCGCGCGAGCTTCCTCACCGAGCGGCGCATCGCCGAGGGCGTCGCGTTCTGGAGCGCCAACCGCAAGGCGCTCGAGCGCGCGGAGCGCCAGTACGGCGTGCCGCCCGAATACGTGGTCGCGATCCTCGGCGTGGAAACCTTCTATGGCCGCAACACCGGCCGCTGGCGCGTGGTCGACGCGCTGACCACCCTCGCCTTCGACTACCCGCCGCGCGCGCCGTATTTCCGCGACCAGCTCGAGCAATACCTGCTCCTGGTGCGCGACGGCGGCATCGATGTCTTCTCCGTGCGCGGCTCCTACGCCGGGGCGATCGGCATCCCGCAGTTCATGCCGGGCAGCACGCGGCGCTTCGCGGTCGATTTCAACGACGACGGCGTCATCGATCTGCGCCGCAGCGCGGCTGACGCGATCGGGAGCGTCGCCAACTTCCTGAGGCAGCACGGCTGGGAGCCCGGGGCCGAGGTGGCGCTCGAGGCCCGCGTCACCGGAGACGCCTACCGCGCGTATACCGGCGGCCTGGAGGCCAAAAATGCGCTCGCCGAGCTGATCCGGGCCGGGGTGCAACCGCTCGGCAAGGACCTTCCGGGAGAGGCGCGTGCCGCGCTCGTCGAGCTCGAGACGCCGGAGCGGCCGAGCGAGTACCGCATCGGCTTCAAGAACTTCTACGTCATCACGCGGTACAACCGCAGCGCGTACTACGCCGCTGCGGTCAGCGATCTCGCCAAGGCGCTGCGCGAGGCTCAGAGCGCGGGCAAATAGCGCATCGGATCGACGGCAGCCGATCCCTTGCGGATCTGGAAGTGCAGCTTCGGGCGCTCCGCGTCGGTGTTGCCGATCTCCGCGATCTTCTGGCCGCGCGCCACGCTTTGCTGCTCCTTCACCAGGATGTCCTTGTTGTGCGCGTACACCGTGATGAAGCCGTTGTCGTGCTTGATGACGACCAGCTTGCCCAGGCCCGGGATGCCGGTGCCGCTGTAGGTGACGCGGCCGGCGGCCGCCGCGACCACCGGATCGCCGATCCTGCCCTCGATATCGATGCCCTTGCTTCTCGGCTCGGCGAATCCGGCCAGGACCTTGCCCTTGGCCGGCCAGATGAACGCGATGGCTTCCGCGTCCGGCTGCTTCTCTTCCTTCGAAAGGATCGCGACGTTCTCCCTGGAGTACGGCAGACGCACCGCCTTCGGTTCGGTTTTCGCGGCGCCGTCGCCGCGCCCCTGCTGCGGCGCCGAGTCGAGGGGCCTCGCTTCGACGCGGCCCGCGCCGCGCGCCGGCGCTACCTGCACTGCGCTGCGGTCCTCCGGGGGCCTCACTCGCAGCACCTGTCCGATGCTGATCTTGGTCGGATCGTCGAGGCCGTTCCACTGCGCCACCTCGCGGTAATCGGCGCCGTTGTCCAGGGCGATGCTGTAAAGGGTGTCGCCGCGCTTCACCATGTAGGAGC